>Ga0247812_10000119_pt1 | contig 102882 bp, 107 predicted proteins | sample UWRJL149409B1_FD_178011 | JGI IMG/M metagenome (GOLD analysis project Ga0247812, IMG submission 178011) | Plant litter microbial communities from Arlington Agricultural Research Station in Wisconsin, United States - UWRJ-L149-409B-1 | ecosystem: Environmental > Terrestrial > Plant litter >... | reverse complement strand
CGCGACCTACTCGGCGACGCTGGCCCCGTACCTCGAGCAGCGTCTCGCGGAGTCCGTTCCGGCCCTCGCCTCGAACTAGCCGACGAGCCCCTCCTCGCGGGCGAGGATGGCGGCCTGCAGCCGCGAGTCGCAGTCGAGCTTGCCGAGCACCCGCGACACGTGGGTCTTGGCGGTCGCGACCGAGATGGTGAGCCGGTCGCCGATCTGCCGGTTCGAGAGGCCCTCGGCGACGAGCGCGAGGATGTCGAGCTCGCGCGCGGTGAGCACCCCGAGCCGGGCGCTCCGGACGGGCGCCGCCGAGGCGAGGGAGTGGTCGAGCCGCACGTACTGGTCGAGCACGCGGCGCGTGACCTCGGGAGCCAGCACGGATTCGCCGGCCGCCAGGCGCCGCACCGCGTCGACGAGGGCGGCCGGCTCGGCGGTCTTGAGCAGGAACCCGGCCGCTCCGGCCCGCAGGGCGCCGAACACGTAGTCGTCGAGGTCGAACGTGGTGAGCACGAGCACGGCGCCGTCGCCCGCCCGCACGATCTGCTGCGCCGCCGCGATGCCGTCGACCCCGGGCATCCGCACGTCCATCAGAACCACGTCGGGTCGCAACGCGGCGGCCTGCCGCACCGCGGTCGCCCCGTCGGCCGCCTCGCCGACGACCACGATGTCGGCGGCCGTCTCGAGGATGAGCCGCAGCCCCGCCCTGATCGCGCCGTGGTCGTCGGCGATCAGCACCCGCACGCCGGTCACGGGCTCGCTTCCGGGAGGTGCGCGCGCACGGTCCAGTCGCCGTCGGTCGCGTCGACGACCAGGTCGCCGCCGACCGACCGCGCGCGCTCGGCCATCGTGACGAGGCCGACTCCGTCGTGATCGGATGACACGGCAGACGCGCCCCCGCCGGTGCGCGTCGACCGCACGCTCAGGTCGAGTCCGCGCCCGTCTGCCGCGTCGAGACGCACCACGACCGCGCTGCCCGGCGCATGCTTCACGGCGTTCATCACCGCCTCCTGGGCAATGCGGTAGGCCGCATGCTCGGCGGGCGGCGGTATCGGCGCGACGTCGGGGGAGCGCGCGTCGTCGAGCCGCACGGAGATGCCCATGGCGCCCGCCCGCTCGAGGAGGGCGGGCAGGTCGGCGAGGGTCGCACCCTCGAGCGGCGCGGGCGCCGAGTCGCGCAGCAGGGTGATCATCGACCGCATGTCGGCGTGGGCGGCGAGAGCCGACTCGCGGATGGCCTCGAGCGCGGCGCGGTCGGCCGCCGCCTGGTCGGCAGGGTCGTCGGAGGACGCGGCGAGAGCGGCGCCCGAGCGGATCGCGATCGCCGACAGGTGCGAGGCGACGCCGTCGTGCAGGTCGCGTGCCATGGCCGTGCGCTCCTCGGAGATGGCGCGGTCGCGGGAGAGCGCGTGGATGCGTTCGAGGTCGGCCGAGCGTTGCGCGGCGAGGTCGAGCAGCTCGTTGCGCTTGCGCACGTCGGACGCCCACCAGAGCGGTGTCGCGAGCAGCGCGAACAGCTGGAGGCCGATGAACAGGGCGATGCGCAGGTCGCCGCCCGTGATGAGCACGGCGACCGCCGGCCCGCCGATGGCGACCGCCGCGCCGCCGACGAGCACACGGCGCAGCGTGAGCGACGCCGAGAGCGCGACCGTGTAGAGCACGTCGTAGAAGGCGAGGAGGGTGCCGAGACTGCTGCCGAGGTACAGGTCGGCGAGCAGCGCCGCCGTCGCGACGGCCAGCGCGACGCGCGGGGTGCGGCGCTTGATCAGCACGGCGCCGCAGGCGACGGCGAGCGGCAGCAGATACCACCAGGCGGCCGGGGCGTCCGCGGCGCCGACGGGACCGCCGCTCCACAGGCCGGTGAGCCCGACCGCGACGAGCGCCGCGCCGAGCGCGAAGGCGACGGCCGCTTCCGCGGGCGCAGGCCACGGCGCACGCGCGGGGTTGGGCACTGTGGTCACGCCCCTATCCCAGCACAGCCCGGCCCCGAACGGTGTACGCCGAAGGATGTATGCGCCGCCCGCGCGTACTGCCCCTGGCCGATAGGCGCGGCGCCCGGTGCTGCCTACCGTTGCCCCATGACCCTCGCCCTGCTCGCGACCCTCGTGGTTCTCGCCCTGATCGACTCCACCAGCTTCGGCACTCTCGTCATCCCGCTCTGGCTGCTCGCGACCCCCGGCCGCATCCGCCCCGGCCGGGTTCTCGTCTTCCTGTCGACCGTCGTCGCGTTCTACTTCGCCGTGGGTCTGGCGATCCTGTGGGGAGCGGGCTGGGCCTTCGACACGATCGTCGACGTCGTGCGGTCTGCGGTCGGCTCGGCGCTGCTGCTCGCGGCGGGCATCGGGCTCGTGGTCTGGAGTTACGCGCTCGAGAAGCGCGCCAAGCGGCAGAAGGCGGAGGGGGTAGTGGTCGGCGGCCGCATCCACGGCTGGCGCGAGCGGGCCGTCGGCGGCACCGGCGGGGGAGTCGGCGCGCTCGTCGGCCTGGCGCTCACCGCGACGACGATCGAGCTCGGCAGCATGCTGCCCTACCTCGGCGCGATCGGATCGATCACCGCGAGCGGCATCGACTGGCCGCTCTCGGCGCTGGTGCTGGCCGGCTATTGCGTGCTGATGGTGCTGCCCGCCCTCGTCTTGCTGGCGGCACGCATCGTCGCCGCCGGCCGCATCGAACCGGCGCTCGGCCGCCTCGAGGCGTGGCTCACGCGCAACGCGGCCGAGACGCTGTCGTGGATCGTGGGCATCCTCGGCGTGCTGCTCATCGTGAACGCGGCCCGCGCGCTCTTCTGAGGCGCGCGCCTCTCTCCGGTCGCCGACCGCCCGACAGGACCGATCGCATCCGGCGCCCGCCCGACAGGACCGATCGCGCCCGCGGGCCCGGCGCATCCTGTCGACCGTTCGCGCGCCCGGAATCCGGGGATTGACTATCTGTGTTTGGTTGGTATTCTTTCTTTATTGTCTTAATAGCAACACAAACACAGACATCCCCAACCATCAGCGGAGATGACCATGTACGCAACGGAGCGCCAGCAGACCATCGCCCTCGCCCTCGAGGCGGCCGGGCGGGTCTCGGTCACCCAGCTCGCGAGCGACCTCGACGTCACGGCCGAGACCGTGCGCCGCGACCTCGACTCGCTCGAGCTCGCCGGAATCCTGCGTCGCGTGCACGGGGGAGCCGTCGCCGCCTCACGCGGCAGCGTCACCGAGGTCGCGATCGGTGAACGCCGGTCGGAACATCACGCCGCGAAGAGTGCCATCGTCGACATCGCGATGCGGATGCTGCCGCCCACGTTCCGCGGATCGGTATTGCTCGACGCCGGAACGACCACCGCGCTGCTCGCCGACCGCATCGCCCAGTGGTCGCCGTCGAACGGCCAACAGCTCACCGTCATCACGAACTCGATGCAGAACCTCGCCGCGCTCGACACCAACCCGCACCTCGACCTGCACCTGGTCGGCGGCCGGCTGCGCGGGCTCACCGGTGCGCTCGTCGGCACGTCGACCGTCGCGCAGCTCGAGGCGCTGCGGCCCGACATCTCGTTTCTCGGCACCAACGGCATCAGCGCCGGCTTCGGCCTGAGCACCCCCGACGAGCTCGAGGGTGCGGTGAAGAGCGCGATGGTGCGCAGCGCCCGCCGCGCGGTCGTGCTCGCCGACGGCGCCAAGCTCGAGCAGGAGGCGCTCGTGCGCTTCGCCGCGCTCGACGAGATCGACACCCTCGTGACCGACGAGGTCCCGTCCCCCGAACTGCTCGAGGCGCTCACCGCCGCCGACGTGGAGGTGCTCTACGCATGATCGTCACGATCACCGTCAATCCGTCGCTCGACCGCACGGTCGAACTGGCATCCCGGCTCGAACGCGGCGAGGTGCAGCGCGCGGCCGCCGCGCACCAGGAGCCCGGCGGCAAGGGGATCAACGTCACGCGCGCGCTCGTGGCCTCGGGCCTCGCGACCGTCGCGGTGTTCCCGGGCGCCGAGACCGACCCGATGGTCACCGCGATGCGCGAATCGCGGCTGCCGTTCGTCAACGTGCCCATCGCCGGCGCCGTGCGCTCCAACGTGACGCTCACCGAACCCGACGGCACCACCACCAAGATCAACGAACCGGGGCCCGCGCTCGGCCAGGCCGAACTGGCCGAGCTCACCGAGCGTGTCGTCGAGGCGGCCGAGGGCGCGGCCTGGCTCGTGATCTCGGGCTCGCTGCCGCCGAGCATCGACCAGGGGTACTACGTGCGGCTTGTCGAGCGGGTCTCGGCGCTCGCGACCCCGCCGCGCATCGCCGTCGACGGCTCGGGCGAACCGCTTCGCCTGCTGCTCGACAGCGACCGGCGCGTCGACCTGATCAAGCCCAACGCCGAAGAGCTCGCCGAGCTCACCGGCACGGGCAGCGGCGAGAGCTTCGAGGCCGATCCCGCCCTCGCCGCGGCGGCCGCCGAGCTGCTGCTCGACCGTGTCGGCGCCGCCCTGGTCACCCTCGGCAGCCGCGGCGCCGCCCTCGTCACGGGCGAGGCGACCTGGTTCGCCGACGCCCCGGCGATCGAGGCGCGCAGCACGGTCGGCGCGGGCGACTCGTCGCTCGCCGGCTACCTGCTCGCCGACGCCGCCGGCCGCGACGCCGGCGAGTGCTTGGCACAGGCCGTCGCCCACGGTGCCGCCGCGGCATCCCTCCCCGGATCCACCGTCCCCACCCGCCGCCAGGCGGACCAGTTCAGCATCATTGTCACCCGCGACGCGAGCAGAGACGCCCGTCGTGTACTCACGAAGGAGAAATAGCATGGCCGACATCATCACGAGCGCGCTCGTCTCGCTCGATTCGCCCATCGGGGCCAGCAAGGAAGAGGTCATCCGTTCGCTCGCGGAGCGCGTCGTCGCGCAGGGACGTGCGACGGATGCCACGGCTCTCGCCACCAACGCCCTCGAACGGGAGGCGCAGGCGGCGACGGGTATGCCGGGCGGGATCGCCATCCCACACTGCCGCTCGAAGGCCGTCACCGCTGCCACCCTCGCGATGGCGCGCCTGAACCCGACCGTCGACTTCGGCGCTCCCGACGGCGGCGCCGACCTGGTCTTCTTCATCGCGGTTCCCGACGGCGCCGACCAGGCGCACCTCGTGCTGCTGTCGAAGCTGGCCCGCTCGCTCATCAAAGACGAGTTCGTGGCGGCGTTGCGCGCGGCGAAGACGCCCGACGACATCGTCGCGCTGGTGAACGAGGCCGTCGCCGACGAGCCCGCCGCGGCACCCGCACCCGCGGCGGCGCCCACCGGCAAGCCGGTCATCGTCGCCGTCACGGCGTGCCCGACCGGCATCGCCCACACCTACATGGCCGCCGACGCCCTCGTCGCCGCCGGCAAGCGCGCCGGCGTCGAGGTGCACGTCGAGACCCAGGGGTCGTCGAGCGTCACCGCGCTCGACCCCGCGCTGATCACCTCGGCCGGCGCCGTGATCTTCGCCGTCGACGTCGACGTGCGCGACCGGGCCCGCTTCGGTGGAAAGCCGCTCGTGCAGGGCCCCGTGAAGCGCGGCGTCGACGAACCCGACAAGATGATCGCCGAGGCGATCGCGGCCTCCACCGACCCCAACCCGCGGCGGGTGCCGTCGGGCGGCGCCACCGCGGCCGCAGCGTCGGGCATCGGCGAGAGCTTCGGCGCCAAGGTCAAGCGAGTGCTGCTCACCGGCGTGAGCTACATGATCCCGTTCGTCGCGGGCGGCGGTCTGCTCATCGCGCTCGGCTTCCTCTTCGGCGGCTACCGCATCACCGACGACGCCGCCACGATCATCATCGAGAACAACTTCGGCAACCTGCCCGACGGCGGCCTGCTCACCTACCTGGGCGCCGTGTTCTTTATGATCGGCTCCACCTCGATGGGCTTCCTCGTGCCGGCCCTCGCCGGCTACATCGCGTACGCGATCGCCGACCGTCCCGGCATCGCCCCCGGCTTCGTCGCGGGAGCCGTCGCGGGCCTTATGGGCGCCGGATTCATCGGCGGCCTCGTCGGCGGTGTGCTCGCCGGCCTCGCGGCCTACTGGATCGGCACGTGGAACGTGCCCCGCTGGTTGCGCGGCCTGATGCCCGTCGTGATCATCCCGCTGCTCGGCTCGATCTTCGCCTCCGGTCTGCTCATCATGGTGCTCGGCGGACCGATCGCGCTGCTCTCCAGCGGGCTGAACGACTGGCTGAACAGCCTCACCGGCGCCTCGGCCATCCTGCTCGGCGTGATCCTCGGCGCGATGATGTCGTTCGACCTCGGCGGCCCCGTCAACAAGGTGGCCTACTCGTTCGCGGTCGCCGGCCTCGGAGCGGGCTCGCTCGAGAACCAGACCCCGTGGATGATCATGGGCGCCGTGATGGCGGCCGGTATGGTCGCCCCGCTCGGTCTCGCGCTCGCCTCCACTATTCTCGCCCGTGGCCTGTTCACCCCGGTCGAGCGCGAGAACGGCAAGGCGGCCTGGCTGCTCGGAGCCTCGTTCATCAGCGAGGGTGCCATCCCGTTCGCGGCCGTCGACCCGCTGCGGGTCATCCCGTCGGCCATCGTCGGCGGCAGCGTCACCGGTGCGCTCTGCATGGCCTTCGGTGTCTACTCGCAGGCCCCGCACGGCGGTGTGTTCGTGTTCTTCGCGATCGGCAACTTCCCGCTGTTCCTGCTCGCCGTCGCGATCGGCGCCGTGGTGATGGCGCTCACCGTGATCGCGCTCAAGCGCTGGGTGCGCAAGGCGCCCGTCGCGGCAGAGCCGACCGCCGCGCAGGTGCCGGTGACGGTCTAGTCGTCACAATGAAAAGCGCGGTGCCGGATCATCCGGCACCGCGCTTTTTTGTCATCTCTACGCGAGTTTCGCGAGCACGTCCTGGTGCAGCAGGCCGTTCGTGGCCAGCGCGCTGCCGTGCCACGGGCCGGGTTCGCCGTCGACCGAGGTGAACGTGCCGCCCGCCTCCTCGATGATCGGGATCAGCGCCGCCATGTCGTACGGCTTGAGGTCGAACTCGCCGACGATGTCGATCGCGCCCTCGGCGAGCAGCATGTACGGCCACATGTCGCCGACGGCGCGCGCGCGCCAGACGCTGCGGGCGAGCGTGAGCACCGAGTCGAGGCGGCCGGCGTCGTCCCAGCCGGTGATCGAGTTGTAGCTGAGGGCGGCGTTGTCGAGCGAGTCGATGCCGCTCACGTGGATCTGCTTGGCCTCTTCGCCGTGTGCCTGGGCGAAGGCGCCGTGGCCGGTCGCCGCCCACCAGCGCTTGCCGAGGGCGGGCGAGCTCACGACGCCGACGACGGGCACGCCGTCGATCGCGAGCGCGATGAGGGTGCCCCAGATCGGCACACCGCGCATGAAGTTGGTGGTGCCGTCGATCGGGTCGATGATCCACTGGCGTGAGCCGGTGCCCTCGGTGCCGTACTCCTCGCCGAGGATCGAGTCGTTCGGCCGAGCGGCGAGGATGCCGTTGCGGATGACGCGCTCGACGGCCTGGTCGGCATCGGTGACCGGCGTGCGGTCGGGCTTCGTGGTGACCACGAGGTCGAGCGCGGTGAAGCGGTCGAGCGAGACGAGGTCGGCCTCGCCGGCGAGGGAGAGGGCGAGCGCGAGGTCGTCGCTGGGCGTGTAGTCGGTCATGATGCGGATGCCTCCTAGGCGGCGAGGGTGGTGAGCAGGCGCTGCAGGCTGTCGAGCCGCAGTTTTCCGGTCTCGCCGAGGTCGCCGGCCTCGACGCGCTCGATGATCGCACAATCGGGTGAATCGGGCAGATGGGTGCAGCCGCGGGGGCACTGCAGCGAGATCTCGGCGAGGTCGGTGAACGATTTGAGGATGTTGGCGGGGTCGACGTGCCCCAGACCGAACGACCTGACGCCGGGGGTATCGACGATCCAGCCGCTGCCGATGCGCAACGAGACGGTCGACGACGACGTGTGCCGGCCGCGCCCGGTCACGTCGTTGACGCGTCCGATCGCCCGGTTCGCGTCGGGGACGAGCGCGTTGACGAGCGTCGATTTGCCGACGCCCGAGTGGCCGACGGCGACCGTCGTGTGACCCTGCAGCGCCTCGGTGATCTCGTCGATCGGGAAGTCGTCGTCGCGGCTCTCGAAGATGCGGAACTCGAGGCCGGCGAAGTTCGCGAGAAACTCGGCGGGGTCGGCGAGGTCGGTCTTGGTGATGCAGAGGATCGGCGTGATGCCGGCGTCGAACGCGGCCACGAGGTATCTGTCCACCAGGCGGGTGCGGGGCTCGGGGTTGGCCGCCGCGACGACGATGAGCATCTGGTCGGCGTTGGCCACGATGATGCGCTCGACGGCGTCCGTGTCATCCGCACTCCTGCGCAGCAGCGTCGACCGCTCCTGGATGCGCACGATGCGCGACAGGCTGCCCTCGTCGCCCGTCGTGTCGCCGACCAGGTCGACCCAGTCGCCGGTGACGACCGACTTCTTGCCGAGTTCGCGGGCGCGGGTGGCGACCAGTTGGCGTTCCTCGGGCGTGTTCTCGGCGACCCAGACGCCGTAGCGTCCGCGGTCGACGCTGAAGACACGGCCGCTCACGGCGTTCTTGTGCTCGGGGCGGATCTTGCTGCGCGGCTTGTTCGCCTTCGGGTTCGGGCGCACCCGGATCGACGACTCGTCGTACTCGGAGTACTCGCCGTCGTCGTCGTCGTCGGGGTCGGACATCCAGCTCATGCGGTCACAGGATGATCGTGTCGGTGGTGACCGTGGTGACGATCTCGTCGGGATCGCGCACGAGGTCGGCCCAGAGCTGCGGAAACTGGGGGAGGGTCTTCGCGGTCGTCGCGATGTCGTCGACGACGACGCCCTCGACCGCGAGGCCGACGATCGCGCCGGCGGTCGCCATGCGGTGGTCTTCGTACGACTTCCACTCGCCGCCGTGCAGCGGCTTCGGAACGATCTGGAGACCGTCGTCGAGCTCGGTGACGTCGCCGCCCAAGCCGGTGATCTCTGCCGCGAGGGCGGCGAGGCGGTCGGTCTCGTGGCCGCGCAGGTGGCCGATGCCGGTGATGCGGCTCGGCTCGCTCGCGAGGGCGGCCAGCGCGACGATGGCGGGGGCGAGCTCGCCGCCGATCGCGAGGTCGATCTCGGCGCCGGGAAGCTGCCTGCCCCCGCGGATGCCGACGCCGCCGTCGATGACGAGCGCGTCGCCCTCGCGCGTGGCGGTCGCGCCGAACAGGGGGAGGAGGGTCTCGAGGTGCGCGCCGACCTGGGTGGTCGACCACGGCCAGCCGCCGATCGACACGGTGCCGCCGGCGACGAGCGCGGCGACGAGGAAGGGGGCGGCGTTCGAGAGATCGGGTTCGATGTCGACCTCGATGCCGCGGATCTCGGCGGCCGGCACGATCCAGACGCCGGGCTCTGGGCTCTCGACCACGACGCCGCGGGCGGCGAGCGTCGCGATCGTCATCTCGATGTGCGGCATGCTCGGCAGGGAAGCGCCGGTGTGGCGCAGCGTGAGTCCGTTCTCGAACCGGGGTGCGGCGAGCAGCAGGCCGGAGACGAACTGGCTCGACGCGGAGGCGTCGATCGACAGCTCGCCACCCGCGACCGTGCCGGTGCCGTACAGGCTGAACGGCAGCGAGCCGCGGCCGTCGTCGTTCACGTCGACGCCGAGGTCGCGCAGCGAGTCGATGGTGGTGCGCATCGGGCGGCGGCGGGCGCTCTCGTCGCCGTCGAACGCGACGGGCCCGAGGGCGAGCGCGGCGACGGGAGGCAGGAAGCGCATGACCGTTCCGGCGAGCCCGCACTCGATCGAGGTGCCGCCCATCAGTTCGTCGGCCGGGGTGATGCGCAGGTCGGGGCCGTAGCCGCCGTCGCCGGGCACCTCTTCGATGACCGTGCCGAGCGAGCGCAGGGCCTCGATCATCAGCGCGGTGTCGCGGGAATGCAGGGGTGCGCGCAGCAGCGAGGGGCCGCTCGCGAGGGCCGAGAGAACGAGCTCGCGGTTGGTCAGGCTCTTCGAGCCGGGCAGGCGAACGGATGCCGCGAGCACACGCTCGGCGACGGGGGCGCGCCACGGGCCGGGGTCGCCTCCGACGACGAGGGTCTCGTCGTCGTAGGGGCTGAACTCGGGCTCGGAATACTTGGATACCAACATCGGTTACCACAGTATCGGCTGTTGAGGCCGTGCGATTGGAGACACCGGCATGACAGTGCTGTTAGACGCCCGGAGGCGAGACGCCATCAGCGACCTAGAATTGTCCCTGATGACTATCGAGACCCCTGAAGAGTCGACTCCCGTCGAGCCCACCGCCGTCGTGGAGCCCGAGAAGGCCGTTGCGCCCGCTCAGACCGACGACGTGCGCGCCCTGTTCGAAGAGCAGGCGCTGCAATACATGGACCAGCTGTACGCGGCGGCCATGCGCATGACGAAGAACCCTTCCGACGCGGCCGACCTGGTGCAGGAGACCTTCGTGAAGGCCTACACCGCGTTCGGCCAGTTCCAGCAGGGCACGAACCTGAAGGCCTGGCTGTACCGCATCCAGACCAACACGTTCATCAACAACTACCGCAAGAACCAGCGCAACCCGTACCAGGGCACGATCGACGACCTCGAAGACTGGCAGCTCGGCGGTGCCGAGTCTGTCACGCAGCACTCGACAACGCGGTCTGCCGAGGCCGAGGCGATCGACCACCTGCCCGACAGTGCGGTCAAAGACGCGCTGCAGTCGATTCCCGAAGATTTCCGCCTCGCGGTCTACTTCGCCGACGTCGAAGGCTTCTCCTACCAGGAGATCGCCGACATCATGAAAACCCCCGTCGGAACCGTCATGAGCCGCCTCCACCGCGGCCGACGCCTTCTGCGGGGCCTACTTGCTGAATACGCGAGCGACCGAGGAATCGCCGCCGCGCCTGCCCCTGGGAGAAAAAAATGACCGATTGCGGTTGCGACAAAGCCAAAGCCGAGCTCGAAGAGTACATCCACAACGAGCTGACCCGCGGCGAGGCGGAAGACATCGCCGAGCACATGGCGAACTGCGAGTCGTGCACCGGCGAGCACCTCGTCGGCCTCACCCTCACCAACAAGGTCAAGAGCGCCTGCAACGAGAAGGCCCCCGTCGACCTGCGCGCGGAGGTTCTCGCGAAGCTGCGAGAGATCCAGCCGACGGTCTGACCCCACTGCCGGTCGAGTTGGCCGCGCAGCGACCGTGTCGAGACCATGCCCCCGCTGCCGGTCGAGTAGGTCGCGCAGCGACCGTATCGAGACCTTGCCCCGACTGCCGGTCGAGTAGGTCGCGCAGCGACCGTATCGAGACCATGTCGGGTTTCGATACGGCCGCGGGCGGCCTACTCGACCAGCGAGTGACTACAGTGTCAGTGCCCTGCTGATGAGCTCGACCTGCTCCTGACCGGAACGCTTGTTCGATCCCGTCGCCGGCGACGCCGAGGCCGCCCGAGACGAGACCTTGATCGTGCGCCCCTCGAGGTGCTTCGCCAGTTCGAGCGAGATGAACGGCCAGGCACCCTGGTTCTCCGGCTCGTCTTGAGTCCAGACCAGGTCGGCGTTCGGGTACTGCGCGAGGATGCCGTTGATCTCGGAGATCGGCAGCGGGTAGAACTGCTCCATGCGCACGACCGCGATGTTCTTCTCTTCGCGCTTGTCGAGCTCGGCGATGATGTCGTAGTAGATCTTGCCCGAGGTGAGAACGACGCGCTTCACGGCCGACTTGTCGGCGACACGGTTGTCGTCGATCACCGGCAGGAACTTTCCGCTGGTGAAGTCGGCGATCTCGCTCGTCGCACCGCGCAGGCGCAGCATGGCCTTCGGGGTGAAGACGATGAGCGGTCGACGCGGTCGGGCGTAGGCCTGACGACGCAGCAGGTGGAAGTACGACGCCGGGGTCGACGGGCGGGCGATCGTCATGTTGTTCTCGGCGCAGAGCTGCAGGAAGCGTTCCATACGGGCCGACGAGTGGTCGGGTCCCTGGCCCTCGTAGCCGTGCGGCAGCAGCATAACGACGCTCGAGCGCTGGCCCCACTTCTGCTCGGCAGAGGAGACGAACTCGTCGATCACCGTCTGGGCACCGTTGGCGAAGTCGCCGAACTGGGCCTCCCAGAGCACGAGGGCGTCGGCGCGCTCGACCGAGTAGCCGTACTCGAACCCGAGCGCCGCGTACTCGCTGAGCAGCGAATCGTAGATCCAGAAGCGGCCCTGGCCCTCCTTGAGGTTGCCGAGGGGCAGCCATTCCTGGCCGTTCTGGCGGTCGTGGAGGATCGCGTGGCGCTGCACGAACGTGCCACGACGCGTGTCCTGGCCGGCCATGCGCACCGGGGTGCCCTCGACGAGCAGCGAGCCGAGCGCGAGCAGTTCGCCGAAGCCCCAGTCGACCGAACCGGAACGGCTCATGTCGACGCGCTTCTTCAGCATCGCCTGCAGTTTCGGGTGCACGCTGAACCCGGCGGGCGGGTTGTTGTGGGCGTCGCCGATCAGCTGGATGACTTCTTCGCGCACACCGGTCGATTCCGGTTCGCCGACGAGGTCGTCCTGCTGCGAATCGGGGCGCTCGAGGTCGGCCACCGCGTGTGTGTCGCCGGTGATCACGGGGATCGATCCGGTCTGCGCCGCGTGCGTCTCCGCGAAGGCACGCTCGAGACGGTCTTGGAAGTCCTGGTGGCTCGCCTCGTACTCTTCGGCAGTGATGTCGCCTCGACCGACGAGACCTTCGACGTACAGGGTGCGCACGCTGCGCTTGGCCTCGATGAGGTTGTACATCAGCGGCTGGGTCATCGAGGGGTCGTCGCCCTCGTTGTGGCCACGACGGCGGTAGGAGACGAGGTCGATGACGACGTCGCGGTGGAACCGCTGGCGGTAGGCCAGCGCGAGCTGGGCGACGCGCACGACGGCCTCGGGGTCGTCGCCGTTCACGTGGAAGATCGGCGCCTGGATGGTCTTGGCGACGTCGGTCGAGTAGATCGACGTGCGGCCCTCGCCGGGAGGGGTGGTGAACCCGACCTGGTTGTTGACCACGAGGTGGATGGTTCCGCCGGTGCGGTAGCCGCGCAGCTGTGACATCTGCAGGATCTCGACCACGATGCCCTGGCCGGCCATCGCGGCGTCGCCGTGCACCATGACCGGAAGCACCGAGTAGGTGCCGATCGGACGACGGTCTTGCTTGGCGCGCACGATGCCCTCGAGCACGCCGTCGACGGCCTCGAGGTGCGAGGGGTTGGCGGCGAGGTAGACGGGCAGCGTGGTGCCGTCGGCCGCGGTGAAGGTTCCCTCGGTGCCGAGGTGGTACTTCACGTCGCCGGAGCCGTGCACGGTTCGCGGGTCTTGGGTTCCCTCGAACTCGCGGAAGATCTGACCGTAGGTCTTGCCTGCGATGTTGGTGAGCACGTTGAGGCGGCCGCGGTGGGCCATGCCGATGGCGACCTCTTCGAGGCCGTCTTCGGCGGAACCCTGCAGGATCGCGTCGAGCACGGCGATGGTCGACTCGCTGCCCTCGAGGCTGAAGCGCTTCTGTCCGACGTACTTAGTCTGCAGGAACGTCTCGAAGGCCTCGGCCTCGTTGAGCTTGCCGAGGATGCGCATCTGCTCGTCGTGGCCGGGCTTGGTGTACGGCGTCTCGACGTGGTCTTGCATCCACTTGCGCTGCACCGGGTCTTGGATGTGCATGTACTCGATGCCCACAGTGCGGCAGTAGGAGTCGCGCAGCAGACCGAGGATGTCGCGCAGCAGTGCGGAGCGCTTGCCGCCGAAACCGCCGGTGACGAACTCGCGGTCGAGGTCCCAGAAGGTGAGCCCGTGGCTCTCGATCTCGAGGTCGGGGTGGGTGCGCTGCACGTACTCGAGCGGGTCGACGTCGGCCATGAGGTGGCCGCGCACCCGGTAGGAGTTGATGAGCTCCTGCACGCGCGCGGTCTTGTCGACCATCGAGGCGAGGTCGACGCTGATGTCGGAGGCCCAGTGGATCGGGTCGTAGGGGATGCGGAGGGCGGCGAAGATGCTCTCGTAGAAGTCGTGCTTGCCGATGAGGCGCTCGTGGATCTTCTTGAGAAACTCGCCCGAACCGGCGCCTTGGATGACGCGGTGGTCGTAGGTGCTCGTCAGGGTGATCGTCTTGCCGATGCCCAGGTTCGAGAGCACTGTGGGCGCGGAGCCCTGGAACTCGGCCGGGTACTCGAGCGCGCCCGCTCCGACGATGGTGCCGGCGCCGCGCATCAGGCGAGGAACCGAGTGCTCGGTGCCGATGCCGCCCGGGTTGGTGAGCGAGATCGTGTTGCCCGCGTAGTCGGCGCCGGTGAGTTTGTTGTTGCGGCCGCGGAACACGACGTCTTCGTAGGCGACGAGGAACTCGCCGAAGTTCATGGTGTCGCAGCGCTTGATGCCGGGCACGACGAGGGCGCGCGTGCCGTCGGGCTTCGGGATGTCGATCGCGATGCCGAGGTTGATGTGCGCGGGCGTGACGACCGACGGCTTGCCGTCGACCTCGTCGTAGAAGACGTTCTGGCTCGGGAACTCCTTGAGCGTCTCGACCATCGCCCACGCGATGAGGTGCGTGAACGACACCTTTCCGCCGCGCGCACGCTTCAGGTGGTTGTTGATCACGATGCGGTTGTCGATCATCAGCTTCGCCGGGATCGTGCGCACGCTCGTCGCGGTCGGCACCGTGAGGCTGGCGTCCATGTTCGCGGCGAGGGCCTTGGAGGCGCCCTTCAGCACGGCCGTGACGTTGGCGTCGGGTGCGGGAGCCGCATCCGCCACCGTCGAGACGGGGGTCGTGCTCGTGGCAGGAGCCTGAGCCGGGATCGGCTGCGGCTTGGCCTCGATCGAGGTGGTGCGTGCGACCGGCTGGTTGGTCGAGGGGGCGACCGGCGGCGCGGCGGGCGCGTCGGCGATCTCGGCGGGGATCTGCGCCTCGCCGCCGTTCTGCGACTCGGGCGCCGGGGCGGAGGGCGCCGGGCGCTGAGCTTCGGGGGAGGGGCTCGGTGCGCCGGGGGAGGACACGACCGGGATCGCACTCGTCGGAGTGGGATCGGTGTGCGTGTCTGTCGGCCGGTAGCTGTCCAAGATCGGCCACCACGACTGATCGACCGAATTCCGATCGACCAGATACCGTTCGTACATTTCGTCTACGAGCCATTCGTTGGCCCCGAACTCGCCAGAAGATCCGTCTTCTGCTGCAAGTCCGGTCACTTGGCTTGACACAGCCGACCGCCCACTCTCAGTTCACTCAGGTTTCGATATCACGGTGTGTGCCGGTCAGTACTTACGACCAGCACTGCCCGCATTACGTCTAAGGGTAATCACATTCTTAACCGCGTGCGGGCACACTCGAGGGTCTAACGTGAAATTTATGGAGTTCTACGAGACTGCGCCGAAGCACGACCTCACCTATTCCGACGTTTTTCTGGTTCCGAGCGGATCGAATGTCGGGAGCCGCCTCGACGTGTCGCTCGCGCCGGGCGACGGTACCGCCGCGACGATCCCCATCGTGTCGGCGAACATGAACTCGGTCACCGGCCCTCGGCTCGCCGCCACGCTCGCCCGGCGCGGCGGTCTCGGCGTGCTTCCGCAAGACATGCACCTGCAAGACCTCGACGCGGCCATCCGCTGGGTGAAGGCGCAGCCGGTGCGCTGGGACACCCCGCTCGAGCTCGCCCCCGACGACACCGTGGCCACCGCCCTCACCCTGCTTCCGCCCGTGGCCGGCCACGGCATCGTCGTGCGTGACGCCTCGCCCCGGGGCTCGGGGTCGGCGGTGCTCGGGGTCATCCCCGCTTCGCGACTCGCCACGGCGCTGCCCGACGCCCGGCTCGGCGACCTGCTGCACGGCAACCTCGCCTCGCTCGACGCCGACGACCTGGAGACCCCGCGCGCGGCGTTCGACGTCATGGTCGCCGCCGACCTCGACTTCGCTCCCGTGCTGCACCACGGCAACCTGGTCGGCACGCTCAGCCGCACGAGCGCGCTGCGCTCCACGATCTACGACGCCGCGGTCGATGCCGACGGCCGGCTCCTGGTGGGTGCGGCGATCGGCATCAACGGCGACCCCGCCGCGAAGGCCAAGGCACTCGTCGCGGCCGGCGTCGACGTGCTCGTGATCGACACGGCGCACGGCCACCAGCGCGGCATGATCGCGGCGCTCGCCGCCGTCTCGGCCCTCGACCTCGGCGTTCCGATCGTCGCCGGCAACGTAGTCACCCGCGAGGCCGTGCGCGACCTGGTCAAGGCCGGCGCGACGATCGTCAAGGTCGGTGTCGGGCCGGGAGCGATGTGCACGACGCGCATGATGACGGCGGTCGGCCGCCCGCAGTTCTCCGCGGTGCTCGAGACGGCGGAGGCCGCACGCGAGCTCGGCGCGCACGTCTGGGCGGATGGCGGCGTGCGGTACCCCAGAGACGTCGCGCTCGCCTTGGCTGCCGGCGCGGCATCCGTCATGATCGGTTCCTGGTTCGCGGGCACCATCGAAGCGCCGGGGACCCTGGCGACGGATGCCACGGGGCGGCTGTACAAGGAGAGCTGGGGTATGGCCTCGACCAAGGCCGTGCGGGAGAGGTTCGACCGGCTCGACGCCTACGAACTCGCCCGCAAGACGCTGTTCGCGGAGGGCATCTCGAGTTCGCGCATCTACCTCGACCCGCTGCGGCCGTCGCTCGAAGACCTGCTCGACATGATCACCTCCGGAGTGCGCAGCTCGATGACCTACGCCGGCGCGACCTCGCTCGCCGAGTTCCACCGCAGGGCGCTCGTCGGCATCCAGTCGGCGGCCGGGTACGAGGAGGGCAAAGCACTGCCGGTCAGCTGGTGACGCCGCGCCCCCAGACAAATTAGGCACGCACGGCTCGATGCCGCCGGGCAAACCGCGCATATACTCGATCAGATAATGGACGACCCCCCTCCTCACTTGCCCATGCCCGCGCCGGCCGTTTTCAGCGAAAACGTGAGTCTCCATGTCTGAGTGGGTACTCCTCGGCATCGGGCTCCTCCTGACAGTCGGAACCGGCCTCTTCGTCGCCTCCGAGTTCTCGCTGGTGAACCTCGACCGGTCCGACCTCGAGGTGCGCCAGTCGAAGGGCGAAAAGGGCCTCGGCATGACCATCGGCGCGCTCAAGCGCACGTCGACCCACCTCTCGAGCGCCCAGCTCGGCATCACGCTCACGACGCTGCTGACCGGCTACACGATGGAGCCCGCGTTCAGCATCTTCCTGACGCCGCTGTTCCAGGCCGTCGGCATCCCCGAGGTGGCGATCCCGACCACCGCGACCATCGTCGCCGTGGTCATCGCGACCCTGCTGTCGATGATCATCGGCGAACTGGTGCCGAAGAACTTCGCGCTCGCGCTTCCGCTCAGAACCGCCAAGCTGGTGATCCCGTTCCAGGTCGGCTTCACCGCGGTGTTCCGTCCCGCGGTCGCCCTGCTCAACAACACCGCGAACGCGATCATCCGCTCGTTCGGCATCGAGCCGAAAGAGGAGCTGTCGGGCGCCCGCACCGCCGAAGAGCTGTCGTCGCTCGTTCGGCGCTCGGCCCGCGAGGGCAGCCTCGAGAACGACACGGCCACGCTGCTCGCCCGCACGCTCGCCTTCTCCGACCTCATCGCGCAAGACGTGATGACGCCGCGGCCGCGGGTGAAGAGCGTCGACCGCACCGACACCGCGTTCGACGTCATCGAACTCGCCCGCACCACCGGACTCTCGCGCTTCCCCGTGATCGACGACAGCGTCGACGACGTCGTGGGCATCGTGCACGTCAAGCAGGCGGTCGCGGTTCCGCGGTCGAAGAGAACGGATGTACCGGTCTCGGCCCTGCAGTCCGACGCGCTGCGCGTTCCGGAGACCATGAAACTCGACTCGCTGCTCGCCGAACTGCGCGGACGCGGCTACCAGATGGCCGTCGTGCTCGACGAGTACGGCGGAACCGCGGGCGTCGCCACTCTCGAAGACCTCGTCGAGGAGCTGGTCGGCGAGGTGAGCGACGAACACGACAGGTCGAAGCCCGACGTGGTGCGCTCGCGCGACTGGTTCACCTTCCCCGGCATCCTCCGCCCCGACGAGCTGCTCGAACGCACGAGCATCTCGGTGCCGGAGGAGGGCCCGTTCGAGACCGTCGCCGGCTGGCTGATGAGCGAGCTCGGCCGCCTCCCCGTCGTCGGCGACACCGTCGACATCGCCGGAGGCACGTTCCGCATCGAGCGGCTCGACGGCCGGCGCATCGACCGGGTGCGCTACACCCCGACCGCCGAACCGACCACGGCCACTACCGGCACCGACGAGAGCGAGGTGAGAGCGAAATGAGCGACTCCCTGCCTGGCATCCTCTGGCTCGTCGTGCTGCTGCTCGTCAACGCCTTCTTCGTCGGCGCCGAGTTCGCGGTCATCTCGGCCCGCCGCTCGCAGATCGAGCCGAAGGCCGAGGCCGGTTCGCGCGCCGCCAAGACCACACTCTGGGCGATGGAGCACGCCACGCTGATGCTCGCGACGAGCCAGCTGGGCATCACGATCTGTTCGCTGCTCATCTTGAACGTCTCCGAGCCCGCGATCCACCACCTGCTCGAGGTTCCGCTGCACGCTACGGGCCTGCCCGACGAGATCAGCGGCGTCGTCGCGTTCGCGTTCACCCTCGTGCTCGTGTCGTTCCTGCACGTCGTCATCGGCGAGATGGTGCCGAAGAACCTGTCGTTCTCGATGCCCGACCAGGCGGCACTGCTGCTCGCGCCCCCGCTCGTCTTCGTCGGCAACGTCTTCAAGCCGGTGATCATCGGCCTCAACGCCACGGCCAACGGCGTCGTGCGGCTCTTCGGTGTCACCCCGAAGTCGGAGGCCACGAGCGTGTTCACACTCGGCGAGGTCGCCAACATCGTCGCCCAGTCGACGAAGGAGGGTGTGCTCACCGACTCGACGGGCGCGCTCACCGCGGCGTTCGAGTTCACCGAGAAGAAGGTACAGGACATCGCGATCGGTCTCGACGACCTGGTCACGCTGCCGGAAGACGCGTCGCCCGCCGACGTCGAGCGCGCGGTCGCGCAGCGCGGATTCTCGCGCTACATCCTCGTCGACGACGAGGGAGAGCCGACCGGCTACCTGCACCTGAAAGACGTCATCGACCTCGACGGCGACGAGTTCACCGAACCGGTGCCGCCCAAGCGCATCCGCCAGCTGATCTCGATCTTCCGCAGCACCGACCTCGAAGACGCTCTCGCCACCATGCGTCGCTCGGGCACCCACGTGGCGCGGGCGTTCGACGAGAACGGCGCGACCCGCGGTGTGCTCTTCCTCGAGGACATCATCGAGGAGCTCGTCGGCGAAGTGCAGGACGCGACGCGGCGCAACTGACTTCACGCCGGTCGAGTAGCGCCGTAGACGGCGCTACTCGACCGGCGTGGATGTCTAGCGCCAGCGCGCCCTGACGTAGGCCTCGGGCCAGTAGTCGACCTCGACGCCCAGCTCGTGCGCGGCGCGCAGAGCGAAGTGCGGGTCGCGCATCATCTCGCGGCCGAGCATCACGGCGTCGGCCTGCCCGCTCGCGACGATCTCCTCGGCCTGCGCCGCCGTCGTGATGAGACCGACCGCGTTGACCGGCACGCCCGCGCTGGTTCCGACGAAGTCGGCGAACGGCACCTGGTAGCCGGGGCTGAGCGGGATGGTCACGCCCGAGACGTTGCCGCCCGTCGAGATGTCGAAGAAGTCGGCGCCCGCGTCTTTCGCCCAGCCCGACACCGTGGCGGTGTCCTGCTGGTTCCAGCCGCCCTCGGCGTAGTCGGTGGCCGAGAAGCGCACGAAGACGGGCAGCTCGTCGCCCACGGCCTCGCGCACGGCGCGCACGACCTCGAGCACAAAACGGGCCCTGTTCTCGAGGCTTCCGCCGTACTCGTCGGTGCGGAGGTTCGAGAGCGGGGAGAGAAACTGGTGCAGCAGGTAGCCGTGCGCCGCGTGCACCTCGACGAGGTCGAACCCGGCGACGACGGCCCGCTTCGCGGCCGCACCGAACTCGGCGACGACGGCGTGGATCTCCTCGACGCTCAGGGCCTGCGGCACCGCGTAGTCGCCGAAGGCCACGGCCGACGGGCCGACGGTCGGCCAGCCGCCGTCGTCGACGGATACGGTGCCGGTCTTCGCCGGGGCCCAGCCGCGGTGTGTCGACGCCTTGCGTCCGGCGTGGGCGAGCTGGATGCCCGCGACCGCGCCGCGCTCGTGCAGGAACGCGGTGATGCGCGCCCAGGCCTCGACCTGCTCCTGGTTCCAGATGCCGGTGTCGTGCGGCGAGATGCGCCCGATCGGTGCGACGGCGGTCGCCTCGGTCATGATCAGTCCGGCGCCGCCCATCGCGAAGGCTCCGAGGTGCACGAGGTGCCAGTCGGTGGGAACCCCGTCGCGCTTCTCGACCGAGTACTGGCAGAGAGCCGGCACCCAGAGGCGGTTGCGGAACGTGGTGGAACGGATGCTGAGCGGGGTGAAGACGCTCGGTGTCGTGGTGGTCACTGATCTCCCGGTTGAGTGGACGCGCTCAGTCGGCGAGTGCGGTGAGGAATCGACGGAGGCCGTCGACGTGCAGGTAATGGTGCACGGTCGCTCCGAGAGCGGCCGCGGCATCCGTATTGATCTTCTTGTTGTCGATGAAGACCATCTGTTGCGGTGTTATTCCCAACCCCTCGGTCACCTCGAGGTAGATCGAGGGGTCGGGCTTGAGGTCGAGCATCTCGGCGCTCACGAACATGCGCTCGAAGAACTGGGCCATCGGGGAGTAGCGGAAGGGGCCGGCGAAGTCGAAGCCCGCGTTGGAGAGCAGGGCGACGCGCGTGCCTCCCGCGTGCAGTTCGGCGATGAGGTCGATGGTGCCGGGTTCGACGCTGATCCAGCTGGTGAAGTCGAGCGCCCAGAGCTGCTGCACCCGCGAGGCCGGCCAGTCGGCGCCGGTGTCGGCCGCGATGAGCCTCCAGTACTCGGGGACGCTGATCGTGCCGCGGTCGAGACCGTCGCGGTGCCCCCAGTAGCTGGGCCAGAACGAGTCGGCGTCGACACCCGCGAGTGCGACGAGCGCCTCGCGGTCGGTCGTGCTCGGCTCGAGGGATATCACCTCGCCGTAGTCGAAGACGACAACCCGGTCGGCGATACGCAGTGTCATGGTTCCAAACTAGCCTTTAGTGCATGAGCGACTTCACAACCTGGCGACCGGATGACGCGGCTCGGCTCATCGCGGTGCCGGGGCCGCACGACGACAAGTACTCGCGCGGGGTGCTCGGAGTCATCACGGGCAGCGACCAGTATCCCGGGGCCGCCGTGCTCGGGGTCGAGGCGGCGCTGCGCACCGGTGTCGGCATGGTGCGCTACCTCGGCGGCGAACGGGTGTCGACGCTCGTGCTGCAGCGGCGCCCCGAGGCCGTCACGAGCGACGGGCGCGTGCAGGCCTGGCTCATCGGCTCGGGCCTCGACCACGCGTCGCGCGACGACGCCGCGGTCGCCCGCAGCACCGTCGCCATGGCGCAGGCGCTGCCGACCGTGCTCGACGGGGGAGCGCTCGACCTGCACGAGGGGGCGACCGGCCCCGTCGTGATCACCCCGCACTACGGCGAGCTCGCGCGAGTGCTCGGCGTCGACAAACAACGCATCGTCGCCGACCCACCGACGTGGGCGCGCACCGCGGCCGACGAGCTCGGTGTGACCGTGCTGCTCAAGGGGCACAGCACGTTCGTCGTGGGCGGCGGGCTCGCGCTCGTGGCGTCGAGCGCGCCGAACTGGCTCGCGACGGCGGGTGCGGGCGACGCGCTCGCGGGCATCCTCGGCGCCCTCGTCGCGACGCACTCCGACGCGGTCGCCGCCGACGAGACCCTGCTGGCGCGACTCGCCGCCACCGCGTCGGTCGTGCACGGGCTCGCTGCAGAGCGGGCCAGCCGGGGCGGACCGCTCACGGTGCTCGACCTCGCGCACGAGGTGTCGGGCACGATCGCGGGGCTGCTCGCCTCGTCGTGACCGGCGCCCGTCGTGACCGGCGCACGCCGTAGTCTTGACCGCATGACGGACGCCGCTGATTCGCCACGGCGGATCGCGCGTGTGCTGCGCTCGGTCGTGACGAACCGGATGACCCTCTGGCTCGGGTTCGCCGCCGCGCACCTCTGGCTCGCGTGGCTCAACCTGTACGCCCCCGGCCTGCCGCTCGGCGACGTCATCATCACCTACAAGCTGTGGACCGACCAGATCGTGCTGAACGGCTACTGGATGGGCATCGACACCGTCTGGGTCTACCCGATCCTCGCGATACTGCCGATGCTCGGAGCGTTCGCCCTCGGCCCAGCCCTGTACGCGAACACCTGGTTGAGCATGATCGTGCTGCTCGACGCCGTGGCCTTCGCCGCGATCACCGGCTGGGCGACGTCGCGGCGCCGGGCGGCAGTCGGCTGGTGGTGGATCGCCTTCCTGGTGCTGCTCGGCCCGATCGCGATCGCCCGCATCGACTCGGTGTCGGTTCCGCTCGCGATCGTGGGGATGCTGCTGCTCGCGACACGGCCGACCGCCGCCGCGGTCGTGCTCGCCGTCGCCACCTGGATCAAGGTCTGGCCGGCCGCGCTGCTCGCCGCCGTCGTCGTCGCCTGCCGGGCACGGCGCGACGTGGTGGTCGCGGCGCTCGCCGTCAGCGTCGTCGTCGTGATCGCGGCACTGCTGTCCGGCAGCGGGCTCAAGGTCTTCAGCTTCGTCACCCAGCAGACCGGGCGCGGGCTGCAGGCCGAGGCGCCGGTGAGCACCGTCTGGCTCTGGCAGGCCCTGGCGGGGGTGCCGAACACCTACATCTACTACGACACCGAGATCCTGAGCTTCCAGATCGTGGGCGACGGGGTCGCGACCGCCGCCGCGGTGATGACGCCGCTGCTCGCGGTCGTGGCGCTCGCGGTCGTCGCGACCGGGGTCTGGGCGATGCGCCGTGGCGCCGCGGCCACCGAGCTGCTCGCGCCGCTCGCGCTCGCGCTCGTGACCACCCTCATCGTGGTGAACAAGGTCGGGTCGCCGCAGTTCATCGCCTGGCTCGCGGTTCCGATCGTGTACGGCCTCGCGACGAACGGGGCCGGTCACGGCCGGTCGTTCCGGTTCCCGGCCGTGCTCGTGCTGGTGGTCGCCGTTCTGACGCAGGCGTTTTATCCTTATCTCTACGTCGAGCTGCTGTCGCTCAACCCGGTGCTCCTCGTCGTCGTGACGGCCAGGAACGTGCTGCTGTGTGTGCTGCTCGCCTGGGCCGTGCGCAGCGTCGTGCTCGTCGGCCGCTTCGCCACCCCCGGCGCACCGTCGCGCGAGACCCCCGTCGCCGCCCCGCGCGACCGCGGGTTCGACGCCCTCATCCAACCAAAGGACTAATCATGCTCGTGGCCTTCTCGGTCTCTCCCGTCGGCAGCAGCGGCGACGACGGTTCGGTGCACGAGGCGGTCGCCGCGGCCGTGCGTGTCGTGCGCGACTCCGGCCTGCCCAACCAGACCGACGCGATGTTCACCACGCTCGAGGGCGACTGGGACGAGGTCTTCGCCGTCGTGAAGGCCGCCACCGAGGCCGTCGCCGCCTTCGGACCGCGCGTCTCGCTCGTGCTCAAGGCCGACATCCGCCCGGGGCACACCGGCGAGCTGACCGGCAAGGTGGAGCGTGTCGAACGCGCCCTGGCCGAGGCCGCGGGCACCGACGCCACGAACGCCTCCGAGTGAGCGGCCTCTCGCCCGCCCGGGTTCGCCTCGCGCTGCTCGCCCTCGCCCTCGGCGGCTTCGGCATCGGCACCACCGAGTTCGTGGCCATGGGCCTGCTCGACAACCTCGCCCGCGACCTGCTCCCCGCGCTCTACGCGACCAGCCACGAAGACGCCATCGCGCAGACCGGCTGGCTCATCACCGCCTACGCGCTCGGCGTCGTCGTGGGAGCGCCCACCATCGCCGCGCTGTCGGCCCGCTTCCCGCGCAAGCAACTGCTGCTCTGGCTGCTCGTCGCGTTCACCCTCGCCACCGTGCTGTCGGCGCTCCTGCCCACGTTCGAGCTCGTGCTCGTCGCGCGTTTCATCGCCGGGCTGCCGCACGGTGCCTACTTCGGCATCGCGACCCTCGTCGCGGCCTCGCTCATGGGCGAGGGCAAACGCGGCCGCGGTGTGGCGATCGTGCTCTCGGGCCTCACCATCGCCAACGTCATCGGGGTGCCGCTGATCACACTGCTCGGACAGCAGGCCGGATGGCGCATCGCCTACCTCGCGGTCGCGTCGATCTTCGCGCTCACCTTCGTCGCGGTCGCTCTCGCGGTTCCGCTGCAGGCTGGCGACAAGAACGCGACCCTGAAGCGCGAGCTGCGCGCCTTCGCCCGACCGCAGGTCTGGCTGGCCCTGCTCACCGGCGCCATCGGCTTCGGCGGCTTCTTCGCGGTCTACAGCTACGTGAGCCCCGTCGTCACCCAGGTCACCGGGCAGAGCGAGGGCTTCGTGCCGATCGCGCTCGTCGTCATCGGGCTCGGCATGACCATCGGCAACCTCGCCGGCGGACGCGCGGCCGACCACCACGTGATGGGAACCGTCTTCGTCTGCTTCGGCATCTTCGTGGTCTCGCTCGCCGCGTTCGCGTTCACCGCGCAGACGACCGTCGGCCTGCTGGTCTCGTTGTTCGTCGTCGGCGGCGCAGCATCCGCCCTGTCTCCCGCGATCCAATCGAGACTGATGGATGTCGCGGGGGACTCGCAGACCCTCGCGGCGGCCGCCAACCACGCGGCCCTCAACATCGGCAACAGTCTCGGCGCCTACCTCGGCGGCGTGACGATCGCGGCCGGACTCGGCTATCTGTCCCCGTCGCTCGTCGGACTGGCGCTGTGCATCCCCGGCATCGCGCTCGCGCTGTGGAGCGTGGCGTTGCAGCGCAGGCGCCCGCTCACCGCGACGGCGCTGTAGCGCGGTCTACAGGGCGCGCGGCTGGTCGCTCTCGATGAGGATGCCGTCTTCGATCGCGCGCTTGCGCAGGGCGACCTTGGTTCCCACGTCGAAGCCGGCGACGCGGTACTTCTCGCGGATGCGCTTGAGGTACGACTTGGCCGTCTCTTCGCTGATGCTGAGCTGGAAGGCCACGGCCTTCACCGGCTCGCCGCCGCCGTAGAGGGCCATGACGCGGCGCTCCTGCGCGCTGAGCTTGGGAGAACCGCCCACCTCGCCGGCGTTCAGCGCGAGGTCGAGCTCGGCCGAGACGAACGACTCGCCGACCGACGCCGCGCGCAGGGCCTCGATGATCATGCTGGCGTCTTCGCTCTTCACGAGGTAGCCGAGCGCGCCGGCCGCGAGGGCCTCGCGAACGACGTTGGGCTCGGAGTAGGTGCTCATGAGCACGACCTTGACGGCCATGGTTTTGAGCGTAGCGATCTTCAGCGAGATCGGGATGTTGTCTTTGAGGTCGAGGTCGAGAAGCACGACGTCGACCGGAAACTCGGGGTGCGACAGCAGCTCGGGCCAGCTCGCCACGGCGGCGACCATGTCGATGTCCTGCGCGCTGCGGATCCACTCGGTGAGTGCCCCCAAGAGCATCCGGTGATCGTCAACGATGGCGACGCGGATGCGCTTTTCTGGGTCAGTCACTGTGGGTCCTATCTTGTAGAGCTGGTGTGAGCGGCAACTGCGCTCGAATCACAAATCGGCCGGGTTGTCGACAAAGCACTCGATTTCCACCCGGAGACTCGCGTTCTGACTTGAGTCACTGTAGCGGCCCACCCGACGGATGGCGTCCCATGTCGACGGATCGACACGATTTCGCTGCACACCGGTGGTGGTGATCACCACGGGCACTTTGAGTTTATGGGTCAAAGCGACAGGTGTCGTCGCAACGATCGGGCCGACGCTGACCTGCACCGTGCGCACCGTGGTCTTCTTGGCATGGTCGTTGACCAGCAGCCAGACCGCGGCGAGCAGGCCGTCGCGCTGGTTGGCGTCGAGCAGGCCGGCCAGGCTGCCCTTGTCGGTGAGGGTGACCGAGCGGCCGAGCAGTTCCGACTCGGTGATCGCGTGGTACAGCCAGGTCTCGCGGCGGCCCTCGATGAGGTGCAGGCGCAGTTCGGTGGCGAGCGAGGCGGCGACCGAGGCGGTCTTCGGGCGCAACGGGAGCGCGATGCGCCCGGTGGCGACCGAGTCGAGCAGTTCTTCGGCGGCGAGGTCGAGCCGGGCGAGCTCTTCGGAGGCGAGCATGCCCACGGCGAAGCGGGGTGCAGACACGGTGCTCTGCACGAGCACGCGGTCGAGTTCGACCTGCACCATGCTGCGGAAGCCGCGCACGATGATGACGCCGATCACCACGGGCAGAACCGCGAAGGCCAGCGAGGTCACCTGCGACGCCGCGTTCTCGGGGGTGAGCCGCGTGTTGACGAGCATCACCGCGAGCAGGCCGACGCCGATCGCACCGATCGAGATGAGGATCTCCGACGGGCGGCGCAGCGTGATCACCAGCAGCAACGCCATCGCCGCGGTGAGCGAGGCGGTCGCGTAGCGGCCGACGTCGTGCAGATCCCAGATGGCGACGACGTCGAGCACGATCACGGCCGCGATGAGCCCGAGGAAGAGCGCGAACATCCAGTCGGGGAGCCGGTCGCCCACGATGCTCGAGGTGACGAAGGCCGTGGCGAGCACGACGATGAGCAGGATCCAGGCCGCGAGAGCGGGAACCGGGTTGGGGTAGTCGGGCCAGTAGCCCACGAACCAGCTGAACCCGTAGATGGCGCGGATGCCGCAGACCAGCGAGGCCCCTATGCCGATGAAGGCGGTGCCGAGACTGGCGCGGTGCGGGTTCTCCGGACGCACGAGGCGGCGTGCTCCGCCGACCAGGCTGCGGCTGGCACGCACCTCGGCGAGCAGGCCGAGGGTGTTCTCGCTCGCGGGGGGAAAGCTCACCGGGGCACCTCCAGCACTACCGTGGTTCCCGATCCGGGTTCCGAGAACAGCCGGGCGTGTCCGCCGACCTCTTTGAGCCGGGCGACGACGGATTCTTTGAACCCGAGTCGCGCCGAGTCGACGTCGTCGAGGATGAAGCCGACCCCGGCATCCGTGATCATCGCGCGCACCGTCGTGGCGTCGTCGACGATCGTCACGTGGGCCTCGCGCACGCCGGAGTGCCGGCGCACGTTCTCGAGGCACTCGGCGAGGGCGAGCAGGAACGCGTCGAGCACGTCGCTCGGCAGCAGCACCTGGCCGGTGCCGTGCCAGGCGACCTCGAGGCCCATGCGGCCGAACCGCTGCTTGACCGATTCGAGGGTCGTGCCGAGCACGGTCTCCTCGACCGGTTCGAGGTTGTAGCCGCCCGACGACAGCGGGGTGGGGGTGGCGCCGAGCCGCAACTGCCGCAGGAGCTTCGCGTCGTCGGCCGACTGCTGCTGCAGGGCGGCGGGGGCGACACCGACGCCGGAGTGGGCGAGCAGGGTGAGGGTGGCGAGCACGGTGTCGTGCAGCAGTCGCGCCGACTGCCGGCGCTGCGCCTCGATCTCGCTAGCCTGGCGTTCTGCCCGGTGCGCGCGGCCGATGCTCGCTATGCGGCGGGCTGCTTGGGGTACACCGGCGCTGATCCAGATGCCGACGACCGCGGCGATCGACCAGCCGAGCACGAGCAGGCCGACGGTCATCAGCGGAGAGCGCGAGTCGGCGGTGAGCCAGGTGGTGACCGCCGCGACGACCACGAAGACCAGCACGAGAACCGTGAGGCGCACGCGGTCGGTCGAGAGCACGAGGGCGACCGACGGCAGCGAGGCGGCGGTGAACTGCGCGATCGACGAGAGGGCGGCCGGTGTCAGGCCGTCGGGGTTGAGCACGGTGATGGTCGCGACGATGCCGAGCACACTCGCGACCTCGATGAACACCCAGAGGTACGAGCGGCTGAGGCCGACGCGGTACTGCGCGACGAGGAGCGCGACGAGAAGCGGCACGAACGGCAGGTAGGTGGCCGGGGTGACCGCGCCGGGCATAACGAGACACAGCGTGGCGACGACGGCGAAGCTCAGCCCGTAGACGCGCGCGGTGCGCTGCAACAGGCGGTCACGCTCCTTGAGAATGTGATCCACCGAGCTCCCGCCCCCACTAGAAACGCTCATCGAACTGCTATCGACCGCACCGCCCCTTCCCGGACGAGTGTGGTATCTCCAGTCTGCCACCACAAGTGGGGGTGACTCGCCACTCGAGACGCCAGGGGCCTGCGGGGTACAGTCGGAAGCCAGAGGGACAACGCCGGGGGATGCCGAGGCCGCAGGGAAACCTGCGGCCTCTGCGCGGTAGTGACCGTCGGCCGGCGATCGGGGGATCGTCAGGCTGCGAGCAGTCGGGCCAGGTGGAAACCGACGACCGCGTCTTCGATGAGGAAGCCGTCGTGGCCGAAATCGGAGCTGATCACCGTCGCTTCCGTTCCGTCGATGTTGCCGGGCACGTGCTTCGCGATGAGCACCTGGCCGTCGACGGGGAACAACCGGTCGCTGTCGATGCCGAGGATGAGCGCCTTCGCGGTGATGCGGGCGAGAGCGGCCTCGACGCCGCCGCGCCCGCGCCCCACGTCGTGCGAATTCATCGCCTCGACGAGGGTGATGTAGCTGTTCGCGTCGAACCGGCGCGAGAACTTGTTGCCGTGGAAGTCGAGGTAGCTCTCCACCGCGTACCTCCCGCCGCCGCCGAGCGGGCTGATGCCGCTCTGCCAGCTGCGTTCGAACCGGTCGTTGAGCTCGCCGGGGGAGCGGTAGTTGAGCAGGGCCATACGCCGGGCGAGAGCGAGGCCGCGGTGGGGTCCGTCGCCGTCGGCCGCCTCGTAGTAGTCGCCGTCGGCGAAGGTCGGGTCCATTCGCACGGCTTCGAGCTGCACGAAGTTGAGCGCGATCTGGTCGGCCCTGCTGGTCGGCGGCGCCGCGAGGATCGCCACACGGTCGAGCCGGTCGGGGTGACCGACCGCCCACTCGAGGGCCTGCATGCCGCCCATCGAGCCGCCGATCACCACGGCCCAGCGCTCGACGCCTATGGCGGCAGAGAACGCGACCTGCGCGGCGACCTGGTCGCGGATCGTGATGAAGGGGAAGTCAGACCCCCATTCGCGCCCGAGCGGCGAGTGCGAGGCCGGGCCGGTGCTGCCTTGGCAGCCGCCGAGCATGTTCGGGGCGACCACGAACCAGTCGTCGGTGTCGATGGCTTTGCCCGGTCCGATATTGCCCGACCACCAACCGGCCGTCGGATGACCCGGGCCCGGTGTTCCGACGACGTGGCTGTCGCCCGTCAACGCGTGCAAGACCAGCACCGCGTTCGAGCGGTCGGCGTTGAGCGTGCCCCAGGTCTCGTAGGCGATGCGCACCGACGGCAGGCGTCCGCCGCGCTCGAGGTCGAGCGCGCCGACACCCACGAACAGGCGGTGGCCCACGGGGTCGCCGTCGCGCCAGGCGCCCGTGGCGGGCGGCTTCCCGATCATCGAGCGGGTGTCGGCCTCGGTGATGATCGTCGAGGGCACGGTGTCTTCGGGAGTCTGCCAGTCCATGTTCTAGCCAGTATCGCCGGTCGCGCCAGCGAAGATCTGATTGTTACGCGCGATGGAGCCGGTTGAGTAGGTCGCCCAGCGACCGTTTCGTTACGCCGGCTGTTGGTCGAGTAGGTCGCCCAGCGACCGTATCGAAACCCTGCCGCGGTTTCGATACGGCCGCGGGCGGCCGACTCAACCGGCGATAGCGTTCGCCGCCACCGCCGCGCGGGCCGCCGTGAAGCCGGCCTGCAGGTCGGCGAGGATGTCGTCGATGTTCTCGAGCCCGACAGAGAGGCGCACCAGGCCGGGAGTGACTCCCGCGGTGAGCTGCTGCTCGGGTGTGAGCTGCGAATGGGTCGTCGACGCGGGGTGGATGATCAGGCTGCGCACGTCGCCGATGTTCGCGACGTGGCTGAACAGCGAGACGCTGTCGACGAGCGCGCGACCGGCGTCGACGCCGCCCTTGAGCTCGAACGAGAGCACACCGCCGACACCCTTGGGGGCGTACTTGTTCGCGGCCTCGTACCACGGGCTCGTCGGCAGCCCCGAGTAGTTCACCGAGGCGACGTCGTCGTGGCCGTCGAGCCACTCGGCCACGGCCTGCGCGTTCGCGACGTGCCGTTCGACCCGCAGGCTCAGCGTCTCGATGCCCTGGATCAGGCTGAAGGCGCTGTCGGGCGAGATCGACGAGCCGAAGTCGCGCAGCAGCTGCACACGGGCCTTGATGATGTACGCGATCGGGTCGCCCACCGCCGCCGTGTAGCTCGCCCCGTGGTAGCTCGGGTCGGGCTCGGTCAGCCCCGGGAACTTCTCGACGTTCTTGCTCCACTCGAAGGTGCCGCCGTCGACGATCGCTCCGCCGATGACCGTGCCGTGGCCGCCCAGGTACTTGGTCGCGGAGTGCACGACGATGTCGGCGCCGAACTCGAACGGACGGATCAGGTAGGGCGTGGCGATCGTGTTGTCGACGATGAGGGGGACGCCGTGCTCGTGGGCGACGCCGGCGACGAGGGAGATGTCGAGGATGTTGATCTTCGGGTTGCCGATGGTCTCGGCGTAGAACAGCTTGGTGTTCGGCCTGACCGCGTCGGCCCACGACTGCGCGTCGTCCTGGTCTTCGACGAACGTCGTCTCGATGCCGAGTTTCGCCAGCGTGTACTTGAACAGGTTGTAGGTTCCGCCATAGATCGACGACGACGAGACGATGTGGTCGCCCGCCTGGGCGATGTTGAGAACGGCGAACGCCTCGGCCGCCTGGCCCGACGCGACGAGCAGTGCGGCCGTGCCGCCCTCGAGCGCGGCGATGCGCTCTTCGACGACGGCCTGCGTGGGGTTCTGGATGCGCGTGTAGATGTTGCCGAACTCCGCGAGAGCGAACAGGTTCTTCGCGTGCTCGGCATTGTCGAACACGTACGAGGTGGTCTTGTAGATCGGGGTGGCGCGCGCCTTCGTGACCGGGTCGGGAGCCGCACCCGAATGGATCTGCTTGGTTTCGAACTTCCAGTCGCTCATGGGCAACCCTTCCTCGAGGAGATGGTGGCTGCGAGCCTATGAACCCGTCTGCAGGCCGGCAATGGCGGGCGACACACGGCGTAAAGAACCCCTTGCTTCGCGCGACTACTCATGCGAGAGTAGTGCGCATGTCCTCCGTGCGTCTCTACATCCTCGGCGCGCTCGCGGTGGAGGGCCCGATGCACGGCCACCAGCTGCGCCTTCTCGCCGAGAAGGAGCACGTGCACTACTGGACCGACATCTCGGTCGGCTCGCTCTACGGCGTGATCAAACGGCTCGCCGCCGAGGGACTCATCACCGAGCTCCGGGTCGAGCGCGAGGGCAACTACCCCGAACGCCAGGTCTGGGAAATATCGGAGCAGGGACGCTCGGCGCTCGCCGTGCAGCGCCGTGACGGCCTCGCCACCGTGGTGTTCCGCCCCGACCCGTTCGACCTGGCGATGTCCCGCCTCGACCCCGACAGCCTCGACACGGTGGCCGAAACCCTGGCCGGCCGGGTCAGCACGCTCGAGACGATGCTGGCCGAGAGCGAGGCCCAGCGCGCCAGGGCCGACAAGTACCTCACCCCCAGCGAGCGTTTTGTGCTCTCGCACAAGTCGGCCCGGCTGCGCGCCGAACTCGACTGGCACCACGCGCTCATCTCCGAACTCCCCGCCATCATCGCCGACGAATCGGCGCGAACGAAAGCAACCCCATGACAGACACCGCAGTGGCATCCCAGGCGCCCGCCATCCCCAAACGTGCCTGGCAGGCGCTCATCGTGCTGCTCGCCGGCATGTTCATCGCGCTGCTCGACACAACCATCGTGAATGTCGCACTGCCGAGCATCCGCACCTCCCTCGATGCCTCCGAGGCGACGCTGTCCTGGATCATCTCCGGCTACGCGCTCGCGTTCGGTCTCGCGCTCATCCCGGCGGGGCGGCTCGGCGACCGCATCGGCCACAAGTGGGTGTTCTTCACCGGTCTCGCGCTGTTCACCGCGGCGAGCGTCGCCTGCGGCCTCGCGCAGAACGACGTGCAGCTCATCGTCGCGCGCATCGTGCAGGGCCTCGCCGGCGGCATCTTCGTGCCGGCCGTGACCGCGTTCATCCAGCTGCTCTTCCCGGCGCAGTCTCGCGGCAAGGCCTTCGCGATCATGGGCGCCGTCATCGGCGTCTCGACCGCACTCGGCCCGATCATCGGCGGGCTCATCATCGAGGCGTTCGGCGAAGAGAGCGGATGGCGTCTCGTCTTCGGCGTCAACCTGCCGATCGGCATCGTCGCGCTCGTGGCGGCGGCCCTGCTGCTGCCGAACGGCGCCGACGTGAAGGCGTCGAAGGGCCCCAAGTCGGGCATCGACGTGGTCGGACTCGTGCTGCTCTCGGCGGCGCTGATCGCACTGCTCGTGCCGCTCATCGAGGGCGAAGACCAGGGTTGGCCGCTCTGGACCTACCTCACGCTCGTCGCGGGGGTGCTGCTCGTCGTCGCGTTTGCGTTCTGGGAGATCTCGTACACCAAGCGCGGCCTCAGCCCGCTGGTTCCGCCGCGACTGTTCAGCCACCCCGCGTTCACCGGCGGCACCATCCTGGCGCTGGTCTACTTCGCGGCCTTCACCAGCATCTTCTTCGTCATCTCGCTGCTCTGGCAGTCGGGGCTCGGCCACACCGCGCTCGAGTCGGGCCTCGTCTCGATCCCGTTCGCGATCGGCTCGATCATCGGCTCGTCGCAGAGCAACCGGCTGACCGCGCGCCTCGGCCGCAACGTGCTCGTCGCGGGCGTCGGCCTGCTCTCGGTCGGACTCGTCGCGATCTTCGTGCTGCTGCTGACGATCCCCGGACCAGACCTCACCAACTGGATGCTGCTCGCGCCGCTGCTCGTCGCCGGCCTCGGCAACGGACTGTTCATCGCCCCGAACGCCCAGTTCATCGTGGCGACCGTCGACCGCTCGGAGGCGGGCGGCGCGAGCGGCGTCATCGGTGTGATGCAGCGCATCGGCAGCGCCGTGGGCATCGCGGTCGTCGGCAGCGTGTTCTTCGCCGGCATCGCCGACGCGAACATCACCGGCCCCGGCGACGTCGCGCAGGCGTTCACCGACGCCGCGGCCTGGGCGCTCGGCCTCAGCGCCGCGCTCGCCATCGTGGCGTTCGTGCTCGTCTTCGCGCTGCCGAAGTCCGTGTCATCCGGCCACGCACCGGCGGCTCCGCCCGTCGACTAGCGGATCCGGCGGGAGCCTGTGGGGTCGGTGCGCGTCTCGCGCATCGGCCCCTCTTTTTTCTTGACGAACAGCCAGCGCGGCTTGGGCTCGACGATCGGGTGGAAGATGCGGCGCACGATGGGCGCGGAGAGCGCGATCGAGATCGCGATGCAGGCGAACACCATGCTCACCAGCCAGACCGCCGACGTGTGCTCGTCCTTCAGGATGCCGGTCTCGCGCAGCGGGTAGAGAACGAAGCTGTGCAGCAGGTACACGTACATGGTCGACGTGCCGAAGTCGGTGATCCAGGTCTCGCGCCGGGGGATGAGCGCGAAGAACGCGGCGGTGAGCACCACCGCGAGCACGATCAGGCCGAGCCGCACCGCGCCCGCCCACCACTCGTCGCCGCCGAGGCCGCGGTACGAGTCGTCGTAGAAGAACCAGAAACGCAGGTCGATCTCGCGCCAGAGGTTGATGTTGCCGCCGACGACGGCGAGCCAGGCGCCGAGCACACCGACCGCGACGACCCGCACCCACCAGCCGTTGACCACGCGCCGCCAGCGGTCGACGACGCCCCACTCGTTGAGTTTCCAGCCGAGAACGAAGAACGGCAGGATGCCGATGGCCCGCGAGAGCGAGAAGGTGCTGTCGACGTTGCCGAAGTAGCCGACGCCCACCGAGAACAGCACGGCGATGAGCAGCGGGAACTTGAGCAGCGCGAGGTACGGCAGGATCAGGCGGAAGATGCCGAGAGCGAGCAGGAACCACAGGGTCCAGCTCGGCTGGGTCGGGTTGAACTCGTGCTTGCCCTCGACCAGGAACTGCACGAAGGTCCAGATCGACTCCATGATCACGTAGGGCACGATGATGTCGGTGATGACCTTGGTCATCTGGCGCGAGTTCGGCGACCCCGGCCGCGAGAAGTAGCCGCTGATGATCGCGAACGCGGGCATGTGGAACGCGTAGATGAACAGGTAGACGATGAGCGCATTGTCGCTGTCGGCGGTGAGGCGTTGGATGCCGTGGCCGATGACCACGAGCGTCACGCAGAGGAAACGGGCGTTGTCCCAGAACGGCACGCGCTCTTTGGGGGCCCCGTTGCCCGTCGCGGCGGGCGTGGCTGTGGGCGGCGACGTCATGGCGGTCATTCTGGCCAGTGTACCGACGGTACTTTTGGTTCATGACTTCTCGACGCGTTGTAGTGACCGGTGCCAGCTCAGGAATCGGAGCCGCCACCGTGCGGCTCTTCCGTGACCACGGCTGGCAGGTCGTCGGTGTCGCGCGTCGCGCCGACCGCCTCGAGGCGCTCGCCGCGGAGACCGGGGCCGACGTCTTCACCGCCGACCTCACCGTGCAGAGCGAGGTCGACGCGCTGCGCGACTTCGTGGCCGGCCTAGGACCCGTGCACGCGCTCGTCAACAACGCCGGCGGGGCGTTCGGTCTCGCCTCGGTCGAGGCGGGCAGCGCCGACGACTGGATCCGCATGTACGACGTCAACGTGGTCGCGGTCAAGCGCGTCACGTCGGCCTTCCTTCCGCTGTTGCGCGAAGCGGCGGCGGATGTCGACGGTGTCGACATCGTCACCGTCACGTCGATCGCCGGTCACACCGCCTACGAGGGCGGCGGCGGGTACAACGCCGCGAAGTTCGCCGCGCACGCGCTGATGGAGGTGCTGCGCCTCGAGCTCTCGGGCGAGCCGATCCGGGTGATCGAGGTCGCGCCCGGGATGGTGAAGACCGAGGAGTTCTCGCTCGTGCGCTTCGGCGGCGACCAGGCCAAGGCCGACGCGGTGTACGACAACGTCGCCGACCCGCTGGTGGCCGAAGACATCGCCGAGGCGATCGTGCACGCGGTCGAGCTACCGTTCCACGTCAACCTCGACCTGGTCACGATCAAGCCGGTCGCGCAGGCCGCCCCGCACAAGGTGGCCCGCGGCGTGCTGGCGCCGCGCGCCTAACCGCCGACCGGCGTCACCGGCACGGCGTCGGGTTCGGCCTCGACCTCGTCGTCGCCGAACGCGAACTTCGGAACCAGGAACAACAACACGGCGGCCAGCAGCGCGCCGCCGCCGCAGATGGCGAACACCGTCAGGTAGCCGAACAGGCTCGACGCCGTGCTGCCCGCGACCTGCACGGTGCCCGCCGCGAGCAGTACGGCGAAGACGGACGACGCGAACGACCCGCCGATCGTCTTCGTGGTGTTCGTGAGCGCGGTCGCCACTCCGGTCTGCCCGCGCGGCGCCGCCGCTGCCGCCGCGGAGGGAAGCGCGGCCACGAGCGCCCCGGCGCCGATGCCCGCGACGACCATGTTGGTGAAGACGTGCACGGCCGTGTCGTGGAACGGCAGGAACAGGAAGTAGCCGCCCGCCACCAGGAACGCCGCGCCGATGAGCGTGATGCGCGGGGTCGTGAGTCTCGCCGCGATCGGGAACAGCACGGCCCCCACGATGAGCGACACCAGGTAGGCGCCGATCAGGTACGAGATGTCCGACGCGTCGAGCGACAGGCCGTACCCGGTCTCCGCGCGGTCGGTTCCGGCGAACGTGGAGAGCGGCGCCTGGGCGCCGAGCAGGCTGATGCCGATGAGGCCGGCGGTGAGCTGCACCGGCCACATGCGCGGCTGCGCGAGCACACGCAGGTCGATCGCCGGGTCTGTCTGCCGCAGTTCGAAGCGCCCCCACGGCACGAAGACGAGCACGCCCGCGAGCATCAGCGCGTAGACCCACCAGGTGCCGGCGCCGTTGATGCGCAGGAAGGTCAGCCCCGAGGTGATGAGCAGCAGCCCGATGCTCAGCATTGTGAAGCCCACGATGTCGAGTGTGCGACCGGGCAGCGGCTCCGACTCGGGCACCCAGAACAGGATGACGAAGAACACCAGCGTGACCGCGACCGCCGGGATGATGAGCGTGACCGTGACGTCGCCGCCGAGGGCCGTGAAGACGCGGCCGCCCGCGAGCGCTCCGACGATCGCGCCGGACTGCAGGGCGACCACGAGGAATCCGGCGGCCTTGCGGGTGGCCGAGGCCGCCGTGCCGGTGCGGCGCCCGCGGTCGAAGATGAGCGCGATCTCGAGCGGCAACCAGACGGTGAGGAAGCCCTGCAGCGACCAGGCGACGAGGAAGCTGGTGAAGTCACCGGTGAACGCGAGCCACCAGGTCGCGCCCGCCGTGACCACGGTCGAGACGAGCAGGATGCGCTTATGCCCGTACATGTCGCCGAGCTTCGCGAGAACCGGCACGCAGAGCGCGGCGACGAGCAGCTGCGCGGCCTCGAACCAGTTGAAGTCGGCGTCGCGGATGCCCAGATGCTCGACGAGGTCGGGGATGAGCGGCACGTAGAACCCCTGCAGGATGCCGCTCACCAGTTCGACGAAGAACAGGAACCCGACCAGACCCAGGGTGACCGCGCCCGGCCGCGCTCGTACATTCGTCATGAACGGATGCTAGTGGCTGCGTGCCCCCGGACGGCGACCGGCGGGATAACGTGTCTCTTATGACTCCTCTTGCCTCCGATGTGCCTCCCGCCGCCGAACTCACCCCCGACCGCGAGGTGCTCACCTGGGACCAGTTCGGTGTCGCATCGCGAGAGCTCGCCCGCGAGGTCGTCACGAGCGGTTTTGTTCCGGATGTCGTGGTCGCCATCGCCCGCGGAGGCCTCCTTCTCGCCGGGTCGATCTCCTACGCGCTCGGGGCCAAGAGCTGCGGCGCCATGAACATCGAGTTCTACACCGGCGTCGGGGAACGCCTGCCGGAACCGATCATGCTGCCGCCGATGTTCGACGACTCGACGTTGGACGGCAAGAACGTGCTGCTCGTCGACGACGTCTCCGACTCGGGACGCACCCTCGCGATGGTCGACCAGCTGCTCAAGGCCAGCGGCGCCACCGTGCGCACCGTCGTGCTCTACACGAAGCCCGGCACGGTGCACGTGCCGCACTACACGTGGAAGAACACCGACCGCTGGATCAACTTCCCGTGGTCGGTGCTGCCGGTCGTCGAGGTCGACGGCTTCGTTCCCACCCGCGGAGCAGACGCGTGAGCATCCACCTGGTCGGCGGCGGATCGGCAGACGACTACGACGGCGAGGTGTTCCGCGAGTTCCTGATCGAGGCCTCCACGCGGGCGCTCGCGAGCGGGCGCGATGTGCCGCGGGTCGCCGTGCTGCTCGTGCGTGAAGACGCCGTCACCGCGGCCGACCGTGCAGACGCCTACCGCGAGCAGCTCTTGCGCGTCGCCCTCTGCGAGCCCGTGGTCACCGCGATCGTCGAGGGCGAGCTCTTCGCCTCGAGCGTGCTCTCCGGCATCGACGGGCTGCTCGTCGGCGGCGGGCTCACCCCGTCGTACCTCGACGCGGTCGCCCCGATCGTCGAGGAGATCCGCATGCTCGTCGGCGACTCGCTGCCCTACCTGGGCTTCTCGGCGGGCGCCGCGATCGCCGCCGACACCGCGATCATCGGGGGCTGGAAGATCGGCGACGTTCCGGTTCTCTCCGAGGCGGCGAGCGAAGACCTCGAAGACGTCACCGTCGCCGAGGGCCTCGGCCTGGTCGACCTCGCCATCGACGTGCACGCCGCCCAGTGGGGCACCCTGTCGCGGTTGGTCGCGGCGACCGAGGCCGGCCTCGTCGACGGCGGCATCGCGATCGACGAGTTCACCGTGCTCATCGTCGGCGACGACCTGCTGCGGGTGGTCGGCCGCGGCAGCATCTGGCAGGTCGACCGCACCGACGACGGCGTGAGCGTGAGTACCTTGGGGGCATGAGCCCGCCCGATCCCGTGTCGCCGCACAGCCTGACCGAGCTGCTCGACCCCGGCTGGGCCGCGGCGCTCGAACCGGTCGCGCCCGACATCGCCGTGATGGGCGACTTCCTACGCGCCGAGACCGCGAACGGCAACGGCTACCTTCCCGCGGTGGCCAACGTGCTCCGTGCGTTCACGCGGCCGATCGCCGACGTGCGCGTGCTGATCGTCGGCCAGGACCCGTACCCGACGCCCGGGCACCCGATCGGGTTGTCGTTCGCGGTCGACCGCGACGTGCGCCCGCTGCCGCGCAGCCTCGCCAACATCTATCGCGAGCTGCGCGACGATCTCGGTGTCGAGACTCCGCGACACGGCGATCTCGGCGCATGGGCCGACCACGGGGTCATGCTGCTGAACCGCGTTCTCACCGTGCGGCCGGGCGTCGCCGGTTCGCACCGGGGCAAAGGGTGGGAAGCGGTGACGGATGCGGCGATCCGGGCGCTCGTCGCCCGGGACACGCCTCTCGTGGCCGTGCTCTGGGGCCGCGACGCGCAGGCCCTGAAGCCGCTGCTCGGGGCCACACCGACGATCGAGTCGGCGCATCCGAGCCCGCTCTCCGCCTCCCGCGGCTTCTTCGGGTCGCGGCCGTTCAGCCGCGTTGATGCCGCGCTCGTGGCGCTGGGGGCGCATCCGGTCGACTGGTCTCTCGACCCCGCCGTCTGAGCGACGCTTGTTGAGCCCGACTCCGCCACGCTAGTTTCGACACATGGCAGCTACCGCGACGACCATCGACGTCTCCCATCTCTCGAAGACGTTCGGGGCCGTCGAAGCGGTCTCTGATCTCAGCTTCGTCGTCGAGCCGGGCAGCGTCACCGGCTTCCTCGGACCGAACGGTGCGGGCAAGACGACGACGCTGCGTATGCTGCTCGGTCTCGTCACCCCGACCTCGGGGTCGGCGACGTTCGGGGGAGTGGGCTACCGCGACCTCGACAACCCGCTCGCCACGGTGGGAACCGCGCTCGAGGCGTCGAGCTTCCACCCGGGGCGCACGGCGCGCAACCACCTGGGCATCTACACGACGGCCACCGGCATCAGCCGCGACCGCGTCGAGAAGGTGCTGAAGCAGGTCGGGATGGACGCGTACGCCGACCGGCGCGTGGGCGGCTACTCGCTCGGTATGCGGCAGCGTCTCGGCCTGGCCTTCGCGCTGCTCGGCGACCCGCGTGTGCTCGTGCTCGACGAGCCGATCAACGGACTCGACCCGGAGGGCATCCGCTGGATCCGCGGCTTCCTGCGCGAGCTCGCCGACGAGGGTCGCACGGTGCTCGTCTCGTCGCACCTGCTCAGCGAGGTGCAGCAGAGTGTGGACCGGGCCATCATCATCACCCGCGGGAAGCTGGTCTACGACGGAACGCTGACCGGGCTCGAGTTCACGGCACGCGTGGCCGTCGACGCACCCGACCGGGCCGCGCTGCACGCGGCGCTGCTGGCCGAGGGTGCCCGGGTCGACGTGACCGAGGGCGGGCTCATCGTGAAGGAGCTCGACGCCACGACCATCGGTGCGATCGCGCACCGCGCCGGAGTGCCGCTCAGCCTGCTCGCCGAACAGCAGGAGGGACTCGAGGCCGCGTTCCTCGAGCTCACCAGCCCCGCACCCGAGGCGAAACCGGGCGCACATGCGGCCCCGACCGAGGGGAGCGCATCGTGAGCATCGTGCGCGCCACGATCGCCGAACTGGCCAAGGTCTTCACCGTTCGCCTGTGGTGGATCCTCGCCATCGTCATGGTGCTCTACGTCGGCGCGCTCGCCGGAATCCTCGCAGGGGTGTTCGGCGGACTCGACCTCTCGGGCGCCGCCGGGGCGCCGCCGATCGACCTGAGCGGGCTGCACCTCATCATCTACAGCACGGCGTCGGCGATCGGCTACGTGTTCCCCGTGCTGCTCGGTGCGCTCTCCGCCACCTCGGAGTCGCGCCACCAGACGCTCACCCCCACCTTCCTCGCCAACCCGCGCCGCGCACAGGTGCTCGCGGCCAAGGGCGTCGCGATGGCCCTGATCGGCGCGCTGTTCGGCGTGATCGCCCTGGTCGGTTCGGTCGGCGTCGGCGCGATCGTGCTCTCTGCGGTCGGCAAGGACGCCGGGTTCGGCGACTCCGACACCTGGGTGCTCGTCGGCCGGGTCGTGCTCGCGATGGCCCTCTGGGCGGTCATCGGCGTCGCCCTCGGCACCCTCGTGCCCAACCAGGTCGCCGCGCTCGTGATCGTGCTCGCGTTCACGCAGTTCGTCGAGCCCATCCTGCGGTCGGTGTCGGCCATCTGGGAGTGGACGGCCCGCGTCGGCCAGTTCCTGCCGGGCTCCGCGAGCGACGCGCTCGTCGGGTCGAGCGTGTTCACGTCGCTCGGCGCCACCACGGCCGAGGTCGTCGAGCTCGAGTGGTGGCAGGGCGGCCTGGTGCTCTTCGGCATCGCCGCGGTCGTGGGCGTCGTCGGCTACTTCGCCGTCTGGAAGCGCGACGTCACCTAGCCCGTCGCGACGCGTTGCGGTGCGCCTGCCGGCATCTGGTTGACTTGACGTGAATGGAGGGCCACCGATGCTCGAAGAGGAATACCAGCCGCGGCGCGTGCTGCCGCCGCACCTGAAGAAGGCACCGGAACCGCAGCCGGTCTTCGAGTATTCGATCCGCGACGCCGTGGCCGACGACCTCCCGCACATCCGCGAGATCTACAACCACTACGTGATGAACTCCACCGTCACCTTCGACGAGACGCCGATGACCATCGCCGGCCTGCGCAAGAAGTTCGCGTCGGTGCAGAAGCTCGGCTTCCCGTACATCGTCGCCGTGAGCCCGAGCGGCCAGATTCTCGGTTACGCCTACGTCTACCCGTGGAAAGACAAGGCGGCCTACCGCTTCACCGTCGAGAACTCGATCTACCTCGGCCCCGGGGCCACCGGCAAAGGACTGGGCAAGGTGCTGCTCGGCGAGCTCATCACCCGCTCGAAGGCCGCGGGCATCAAGGAGATCATCGCCGTCATCGCCGACAAGGGGGCCGAGTCGTCGATCAAGATCCACAAGGACTTCGGGTTCAAAGACATCGGCCACATGGGCAAGGTCGGATTCAAGTTCGGCCGCTGGCTCGGCACCTACATGATGCAGAAGAGCCTGAAGTAACAGTCTGCCGCTAGCGAGCGCGGCCATTTTTCGAGAGCGCTGCCGAATATTCGGGCGCGGTGGTGAGAAATCACCGCGCGACCGCGGCGGCCGGCGCCGATTTCCGCTTCCAGGGGTTCGGGATGCGCCGACTGGCCAGTTGGGCACGCTTTTCTAGCGTGGAACCGACCCGAAGTGGCCAGTCGGCGAGGGTGCTGGATGACGCGGAGGCGGGTGTCCCGACGTGGGCCTATGGCCCGGCGGTGCTACTCGTGCCGGCCGCCGAGCTCCAGCAGCGTCACGCCGGCCACCACGAGCGCCATGCCCGCGAGTTGCATCCAGGTCAGGGTCTCGTGGAAGACCAGCCAGCTGATCACCGCGACCAGAACGACCCCCACACCCGCCCAGATCGCGTAGGCGATGCCGAGCGGCACCCCCTTCGACAGGGTCTGCGCGAGCATCGTGAAGGCGAAGATGTAGCCGACGCCCACGATCGGGTACGCCCACCAGACCGCCTTCTCGCCGCTCGTGAGCTTGAGGAAGGTAGTGGCGACGACCTCGCCCACGATCGCGAGGGCGAGGAAGATGTAGCCCATCGGCTAGCCCGCGGCGGTGTAGACGATGTCGTGCACTTCGTCGGCGATCGCGACCGACTGCTCGTACGACTCGACGCCGCCGAGGGTCGCGATGACCGAGATCCAGCTGTCGCCGCGCAGCACGTTCATGATGGCCGGGTCGAGCGTGCGGTCGCCCTGCACTCCGTAGGCGACAGCGTCGTCGGTGGTCTCTTCGTTCAGGCCCTGCTCGGCGAAGCTCGCGACGACGGCGGGGCGGGTCGCGGCGCTGAGCGGGGCGACCGAGATGGTGTAGCTGCTCACCTCGGTGGAGGAGACACCCCAGATGCAGCTGATGCCGCCGGCCTGCTCTTCGGGGGTGGCGTCGACGAGGTAGTCGTTGCCGTAGCGTCCGCCGGGGCCGCCGAGCAGCACGAGCCCCTCTTTCGCGAAGGAGTCGATGCGCGAGTCGGGGAGCATCGACGCGCAGTCGGTGGGCATCGTGAAGGTGAGCGATTCGTCGACCGGGGCGCTGGTTTCTTCGGGGGCCTCGGTGGCCGTGGCGGTGGGGGCGGGCTCGGGAGCGGGTTCTGCGCTGCATCCCGCGAGCACGGCGAGCAGCGTGATGGCGATCGGCAAAACCGCCAGAGTTTTCGTTGAGCTCATTGGTGTCCCTTCCCGGTCACGAAACTAACAGTAGGCGGTCGGATGCCCGGCCACCGACAGGGGTGGCCGGGCATCCGTCGCGTCGGCGGGCGAGGTCAGTTTCGCGGGGTCGCCTTCCGCAGCACGAAGAACCCGGTGATGGCCGCGAGGGCGGTCGGCAGCAGGCTCCAGAGGATCACACCGTTCACCCCGGTGTCGACGAACCAGGTTCCCACCGCCGGCCAGGAGTCGGTCAGCGTGACGAGCGCGATCAGCGCCACGATCAGCAGGGTGATGGCCGCCCAGAGCGCGATCATGCCGTTCGCCCGCCAGCGCACGTACACCGCCGCGAACGCCGCGCCCACGAAGAAGAAGAACGCGAAGATCGTGAAGAACAGCCCGAACCGCACGTACCACTCGCCCACTCCGAAGTAGACCGACGTGAACATGTGGCCGCCGAGCCCCCAGCCGTCGGTCGCGTCTTCGATCAGCGACAGCACGGTGAGCCCGGCCGCGTACATCGCCGACAGCAACACGAAGTAGATCGACGTGCCGACGTAGAAGTCGCGCCGCGTCACCCCGTATCCCTGGGCGAACGGGAAGGTCAGGTTGATCGCCTGGATGGCCACGAACAGCATGTACACGAAGATGTAGAACGAGGCGCCGCTCCAGCTCAGCCCCTCTTGCGCGTCGTTGCGGTCTTGCGCGTCGGTCACCGAGCTGAAGATGATCGCCCAGATGGCGAGGTTGACCAGGAAGATGAAGCCCAGGATCATCCAGGGCACGACGATGGTCGTCATCGGGCTCACGAAGTGCAGGCGCACGATCGCGAGCAGGCGGTTGTTGGTGGTGGTCCGGGCGCTCGCCGCGGACTCGCTCACCGTCAGGGCGGTCATGATTCGGAGCTCCAATCTGTCGTGGTGTCGGCTCGATCGCTGGTCGTCACCCGCACGATGAGCTGCTGCAGCGACACGGGCGCGAGTTCGAGGCCCGCGGCCTCGGCGGCAGCGCGGTCGGCGGGGGAGAGGCGGCCGACGGTCACCGACGACAGTCCGCCGAGCCGGTCGCTGTGCAAGATCTCGCGTCCGGCGGTGAAGGCCTCGACCGCGGCGCGGGAGCCGGCGACGGTGGTGGCCGACCCGCGGAGTGCGTCTGCCGAGGCATCCATGATGATTTTTCCGTCGTCGATGACGATCACCTGCTCGAGCAGATTGCTCACCTCGTCGATGAGGTGGGTCGAGAGCACCACGGTGCGCGGGTGTTCGGCGTAGTCCTCGAGCAGGCGGTCGTAGAAGATCTGCCGGGCGACGGCGTCGAGGCCGAGATACGGTTCGTCGAAGAACGTCAGCGGCGCGCGCGAGGCGAGTCCGACGATCACGCCGATCGCCGAGAGCTGGCCGCGCGAGAGCTTCTTGATACGCCGGTTGACCGGCAGCCGGAAGTCGTCGACGAGGCGCTCGGCGAATTCGGCGTCCCAGTTCGGGAAGAACCAGGGTGCGCTCTTCAGCACGTGCTTCGGCTTGAAATCGTCGGGGTATTTCTGGCTCTCTTTGACGAAGCAGACGCTCGAGAGAGCCCGCGAGTTCTCGACGGGATTCTCGCCGAAGAGGCGGATGCTGCCTGCCGACAGAAAATCCTGCCCGGTGATGAGCTGCATCAGTGTCGTCTTGCCCGCGCCGTTGCGGCCGAGGAGACCGTAGATGAGGTTCTCCTCGATCGAGAACGTCGCGTCGTCGACGGCGGCGAGCTGGCCGAACTTCTTGGTGAGGCCTTCGACCTCGACTACGGCGCTCATTCGGCGCCCTCCTTCGTGATCATGTCGGTCAGCTGCGCCGAGGTGATGCCGAGCTTTGCGGCCTCGGCGACGAGCGGGCGGACGTATTCGGACTGGAATGTGTCACGGCGTCCCGCCATCAGACGGTCTCTGGCGCCCTCGGCGACGAACATACCGATTCCCCTCTTCTTGTACAGGACCCCGGCCTCGACGAGCAGGTTCACGCCCTTGCCCGCCGTCGCCGGATTGATGCGGTAGAACGCCGCGAACTCGTTGGTCGACGGCACCTGGGTCTCTTCGGCGAGCACGCCGCCCAGGATGTCGTTCTCGATGCCTTCGGCGATCTGCACGAAGATCGGCCGCGACTCATCCACGGTCGGCTACCTTCGTTGGTTCATTACTCATGTAACTAACCAACCAGCCTCGGATCTCGCTGTCAAGACCTAGGCTCGGAGAATGTTCGAACTCCACCATCTCACCGCCCAGGAGCAGGCCGACTGGCTGCGTCGCGGCGACGTCTCGCCGACCGAACTCGCCACCCACTACCTCGAGCGCATCGCGCGGCTCGACGGCGACCTCGGCGCGTTCACCACGGTGACGCCCGAACGGGCGCTGGAACGGGCGGCGCACGTCGAGTCGTCGGTGTCGCGTGCGGTGGCGCTGTGGGGCATCCCGCTCGGCGACAAGGACCTGAGCGCTCGCGCGGGTGTGCGCACGACCTACGGCTCGCGCCTGTTCGAGGACTTCGTGCCGACCGAGAGCGACGAGATCGTCACCGTTCTCGACGACGCCGGCGGAGTGAGCCTCGGCAAGACCAACGCCCCCGAGTTCGGAATGCCCAGCTACACCGAATCGCTCGTGGCGCCCCCCGCGCGCAACCCCTACGACACGACGCTCGGTGCGGGCGGCAGCAGCGGGGGAGCGGCCGTGGCCGTGGCCGCCGGCCTGCTGCCCGTCGCCCCGGGTTCCGACGGGGGCGGGTCGATCCGCATCCCGGCCGCCGCCACGGGTCTCGTCGGACTGAAGCCCTCGCGCGGACGGGTGCCGGCCAACGCCGGGTTCCTCTCGCTCGGCGGGCTGGTCGCCCCGGGGCCGATCGCGCGCACCGTGGCCGACGCCGCGATGCTGCTCGACGCGATGGTCGAGGGCGGCAACTACCAGTACGCGACGCGGGCCCCGTCGTGGGACGGCGGCGCGTTGCTCAACGCGGCCGTGCGCGGCGAAGGGCGCTTCGAGATCGGCGTGATGACCACGTCGCCGTGGGACAGCTCGTACGACATCACAGTGTCGCCCGAGGCCGAATCCGCGCTCGCGACGGCGGCGTACGAACTGTCGGTGCTCGGCCACGGGCTGCAGGACTACGAGCTGGAGCCCGACGACACGTACGGTCCGGCGTTCCGCACGATCTGGCAGGCGGGGGCGGCGAACATCCCCGCCGAAGGCGAACAGCTCGAGTTGCTCGAACCGCTCACGCAGTGGCTCGTCGCCCGCGGGCGGGAGTTGGGCGCACGCGAACTGGCGACGGCGCTGTCGACGCTGACGAGGTTCGAGCGCAGTGTCATCCGCCAGTTCTCGCGTTTCGACGCGGTGATGACGCCCGCTCTCGCGCTGACCCCGCGCCCCGTCGGCTGGTACGACCAGGTCGACCCCGAGCGCAACTTCGCCCAGCAGGTGCAGTACACGCCGTTCACGTCGTTCGCGAACGTGAGCGGGTTGCCAGCGATCACGCTTCCGGTGGCGGTGACGGATGCGGGACTGCCCATGGGCGTGCAGGTGATCGGTCGCCCGGGCGGCGAGCACACCCTCTTGGCCATCGGGGCGCAGCTCGAGCGCCGGTTCGCGTGGCAGCGCCGGCACCCGCCACAGTGGTGAGCCGGAGCCGAGGAGATCGCGCCAGTTTCGCGGCCTCAGTGCCGACCGGTCGTGTGAAGGAGGGGTGAACGGGCCCCGATAACGATCGGGACCCGTTCGTCAGACCGGGGTCAGTGCGCGAGCACCGGCTCCGCGGGTTCGTCGACCGTGTCGTGCAGCGACAGGCCCTGCCCGCGGCGGCGGAACAGCAGCGCGGCGATCACGGCGCCGGTGAAGAAGATGCCGGCGCCCCACCAGTAGGCGGTGTTGTAGCTGGCGATCGCGGCCTGTGCGGCGACGGCCGCCGTGTTCGGCTCGTGCGACGCGAGGTAGTCGGTCGCCGCGGTCGCCGCGAGCGTGTTGAGCAGCGCGACGCCGATCGACCCGCCGACCTGCTGGCTGGTGTTGACCATGGCGGAGGCGACTCCGGCGAACTGGCGGTCGACGCCGAGCGTCGCGGTCTGCATCGCCGCGGGCATCGTCGAGCCCATTCCGAAGCCGAGGATCATCAGCGGGATGAGGATGTCGGGCACGTAGTCGCTGCCCAGGTCGAGCCGGGTGAGAAGCACCATGCCGATCGCCGAGACCGTCATGCCGAACGGCACCATGACCTTGGGGCCGAAGCGCGGAACCAGCAGGTTCGTGCCGAGCTGCGCGGCGACGACGAGCATGCCGATCATCGGCAGGAACGACAGGCCGGTCTGGATCGGCGTATAGCCGAGCGACGCCTGCAGGTAATAGGTGACGAAGAGGAAGATGCCGAACATGCCGGCACCCGCGAGCAGCACGGCCGTGTACGCGGCGGCGCGGTTGCGGTCGAGCACGATCGACAGGGGAAGCAGCGGGTGGGCGGCGCGGCGCTGCCAGAGCACGAACGCGGTGATGAGCACGACGAAGCCGACGAGCATGCCCCAGGTGAGCGGCGAATCCCAGCCGTCGGTCTCGGCGTTGGACAGGCCGAACACGAGGCCGAAGAGCGCGCCCGAGACGAAGATCGTTCCGGGGATGTCGAGCTTCGGGCGCGGGCCGGTGCGCTTGGCGTTGCTAACGAAGACGATCGCGCCGATGACGGCGATGATCGCGATGACGACGTTGATGTAGAGGTTCCAGCGCCAGTCGAACTTCTCGGTGAGGAAGCCGCCGAGCAGCAGGCCCACGGCGCCGCCGGCTCCGGCGATCGCACCGAAGACACCGAACGCACGGGCGCGCTCCTTCGGAATCGTGAACGTCGTCGTGAGCACGGCGAGGGCGGTCGGGGCGAGCAGCGCTCCGAAGGCGCCCTGCAGCGCGCGGGCGGCGACGAGCAGGCCGAAGCTGTCGGCCGCTCCGCCGAGGGCCGAGGCGACCGCGAAGCCGATGAGCCCGATGATGAAGGTGCGCTTGCGTCCGATGAGGTCGGAGAGCCGCCCGCCGAGCAGTAGCAGGCTGCCGAAGGCGAGGGAGTAGGCGGTGATGACCCACTGGCGGTCGCCGGTGGAGAATCCGAGGTCGGCCTGGGCCGCGGGAAGCGCGATGTTGACCACCGTGGAGTCGAGCACCACCATGAGCTGCGCGAGGCCGACAGTGATCAGCGTCCACCAACGACGGGTGGGTGCCGCGACGGCGGCAGCGGGAAGGGTCTGAGTCATGGGGACGACTATATACGGAACTTCACAGTTTCGGATACTGTCAGTTTCGGAAGTAAACAGTTCCGGAACATTGGGTGGTCTACAATAGACCCACCGACCGTAAGGAGTAAAGCCGCGATGACGCAGCTCGACGCCCCGCAAAACACGACGGAGCCCAAGGCCAAGCTCGGCCGCAAGCGCGATCACACGCGCGATCCCGAGATTCTGGATGCCGCGTTGGAGGTTCTGGCCGAGACCGGCTACGAGGGCATGACCATCGACATGGTGGCGGCCCGCGCCAAGGCGGGCAAGGCCACGCTCTACCGCCGCTGGGCGTCGAAGGGCGAGCTCGTCATCGAAGCCGTCGCCTGCATGAAGAAGATCGACCCCGAGTCAATTCCCGACACCGGCACCCTGCGCGGCGACCTGATCGCGATGATCAAGCCGCACGCGATGCACGACGCAGACAAGAAGCTGCGCATCATGGGCGGAATGACGTCGATGCTCGCGCGCGACCCCGAGCTCGCCGACGCCGCGTATGCGGCCATCGTCGAGCCCCGGGCATCCGTCAACCGTCTTCTTCTGCAACGCGCCATCGACCGCGGCGAGATTCCTGCCGACACCGACATCGAGATGATCTCGATGGTCAGCCAGTCGATGGCGACCTATCGAACGATCATGCTGCGCAAGCCGGTCGACCGCGAGTTCCTCATCTCGGTGATCGACGGCGTACTCATGCCCGCCCTCGGGCTCGGCGTGCCGCCTAGAGATTGACCCGGTCGCCCTCCGACGAGAGATCGGTCGTCTCGGTCACCTGTGCGCTCGAACCGCGGCATCAGCCGACGTCGGCGCGCAGGCGCACGTGGTCTACCGTGGCGAGGTCGCTGCCGTAGAACCAGTAGCCGCGCACGAACAGGTAGTCGTGCTCGTGGCCGTCGTCTTCGAGCCGGTAGAGCTCGGCGCCGTTGTGGTCGCCGCGCGTGTAGCCCTCGGCGTCGAGCCGTGCTCGCTGGTCGGAGGCGGTCTGCTCGTCGATCGGGCCGGCGGCCATCACGGTGACGAAGTCGCTCGCGGGCAGGCCCCAGGCGCACAGCGAGCCGCCGCCGTCGACGAAGGCGGTGAGCGGGTCGTCGCGCTGCACGAGTTGGTCGACGTACTCCGTGGCCTCCACCCAGCCCGAGGCCGCGTACTTCTGCGCGTCTTCGGGCGGCACGATCTCGTCACAGCCGATCTGTGCCGCGACGACCGTCGGCAGCGGGAAGGGAGTGATCGTCGGCTCGACGATGCTCGGGGGTTCGGCGGTGCAGCCGCTCACCACGAAGGCCAGCGTGATGCCGGCGAGGATCGTGAGCGGTCGTCGTCTCATGGTCGAGACTTTATCAAGTCGGTCGCTACGCGCGGGTTGCGAGTGGGTAACGGGAGCGCTCAGCCGACATCGAGTGTCTGCCGCACGCGGTCTGCCTCTTCGACGGAACTCGCCAAGATCCAGTAGCCGTCCACGAACAGATAGGCGTATGTGCCTCCCGTCTCATCAGAACGCTCATACAGGTCGGCGCCGTTGTGCGGACTCGAGATGAAACCCTCCGCGTCGAGGCGCGCACGCTGCGTCGCTTCCTGCACCTCGTCGATCGTCGACGCGGCGTAGATGACGCCGTGCCCGTTCGGCGGACCCCAGAGGCACAGCCCTCCGCCGTAGTCGGCGAACGCCACGATGGGGTTGTCCTCCGACCGCATCTTCTCCACGTAGCCGACCATGAGCGACGCGCCATCCGCCTCCATACGTTCTCGAGAGGCCGCGGGCACCAGGGTCTCGCAGGTGATGGGCGCCTGCGTTTCGATCGGTTGCGGCGACGGGGTCGACTCGGCTTCGACGGTAGGCCGCGGAGCGGGGGCAGGTTCGTCGGGCGCGCACGCGGTCACGCTTCCGGCGATCGTGATCGCTAGCAGGCCGGTGATCAAGACTCGTCTCATGGCCGAACCCTACCCGCTCAGTCGGCGAGGGCCTTCCGCACCCGCGGCACGACCTCGGTCGCGAACAGCCGGATCGACTCGAGCACCATCTCCTGCGGCACGCCCGACCAGTCCATCTGCAGGCCGACACGGTCCATGCCGAGGTGGCCGTGCACGTAGACGATCTTGGCCGCGACCTCGTCGGGGCTGCCGGCGAAGATCGCTCCCGTGCCGTCGGCCATCTCTTCGAAGGTCTCCCGCGTCGGCGCCGGGAAGCCGCGCTCGGCCGAGATGCGGGCCATCGAGTCGATCCAGTACGGGAAGAACGCGTCTTTTGTGGCGCGCGAGTCGGCGCCGACGAAACCGGGGGCCGCGATGGCGGTGCGGAGGGTCGCCGCGTCGTGGCCGTGGTGCGTCGCCGACCGGCGGTACAGATCGAAGAGGGGAGCGAAGCGCTCGGGATGACCGCCGATGATGGCATAGCTGACCGGAACGCCCAGTGCCCCTGCGCGGGCGGATGATTCGGGGTTGCCGCCCGTGGCGACCCAGATGTCGAGCTTCCCCGGGTATTGCCCGTGCTGGCTCGGCCGGGGCAGGATCTGCTGGCTCTCGAGCGCGGCGCGGAAGCGGCCGCTCCAGGTCACGAACTCGAAGTCGTTGAGGGCGAGCAGCAGGTCGAACTTCTCGGCGAAGATCTCGTCGTAGTCGTCGAGGCTCGCGCCGAAGATCGGAAACGATTCAGTGAACGATCCGCGGCCGGCGACGATCTCGGCGCGCCCGTGGCTGAGCAGGTCGATGGTCGCGAACTGCTGGAACACCCGCACCGGGTCTTCCGTGCTGAGCACGGTGACGGCGCTGCCCAGCTTGATGCGGCTCGTGACCGTGGCGGCCGCGGCGAGCACGGTCGCCGGTGCCGATACGGAGTAGTCGGGGCGGTGGTGCTCGCCGAGTCCGAAGTAGTCGAGCCCCGTGTCATCCGCGAGCCTGATTCTTTCGATCGTGTCGGCGAGATTCTGCTCGGCGCTGGCGCGCTCGCCGGTGAGCGGGTCTTGGTGGATGTCGCCGAAGCTGTAGATGCCGAATTCCATACTCTGAGAGTATTCCGTCAGGGCGCCGACGGCCTGTCGTGATTAGGTAAGGCATGCCTATACTGGGTGCATGACCTTCCTCGACGAGAACACCGCGTCGATCGGCTGGAACCCCGATGCCGCCGACCGCATTCTCCTCGCCGGCGACGAAGCCGCGCTTCCCGTCATCCAGACCATCCTCGCCACGCTGCCCACGAAGGCGCGCGGACAGGTCTTCGTCGAGGTGCAGAGCGAGAGCGACATCGTCGACCTCGTCGCCCCCGGCCGCTTCGGGGTCTGCTGGCTCGTGCGTGACCGCGGGCAGGCCCTCCGCCGATCGGTCGACGCCTGGCTGAGCGAGATGCTGCCGGTGTCAGCGTTCGACGACCACCAGGTCTACGCGTGGATCGCCACCGACGGCGCCGCCCGCACCCTCACCTCGAACTAGCCTCCGACGGCTTTGTCGTAGGTCACCCACTTGGTGGCCGTCGCGGTGGTGTCGTACAGCCGCCGCGCCGTCTGGTTGTTCTCGTTGGTGATCCAGCGCACCACACTGAGGTTCTCGGCCGCCGCGATCGCGGTCACCGCGTCGATGAGCGCGCGGCCCACGCCACCGCCGCGCAGGTCGGGCCGGGTGAAGAGGTCGTCGAGCCACATGCCGGTGGTGCCCGACGAGGGGCGCGCGAACCGGCGGTAGTGGGCGAGGCCGGCGAGCTCGCCGTCGTCACCGACCGCGACGAGCGCCTCGGTCTCGTGCGCCTCGTCGTGGATCCACGACCAGACCCGGTCGACGACCGCGCTGTCGGGCGTGAGCGCGTAGAACTCGCGGTAGGCGCTGTACAGGTCGCGCCATTGCTCGCGGTCGGTCGTCTCGAGCGGGCGCACGGTGGTGCTCATGCGGGGATCCCGACGAGCTGCGCGCTCTTGATCCACAGCCCGGCCGCGAGGTCGGTGTCGTCGGCCTGCGCGCGGGTGCGGCCGTAGGGTGCGAGCTGGTCGTAGTAGGTGCCGCTGATGGCGGGCATCGCCGTGCCCGTCGCGAGCAGCACCAGCGGCTCCGCGCCTTGGTCGAGGGGGATGCCGAGGCCGCCCGGCTTGAGCCGGTACGACAGTTTGATGAACGCGCTGCTCGAGCCGAAGCCCGTCGCCACGTAGCCGGGGTGGAACGAGAACGCGTCGAGCCCGGTGCGGCGGGCGAGCTCGCGAATGAACAGGATCGTCTCGAGTTTGCTGGTGCCGTAGGCGGCCCAGCCGCCCAACCATGCGCGGTTCTTCCAGTCGAGGTCGTCGAGCCGCACCCGGCCGACGAGGTTCATCAGGCTCGCGGTCGAGACGACGCGCGCGCCGCTCTCGACCAGCCGGGGCAGCAGCAGGTTGGTGAGCAGGAACGGCGCGAGGTGGTTGTGCTGGAAGTTGCGCTCGTGGCCGTCGGGGGTGAGGCCGCGCTCGCTGACCAGCCCGCCCGCGTTGTTGGCGAGGGTGTCGATGCGCGGGTAGCGCTCGAGCAGAGCGGCCGCGAGGGCGCGCACGTCGTCGAGGCGGTCGAAGTCGGCGACGAAGGGGGTGCCCCCGACGGATGCCGCGACCGACGCCGTGCGCTCGGGGTTGCGCCCCACCACCGCGACGTCCCATCCTTCGGCGGCGAGGCGCTCGGCGGCCTTGGCCCCGATGCCGCCGCTCGCGCCCGTGATCACGATCGTCTTGGTCATGCGTAGCCACCCTTGGTGAGTCCGGCTTCGATCTCGAAGCGGTTGGTTCGCGCGTCCGAGCCGGCGGCGATGTAGAGCGGGATGAATGCGAGCCCGTACTTCTTCCACTGTGCACGGTGCACGGCCTCGTGCTCGAGCACGGCGCGCGAGTGCGAGCGATTCGTGATGTAGACCGCGCCGATCGTGGTGCCGCCGCGGCCGAAACTCCAGCGCGGGCAGTTGCGGGCGACGATGACGCCGCCGCCGGAGCGGATGCGGCCCGCGCTCATCGCGGCACCCCAGACCAGACCGGCGGCCGTGGCAAACCAGTACCCGGGGCGCGCGACGACCGGATGCAGGATGACGTGCTTCAGAGCGGGCACGCTCGCCGTGGCATCCGCCCACCGTCCGATCGCGCGCACGATCCACGGCGGGTCAATCGGTCGCCCCTGAGACATACTTCGCACAATACAGTGGGCATATGGCAGGCGACGTGCAGAGAGTGGCGATGGTGTCGATGCACACGTCGCCCGCGGCGAATCCGGGCACGGCCGACGCGGGCGGCATGAACGTCGCGATCCTCGGTCTCGCCCGGCAGCTCGGCGCGTTCGGCATCGAGGTCGACCTGCTCACCCGGTCGAGCGGCAGGGGAGCAGTGACCGAGATCGCGCCGGGCGTCACCCTGCACGAGCTCGAGGCGGGAGAACTCGGGCTCGTCGCGAAAGAGCAACTGTCGACCGTCGCCGACGAGTTCGGCGAGGCCGTCGCTCGTCTCGCCGGCCGCGAGTCGCGCGGCTACGACATCGTGCACGCCCACTACTGGCTGAGCGGCATCGCGACCCTGCCCGTGGCGATCGAACTCGGCATCCCGTTCGTGCAGAGCTTCCATACCCTCGGGCACATGAAGCACCGCGCGATGCCCGCGGGGTCGGTGCTCACCGAGCCGGAACGCCGGGTGCGCAGCGAATCGTTCCTCGCGATGCAGGCCGACGCGGTCGTCGCGAGTTCGACCTCGGAGGTCGACCACCTCATCGAGCACGTCGGCGCGCAGACCGACAAGGTCTGGATCATGCCGCCCGGCGTCGACACCGTGCTGTTCCGGCCCGAAACCGACGCGGGCGACGCCGTGCGCCTCGCCCTCGGCGTCGAGAGCGGGCGGCCGCTGCTCGCGGTCGTCGGCCGGGTACAGGAGCTGAAGGGGCAGCGGCTCGCGGTGCGCGCGCTCGCCGCGCTGCCCGCGCCCCGACCGCTGCTGGTGATCGCCGGCGAGCCGACCCCCGGGTCGGAGCACTACATGGTCGCGCTGCACGAGCTCGCGGTCGAGCTGGGTGTCGTGGGCGACGTGCGGTTCGTCGGGGCGCTCGCGCGCGACGCTGTGGCCGAGCTGCTCGCCGCGGCCACCATCACCCTCGTTCCGTCGCACTCGGAGACCTTCGGCCTCGTCGCCCTCGAGTCGGCCGCGAGCGGAACCCCCGTCGTCGCCCAGCGCGTGGCGGGCCTGGTCGAGTCGGTCGCCGACGGCGAGTCGGGCGTGCTCGTCGACTCGCGCGACCCCGCAGAGTGGGCGCGGGTCATCTCAATACTGCTCGACGACCCGCTCTACTACGAAGAGCTCGCCCTCTCGGCCCGCCAGTTCGCGGAGGGTTTCAGCTGGGCCGCCTCCACGTCGATATTGCTCGACGTCTACGAGGGGCTGGTGCAGGCGCGACGCTGAGCGACCGCCCGCACCGACAGCCCCGCTCCGACAGCTCAGGGGCGCCCGTAGGTCTCGAGCAGGCGCAGCCAGATCTCGTTCATCGTCGGGTAGGCCGGCACCGCATGCCACAGCCTGTCGATCGGCACCTCGCCGACGACCGCGATCGTGGCCGCGTGCAGCAGCTCGCTCACGTCTTGACCGACGAAGGTGACGCCGAGCACGACCTTGCGCTGCTCGTCGACCACCATGCGCGCGCGGCCCTTGTAGCCGTCGGCCTGCAGGCTCGCGCCCGCGACGTTGCCGAGCTCGTAGTCGACGACACGGATCTCGAAGCCGGCCTTCTCGGCGGCGGTGCTGGTGAGGCCGACCGAGGCGACCTCGGGGTCGCTGAACGTGACCTGGGGCACGGCCGCGTGGTCGGCGGTCGCGGCGTGCGCTCCCCACTCGCCGTCGTGCACGCCCGTGCCGAGCGCGCGGGCGACGATGACGTCGCCGGCGGCGCGGGCCTGGTACTTGCCCTGGTGGGTGAGCAGCGCGCGGTGGTTCACGTCGCCGGTGGCGTAGAGCCAGCCGTGCTTGTGGTTGGTCTCGCCGCGCACGAGCAGGGTGTCGTCGACGTCGATCCAGTCGCCGGGCTCGAGACCGACGGTGTCGAGGCCGATGTCGCCGGTGCGGGGCGCGCGGCCGGTCGCCACGAGAACCTCGGTCGCGGTGACGGTGTCGCCGTCCGACAGCACGAGGGTGACGCCGTCGTCGCCGCGCGAGGCCTTCTCGGGCGAGACGCCGAGACGCAGGGTCACGCCGAGCTTCTTCAGCGATTCGCCGACGAGTTCGGCCGCGAAGTCTTCCTGGGTGCCCAGGAGGCCGCTGCGCGCGATCACGGTCACGGCGCACCCGAAGCTCGCGTAGGCGGTGGCCATTTCGACCGCGACGACTCCGCCGCCGACGATGGCGAGGCTCTCGGGGATGACCTTGGCGCTTGTCGCCTCGCGCGGGGTCCACGGGTTCACACCCGCGAGGCCCTCGACGTCGGGCAGCAGCGGGTCGCTGCCGGTCGACACCACGACGGCGTGCCGCGCGGTGAGGCGCGTGACGGCTCCGTCGGCGCCGGTGACCGAGACGGTCTTCACGCCGGTGATGCGGCCGTGGCCGCGCACGAGGCCGATGCCCGCGCCCTCGACCCAGTCGACCTGGCCCTGGTCGTCCCAGTTGCTGGTGAACGAGTCGCGGCGGCGCAGGGTGGCCGCGACGTCGAGAGCGCCCGTCACGGCCTGCTTCGTGCCCTCCACGTTCTGGGCGGCGCGCAGGGCGATGCCGCTGCGCAACAGCGCCTTCGACGGCATACACGCCCAGTACGAACACTCACCGCCCACCAGCTCGCTTTCGACCAGAACGGCGGTGAGGCCGCCCTGCACTGCGCGGTCTGCGACGTTCTCGGCGACGGCGCCTCCGCCGATAACGATGAGGTCATACTCGGTTTCGGTCATACGCCGAGGCTACCGGGCGGCGCCCACAGGAGCGAGGGGCGGATGACGCGGGGCCGGTGCCGCTCAACGGGACCGGGCCGCTCAACAGGGCCGGTGCCGATCGACGGGGCCGGGCCGCTCGACAGGGCGGTCTGCCCGCGCCGCTCGCTCAACAGGACGAATCGGCCCCGGCGGCGTGGCCGGTCCTGTCGGGGGTGTGCCGCCGGGCGGCTCAGCGTCCGACGAACTCCGCCGGCTGGCGGGCCACGAACGCGCGCATGCCGATGGCGGCGTCTTCGCTGCCCGCCAGTCGCACGAGCTCGGGCTGCAGCGCGGCTTCTGCCGCGGCATCCGATTCCCTGATCGCGAGCCGCGCGTTCGCGAGGGCCGCCTGCACCGCGAGCGGCGCTTGGGCGGCGATGCGGCGCGCGAGTGCGAGCCCGTGCTCGTACTGCTCGCCGTCGGCCACGACCTCCTGCACGAGTCCGATGCGCAGCGCCTCGGCCGCGTCGAACTGGTCGCCGGTGAGGATCCAGCGCATGGCGTTGCCCCAGCCGACCGCGCGCGGAAAGCGCGTCGTCGCGCCGCCGAACGGCAGGATCCCGCGCGCGACCTCGATCTGCCCGAAGCGGGTCGATGCGGCCGCGACGGCGATGTCGGCCGAGAGGATGAGCTCGATGCCGAGCGTGAGGCACGTGCCTTGCACCGCGATCACGACCGGCTTGCTGAGCGAGACGCCCGAGACCTGCCACGGGTTGATGCCGCCGTCGGCCGTGATGTCGAGCCCGTCGGTGCCGATGCGGGGTGCGACGTCGGCGAGGTCTAGCCCGCCGGTGAAGTGGTCGCCGTGCGCGTAGACGAACCCGACCCGCAGCTCCGGGTCGTTCTCGAGCTCGGCGTAGGCGAGCGAGAGCTCCTGCAGCATGCGGAAGTCGGCGGCGTTGCGCTTCTCCGGCCGGTTCAACCCGATGAGCAGCACGTGGCCCTCGCGGTCGACGGTGACTCTGGGCGTGGGTGCTTCGCTGCTCTGCGTCATACGCCCAGCCTATTCAGGCGGGCCGGGCGGGCCAGCCGGTGAACAGGATGCGACGAATCATCCGCCCCGAATCGTCCTGTCGGCGGTGCGAACCTACAAAACCGTCCTGTCGACGGGACGAGACGGGGCGGGGCGGGACGGGCGGGGCGGCTACGGCGCGGTCAGCGCGCCGATGATGCGCAGGATCGTCGGCAGGTCGTCGGCCGCGGCCTCGGCGCTCGCGGGCGAGAACCCGGCGATGCTGGCCCCGGCGATCGGAAAACGCGCCTTGACCGCGCGGATCGACGCGACGAGACCGGCCGCGCCGACCCCGAACGGCACGGGTTCGCCCACACCCTCGAACTCGGCGGGGTCGAGCACGTCGAGGTCGATGTGCAGGTAGACGGATGCGGCCCCCGTCGCCTCGACCGCGGCCACGAGCCCGTCGGCGAGGTCGTCGACCCGCACACACGCGACTCCCGTCTCGGTGATGAACGCGTCTTCGCCGTCGTCGACGCTCCGCACGCCCGCGAGCACGAGCCGGGCGGCGGCGAGCGGCGCGGCCGGAACCAGTCCGTCGACACCGTCGCCCAGCAGGGTGCGCAGCACCATTCCGGAGAACGCGCCAGAGGGCGAGGTCGCGAGGGTGTTCAGGTCGGGGTGTGCGTCGAACCAGACCACGGCGAGGTCGCCGCCGGTCGACTCGAGCGCGTGTTCGATCGGGGCGAGCGAGATTCCGCAGTCTCCGCCGACGGCGAGCGCCCAGTCGGGTATGTCGGCGAGCACGGCGCGGGTGCGTTCGCGTACGAGCTGCAACGATCCGAGGCGCGCGAGGCCGGAGCCCAGCTCGTCGCCGGCCTCCATGGGCACCTCGACGACGCGGGTCGAGCTCGCGGGCAGGTCGCCCCGGATCGCCTCCGCGCCGTCTCCGAGTCGGAGGGCACGCGACGAGCCGGAGCCCTGCCACTGGGGGATGACGACGAAGGTGGCTGGCACCTACTCAGTATCCACTCTCCGCCGCGCTTGTGCGAGAAGAGCCCTAGGCGACCGAGACCGGCGTCGCCCGAGCCAGGAGCGCGGTCATGGCGGCGGCGTCGCCGGTCGTGCCGTAGCCGGGCTGGTCGCGTTCGATGCGCCAGCTTTCGCTCAACGGACCCGCGTTCACGGTGTCGAAGCCGAGCGCGTCGTAGAGTGCGGTGACGAGCGCGGCCGCGTCGTCGTGGTCGCTCGACGTGACGAGGGCGCGGCGGCCGGGAGTGCCCGCCGGGGTGCCGTCGACGGTGATGTCGCCGTAGTTGATCGCGTTGAAGCCCTTGGCCACGCGGCTCTCGGGCAGGTGCGCCTGCAGCAGGCCGCTGACGGTCGCGCTGCCGTCGTCGAGCTCGGCGATGTGCCCGTCGCGCTCGAAGTAGTAGTTGTTGGTGTCGATCACGACCTTGCCGGCCAGCTCGGCGACCGGAACCTTCGTGTAGTTCTTGAGCGGCACCGTGACGACGGCGAAGTCGCCGGCGGCCGCGGCCTCGGCCGAGGTGGCCGCCCGGGCCTTCGGGCCCAGCTCGGCGACGAGCCCGGCGAGCGTCTCCGGCCCGCGCGAGTTGCTGATCACGACGTCGTAGCCCGCCGTGATCGCCGCTCGGGCGACCTGGCCGCCGATGTGTCCTGCTCCGATGATTCCGATAGTTGTCATGCCTGGCGCAACGAGGGGCCGGCGGGAATGATTCCCGCCGGCCCCTCCGAATGTGCTGTGCTACTGGCCGAGCTGCCCCTGCGAGCCGCTGCCGCCGGCGCCGAGCTTGAGCGCCGCGAGGCGGGCCTCGATCTCGGTCTGCTTGTCGAGGTCTTCGAGGCTTTCGAACTGGGCGTCGAGGCTGGATGCCGCGAGCTCCTGCTGTCCGAGAACTTTGGCCTCTTCACGGCGGATCTTGTCTTCGAAGCGGCTGATCTCGCTCGTCGGGTCGAGCATGTCGATCGATCCGATGGCGTCCTGCACCTGGCGCTGGGCGTCGACGGTCTTCGAACGGGCGATGAGCTCGTCGCGCTTCGAGGTGAGTTCACCGAGCTTGGTGCGCATCGAGTCGAGGCCGCTCTTGAGCTTGTCGACGACGACGGTCTGCGACGTGATGGTCGGCTGCGCGTCTTTCGCCTCCTTCTCGGCCTGGAACTGCTTGCCGAGCGCGACCTTGGCGAGGTTGTCGAACTTGTCGGCGTCGACGGTGTTGCCGCCCGCGCGCAGCTCGTCGGCCTTCGAGCTCGCGGCGAGGGCCTTGCGGCCCCAGTCGTTCGCCGCCGACACGTCTTCCTGGTAGTCCTGCTCGATGAGGCGCAGGTTGCCGATGGTCTGGGCGACGGCGCTCTCGGCCTCGGCGATGCTGTTGGTGTAGTCGCGCACCATCTGGTCGAGCAACAGCGCGGGGTCTTCCGCCTGGTCGAGCAGTGCGTTGATGTTGGCCTTGGCCAGCTGGGTGATGCGACCGAGGATGGACTGCTTAGACATGAGTGCTGCCTTTCGTTGGATGGATGGGGACTGAAGAGAAGATCTAGAAACGGCCTCCGCCGCCGCGACGCCCGCCGCGCGAACCGCCGCCGCCGGAGCGTCGTGAGCTGCCGCCGAAGCCGCCTCCGCCGCCGGAACGCCGGGAGCTGCCGCCGCCCGACCAGCCGCCACCGCCACCGCCGAAGCCGCCGCCGCCCGCGAGCAGGCCGCCGAGGATGCCGCCGATGATCGCGCCGGTGTCGATGTTGCCGAGACCGCCCGACCCGCCGCCCGATGCGCCGTAGCCGCCCGCGCCGTTCGAGCGGGAGAAGTAGTCGACGTCGCCTTGGGCGAGCTCGGTGCCCTGCTGGGCGAGGCTCGACGCCCGGTGCGCCGAGGAGAGCGCGCCGACCGGGTCGGTCGAGGCGATCGAGACCGCCTCGTCGAGGGCGAGCTGGGCCGCCGACAGGCGGGTGCGCGCTTCGCTGCCGACGCCGCCGCGACGGGTCGACAGGTACTGCTCGCCGGCCGAGATCTGCGCGCGGGCGCTCGCCATGACCCGGGCGAGCGACGAACGTGCGCTCGCGTTGCGGCGTTCGGCGTCACGCGTGGTCGCGAGCGCCGCCGACAGGGTCTCGTCGAGCCGCTCGACGCGTTCGACCGCGTCGATGGGGTTGCGGTCGGCGTCGGGGAGGATGGCCGCGAGCCCCGCGCTGGCCGCGTCGATGGGGGCGGCGAGGTCGGCCGTGGTGACCGCGCGTGCCTCGGCGATGTCGCGGTTCAGCTCGTCGACGGCGGCGACCAGCGCGGTCTGCGCCTCGGCGAGTTCGCGGGCGAGCACGTCGACCGCGTCGAGCAACTGGGTCGCCTGGGCGACGCTCGACTGCGCGGCGCGCACGGCCATCGCCGATCCCGCCGTCTTGCCCGAGGCGAGGCCCGACCGCGCGTTCGCGGACGTCGTCGTGGCGAGGGCGAGCAGGGTGCGCGCCTGCGCGGCGTTCTCGATGATCGTGGCGATGGTGGCGGGGGCGTACCGCGCGGCGAGCTGCTGCGTGGTGGCCTCGGTGGCGGCGAGCCGCGTTTCGAGGGCGGTGGCCGCGGCATCCGTCTCGTCCAGGATCCGTGGGGCGTTCTGTTCCAGCTCGCGCAGGGCGTCGAAGGCGTCGGCCTGAGCGTCGAGCTCTTTGTCGGCCCGGTCGGCGAGCTCGATCAGCTGCAGGGTGAGCGCCCGCTTCTCGGCCGCGGTCTCGGGGAAGGCGTCGTCGAGTTTCTGCCGGATCGCGAAGGCCTCGCCGACCGTGGTCTTCGCCGAGGCCAGCGTCGTCTGGAATTCGCGCGTGGCGTCTTCGCCGAACTGCGCGATGGCGAAGCCGAGTTCCTGCTCGCTGGTGCGCAGCGAGTCGTCGACCTCGATGAGCAGCGAGCCGGCCCGCTGGTCGAGCTGCTGCTGCGTCGGTTCGCCCGACGGCAGGTCTTTCTCGCCGGTCTTGCGACGGCGGGCCGCCCGCACGATGAGGAACACGACGATGCCGCCGGCTACCAGCACGACCAGCAGCACGATCGGCCAGATCGGCAGGCTGCCCGAGTCGTTGCCCTCTCCGCGCAGTCCGCCGGCGAAGTCGACCGCGGCGTCGGCCCAGTTGTCGTCGCGCAGCTGGGGGATGAGCGTGTTGTCGACGATGTCGCTCAGGTCGCCGTCGCTGAGCGCGAAGTCGTCGGTGACCGAGAGCTGGTACTGGCGGTCGGTGGTGGCCACGGCGAGCAGGGCGTCGGTCGAACCGAGCCCGCTCAGCTCGGCGGTCGTGTCGGCCCAGTCGGCCGCCGAATCCGCGCCGGTGAAGCTGTCGACGTAGACCACGAACAGCTGGATTCCGGTCTCGTCGTAGAGCTGGTCGAGGGCGGTCTCGATGCGCGCCTCGTCGCCCGAGACGACGCCCGACTCGTCGAGCACGTACGCGCCCGCGAGGTCGACCGGGTCTTGCGCCTGCGCGGCGGCGGGCGCGAGCCCGAGAAGGGCGACGACGAGCGCGACGCCCACGGCGATTCGGGTTTTCACGTCACATCTCCTCGGCTGTTGCCAGTCAGTGAGGCGATTCTAGCGAGTCGGGTGGGCCCCGAACCTGAGTGTTCCTAGCCGCCGGCTCAGCCGATGCGCACCGTCTGGGTCGGTCCGGTGACGAGCTCGGCGACACCGTCGACCGTCACGTCGGCCGCCGCCGACAGCTGGTAGTCGCCGGGGGCCACGGCCGGCAGGTCGGTGCGGAAGGCCTCGGCCGTGTCGTCTTCGGTGCCGCAGACGACGGGGGTGAAGGATGCCACGAGCTCGAGCGACTCGCCGGGGGCGAGCATCACGTCCTGGATCGACATGATCGTCGGCCCGTTGCTGTGCCAGAGCACGATGCCGTTCTGCGAGAGCGTGATCGCGGGAGTCGGCGACATGTAGCCGGCGACGGGCGCGGTTCCGGTGTTGGTGAGGGTGACCGAGCCCATGACAGGCTCGGTGCCGGCCGGGGCCTCGGCGAAAGCGGTCGTCAGTACCAGGCCGGTCGCGCTCGGGGCGACCTCGGCGAGAGTGCCGCCGCACAGGTTGATGCGGTCGGCGGGGGCCCGCTTGATGCCGCCGGTCGTCGCCTCGCCCTCGGCCGTTCCTTGCACGCCGTCGCGGCCCTGGTCGGGAGCCTGCTCGCTCATCGTGGTCGGGCTGTCGCTCGACGACTGCGTGCCGTCGAGCCCCTGCAGTCCGGCCACGCCGAGCCCGCCGATCGCGAGGGTGAAGGCGCCGCCGATTCCGATCTGCGCGGGCAGCCGGCGCGTCTTGCTGCGACGGATGACCGCCTCGGTGTCGATCGCGCGCAGGGTCGGGGTTTCGCCGCGCAACAGGTCGCGGAGGTTCGGTTCAGTTGCCATTGTGTGCTCCCTGCGTGGTCGTGCGGCTGTCGGTTTCGTCGTCGGGTTCGGCGAGCGCGACCGCCATCTTGGCGAGGCCGTCGCTCAGGTAGCGCTTCACGGCGCCCGGGCTCAGCTCGAGCGTCTCGGCGATGTCGTCGACCTTGAGGTCGTCGTAGTAACGCAGCACGAGACAGGCGCGCTCGCGAGGTGTGAGCTTGCGCAGTTCCTCGTGCAGGTCGATGCGGGATTCGCTGCCCGCCGAGGGGGAGTCCGTGACATCCGATACCGCGGTCAGATGCGCGATCTTGCGCCAGCGCGTGGTTCGTCTGCCGCGGTCGATATATGTGTTGAGGATGGCGCGGCGAACGTATCCTTCGGCGCTCGCCACCGAGAAGCCGTTGCGCAGCCGGCCGAACGTCTTCACGAGGGCGTCTTGCACCAGGTCGGCGGCGTCGTCTTGGCTGCCGCAGACGAAGTAGGCGTAGCGGGTGAGCGCGTCGCCGCGCTCGGCCACGAGTTTCGTCACCACCTGTTGCCACTGCGGCCTGTCGAGTGCTGCCTGTTCTGCCACGTACTGCCTCCCGGATCGTGCCTCTATCTTCTAAGACGCACGACCGGGCCGTTTCGTTGGTTGAGGATCTCGCCCAGCGACCGTATCGAAACCCGCGAGGTTTCTATACGCGCCGCGGGCGGAGCCTCTCAACCGGCAAGCCGGTGGCGCAGACCGGCCAGCTCGTCCTCGAGCGCGGCCGGCACCCGCCCCGCGAACGTGGCGAAGAAGGAGGCGACACCGTCTGCTTCGCGGCCCCAGACATCCGAATCGATCTCGAACAGCTCGCGCCAGTCCTCGTCGCTGAGCGCCAGGCCGGAGGTGTCGAGGTCGCCGCGCGCGGGCACGACCCCGAGCGGGCTCTCGGTTCCGCCCGCCGTCGCGTCGACACGGTCGAGCATCCAGGCGAGCACCCGCGAGTTCTCGCCGAAGCCGGGCCAGAGGAACGATCCGTCGGCGCTCTTGCGGAACCAGTTCACCTGGAACACGGCCGGCGGGTGCGCGAGGCCGGCCCCGACCTCGAGCCAGTGCGCCCAGTGGTCGGCCATGTTGTAGCCGCAGAACGGCGCCATCGCGAACGGGTCGCGACGCAGCTCGCCGACGGTGCCCTCGGCGGCCGCGGTTCGCTCGCTCGAGATCGTCGCGCCCAGGTAGACGCCGTGCTGCCAGTCGCGCGCCTCGACCACGAGCGGCACCGCGGTCGCCCGGCGTCCGCCGAAGACGATCGCGTCGATCACGACGCCCTGCGGGTCGTCCCAGGTGTCGGCGATCGTCGGGCACTGCCGCGCGGCGACAGTGAACCGCGAGTTCGGATGCGCCGCAGGGGTGGGGCTGGCGGGCGTCCAGTCGTCGCCGCGCCAGTCGACGAGGTGCTCGGGAGCATGGTCGGTCATGCCCTCCCACCAGACGTCGCCGTCGTCGCGCAACGCCACGTTGGTGAAGATCGTGTTGCCCCACAGCGTGTCGATCGCGACCGGGTTGGTCGAGACGCCGGTGCCGGGCGCGACGCCGAAGAAACCGGCCTCGGGGTTGATCGCGCGCAGGCGGCCGTCGGCGTCGGGGCGCAGCCAGGCGATGTCGTCGCCGACCGTCTCGACCGTCCAGCCCGGAATCGTCGGCTGCAGCATCGCGAGGTTGGTCTTGCCGCACGCGCTCGGGAACGAGGCCGCGACGTGGAACACCCGGCCGGCCGGATTCGTCACCTTGATGATGAGCATGTGCTCGGCGAGCCAGCCCTCGTCGCGCGCCATCACCGAGGCGATGCGCAATGCGAACGCCTTCTTCGCGAGCAGGGCGTTGCCGCCGTACGCCGAGCCGAACGACCAGATCTCGCGGGTCTCCGGGAAGTGCGAGATGTACTTGGTCTCGTTGCATGGCCAGGCGACATCGGCGGCTCCCCGCTCGAGCGGGGCGCCGACCGAGTGCACCGCGGGCACCCACGGGGTGTCGTCGTCGATGAGGTCGAGCGCCGCCGTGCCCATGCGCGTCATGATGCCGGTCGACACCACGACGTAGGGCGAGTCGGTGACCTGCACGCCGAGTTTCGCGAGCGGCGAGCCGAGCGGTCCCATCGAGAACGGCACGACGTACATGGTGCGCCCGCGCATGCTGCCGGCGAAGAGGTCGTCGAGGGTCGCGCGCATCTCGGCCGGGTCGCGCCAGTTGTTGGTGGGGCCGGCGTCGTCTTCGCTGGCCGAGCAGATGAAGGTGCGGTCTTCGACGCGGGCGACGTCGCTCGCGTCGCCGCGGGCGAGGAAGCTGCCGGGCCGCAGCTCGGCGTTCAACCGGATCAGCGTGCCCTGCTCGAGCATGAGCTTCGTGAGCAGGTCGTTCTCGCGCAACGACCCGTCGCACCAGACCACCTCGTCGGGAGTGGTGAGGTCGGCGACGGACCGCACCCAGGAGACGACGGATGCCGCGGCGCCCGCCGGTTCGCCGGGAGCGAGCCGGTCGGCTCGCGCCGGCTCTGAACCGATGACGGTCGTGGGCGCTGTGCGGGTAAGGATGCTCATCCGGTGCTCCATTCGTCGTAAATACGTTCGTAGTTACATCGTGGAGCGAGAACAACCCCGTCGGCGCGAAAAAACAGTGGAAAGAATCATCCTTCTTTCGATATTGTCGGCAAATGAAGGATCTTGCGACACTCGGCCACCGCATCCGGCACTACCGCTCCGAGGCGGGCCTCACCCTCGACCAGCTCGGACAACGCGTGGGCGTCGCCGGCAGCCAGCTCTCGCTCATCGAGAACGGCCGGCGCGAACCGCGGCTCAGCCTCATCGGTTCCATCGCCGCCGAACTCGGCGTGAGTGTGGCCGAGCTGCTCGACGACGCGCCGCCGAGCGAACGCGCCGGGCTCGAGATCGAACTCGAGCGGCTGCAGCGCAGCAGTGTGTACGCGTCGCTCGGGCTTCCGGCGCTGCGGCCGGGCAAGGGGCTCGCCGACGAGACGCTCGCAGCGCTCGTCGGGCTGCACCGCGAACTCGCGCGGCGCTCACGGGAGGCGATCGCCACTCCCGAGGAGGCGCGGCGCGCCAACACCGAGCTGCGGCAGCAGCAGCGCTCGCTCGACAACCACATCGGCGCGATCGAGGAGCTCGCCGAGCGCGAGGTCGCCGCGGTCGGGCACGTCGGCGGAGCCCTCACCCACCGCTCGGTGACACGCATGGCCGAGCGGCTCGGGTTCGAGCTCGTGCACGTGGGCGACCTGCCGCACTCCGCCCGTTCGGTGACCGACCTGGTCGGCGGACGCATCTACCTGCCGCCCGCCTCGATCCCCGGCGGGCACGGACTACGGTCGATGGCGCTGCAGGCGATGGCGCACCGGGTGCTCGGGCACGCCGAGCCGGCCAGCTACGCCGACTTCCTGCAGCAGCGACTCGAGATCAACTACTTCGCCGCGGCCTGTCTGATGCCGCGCAGGCAGTCGGTCGAGTTCTTGCGCGAGGCGAAGGGCAAGCACGACATCGCCGTCGAAGACTTCCGCGACGCGTTCGGCACCACTCACGAGAGCGCGGCGCTGCGGTTCACCAACCTCGCGACCGCCTACCTCGACATGGAGGTGCACTTCCTGCGGGTGGGCGACGACGGAGCGGTCTACAAGGCCTACGAGAACGACGGCCTGCGTCTGCCGGTGGATGTCACCGGGTCGACGGAGGGCCAGCTGGTCTGCCGGCACTGGAGCTCGCGCGTCGCCTTCGCGCGTACCAACCGCACGACGGAGTTCTACCAGTACACCGACACCCCGCAGGGCACGTTCTTCGACTCCACGCAGACGGGCTCGACGAGCGCGGGGGAGTTCTCGATCACGGTCGGGGTTCCGTTCGTGCACTCGAAGTGGTTCAGGGGGCGCGAGACCACGAACCGGCTCACGTCGACCTGCCCCGACGAGTCCTGCTGCCGCCGTCCCGACGCCGCCCTCTCGCGGCGCTGGAGCGGCAAGGCCTGGTCGAGCGCCAAGCTGCACGCGCACATCCTGTCGCCACTGCCGAGCGGAACGTTCCCCGGCGTCGACGACCAGGAGCTCTACGAGTTCCTCGAGCGGCACGCCGCCGGTTGAGCGCCGGCGCCGGTCGTGCCGGTTGAGTAGGTCGCGCAGCGACCGTATCGAAACCCCCGGCCGCCGGGAGTGCAGTTGTGGTGGGTGCGATGGCCGGTGAACCCGCCACACGTGCACTTCGGTGAGGCAGACGAGCGGCGGATGCGCCTGAGTGGCCAGTTCGGCACGCCTGGCGGGCGGGCTGGGGTGCCGAAGTGGCCAGTCGGGTCTCGATACGGCCGCGGACGGCCTACTCGACCGGCAGGGCGGCCGCAGGTGTGCCGGTTGAGTAGGTCGCGCAGCGACCGTATCGAAACCCCCGGCCGCCGGGAGTGCAGTTGTGGTGGGTGCGGTGGCCGGTAAACCCGCCACACCTGCACTTCGGCGAGGCAGACGAGCGGCGGATGCGCCTGAGTGGCCAGTTCGGCACGCTGGGCGGGCGGGCTGGGGTGCCGAAGTGGCCAGTCGGTTCTCGATACGGCCGCGGGCGGCCTACTCGACCGGCAGGGCGGCCGCGGGACTGCCGGTTGAGTAGGTCGCGCAGCGACCGTATCGAAACCCCGGCCGCCGGGAGTGCAGTTGTGGTGGGTGCGATGGCCGGTGAACCCGCCGCACGTGCACTTCGGCGGGGCAGACGAGCGGCGGATGCGCCTGAGTGGCCAGTTCGGCATGCTTGGCGGGCGGCGTGGGGTGCCGAAGTGGCCAGTCGGGTCTCGATACGGCCGCGGGCGGCCTACTCGACCGGCAGGCCGCCGCCGCGCCGCTACGTCGTCAGCGACGTGATGCACTCGGCCAGCAGTCGGCGCAACGCGGCCTGCTGGGAGGTGTCTAGGCCACGGTTCATCCGGATCTCCACTCCGCGCACCGCGGCGCTCGCCGCCGTCAGCCGTTCGCGGCCCAGGGGGGTGAGCTGGGTCGGCAGCGCGCGTCCGGCGGGGGCCTGGTCGGGGCGGGTGACGTAGCCGTCGCGCTCCATCGACTGCAGCAGCACGTTCATCGACTGCCGTGAGACGAACGCGCCGCGGGCCAGTTCGGAGTTCGACATGCCCGGCCGCTGGGCGAGCAGCTCGAGACAGGAGTACTGCGTGATGTTCATGCCGAGCGGGCGCAGCACTTCGTCCATCGCGGTGTGCAGCGCGCTCGATGCCTGCTTCAGCAGGTATCCCACGGAGGTTTCGAGATCCACTTGACTCATGTCAGTATTCTGACATACTTGCCTATGTCAACGAACTGACATTCGACTGAATCACGAGGAGAACCCCATGCCCGTCACCGGACCCGACTTCATTTCCCTGCAGGTGCGCGACCTCGACCGCTCGGCGGCGTTCTACACCGACCTGCTCGGTCTCACCCGCGCGCCGTTCTCGCCGCCCCACGCCGTGGTGTTCGGCACCTCGCCCGCGTCGTTCGCCGTGCGCGACGTCGTACCAGGCGTCGATCTCGACGCGATCGCCCAGCCCGGCCAAGGCGCCGCGCTCTGGATGCACGCCACCGAGGTGCAGGCCATCCACGACGCGCTCGTCGCCGCCGGCACGACGATCGTCTCCGCGCCCGTCGCCGGCCCGTTCGGCCTGACCTTCACCTTCGCCGACCCCGACGGCTACCACGTCACCCTGCACGACCGTGCCTGAGCCCACGTTCTGGGTGAACACGGTGAGTCTCGACCACGTCGAGGCGGCGGTGCGCGGCGGGTTCACGCAGGCCGACCACGGGGCAGCGACCCGCGTGCGCCGCCTGGCGCCCGGCGACGGCATCGTGTTCTACTCGCCGCGCACGAGCCTGCGCGACGGGCAGCCGTTGCAGAAGTTCACCGCGGCGGGCACGGTGACCGGCGAACAGCCGTACCAGGTGACGATGAACGAGCAGATGCGGCCGTGGAGAGTGGATGTCGCGTTCGATGCGACCCATCCCGTCGACGCCCGACCGCTCGTGCCCCTGCTGTCGTTCATCGCCGACCCCGTGCACTGGGGCCTGCCGTTCCGGCGGGGGATGTTCACGATCCCCGAGGCCGACTACCGGCTGATCGTGGGGGAGATGCGCGTCGCCGGTTGAGTAGGAGCGCCTGCGACGTATCGAAACCCGTACGGGTCTCGATACAGGCCGGAGACGGCCTTAGTCAACCGGCGATCAGGCGGCGCCGAAGTGACGGGCGGCGGCCGCCCCCGCGTCACGCAGCCAGTGCGCCGGCTCGGCGATCGCCGCCTCGACCGAACCCGCGAGGTCGACGAGGGCGGCGGTCCACACCGGCTCGCCGCGCACCACGGCGGTCGTGGCGACCTGTCCGGCGATGACGCCCGCCCGCACGTCGCGCTCTTCGGCTCGCTGCAGCAGCTGCCCGACGACCTTGCCGCCGAGCGACTGGCTGTCGAAGCGCCCCTCGCCGAGCACGAGCACGTCGGCGCCGTCGATCGCGGCGCCCAGTCCGCTGAGAACGGCGAGGTAGTCGGCGCCCGACTCGACCGTGGCACCCCACACCGAGGCGAAGCCGAAGCCCGCGCCGCCGGCCGCGCCCGAACCGGGCTGGGCGACGTCGCCGCCGAGCACCCGGGCCAGGTTCGCCAGCGCTCCGTCGAGCAGTTCGACATCGGCGGGCGTCGCGCCCTTCTGCGGGCCGAAGACCGCGGCGGCTCCGGCGTGGCCGAGCAGCGGCGCGGTGACGTCGGTGAGCAGCACCACCCCGCCGGCGGGAGCGGGCACGAGGTTCGAGCGGTCGACGCTGCCGAGCCGCCCGAGCGCGGCCCCGCCGTCGGGCAACGGCGACCCCGTGTCATCCGCGAACCGGAGTCCGAGCGCGGCGAGCGCGCCCGCACCGCCGTCGGTCGACGCCGATCCGCCGAGCCCGATCACGAGCGAGGTCGCGCCCGCCTCGAGCGCGGCGCGGATGACCTCGCCGAGACCCCGCGTCGTCGCCCCGAGCGCGTCGGGCGCCTGCATCAGCGGCAGGCCGCTCGGCTGCGCGAGTTCGACGACGGCCGCACCGCTCGGCAGCGACAGCCATTCGCCGGGGGTCGGTCGGCCGTCGGGGCCGGTCACGAGGCCCGCCGAACGCCGCACCGAACCGGCGACCGCGGCTTCGATCGCGTCGATGGTTCCCTCTCCGCCGTCGGCCTGGGGGATCAGGGTGAGCGTGTCGTCGGGGCGCACGCCGCGCCAGCCGGCCGCGATCGCGTCGGCGACCTCGCGGGCCGACAGCGACCCCTTGAACGAATCGGGGGCTATGACTATCGACAGCGACATGGCGCCAGCGTATCGGAGCCGTAGGGGCACGATTTGGCAATCGTGGGTGGGTCGGGTTCGACTGCCCCCGCTGGTTGACTAGAATCGCAGCATGAACGTCATCGCCTTCGTCGTGTCCCTGGGTCTTTTCGTCGGAGGGATCCTCCTGATGGGCTACTCCTTCGAGATCGAGGGTTTTGAGTTTGCGAGCTTCTTCGCCGGTCTTCTCATCACCAGCGCCGGCGTCGCGCTCCCCATCCACGTACTGAAGCGTATTGACGGCTAACGCCACAACTGATCGAGGGAGTCACCATGGCTGACAAATCACCCAAGAAGTCCACGCCGAAGACCGCTGCCGGAAAGTCGCTGAAAGAAAAGCGCGCCGACAAGAAGGCGAAGGCCAGCGACAAGAACCGCTAGCCGCTTCGAACGGATGCCCGGTACCGAGAGGTGCCGGGCATCCGTCGGTTAACGGCCGAACGCCATCGGCCGCACGTTCTGGTTCAGGTGGAACAGGTTCTCCGGATCCCACTGCGCCTTGATCGCGGCGAGACGGGCGTAGTTGGGGCCGAAAGACGAGCGCATGAGGATGTCGCCTTCCTCTTGGAACCCGGCGAAGTTGAGGTAGCGCGATCCGTCGGAGTAGGGCGCGAGCGCGGTGACCAGGCCGCGGGTCCAGGCGATGTTCTTCGCGTCGTCGCGTGCCGCCACCCAGTTCGCTTCGGGGTTGACGAGAAACTTCGCCCGCGAGGTGGCGAAGGCGCCGTCGACCGGCTGCGCGGCGGCGCCCGCGATGTGCCAGACGTCGACGGTGCTGAGCCGTGATGCAGGGGAGGCTGCGGCGGCCGTGATGAGATCGACGGCGGGGTCGCCGAGCTCGAGCAGGTTCGTCGACTTCCAGTAGTAGCGCCCGCCGTCGGGGTAGTCGGCGTCGAAGACCCGCTGCGCGTCGACGTACGGCATGGTGTGCGAGAGGTCGAGCAGCGGCTCGCCGAACCGCCGCAACTGCCGAAGCACCTGCTCGCCCTCCTCGGGTGGCCCGAGGTAGAGGCCCGTGAACGCCACGAACGGGATGCCGGCGGTGCCGGGCGCGAATCCTTCGGCCGACTCGTCGACCACGCCGAGCACGGCGACGAGGCTCACGCTGTACGGGGCGGTGGCGCAGAAGTTGCGGAACGCGCGCATCGCCCGGGTCGCCGCGCCGTTGCGCGCGTCGTGGAACACCTGCAGGAAGTACACCTCGGGGCCGACCGCGTGCATACGGAAGGTGAACCGGGTCACGACGCCCACGTTGCCACCCCCTCCGCGCAGGGCCCAGAGCAGGTCGGGCTGCGAGCGCGCGTCGACCTCGAGCACCTCGCCGTCGGCGGTGACCAGTTCGGCGCCGACGATGCTCGAACAGCTGAGGCCGTAGGCGTTGCGCACCCAGCCGTAGCCGCCGCCGAGCGCGAGGCCCGCGACCCCGGTGCGCGAGAACACCCCGCCGGGTACCGCGAGCCCGAAGGGTTGGGTCGCGGCGTCGACCGCGCCCCACGTCGTGCCGGCACCCACCCGCACGGTGCGCGTGTCGCGGTCGGCCTCGACCGTGTTCAGGGCCGCCAAGTCGAGCACGATGCCGTCGTCGACCGTGCCGTGGCCGGCCACGTTGTGTCCGCCTCCGCGCACGGCCACCGCGACGCCGTTCGCGCGGGCGAACGCGACACCGGCGACGACGTCGGCGACGGAGGCGCAGCGCACGATGGCGAGCGGGCGCCGGTCGACGACGCCGTTCCACACCCGTCTCGCCCGGTCGTACTCGGCACTCTCCGGCACGACCAGTTCGCCGTCGACCGCGGCGCGGAGTTCGTCGATCTCACGATCCAGCATGGTCACCCTCTGGTTCTGTGCCGCCGGGCTGCGCTGCCCGTGCATTTCACGATAGGCGCGGGCCGCGCGCTGCCGCAACGGGGTGCGGAAGGGCCGGGGCCGGCCGTCGTGTTGGATAGACCCATGGACGCCGTAACCCTGAGACCGAGCAGCGAAGCGGATGCCGCGTGGATCGCCGATCTCAGGGCCGGGGTAATGCGCGCCGACCTCGAACGTCTCGGACGGTTCGACCCGTCGTGGGTGCGCGAACGTTTTCTGCGCGGCTTCGTGCCCGCGAACACCCGGCTGATCGAGCTCGACGGGGAGGCCGTCGGCTCCGTCGCCGTGCGCACCACGCCCGCCGAACACTGGCTCGAGCACTTCTACCTCGCCGCGGGCCGGCAGGGGAGGGGCATCGGCGGCCTCGTGCTGCGGCGCGTGCTCTCCGAACCACGCGCCGACCTGCCGTGGCGCCTCAACGTGCTGCAGGGCAGCGCCGCCCGCCGGCTGTACGAGCGCCACGGCTTCGTGTTCGAGCACGAAGACGAGGTCGACGTCTGGCTGGTGCGGCCGTGAGCTTCACGATCCGCGCCACGACCGCGGACGACTGGCGGGAGGTGCGCGCCCTGCGACTCGAGATGCTCGCCGACACCCCGAAGGCGTTCGCTGAGACGTTCGACCACGCGAGCCGCATAGCCGAAGCCGAGTGGCGCGACCGTGGCGCGCGCGGCGAGAACCCGGCGGGGGTGCAGGTCGTCGCGATCGCCGACGACGGCCGCTGGGTCGGCACGATGGGGGCGTTCGTGCCGCGCGGCAAGCAGGCGATGCTGGTCGGCGTCTACGTCACGCCCGCCTATCGCGGTCGCGCGGCGGGCGTCACCGACGCGCTGCTCGAGGCCGTGGAGCACTGGGCGCGCGAGCGGTACAGCACGCTCACCCTGCACGTGCACGAACAGAACGCGCGCGCCCGTGCCGCCTACGAGGCGCGCGGTTTCGTCTACACCGGCGAGCGTCTGCCGTACGTGCTGAACGCCGCCGAGACCGAGCTCGCGATGATCAAGCGGCTCTGACGGCAGCGCTCGCCGGGCAGCACCCCTAGCGCGACCCGATGACCACGGTGCCGTCGAGCTCGTCGGAGTGCACGACGCGGGCGTGGAGCCCGGCACCGCGCATCAGCGAGGCGGTCGACGGCGCCTGGCGTTCGCTCGACTCGATGAGCAGGTGGCCGCCGGGTGCGAGCCACGACGGCGCCGCCGCGGTGATGCGGCGGTGCAGGTCGAGCCCGTCGGGGCCGCCGTCGAGCGCGACGGCGGCCTCGAACAGCCGGGCCTCGCGCGGCATCGTGCCGATCGCCTCGGTCGGCACGTACGGCGCGTTGGCGACGATTACGTCGACCCGCCCGCGCAGCCGGTCGGGCAGCGCATCGAACAGGTCGCCCTCGAGCACGGCCGCGGCGCCGAGATTGCGTCGCGCGGCCCGCGTGGCGGCCGGGTCGATGTCGCTCGCGAACAGCTCGATCGTCGGGTCGAGCGCCAGCAGCGCGGCGCCGACGGCTCCCACACCGCAGCACAGGTCGACGACGGTGCGGCCGGCCAGGCCGAGTTCGCCCGCGCAGCGCACGAGCAGCTCGGTGCGCCGGCGAGGAACGAAGACTCCCGGCGCGACGGCGAGCCGCAGGCCGCAGAATTCGGCCCAGCCGAGAACCTGCTCGAGCGGGAGGCCCGCGATGCGGGAGGCGACCATGCTCTCCAACTCGGCGGCGGTCGCGGCGGTCTCCACGAGCATCCGCGCCTCGTCTTCCGCGTAGACGCAGCCCGCAGCACGCAACCGCGTCACGAGTTCGGGGGAGGGCGCCACGGCCCCAGCGTATCGAGCACGGTTCGGCGCGGATAGGCGCGATGCGCGGCACGATCCCGCTACGCTCGGGGCATGACCGACCTTCCTCCCGTGCCCCAGCCCACCCCGTACACGACGCCCGCGGCACCGCCGTACGGCGCGAACTCCTATCCGGCCGCCCCGCGCACCAACGTGCTCGCGATCATCTCGCTGATCGCCGCCTTCGTCTTCCCGCTCGCCGGTGCCGTCACCGGGCACATCGCGCTCTCGCAGATCCGCAAGACGGGCGAGCAGGGGCACGGTCTGGCGAAGGCCGGCCTCATCCTGAGCTACGTGTTCATCGCGATCGGGTTCATCATCACGATTCTCTACATCGTGTTCGTGGTGTTGCTGGTCTCGACCGGCGGCCCGAACCCGAACTTCTAACCCCGGTCGGCGCGCAGCCCGCGCGAGGCGAGCACACGGTCGACGTCGATCCTGATGACGACGCGCTTCGGGTTGGGCTGCGGCTGGCGGTAACGCCGCGCGTAGAGATTCTCGGCGAGTGCCACGTCGGCGGGCCCGCGCTCGATCACCGCGTTGCCGACGAAGCTGATCCAGCGTGCGCCGTCGACCTGCCCGACCGTGGCACGGCCGTCGCGTTCGATGTTGCGCACCTTCTGGGTGTCGCCGCTCGTGATGATGCGCACGACCCCGTCGTACAGGGTGAAGCCCACGGCGATCTGGTGGATTGCGCCGTCGCGCGCCATGGTCGAGAGCATGGCGAGGTGGCGGTCTTCGACGAAACGCAGGCCGTCGTCGGTAAGTTCGGTGGTCACTGCATCAATCTAGTCGCGGCGCCCCGGTTCGCGATCAGAGCCGCGCCACCGCCCCCGGACGCGCCGCGATGCGCTTCGGCACCTTGCGCTCGCGCCGGGCGTAGACGAGAGCCCGCTCGCTCGACAGCGCGAGCAGCAGCAGGATGTCGAGGGCGAGCCCCGGAAGATTCGTCTGCAGCGTGATGCCGGGTCCGCCGGCGAGTACCGTCACGGCCTGCGAGAGGATCGCCACCGTGCTGAACGTCATCGCGATGAGGCGCGCCCAGTTGCGTCCGACGAAGATCTGCCAGGCGAGCACGATCTCGGCGACGGCGAACACCGCGGGCACGGCGGCGATGATGCCGACGCCGATCGTCAGCTCGGCGGGCGTCAGCGCCGACAGCTCGTCGGCGAACAAGCCGGGCGACAGCGCGACGACCGCCGCGAAGTACAGCGCCGAGAGGCCGCGGCCGAACACGAACAGCGCGCCGACGGCGATGGGCGCTGGGCGTTTGTCGCGGCTGTCGGTCGCCGGGTCGTCGCGTTCGGCGATGGGCCCGCGCACGGCGCGCAGGTCGACGACGGGCAGGTCGCCGTCGGTCACGATGGCGTCGCCGCCGCCGTTGCGCGCGTGGTAGCCGGTGCTGAAGTCGTCGATGACGGTCACGTGCGCTGCCGGGTTCGCCGCCGTGACGCTCGACACGACATGGTCGCGTTCCGCGTCGGTGTCGGCGTCGATCTTGTGCGTCACCTGCAGGGTGAAGAGCGAGAGGCCCACGCTGCGGTCGTAGGTGCCGGCCGCGAGCCAGTCGGCGTCGTACCCGCCCGGCAGTTTCCAACCCGCGGGGCAGCGCCAGAAGCGCACGTGGTGCCGCTTGCCCGGCGAACCGTCGACCTCCTGCTGGTAGGCGAAGTCCTGCTTGCGGCCGAACAACAGCAAAGGGCTGACCGGAGCCTCGAGGTAGCTGCGCCGCAGGACGGTGGATGTCACGATCCGCCAGCCCGTCGCGAGGGAGAGGTCGTCGGCCATCACCCAGCCGGCGCGCGAGAGCACCTCGTGCAGTTGCGGCTCCGAGCCGAGCAACGCGAGGTTCACCGGGTCGCCGAGCAGGCCGTCGCTCGTGCGGGCGCGGCCGATGAAGTAGTCGGGAACGTAGATGCGGGTGAGGATGCGGTGCAGGCGGGGGAGCACGAGGTAAGCGAGCAGCACCCAGAAGCCGACGACGAACACCAGCTCCCACCAGCCGAAGGTGAGCCCGGTGTAGACCACGAGCCCGGCGAGCCAGACGGCGCTGACCCCGCCGATGACGAAAAAGGCCCAGTCGAGCGCGCCGTCGAGCCGGTGACGGGCCGACTCTGCGCGTGATTCCACGGTGCGAACCTATCGCCCGGGGGCGGCGGGCGCTACGGCCGCAGAGCCCGGGGTCGCGGATCCCGAGACTGGCGCCGACGGCCGCGATCTGCCAGCGTGGATGACGGGGCCGTCATCCCCGAGAAGGCGGAACGATGCACTCCCAACCAGAGACCGAGGCCCGTGTACTGATCAGGCGTGCGCCCGACCCGCGACTCTGGACCGGGGTAGCGGCGCTGGTCGTCGCGGTGCTCACGCTCGTCGAGTCATCCGTCGACCTCTTTCTCGTCGGCCAGCGTCCCCGGCTCGACGACAGCGACGCGCTCGTCGCGTTTATGGCGACGGCGAGCACTCCGACGCTCATCGTGATCCTCGTCGACACCTTCCTGATGGCGTTCCTCATCGTGTTCCTCGCCGGATTCCGCCAGCTGATCACCAAGACGCGGCCCGACGTCGAGTGGATCGCCGACCTCGCGTTCGGCGCCGGGCTGGTGTTCGTGGGGCTCACCCTGGTCGGCGACGCGATGGAGGCGGGCGCGGCCCTCGACTCGATCGGGGCGGTCTCCGACCCCTCGGTCGTGCGCGCGCTCACTGAGGGACACGTGCAGATGTTCGGGTCGATGGGGTGCGTGCTGACCGCGCTGGTGGCCGCGGCGTCGGCGCACGTGATCTTCCTCTCGGGCGCACTGCCGCGCTGGACGGGCGTCCTCGCCTACGTCGTCGCCGCGGCGAACTTCGCCGCCGTGCCGACGATGTTCGCCGGCACCAACCAGCCGACGTTCTTCTCGGCCGGCGGCCCGGGTATCGCGCTGTTCGCCACGTTCCCGTGGCTGGTCTGGGTCGGCTCGGTCGGCATCTCGGCGCTGCGCGACCGACGTCGCGGTCAGCGGCCGAAGCGCGTGGTCACACCCGGCGAGTAGAGCACCGAGTCGGGGGCCCGGTCGGCCAGCCCGGCGAAGCCCGCGCGCGCCAGCAGCCGGTCGTCGAGCGCGTCGAGACGTGCCTCGAACAACGGCCACGGCCCGTGATGGTTGCGCAGGTAGACGGTGCGGCCGCGCACGCGCGTGAACAACGCCCAGCGTGCGGTGAGGAAGTCGGCGAGCCCGTCGTCGCGCACCTCCGCCGTGCCTCGTGCGGCCACGATGCGCGAGGTGAGCCCGTGGTCGAGATGGCGGCGGGAGGTGAACTCGAGTGTGTCGCCGTCGTGCACCAGGCGCGTGCGCGACCACCGGTAGGGCAGCGCGAAGAGGGCGCGTGCGGCGAGCACGGCCGCGAGCCGCGATGCCTCGAGCGAGACGAAGACCACACCGCGGCGGCCCTGGTCGTCGACCGCGTACAGCCGCACGTTCACCTCGACGAAGTCGCCGAAGTACGGCACCGGCGGGCTGCCGAACACCGTGGCGCGGTCGAGCACGAACGGGATGAGCCCGACCCAGCTCGAGCCGTCGAACTCGTCGGGGCGCAGGCCCGCGGGCAGCAGCGGGGCGACGACGGCGGCGTCGACCCGCCAGTGCAGGAAGACCAGGTGCGACCAGCGCTGGCTCGCGACCGACCGGCCGGCGAGGTCGGGCGCGCCGTTGCTGATCGGCTCGGCGGCTGTCGGCACGGTACTACTCGACGGCGAGCAGGACGCCGATGTCGGCTTCCGACGCGGGACGGCTGAACAGGAAACCCTGCACCCGGTCGCAGCTCAGATCGCGGGCGAAGTCGAATTGCGCTTCCGTCTCGACGCCCTCCGCCACGACGCGCAAACCCTTCTTGTGGGCCATCGCCACGGCGTCGCGCACGAGCATAACGGCCGACGCCTGCATCAGCGACTGGTCGAGTTTCAGTTCCGTCGCCGGCAGCACGAGCAGCTGCGCGATCGACGAGTAGCCGGTACCGAAGTCGTCGACCGAGATGCCGAGCCCGAGGTCGCGCAGTTGCACCAGGCGGGCGTTCACCTCGGGCACGTCGACCACGGGCAGGGATTCGGTGATCTCGATGACGAGGCTTTCGGGCGACAGGCCGTTGCGGGCGAGGCTGTCTTCGACGCGGTCGAGAAAGTCGAGGTCGACGAGCTGGGCGGCCGACACGTTCACGGCGACGTCGATGTCGTGGCCGAGCGCCTTCCAGATCGCGGCGCAGCGGCAGCCCTCGTCGATCATGAATCCGCCGATTTCGCCGATGAGCTGGTTCTCTTCGGCGAGGGCGATGAAGACGTCGGGGGCGATGCGCCCGAGTTCCGGATGATCCCACCGCGCGAGCGCCTCGACCCCCACGATGCGCCGGGTGAGGGCGTCGACCTGCGGCTGGAACAGGGCGACGATTTCCCCGCGGGCGACCGCTCCGCCGAGGTCTGAAACCAAGTTCATTCGCTCGCTCCGGATCTGGTCATCATGCCGTGCCGTGCTGGAAGTACTGTTCGCGCTGTGTCTGCCACCCTACCCGTCGTGGCCGGGCCCGGATTCTCCTCGGTGCGGTTACGCCCGCGCGGGCGCCGTCGCCACCGCGAATTCGCGTTGCACGAGAGCGACGATGTCGGCGAGGTTCTGCTCGTCGTACGCCGACGCCACGTGTTCGCGTTCGTCGAGAATCCACAGGGCGCCGGCGACGCGGCCGTCGGTGTCGTGCAGCTGTGCGCCCGAGACGCGGTTGATCTCGCCACCCGCGGTCAACGGGCTCGTCGCACCCGCCGGGTCGCCGAGGACGGCGACGGGGTCGATCTGCGCGGCGTCGACGCCGAGGTGGGTGAGAAGCCGCGCCTCCTCGTTCTCGATGGAGACGATGACGACGATCGCCGCGTTGAGCAGCCGGGAGGCGACGCGGGCGATGCGCCCGAGCACCTCGCCGGTGTCGTCGGCGAGCACCACGTCGGCGGGGGCCTCGGGGGCGTCGCGGTTCTCGAGCTCGCGCTCGATGCCGATCAGCTCGCCCAGCGCGGCGACCGCCTGCGCGCTCGTCGGGCGCTCGGAGGGCTCACGCGTGGTCATCGCCGTGAGCAATGCCGCCCACTGCGGCGAGAGCGTCGTCGGGATGACGGGGTCGCGGATGAGTCTCGCTGTCGCGCTCTCGAGTTGCGTGCCGGGAAACTCGGGGGTGCGGGTGAAGCACTCGAGGAGGCTGAGCCCGAGGGAGTACACGTCGGTCGCGGCCTCGATCGACTCGCGCATGGCCTGCTCGGGGCTGAGGTAGGCGGCGGTGCCGACGGTCGCGCCGTCGTCGGGCGGCGGGTTGCCGGTGAGCGAGGCGATGCCGAAGTCGGCGAGCTTCGCCCGGGGCCGGTCGTCGCTGCCGCCGTACGCGACCATAAGCACGTTCGCGGGCTTCACGTCGCGGTGGGTCACACCGTTGGTGTGGATGTACTGCAGGCCTTCGGCGAGGTCGTAGCCGATCTGCGCGATCTCACGGCCGGAGAGCTCGCGCGACTCGATGAGTTCTTTCAGCGTCGAGCCGGTGATGAGCTCCATCACCAGGTACATGCGCGACTTCGAGGGATTCTTGTTGGCCACGATGCCGGCGTCGATGAGCGTCACGAGTCCGTGGTGGTTGAGGCGCGCGAGCACCTGCAGTTCGTGTTCCTGGCTCGACACCTCGGCGAGCTCGCCGAGCGACGCGTTGAACAGCTTCACGGCGACCTCGCGGTCGAGAAACTCGTCGTGGGCGCGGTAGACCGACGCCATGCCGCCACTGCCGATGAGGGCGAGAATCTGGTAGCGGTCGTTCAGGCGTGAGTACGGGGGTGAATCCGGCACCGCTAGTCGTCCTCGGGCACGACGGGGCGCTCGGCGGGCTCTTCCGTCACCTGCATGCCCAGGGGCGTCGCCGCCGTCAGCATGAGCTCGTCGAGCCAGGTGCGGTTGATGCTCGCGGCCCGCGACCCCGAGTAGAAGAAGTGCAGGGGCACGCCGTTGTCGATCCAGATGGAGTGGCGTCCGCTGCCCTGCTTGTGATTGATCTGCCAGGTGAGGAAGAAGTGCTCGGCCCGGCGCAGCTTCGCGCTGATGGCGATCTGCAGGTGCGTGGCGGTGCGGTCGTCGAATTCGAACTCTTCGCCGTTGTATTTCAGGTAACCCACGAGGTCTCGTCTCAATCCAAGGAACATCATGCCGAATGTCGGGCGTTCGGCGCCAAGGCGGTGAATTGCCTTCCACCAAGGGTAACGTGTGTAGTCGGGTGGTAATTTCGCCCGCGAAAAGGGAGTAGTGACTTTCAGTGATCATCAACAGGCTCACCGTCGACGGCAGGGACTTCTTCCTCCCCGAACCGGTCACCGAACTGCGTGAGCAGATCCTCAAGGCCATCCAGGCCGGCGGCGGATACGTGAACATCCCGCCGCTGAACGCGGGCCCCGGTATCGACATTCTGTTCTCGCCGGGTATGCCCGTGCTGTGGGCGCAGATCTCGATGGGTGGCGAGCAGACCGACCCCGCCGTCGCGTCGATCGCCGCCGACGGAGCTCTCGACAACCTCTAGGTCACCCGAATGGCATGATCCCCGGTCGAGCAGGACGGCCTAGCGTCGCCCTGCGCGAAAGGGGCGACTCATGGCCAGCAACGGATCCCGACCAGGGGGAGTGACATTCATCGCGACGCTGTGCGCGGTGTTCGGCGTCGTCGAGCTCGCCACCGGTGTGCTCTCGTTCGTCTTCCTGCCGGTCGTCGTCGACCAGACTGCTCTGGATGCCACGGCAGTCGCTTGGTCGTCGGTGGTGCTCATCGTGCTCGGCCTCGCCTACCTGCTGGTGAGCGGCGGCCTGTACCGCGGCAAAGACGTCGCGCGGGTGATCGTGCTGCTCGTCAGCCTGCTGCACGCCGCCAACGGGCTGTGGCTCGCCGTGTCGGGCCAGCTCGTTCCCGGGCTGGTGACGATCGCGGTCGCACTCGTGGTCAGCGCCCTGCTCTGGACCGGCCGCGGCGGCGCCTACTTCGACCACGACGTGCAGGGCAAGCGCCGACGCGCCAACACCTAGCGCTCTCAGGTAGGGCGATAAGACCCGCCTGTACACTTGTCGGTTATGGACGACCCTCCCCATCACAGATCCCAGCCCCTTGCGCCGGTAGACCCGGCCGCTTCGACCCTCGTGGTCCGAGTTCAGGAAGGGGCGAGAGATGAATGAGTGGATCATGGTCGGTATCGGCCTGATACTGACCGTCGGCACCGGCATGTTCGTGGCATCCGAATTCGCCCTGGTGAACCTCGACCGCAACGACCTCGAGACCCGCCAGGCGCGGGGCGAGAAACGCCTCGGACCCACCATCCGCGCGTTGAAGATCACGTCGACCCACCTCTCGGGTGCGCAGCTCGGCATCACCCTGACCACGCTCCTCACCGGATACACGTTCGAACCCGCCGTGAGCTCGATGCTCGAGGCCCCGTTGACCGGGCTCGGCGTACCCGAGGCGATCGTGCCCGCGATCGGCACGGTCATCGGCATCCTGCTGGCGACACTGTTCTCCATGGTCATCGGCGAGCTCGTGCCGAAGAACTTCGCGCTGGCCCTGCCCCTCGCGACCGCGAAGCTCGTCATCCCGTTCATGACGCTGTTCACCACGGTGTTCAAGCCGATCATCGTCGGGTTCAACAACACCGCCAACGCGATCATCCGCGGCTTCGGCATCGAACCGAAGGAAGAGCTCTCGGGAGCCCGCTCGGCCGAAGAACTCGGGTCGCTCGTGCGCCGGTCGGCGATGGAGGGCTTCCTCGACGCCGACCACGCCACCCTGCTCGACCGCACCCTGCGTTTCAGCGAGCACTCCGCAGAAGACGTGATGACGCCGCGCGTGCAGGTGACCTGGATCGAGGCCGACCAGACGGCCGAGCAGATCGTCACCCTGTCGCACGCCACCGGCTACTCGCGGTTCCCCGTGACCGGCGAGAACACCGACGACATCCTCGGCGTCGTGCACGTCAAGCAGGCGTTCGCCGTGGCGCTCTCCGACCGTTCCACGGTGACGGCGCGCGACCTGATGGTCGAGCCCACCCGGGTTCCCGAGTCGATGGAGGTCGAGACCCTGCTGGTGCTGCTGCGCCGCAGCGGCTTCCAGATCGCGATCGTCACCGACGAGTACGGCGGAACCGCCGGCATCGCCACCCTCGAAGACCTCGTCGAAGAGATCGTGGGCGAGCTGGAAGACGAGCACGACCGGCACAAGGCCGGCATCATCCGGGCCGGTAAGACGATCACGTTCGACGCGGGCTGGCGCCCCGACGAACTCCTCGAGCGCACCGGCATCTCGGTTCCGGATGACGCGGAGTACGAGACCATCGCCGGGTTCGTCACCGACGAACTCGACCGCATCCCCGAGGTGGGCGACGAGGCCGAACTGCCCACCGGAACCCTGCGCGTGGAGCGGGTCGACGGGGCGCGTGTGCTGCGTCTGAGCTTCACCCCCACCGAATCCGCCCACGATGACGTCGTCGACGCGCTGAAGAAGGAACTGAAATGAGCGAGTACCTCCCCGGAATCATCTGGCTGGTCGTGCTGCTGGTCGTCAACGCCTTCTTCGTCGGCGCCGAGTTCGCCGTGATCTCGGCGCGCCGGTCGCAGATCGAGCCGCGCGCCGAAGCGGGCAGCAAGGCCGCGAAGACCACGCTGTGGGCGATGGAGCACGCCACCCTGATGCTGGCCACGAGCCAGCTCGGAATCACCGTCTGCTCGCTCGTGATCCTCAACGTCTCCGAGCCGGCCATCCACCACCTGATCGAGATCCCGCTCGGCCTCACCGCGCTGTCGGGCGAGGCGATCGGCGTGATCGGCTTCATCGCCGCACTGCTGCTCGTCACCTTCCTGCACGTCGTGATCGGCGAGATGGTGCCGAAGAACCTCGCGTTCTCGGTTCCCGACCGGGCGGCGCTGCTGCTCGCTCCGCCGCTCGTGTTCGTCTCGAAGGTGTTCCTGCCCGTGATCGGCAGCCTGAACTGGCTCGCCAACATGATCCTGCGCCTGTTCAAGGTCGAGCCGAAAGACGAGGCGACGAGCACCTACACGCTCGACGAGGTCGCGAACATCGTGCAGCAGTCCACCCGCGAGGGCGTTCTGAACGATGCATCCGGAGCCCTCACGAACGCGTTCGAGTTCACCACGAAGAAGGTCGCCGACGTTCAGGTGCCGATCGGAGAAATGGTGCTGCTTCCGCCGACCTCGACGCCGGCCGACATCCAGCGCGCGGTGGCGACGCACGGGTACTCGCGGTACATCCTCACGAACGGCGCATCCGAACCGACCGGGTATCTGCACCTCAAAGACGTGATGGACCTCACCGACCCGGTCGCCTTCGAGACCGCGGTTCCTGCGAAGCGGGTGCGCCGACTCACCTCGGTGCTCGCGAGCAGCGACCTCGAAGACGCGCTCGCGTCGATGCGCCGCGCCGGATCGCACGTCGCCCGCTCGCTCGACGCCGACGGCAACACGACCGGGGTGCTCTTCCTCGAAGACATCATCGAAGAGCTCGTCGGCGAGGTCGAAGACGCCACGAGCGCCTAGGCCGCGCACGAGAAAGGCCCCGACGGTTTTCCGTCGGGGCCTTTCTCGTCTGTGCGGGCGTCTTACTTGAAGACGTCCTTGATGTTCTCGCCGGCCTGCTTGGCGCTCGCCTTGGTCTGGTCGTTGCGACCTTCCTGGGCGGTGTCGTGGTCGTTGGTCGCGTTGCCTACGGCCTCTTTCGCCTTGCCGGCAAGCTTCTCGGCGGCGTTCTGAATCTTGTCTCCAGCACTCATCATGTACCCGCTTTCTTTCGTCGATGTGCACTCGACGCTACGCCGAATCGACCTGTGAACGCCCCTCATTGCTTCTTCGCGCTTCGCGCGCTACAGGCGGATGTCACTCGCCGCGGGTGAGCACGACCGGCCGCGCGGCGGCCGATGATGTGCGCACCCTTCGAGCGGAAGCGAGCACCATCATGAGCACACACAGCGCACAGGACTCGGCCGACTGGATGCGTTTCGCGGGCGTCATTCTCGTGGTCGGCGGAATCTTCGGCCTGATCCAGGGGCTGGCCGCCCTACTCGGCCCCGACGCCTACTACGGCGTCGTGAACGGCGAACTGCTCGTGTTCGACGTCGCCGGCTGGGGGTGGTGGAACGTCGTCATCGGCGCGCTGACCCTGCTGACCGGACTCGCGCTGTTCGGCGGCGCGCTCTGGGCCCGCGTCGTGGCAGTGATCCTGGCGGTCGTGAGTTCGATCGTGCAGATGATCCTCGTTCCGGTGCAGCCCTGGTGGTCGTTCATCGTCATCGCGCTCGACCTGCTGATCATCTACGCGGTCGTCGCCCGCGGGCGCGACGTGCCCGCGAGGTAGGCCGCGGGGGCTCGCCCGATCGGTGCGAGGCAGCGCCGGCCCGCCTTCATTAGCGTCGGCTCACCGACGACGATGGAGGACGACATGGCGAAGAAGTTCGAGGGCAAGATCGAGCTGGACGTGCGGGATTCGGTGGCCGACTGGGACGCGTTCCTCTCCGACAAGGCACCGGCGGGCGCGCCGAACGTGCTGGTGGTGTTGTTCGACGACACGGGCCAGGCGGCCTGGTCGCCGTACGGCGGCCGCATCCAGATGCCGACCATGGACCGCCTCGCGGCCGGCGGCCTCACCTACTCGCAGTGGCACACGACGGCCCTCTGCTCGCCCACCCGCTCGACCTTCCTCACCGGACGCAACCACCACTCCAACGGATTCGCGACGATCTCCGAGTCGTCGACCGGGTTTCCCGGCTACAACTCGCACATCCCGCCCGAGAACGCGACCATGGCGAACATCCTGCGCGACGCGGGCTGGTCGACCTACTGGGTCGGCAAGAACCACAACGTTCCGATCGACGAATGGACGGCCGGCGCCTCGAAGAAGAACTGGCCGCTCGCGCAGGGCTACGACCGGTTCTACGGCTTCATCGGCGGCGAGACGAACAACTGGTACCCGTCGCTCGCCGAAGACAACCACTACATCGACCAGCCGTACCTGCCCGAAGACGGCTACCACCTGTCGAAAGACCTCGCCGACCAGGCGCTCAAGATGATCCGCGACTCGAAGCAGACCGAACCAGACAAGCCCTGGTATCTCTGGTTCTGCCCCGGGGCCAACCACGCCCCGCACCACGCGCCGCAGGAGTACATCGACAAGTACAAGGGCGCGTTCGACGACGGCTACGAGGCGTACCGCGACTGGGTGCTGCCGCGCATGGTCGAGCGCGGACTGCTGCCCGCCGACACGGTCTACGGCGACATCAACCCGATGCCCGACGGCACCTTCACGCAGACCGACCTCGTGCGCCCGTGGGCCGACCTCGACGACGAGGAGAAGGCGATGTTCAGCCGCATGGCCGAGGTGTACGCCGGATTCTCGGAGTACACCGACGCGCAGGTCGGCCGCATCGTCGACTACCTCGACGAGTCGGGCCAGCTCGAGAACACGATCATCATCTACGCCGCCGACAACGGGGCGTCGGGGGAGGGGAGCCCGAACGGCTCGGTGAACGAGGGCAAGATCTTCGGCGGCTACCCCGACGACGAGGCCGAGAACCTCACCATGGTCGACAAGCTCGGCAGCCCCGACACCTACAACCACTATCCGACCGGGTGGGCGATGGCGTTTTCGGCGCCGTACAAGATGTTCAAGCGGTACACCTACCAGGGCGGGGTGTGCGACCCGCTGGTGATCCACTGGCCCGCCGGCATCGCGGCGGCGGGGGAGGTGCGCAACCAGTACCACCACTCGACCGACATCGTGGCGACGATCCTCGACGCCTGCGGGGTGCAGATGCCGGCGGTCTACGACGGTGTCGAGCAGAACCCGCTCGACGGGGTGTCGATGCGCTACTCGTTCGACGCCGAGCCCGACGCTCCGACGCAGAAGAAGACCCAGTACTACGAGATGCTCGGCAGCCGCGCGATCTGGCACGAGGGGTGGAAGGCGGTCACCGTGCACGGGCCCGTCTCGGGAATGAGCGGATTCGCGGATGACACCTGGCAGCTGTTCAACACCGACGTCGACCGTTCCGAGAGCAATGACCTCGCCACGCAGCATCCGGACAAGCTCGAAGAGCTCAAGGGGCTCTGGCTGAAGGAGGCCGAAGCGAACAAGGTGCTGCCTCTCAACGACCTGCAGATCATCGGCAACGCGAAAGACTTCGAGACCTTCGTCGGTATGGAGTTCAAGGTGCCGGTGCCGCCGAGCGGGCAGTACACCTATTACCCGGGCACGACAGAGATTCCGGAGCGGTCGGCCGCGAACGTGCACGGCGTCTCGTACCGCGTGCTCGCCGAGGTCGATCTCGGCGCCGAGGCGGAGGGCGTGATCTTCGCCCATGGCTCAAGGTTCGGCGGCCATTCGCTGTTCGTCAAAGACGGGCAGCTGACCTACGCGTACAACTTCCTCGGCATCCCGCCCGAAGACCGCATCACGGCGCCGGTGCCCGCGCCCGGCAAGCACATCATCGGGGTGGAGTTCACCAAGGAGGGTATGGGCGAGTACAGGGAGGGGCTAGGGCCGCTCGCGCTCTACATCGACGACCAGAAGGTCGGCGAGCAGCAGATCCGCACCGTGCTCGGTCACTTCTCGCTCTGCGGGGAGGGGCTGTGCATCGGCTACGACAGCGGAGACGCGGTGTCGAGCGAGTATGCCGGCTCACGCTTCGAGTTCACCGGCGGCGAGATCGAGAAGGTGGTGTTCGACATCGGCGACGACCTCTACGTCGACCTCGAGGCGCACCTGGCTGCGGCGATGGCGCGCGACTAGGGCGCGGGCGGAACGCCGCGACGCCGCTGGCGGGCGATGCTGACGGCGACCACAGTGTTGCTGATGCCTGCAATCGCGAAGCAGACCAGGGCGAAGATTTCCGCTCGTTGGTTTCCGTCACCGTGAAGGAGAAAGACGGCCTGCATCCCCGCCAAGACGATCGAGCCGACGGCGAGCCACGCCCACCACGCGACGATGTGGGCGCGGAGCCACTTCGCGAACCTGTTGTCGGTCATTCCCGAACCATATCCGACCCTCGGCTCGCGAGATAGGTCGAATATTCCTCGACTGCGCGTAGGCTGACGTCGTTCACGATCAGAACTGGTGAGGAACCGCGCATGGCAAATCCCGGGGTCTATTTCCCATACGCCTCAGAGACCGCGTGGCCGTTTCTCGCGCTCGCCGGCGGACTGCTTTCCGTTCCAGTTCTCGGCTTCGCGGTCTTGATGTTGATCACGGGACACGTTTCGCGGATGCGCTCTGCGGCGGGAGCCATTCTCGCTCTCGCGGTCGCGGCAGTGAGCGTCGCCGGGCTCATCAAGGCCGACTCGGGTTTTCGCGAAGAAGACATCGCTCACCGCACCGCCTATCTCGGAGAGGCGAGAGCGTGGCTGCAGCACGGCTACGGAGTGAACCTCACCGACGCGGAGCTGTCCGAAATCCTGACGGCCGCAGGAATCTCGGGTGATTTCGAGGGCGCGACTGCTTTCATCGCGATCCGAGGCGACCAGAACTCCGGGGACCTCGTCGTGACCGATCGCAATGGAACAGTGATTTCACCGCTCACAGAATGAACCGCCTCGAGACTCGCCACGTGCCGCCAAGCCCTTCGTCAGGCTCGGCGCAGAGCGCCAACACGCTAGGCTCGCGCCATGACGTCACGCCCTCTCACCGCCCGAGCTACCTGGACTCGCATCGCCGTTCTAGCGCTGATCGCTGGCGCCCTTGCGGCCCTCGGCTTCATCGGTCAGTGGGTCTTCGAATCGGCCGGCGGATTTGCACTGTTCTTCCTCGTGATCACCTCGACGATTTCCCTCCTACTGGCCCTGGTCGCGATCATCGGCGCGGTAAGGCTCCTCACTGCCGACCGCCGCTCGACTCCTTCCGAATAGCCCCGTTGCCCGCACGGGCTCCCGTCTCGGCGACCTGCGCCTCCATCAGGTGATCCAGCCGAACCTGCTTGTCTAGGAGCCGGTCGATCCAGTCGGCAAAGGCGGATATACGTTTCGGGTGAGCCCTTCAGCAAATGTCAGCGAAGGGAGTTCTCGAACTTGCGACCGGGCGTTTATTCTGGCCGGGTGACCGACGCGCTCGACGATCTGCTTTCCCGCAATCCGCACCGTATTTGGCGGGCATCATGGGACGTCATTAACCTGCGCGACCGAGCGCTGCTCGAAACCCTCCGGACAGCGCTTCCGAGGATCCGGCAGGCGACGGCAGACATCGAGCTCGGCGGGATGATCCAGCCCAATCGTGCCGCCCTCACGCACGCTCTCGGCAAAGTGCAGAACTACCGAAAGTGGCAGTGCTGGTGTGACGACTATCCGAAGCTCCTCGCCTACGACCCCGCCAAGGAGGAGGAGCGCGGGCATGCCAGAGTGCTCAGTCGAAACGACTCCGGATGGCCAGTGACCTACGAGTGCGAATGCGCCGTCTGCGGCAGGCAGTTCAGTGTTGAAGAGGGCGAGTATCACGCACTTTGGTGGAGATGGACCCCGCACGGCCCCCGACGCGCAAACCGCGGGTGAGGCGACATGGACTGGGGGAGAGTCTCCCAGCCGCCGCTTCCCACTGATCGCTCGACTGTATTGATTTCAGATGGCTGCCTGCCCGACATCGATGTGATGCTGAGCTGAAGTTGCCGCGGCGGCTACTCGTCCAGCGCAATGCGAAGTAGCCGCAGCGCCTTCGGTCCCACGCCGTGGAGGGTCGCGAGTTGATCGAGGCCTACCCGCCGCACATCATCCAGGGTGTACATACCGGCCTCTTCGAGTGCGCGAATTGCCGCAGCACCGATCTTCGGGAGGGGCCGAGGCGAGTTCATGATCCGGACTTTACAGCTCGGACCGGCTGCCCACTAGACGGTCGCTGAGCTGGCTTGGACGTGTACTCCGACCTCTTCGACAGTGGCCTTGACTCCGTTTCGGCCGCCCTCGATGGGCGGATTCGAACTGCTGCCCTGCTTCCGGAGGGCGAAAGCCTCTGCTGGAGTGATGCCAATTAGCGGCAACTTCCGCGTAAATTCAACGTTTTTCGATCATCGTGGATTGCCTCGAAGTGGCACGCTTTCCGCGAAGTGTTGCCATTCTGTTGCCACGGCTGAAATTGACGGCGCCGCCTTCGCGTTGCCGGACGCATCTATGGGCGCTCGAAGCGGCGCTGTACGGGTGTCGCGGAGTGTTGCCCGCGTGCAGCTGATCATCATGCCGCCGCGCGAGATCCGGATACTGTCGTCCGGGGCAGCCTGCCTGCACGGGAGTGTCCTGTCATCTGGTCGCCCGCGACCACGACGTCGAAGTCGAGATTGAGCCGCATGGGTTTGGTGATGGACTGCGACCAGGTCACGTGCTCGCCATCGGCACCAGTCTCTGTTCGGATGTCGCGCAGCGGGATGCTGGGACTGGTGCCGTCGTCGTCAGCGGTGCCTGTCCATACGCCGTCAGCGTCGACGAAGGTCATCGTGGCGTGCATCGTGCCGATCGGGGTGCGCATGGAGAGGTTCCACGTACCGGTGAGGGTGCTCATGAGGGTGTCTTTCTATTCGTCGAGATGTCGTCGGGGGTCGGAGTCAGAGTGCAAGCGCTTCGGGGCCGCGCGCCATCCAGACGGTGCCGCGACGCTCGTACTCGAAGAGCTGCTCCACGGCGATGGCGATGCGCGGGCCGAACTCGCGTTCCAGGAGGTAAAGGGCCAGGTCGAGGCCCGACGTGACGCCGCCGGCGGTGACGAGGTCGCCGTCGTCGACGACTCTGGCGCGCACCACCGTCGTGCCCGTGGCCTCGAGCACGTCGTTGCCCAGAGTGTGGGTCACCGCCGTGCGACCGTCGAGGAGACCGGCCATCGCGAGGGCGAGACCCCCGCCGCAGACCGTGGCGACGAGCGTGTCCGGAGCCGCGAACGCGCTGCGCATCAGGTCAGGGAGGGAGGTCTCTGCAAGGCCGGCAAGGATGACCGGGATGGTCCTGACGACATCGGGGTCGCCGGAGGTCGGGCCGGATGCGCCGGGAAGGATGATCATGCCGGGCGCTTCGGGATCGAGCGCGTGTGTGGCGGTGAGTTCCAAGCCGCGCGTTCCGCTGACTATGGGGCCGGCGGCGTCGAGCCCGACGAGGCGCACGTCGAGCGCTCCGCCGAGGGCGTCCGATCCGGCGCTGAGAACTTCGAACGGTGCGATGACGTCGAGCGGGTCGAACCCGTCGAAGAGGATGATCTGGGCGAGCATAAGGCGTCCTTTCGGTGACGCTATCGACGGTACGGGCGCACACCCGCCCTCACGAGTGGCGGATGAGACAACGTTTGCCAGAATCCCGCCACGAGCGGGATAGCATCGAAAAATGCACAAGATTGTTGTCCTCGCGCTCGACGACGTGATCGCCTTCGATCTGTCCACACCGGTAGAGATCCTGGGCCGTGCGGTCGATTCCGATGGCGCACCGCTCTACCGGGTGCGGGTCGCAGGTCCCGACGAATTCGTGCGGTCGGGCCCTATGCGGCTCGGCGTCCCGCACCGGCTCACTGAGCTGCGGGACGCTGAAACCGTCATCGTTCCCGGGCGCAGCGATCCCACCGTGGCGCTCGGTCAAGACACGATCGACGCGCTCCAAGACGCCGCACGCCGGGGTGCCAGGATCGCGTCTATCTGCGTCGGCGCGCTGGATCTCGCGGCGACCGGCCTGCTCGACGGCCTGCGCGCCACTACCCATTGGCGGGCGGCAGGGCTTCTTGCCGCCCGCCATGATCGGGTGGAAGTGACCCCCGACGCGCTGTTCGTCGACAACGGGCAGATCCTCACCTCAGCTGGCGCAGCAGCCGGCATCGACCTCTGCCTCCACCTCGTCGACCGGGACTTCGGCGCGGCAGCAGCGGCCGACGCGGCGCGCACCACCGTCGTCCCGCTCACGCGCGAAGCCGGCCAAGCGCAATATATCAAAGACGATTCTCTGGGCGATTCGAGCCTGACCTCCGCGTTGCGGTGGATCGACGAGCACGCCCGGCAATCAATCACCGTCGCAGACATGGCCGCCGCCGCATCCGTCAGCGCCCGGACACTGAACCGGCGCTTCCTCGCCGAGCTCGGGCTCCCTCCGTCGCGCTGGCTGGCGAGAGCCCGCGTACGGATCGCCCAGCAACTCCTCGAAACGACCGACTACCCGATCGAACGCGTCGCCGCCGAATGCGGCCTGGGGTCGACATCAAACCTCCGCGCCCGTTTTACCGAGATCGTCGGCACCAGTCCCAGCCGTTACCGAAGAGCACTCACGGTGCCCTGATTCTCGCAATCACCGCGTGAACCGAGAGCGCAGAAGCCTCTAAGGAGAATCCGGCCCACGGGAACGCATCCAGGTGTTGGTCCGTCTCCGGTAGTTGCCTTATAGGGGAAATTCTTCGTCGAAACGCTCGATGATGCACTGATCTAGCAGATGTGCAAGAAAGCTGTACGCGGCGAGACGCTCCATGGCCTGCTGCTCTGCAAGTTCGTCTCGGGTGTGGGTGGTCACGTTTCGCACCGTGACAACGTCTGTTGCCAAAAAACGGTGTCGTCTACATCGTTGCGCTCTAGCTTCGTCTTCCAGTGAACAGTCAGTCCTTCGGCCGCTTCCCGCACGGCTACTCGATATTGGTGGGTCGTCCAATGCGATGCCGCAGCCGACCAGATGACGGCATGAAACTGAGCGGGAGCGAAGCTTGGCAAACTTGAGTCCACAGAGGCGCGGGCGTCGATCAGCATGGCCTCTAGACGACCCTTCACATTCGCCGCTGTCATTCGGATGTCGCGAGGCGCGAGCGGAGCTTTCGGAGAAGACATTAACGACCAGTTGGCAATTGGGTCGATGACGCCGAGTCCGGCAACTGCGATTTAGGCGCCAGTCACCGCGACTGCCCGTGCGGCCAACCCTGCGGTCTCCGCCACATCCAATTCAAGGCGTCGCACTGCGCTGACGTCCTGGCCGTCCTTCGTCCACACAGTGGGGAAGAGCCCTCGCGACGAGAGATGGTCGGACTCTTGTTGGGTCTCCATCCATGCCTCGAATGCATTCTCAAACCGCTGAATAGCTTCCTGCAGCCGCCGCAGGTAGTCCTCGCTGTAATCGCTCAACGCCGCCTCCATACGTGAATGCACGATCATCGTGCGATGAACAATCGGCTCAGCCTACGGGGTGAGTCGAGTTAGGCGGTCGCCGCAAGGCGGTCGCTGAGCGATTACGGTTCGCCTGGCCGCGGCCATCGAACTAGGCCTGCAAAAATATTGCCCGTTTACCCCGCCCGATGAGTTAGCCCGCGAAGGTGCCCGATCAGGAACGCGAGTACCGCGTGTCCCAACCCGAAGGGCTCGAGACGTGTCGACTTCAAGCGCCTCAACTACTGAGAAATCGCAGTTGGGACTCGCGTCCAGTCTGATCAAGTGGAGCGCAGGGTATTCCTTTACCCCTTCCCACGTTGGAAGGGGTAAAAGAAGGGTTTTGAATTTTAAGTCCTGATCAGCCGCCACCCCCGCGCTGCGCGCGCTTCCCGACCCCCCACTCTCCGCAAGCTCTGAGTGGGGGGTCGGGAAGTAAAGGGGTGGCGGCTGATCAGGATTCCTGTGGCTGGTTCAAAGAAGTGCTTATGGGGGAGTTGTAGCAATGAGTAAGAGCCCGAATGCGGGGCAGGTAGAGCAAATGACGTGAGGGATCGAACGGCGAAATGTCGGTTAACGGGGCTAGCGTTTTTGCATGGGAAGCATCAGTGCTTACGTGACGTCCAGTGGCAAGCGGTATCGCGTCATCTACCGGAAGCCCGATCACTCGCAGACGCAGAAACGCGGGTTCAAGACCAAGCGTGATGCCGAGCTGTTCCTCGCGAACATGGAAGTCGATAAGAGCCGCGGCGCGTATGTCGATCCATCGAAGTCACGGGTGCTACTGGGGGAGTGGCTCGACGACTGGATGGCCACCAGAGCCGACTGGCAACCGACCTCGCGCGAACGTGCCCGCGGCATCGTTGAGATCCATATCAAGCCCAAGCTGGGTCAGTACCCGCTCGGCGCTCTCGACCATCAGACGATCCAGAAGTGGGCGGGAGGGCTCTCGGCGAGCCAGGGTGCATCCAGCGTGCGCAAGATCGTCAACGTGCTCTCAGGCAGCCTGCAGATGGCAGTCAAGGACGGACGGCTCCCGGCGAATCCTGCGCATGGGCTCAACCTGCCGAAGGTCGGCAAGCCAGCGAAGCGCTACCTGAACCACGAACAGGTACGCGACCTTGCCGACGCGGTCGACTCGCTCGGCAAAGGCATGTACCGCTGCGAGCTGAACGGCTACGGGCTGCTCGTGAAGATCCTGGCCTACTGCGGATTGCGGTGGGGTGAGGCGGCTGCAGTCACGTTGGACGTGTACTCAGACCTCTTCGACAGTGATCTAGACACCGTTTCGGCCGCCCTCGATGAGCAGATTCTTCGTATGGATGTTGCCGCGACTTTGTTCCGAGCCGAAATGGGAACCAGGTTTCGACAAGCTCAACCGGCGTCATCAGCTATTTATGTGGTGCCCCCAGGCAGATTCGAACTGCCGCCCCTGCCTCCGGAGGGCAGTGCTCTATCCCCTGAGCTATGGGGGCCCAGGTGCTTCACTAGGGTAGCAGCGTCTGGACACACCCGAAGGCGCAGCCGGTTCGAGCGCGTCGTGGGTAGGCTTGAATGATGACCGATTCATCGTGGCGCGACACTCTCCGAGCTCTTCCCGTCTTCTCCGGCGATCTTCCCGGATTCAATACGGATGCCGCGCCGGAGTCGCCGGTCCCCCTCGTCGAAGAGTGGCTGAGCTACGCCATCGACTCCGAGATCTCGCAGCCGCACGCCATGACGCTCGCCACCGCGGGGGCCGACGGAGTCCCGTCGGCGCGCACCCTGCTGCTGAAAGACGTCACCCCCGAGGGCCTCTGGTTCGCGACCCTCGACAACAGCCCCAAAGGCCGCGAGCTCGCCGCGAACCCGAACGCCGCCCTCGCGTTGTACTGGCGCGAGCAGGGACGCCAGATCCGCGTCACCGGCAGCATCGAGAAGGGCCCGCGCGAGGTGAGCGAGAAAGACTTCCTCGCCCGCAAGCCCGAGGCGCGCGCCGCCGCGATCGCCGGACCCGAGAGCGAGATCCTCTCGAGCCAGGAGAAATTCCGCGAGCGGGTCGAAGAGGCCAAGGCGATCTTCGACTTCCGTCCCGACTTCGTTCCCGACGAGTGGACCGCCTACCTCGTGAAGCCGCAGACCGTGGAGTTCTGGCAGGCCTCGCGCGACCGCGACCAGATCCGTCTGCGCTACTCGCGCGACGCATCCGGTTGGGTCAAAAACCTGCTCTGGCCCTGATCGAACCGGGAAATCTCGACGCAACAATCGCGTGGCAGGATCGACGCATGCAGCGATCCGTTTCGGCACATCTCGAACTCGACATCTCCGGCCGCACCGACATGGTGTTCAGCCTCGCGGTGAGCGCGAATTCGCTTTTCACCCGCGAGAACCTGTCGATCACCCTCGACGGTGAGCCGCAGGTCGCGACAGAACTCGTCGACCGCCACGGCACACGACTGCACCGTCTCATCGGCGGGGCCGGCCGCATGGTGGTCGACTACAGCGCCGAGGTGTCGGGCCGTTCGCCGGCCCCCGCCGTCGACGAGATCGACCTCGTGACCTACCTGCGTCCGAGCCGCTACTGCGAGAGCGACAGCCTGCTGCCGACCGCGCGCAGCGAGTTCGCCGGCCTGAGCGGCCACGCGCTGCTCACCGCCGTCACCCTGTGGGTGTGGGAGAAACTGAGCTACGTACCCGGATCGAGCCTGGTGACGGATGGCGCGTCCCGCACGCTCATGGCCCGACGCGGCGTGTGCCGCGACTACGCGCACCTCGTGATCGCGCTATTGCGCGCGCTCGACGTGCCCGCCCGCATGGCCGCCGTCTACGCGCCCGGACTCAGCCCGATGGACTTCCACGCTGTCGCCGAGGCGCACATCGACGGACAGTGGTGGGTCGTCGACGCCACACGGCTCGCACCGCGGCAGAGCCTGCTGCGCATCTCGACCGGCCGCGATGCCGCCGACATCGCCTTCCTCACCAACCACTGGGCCGACCTCACGCTCACGCGCCTCGACGTGCTCGCGGTGGCCGACGTGCTGCCCGTCGACGACGGACAGCAGCTGCTGCAACTGGGCTGATCAGCCGGCGATACCGGCGAGGGCGGCCTTGATGATCGGCTCGGCATCGCCGGGCTCGAGGAAGGCGTCAGACGTCGCCGAAATCCAGTACGGCCCGTTGAACGCCTCGGCGCGACCGACCGAACCGTCGATCGTGAAGTAGCCCTCCACCTTGTAGGTCGGAACCGGGTTGCTGGTCATCACGAAGTTGTTCTTGAGGTCGGTGAGCTTGTCGCTCGGCAGGTCTGCCACGGCGACCTCGACGACCTCGCCGCTGGTCTGGTTGATCCAGGCGCAGGCGAGCCCCTTCGCCTCGACGATGGTCGCGGCCTCGCTGTCGGCGGCGGGGGTGTAGCTCGCGCTCAACGCGAGGTTCGGGTTGAAGTCGTAGATCGCGTCGGGATCGACGAGGGTGTTGCAGTCGATCGAGATCGGGTTGCCCACCGAGATGGGTGCCTGGGTGGTGGTCGGCTCGGGCGTCGCGCTCGCGGTCGGCGTGGGCGTCGCGCTCGGCGACTCGGCGGGTGTCGCGTCGGTCTCCGACGCACAGGCGGAGACGGCGAGGGCCAGGACGCCGGCGACGGCGAGGCTGGTGATGACGCGGGAGACGGTTGAAGGCATGCAGACATTCTCACCCACGCGGGGGAGCGGGCACACCACATCGGGCAGGCGCGGCCCCGTGCGACACGGATAGCGCAGGGCGGCGACGATAAGCTTGGCCATCGTGAATCCTGCTGACCTCTCCGCCACCCTGCTCGCCATCGTCAACACCGTGGTGGCCGAGCGCTCCGGTGCCCCCGTGACCATCGACGACGTGACCCTCGAGCGTCCGCGCAACCGTGACCACGGCGACTGGGCATCCAACATCGCGATGAAGATCGCGAAGTCGCTCGGCGCGAACCCCCGCGAACTGGCCACGCAGATAGCCGAGGCTCTCTCTGCGGCCGAGGGCGTGGCATCCGTCGACGTCGCCGGACCCGGCTTCATCAACATCACCCTCGACGCCGCGGCAGCGGGCGCGCTCGCCAAGACCATCGTCGACACCGGCGACGCGTACGGCCGGGGCGACCTCTACACCGGCGTCACCATCAACCTCGAGTTCGTGTCGGCGAACCCCACCGGACCGATCCACATCGGCGGCACCCGGTGGGCCGCGGTCGGCGACAGCCTCGCCCGCATCTTCGGTGCCGAGGGCGCGCTCGTCACCCGCGAGTACTACTTCAACGACCACGGCGCGCAGATCGACCGGTTCGCGCGCAGCCTGCTCGCCAGCTACCTCGGCGAGCCCGCCCCCGAAGACGGCTACGGCGGAGAGTACATCTCCGACATCGCGGCCCGCGTGATCGCCGACTACCCGGGCGACCTGTCGACGATCCCGACCCGCGCCGAGGTGCAGGAGGTGTTCCGTGCCACCGGCGTCGAGCTGATGTTCGGCGACATCCGCGCGAGCCTGCACGAGTTCGGCGTCGACTTCGACACCTACTTCCACGAGAACGAGCTGCACGAGTCGGGCGCCGTCGAGCGCGCCGTCGCCCGCCTGCGCGAGCAGGGCCACATCTACGAGCAAGACGGAGCCACCTGGATCCGCACCACCTCGTTCGGCGACGACAAAGACCGCGTCGTGATCAAGAGCGACGGCGAGGCCGCCTACATCTCGGGCGACATCGCCTACTACCTCAACAAGCGCGAGCGCGGCTTCGAGCGCAACATCATCCTGCTCGGCGCCGACCACCACGGCTACGTGCAGCGACTGATGGCGGTCACCGCCGCGTTCGGCGACAAGCCGTTCTACAACCTCGAGATCCTCATCGGCCAGCTGGTGAACCTCGTGCGCGACGGCGAGCCCTTGCGTATGAGCAAGCGCGCCGGCACGGTCGTCACGATGGAAGACCTCGTCGAAGCCGTCGGCGTCGACGCCGCGCGCTACTCGCTCGTGCGCTCGTCGATCGACACCGAGGTCGACATCGACCTCGACCTGCTCACCAAGCGCACGAACGACAACCCCGTCTTCTACGTGCAGTACGCGCACGCCCGAACCGGCGCGGTCGCCCGCAACGCGGCCGACTCCGGCGTCACGCGCGACGCATTCGACGCGAGCCTGCTCACCCACGAGACCGAGAGCATCCTGCTCGGCACCCTCGCCGAGTTCCCGCGCATCGTGCGCCAGGCCGCAGAGCTGCGCGAACCGCACCGGGTCGCGCGCTACGCCGAAGAACTCGCGGGCACCTACCACCGCTGGTACGACAACTGCCGGGTCACGCCGCTCGGCGACGAAGAGGTCACCGACGTGCACCGCACGCGCCTCTGGCTCAACGACGCCACCGGTATCGTGCTGCGCAACGCCCTCGCGCTGCTCGGTGTGAGCGCCCCGGAACGGATGTAGCGATGACGACCGCCGAACTGCCGCCCGAGCCGAAAGTGCGACGCCGCTGGATCGGCTGGGTGATCGCACTAGGTGCGCTCGTCGTGCTGCTGGTGGTCGGCTTCTTCGTCGGCGAGAACGTCGCGCGCGGTGTCGCGAGCGACCGCATCCACGACGAGCTCGTGACGGCGTTCGCCCTCGAGGCCGACCACCCGATGGACATCGACCTTGGCGGCGGATCGTTGCTCTTGCAGGCGGCGTCGGGCACGGTCGACGCGGTTGATGTCGCGATCGACGGTGTTCCGCTGGGCGACCTCACCGGCGACATCACCCTCGCCGCGACGGGCATCCCGCTCGACACGACGAAGCCCGTCGACACCCTCGCCGCGACGGCGACCGTCGACGAAGCGAACGTGCAGCAACTGCGCGACTACCTCAGCGGCGTCGAGCTCGACTCGATCACCTTGGGCGACGGCGTGATCGACGTGGCGACCACCGTCGACGCGGTCTTCCTCACCGTTCCGGTGTCGGCCGAGATCGAGCCGTCGGCGCAGGACGGCGACATCCTCTTCACCCCGAAGTCGGTCACGGTGAACGGCGCGGTGGTATCGATCGACGAGATCCTCGCGGGCCCCCTCGCGAGCGTTGCGTCGAGGTTTCTCGGCGCCCAGAGCTTCTGCGTGGCCGAGTACCTGCCCGCCGCGATCACCCTCGACGACGTGACCGTCACGAGCGACGACCTCGTGCTGTCGTTCGTCGGCGACGACGTGGCGCTCGGCGGGTCCGGCCTGTCGACCAAGGGGACCTGCGGTTAGGCTCACAGCATGAGCGACTCGGGCATCCAGTGGACATCGATCGACGCGCCCAAGACCATCCCTCCCCGGTGGCGGTGGATCGGCTTCCTCGTCGCCCTCGCCGTCGTCGGCGCACTCGTCGCGTTCGCGCTGATCGAGGGTGACAAGATCGTGCGCGGCATCGCCTCCGACGTCGTGCGGTCGGCGGTGACGAGCGCCCTCGAGCTTCCCGACGGGCAAGACGTCGACGTCGAGCTGGGCGACGGCCTGCTCGTCTTCCAGGCCATCACCGGCTCGATCGACTCGGTCGACGTGCGCGTCGAGAACGCCGTGTTCGGCGGCGCGACGGGAACGCTGCTGCTCGAGATCGAGGGCGTGTCCCTCGATCCCTCGGCTCCCGTCGACGCCGTGACGGCCCGGGTCGAGCTCGACTCCGACAACCTCTCGAAGTACGCCGCGAACCTGAGCTCGGCGCCGCTGAACGGCGTGACGATCGGGGGAGAGGCCGTGGTGGTCGGCGCGGTCCTCGCCGACCAGCAGGTCGACGTCGCCCTCGTGCCCTCCGTCGCCGCCGGCGCCCTCGCCTTCACCCCCGTCGGGATCTCCGCGGGCGGGGTGCCGAGCACCGTGGAGGCGGTGATGGCCAGCCCGCTCGCCTCGCTCGCCGGCCCGCTGCTCACCTCGACCCCGATCTGCGTCGCGCAGTTCCTGCCGGAGTCGGTCACCGTCGACAACGCGGCCGTGGTCGGCGAGCAGCTCGTGATCACCGCCGTGGGCACCGATGTGCGCCTCGCCTCGCTCGGCGGCAAGGGCACGTGCGAAGCACCCGCCGCCTAGCGCTATAGGATAAAAACGGCTTCAGGGACCAATCCGGGTTCGCTCGCCTCACTCAACAGCAAATTCCGTGAGGTACATCCGTGATGACAAATCCGCTCGCCCCGTCGTGGCTCGAACTGCCCGACGACGCCAACGCCCTCGTTCCCTCGGTCTGGTCGCACAACTCCGCGCGCGCCGACAGCGGCGAGCTGACGATCGCCGGCGTGAGCGCGACCGAGCTCGCCGACCGCTTCGGAACCCCCGTCTACGTCGTCGACGAGTCCGACGTGCGGAGCCGGGCACGGGGCATCCGCGAATCTTTCGACCGTGAGTTCGGGCGCATCGGTTCGAGCGTCAAGGTCTACTACGCGGGCAAGGCCTTCCTGTCGACGCAGGTCGCGGCCTGGATGATCGCCGACGGCCTCAACATCGACGTCTGCAGCGGCGGCGAACTCGCCGTGGCCCTCGCCGGGGGAGCCGACCCCGCGCGCCTCGGCCTGCACGGCAACAACAAGAGCCTCGCCGAGATCGACCGCGCGGTGGGCGTCGGTCTCGGAGCCATCGTCATCGACAGCCTGATCGAGATCGAGCGGGTCGCGGATGCCGCGTCCCGCCACGGTCGCGTGCAGCCGGTGCGCCTGCGCGTGAACAGCGGAGTGCACGCGCACACGCACGAGTACCTCGCCACCGCGCGCGAAGACCAGAAGTTCGGCATACCCCTCGCCGACGTCGCGGCGACCGTCGCGCAGATCCGCTCGCACGACTCGCTCGAATTTCTCGGGCTGCACTCGCACATCGGCTCGCAGATCTTCGAGAGCGACGGATTCGCCGAGGCCGCGCGCCGGCTGTTCGCCGTGCACGTCGAGCTGCTCGCCGGCGGCCCGGTGCCCGAACTGAACCTCGGCGGAGGCTTCGGTATCGCCTACAACGGGGCGGATGTCGCGTTGCCCACCGATACCCTCGCCGCGAACCTCGCCGACAGCATCGCGCGGTTGGCCGCCGAGTTCGGCGTGCCCGTTCCCGTCGTCGCGATCGAGCCCGGACGCTCGATCATCGGCCCGTCGACCACCACGCTGTACACCGTCGGCACGATCAAAGACGTGCTCGTCGAAGGCGCCGACGTGCGCAAGTACGTGTCGGTCGACGGCGGCATGAGCGACAACGTCCGCCCCGCCCTCTACGCCGCCGACTACTCGGTGCGCATCGCGAACCGCGTGTCCGACGCCGACGCCGCGCTCGTGCGCATCGCGGGCAAGCATTGCGAGAGCGGCGACATCGTCGTGCACGCCGACTACCTGCCGGGCGACGTGCGGCCCGGCGACCTCGTCGGGGTGCCCGCCACGGGCGCCTACGGCTGGGCAATGGCCAGCAACTACAACTACCTCGGGCGCCCCCCGGTCGTCGCGGTTCGCGACGGCGAAGCCCGCATCATCGTTCGCGGTGAGACCGAAGAAGATCTCCTCAGCCGTGACGCTGGATTGGAACACTGATGATCGAATACCGTAACCTCCGCGTCGCCCTCCTCGGCGGCGGCAGCGTCGGCGCCCAGGTGGCCGCGCTGCTGCTCGAGCACGGCGAAGAACTCGCCAACCGTTCGGGCGCGGGCCTCGAGCTCGTCGGCGTCGCCGTGCGCGACCTCGACGCCGAGCGCACCCCGGCGATCCCGAAGCACCTGCTCACCACCGACGCCGAGAGCCTCATCCTCGGCGCCGACATCGTGGTCGAGCTCATGGGCGGGCTCGAGCCGGCGCGCTCGTACATCCTCCAGGCGATCAACTCGGGCGCCGACGTCATCACCGCCAACAAGGCGCTGCTCGCGACGCACGGACCGGAGCTGTTCGAGGCGGCCGAGCAGGTCGGCGCGCAGCTCTACTACGAGGCGGCCGTCGGCGGCGCGATCCCCATCATCCGGCCGCTGCGCGACAGCCTCGCCGGCGACCGGGTCACGCGCATCCTCGGCATCGTCAACGGCACGACCAACTTCATCCTCGACCGCATGGACGTCAACGGCGACACCCTCGAGTCGGCCCTCGCGACCGCGACCGAGCTCGGGTACGCCGAGGCCGACCCCACCGCCGACATCGGCGGCTACGACGCCGCGCAGAAGGCCGCGATCCTCGCGAGCCTCGCCTTCCACACCACCGTGCCGCTCGAGTCGGTGCACCGCGAGGGCATCACCGAGGTCACCGCCGAGCAGGTCGAGGCCGCGCGCAAGGCCGGCTTCGTGGTGAAGCTGCTCGCGATCTGCGAGCGCATCGCGATCACCGGCGACGACGGCCGGCCGACGGGGGAGTACGGCGTCTCCGCACGTGTGCACCCCGCGCTCATCCCCGTGGCCCACCCGCTCGCCGCCGTGCACGGCGCGAACAACGCCGTCTTCGTGCAGGCTGAAGCGGCCGGCAGCCTGATGTTCTACGGCGCGGGCGCCGGCGGCATCGAGACCGCGTCGGCCGTGCTGGGCGACCTCGTCTCGGCCGCCCGCCGCCACGTGATCGGCGGCCCGGGCATCGCCGAGTCGACCCACGCCACGATCGCCGTGCTGCCGATGTCGAGCGTGCGCACCCGCTACCAGATCACGCTCAGCGTGGTCGACCAGCCGGGAGTGCTCGCCACCATCGCCAGCCTGTTCAGCGACCACGGGGTCTCGGTCGAGGCGGTGTCACAATCGGTAAGCGACGGTAAGAGCGACGCTCTGCCCACCGCTACCCTTGTAATCGTCACCCACGAAGCAACCGAGTCGTCGCTCGCAACAACCGTCGCGGCGCTCGGCAGCAACGATGTCGTGAGCAGCGTGGTTTCCGTTCTGAGAGTCGAGGGTCTGTAAGTGTCAAACATTGTGAGCCGGCAGTGGCGCGGCGTTCTCAACGAATACCGCGATCGACTCGACATCTCCGACGCGACTCCCGTCGTCACCCTGGGTGAGGGCGGCACGCCGCTCATCCCCGCCCCCGCCCTGTCGGCCCGCACGGGTGCGAAGGTCTGGGTCAAGTACGAGGGCATGAACCCCACCGGGTCGTTCAAAGATCGCGGTATGACCATGGCGATCTCGAAGGCCGTCGAGCACGGCGCGAAGGCCGTCATCTGCGCCTCGACCGGCAACACCTCGGCCTCGGCCGCCGCCTACGCCACGCACGCCGGCATCAAGGCCGTCGTGCTCGTGCCGGAGGGCAAGATCGCGATGGGCAAGCTCAGCCAGGCCATCGCCCACCACGCCGAACTGCTGCAGGTGCAGGGCAACTTCGACGACTGCCTCGACATCGCGCGCGACCTCTCGGCCAACTACCCCGTGCACCTGGTGAACTCGGTGAACCCCGACCGCATCAACGGCCAGAAGACGGCGGCCTTCGAGGTCGTCGAGGTTCTCGGCGACGCGCCCGACATCCACATCCTCCCCGTCGGCAACGCCGGCAACTACACCGCCTACTCGCGCGGCTACACCGAAGAGCTCGAGCGCGGCGCGACCAGCAAGCTGCCCCGCATGTTCGGCTTCCAGGCCGCGGGCTCCGCGCCCATCGTGCTCGGCCACGTCGTCAAGCACCCCGAGACCATCGCCAGCGCGATCCGCATCGGCAACCCCGCGTCGTGGGAGCTCGCTCTCGCCGCGCGCGAGGCCACCGACGGGTACTTCGGCGCGATCGACGACGAGAAGATCCTCGAGGCCTACCGCATCCTGGCCGGCGAGGTCGGCATCTTCGTCGAGCCCGCCTCGGCGATCAGCGTCGCCGGCCTGCTCGAGCGCGCCGACGCCGGGCAGATCCCCAAGGGTGCGACCGTGGTGCTCACGGTCACCGGCCACGGCCTGAAAGACCCGCAATGGGCACTCAAGACCGCCACCGGCGACGAGATCACCCCCACGATCGTTCCCGTCGACACGACGGCCATCGCCGACGTGCTCGGACTGGCCAAGGCATGACCCTCCAGCCGGCTCCCGGTCTGACGGGGCGCTCCGTCTCGGTCAAGGTGCCCGCCACCACGGCGAACCTCGGCCCGGGCTTCGACACGCTCGGCCTCGCACTGTCGCTCTACGACGAGCTGCACGTGCGGGTGCGCGAGGAGTCGGGCGTGTACGTCGACGTGCACGGGGTCGGCGCGGGCGAAGTGCCCACCGACGAGTCGAACCTGGTGGTCACCGCGATCGCCCACACGTTCAACGCCTACGGGTTCGAGCTTCCGAACCTGCACCTCGAGGCGCACAACGTCATTCCGCACGGACGTGGGCTCGGTTCATCCGGTGCAGCGATCGTCTCGGGCATCATGGCGGCCAAGGGCCTGCTCGAGGGCATCGTCGACATCGACTCCGAGGCGCTGCTGCGCCTCGCCACGCAGATGGAGGGGCACCCCGACAACGTCGCACCCGCCCTCTTCGGCGGCCTCACCATCGCCTGGGTCACCCCCGAGGGGCCGCAGCACAAGAAGCTCATCGTGCACCGCGGCGTCTCTCCGCTGGTCTGCGTTCCCGAGACCACGATGTCGACCGCCCTCGCGCGCAGCCTGCAGCCGTCGTCGGTGCCGCACGAAGACGCGATCTTCAACGTGTCGCGCTCGGCGCTGCTCATCGCCGCGCTCATCCAGAGCCCCGAGCTGCTGCTCGCCGCCACCGAAGACAAGCTGCACCAGAGCTACCGCGCGAGCGCGATGCCCGAGACCGACAGTCTCATCCAGGTGCTGCGCAAGAACGGTCTCGCGGCCGTGGTGTCGGGCGCGGGCCCCTCGCTGCTCGTGCTCTGCAGCGACCCGGCACAGCGTCTCGTCGCCGCCCAGCTCGTCGCCGAAAACGCCGAAACGCCGTGGCAATCGCTCATGCTGGCCGTCGACTTCAAAGGTGCTACAGTGATTTTGCACCCGGTAGAAGCAGCGGCCTAGCCGCAGCTCGTTTCCTCCCGTACTAATCGGAGGAAGCAACGGAACTGCTCGACAGTTCTGGTACCGCCCGGTGTGCACTTCCACCCACACCTCGCATCGCCCAAGTAGATTCCTGTGCAGCCGCACAGACACGGGGCGATCGATCACCTCTCCGCCGCGTATCTGAATTCTCGGCAGGGGAAAGGAACCCCCCTAGTGACTGATGTCAACGTCCGCGC
>Ga0247812_10000118_pt1 | contig 103001 bp, 90 predicted proteins | sample UWRJL149409B1_FD_178011 | JGI IMG/M metagenome (GOLD analysis project Ga0247812, IMG submission 178011) | Plant litter microbial communities from Arlington Agricultural Research Station in Wisconsin, United States - UWRJ-L149-409B-1 | ecosystem: Environmental > Terrestrial > Plant litter >... | reverse complement strand
ATCGACAGCGTGCCGTACCTCGGCGACGCCGAGACCACCATGAACCTGCTCAGCGACGCGTTCCAGTCGCTGCCGGTGCTGACCGAGCGGGTGACCGACAGCAGCTGTATCGCCGACGCGCGCATCGCCACCTGGGGCGACGCCTTCGCCCTGGAGTACGACAAGGAGTTCGGGCCGCCGTGGGGCACGTTCGACGCGGTGGCGACGGGGCCCGCCGTGGGCGACGTCGCTATCACGACGCAGAGCGGGGTAGGGGTCGGAGCGTCGCTCGCCGAGCTCGAGGCGAGCATTCCCGGGGTGCACACGGTCTACTACGACTACACCGGTGTGACCTTGGTGCACTACGACGTGGGTGGCGGGGAATGGATCGCTCCCGACGATCCCGACGTGATCATGAAGGACTACTGGGGCGCGTATGCCACCTCCGAGGCGGATACGATCACGCGACTGGACGCGCCCAAGCCGTTCTACGACGCCTGCTGAGTCGGCGGGTGTCGGCCGCACCCGGCAGAATTGACGGGTGTACGTCGTCCTCACCCGCTCCACCCGTGGCATCACGGCCCTGCGGCTCGACGACGCCGGAAGCCCGCTCGGCGAGTCCGATTCCCTGACCGAGACCGAGCTGCCCGCGTTCGTCGCCCGGCTCGAACGCGAGCGCCCGCGCTGGGTGTGGGACGACTCGACCCGCTGGTACCCGGCGCTGCTCGCGGCCGGGGTGCGGGTGGAGCGTTGCGTCGACCTGCGGCTCTCGCACCAGATCTTGCGCGGCTCCGAACTCACCGCGACGTCGGCGCTCGCGAACGCCCCACTCGGCCCGTGGGACGCAGCCACCCCGCTCGCCGAGAAGCCGCGTCCAGAGGGCGCCCTGTTCGATTTCGACCCCGACCCCGTCGCCGACGCGCCCACCGACCCGGTCGCCGAGTTCGCCCTGCAGCGCGAGGCGGTCGCGACCGCGGCAGAACCGGGCCGCATCGGCCTGCTGCTCGCGGCCGAGAGCGCGGGCGGGCTCATCGCCTGCGAGATGAAGTCCGCGGGTCTCCCGGTGCGCGCCGAGGTGCACGAGCGCCTGCTCGCCGACCTGCTGGGCGAGCGCCCGCGCGGGTTCGAGCGCCCCGCGCGTCTCGAGGCCCTTTTGGACCGGATGCGGACCATCCTCGGCACGCATGACGTCAACCCCGACTCGCCGGCCGAACTGCTCAAGGCGCTGAGGCGCAGCGGTCTCCAGGCCGCGTCGACCCGCTCGTGGGAGCTCGAGCAGATCGACCACCCGGTGATCGCGCCGCTGCTCGAGTACAAGAAGCTCTCCCGGCTGCAGAACGCGAACGGGTGGAACTGGCTCGACACCTGGGTCGCCGACGGCCGCTTCCGCCCCGACTACGTGCCGGGCGGTGCCGCCACCGGCCGCTGGGGCGCGAGCGGCGGGGGAGCGCTGCAGCTGCCGAAGCAGGTGCGCGGCGCCGTCGTCGCCGATCCCGGGTGGAAGCTCGTGGTCGCCGACGCCGCCCAGCTCGAACCGCGCGTGCTCTCCGCGCTGAGCGCCGACCGCAGAATGGCCGAGGCCGGCCGCGGCGACCTCTACGAGGGCATCGTCGCGAGCGGAGCGGTGAAGACACGCGCCGAGGCGAAGGTCGCGATGCTCGGCGCGATGTACGGTGCGACCGCCGGCGACGGCGGACGCCTGATGCCCGCGCTCACCCGCGCCTTCCCGCAGGCCATCGCCCTCGTCGAACAGGCCGCGCGCACCGGCGAACGCGGCGGCATCGTGTCGACGCGACTCGGACGCAGCTCGCCGCTCCCCGGCGAGGAGTGGCGCGAACTGCAGGAGGGCGCATCGGTGCCCGGCGCCTCCGAGGGGCTGCGCGGCGCTGCGCGGTCGCAGTCCCGGGGGTGGGGCCGGTTCACGCGCAACTTCATCGTGCAGGGCACCGCGGCCGAGTGGGCGCTGTGCTGGATGGCGGGCCTGCGCGGCCGGCTCTGGAACCTCGGCGGTGCAGACGGCGGAGGTGGCCGGCTGGCCGACCGGCCGCACCTGGTCTTCTTCCTGCACGACGAGGTGATCGTGCACACCCCGGCCGAGCTGGCCGACAGTGTCGTCGCCGAACTGCGCTCCGCAGCATCCGAGGCGGGTCGTCTGATTTTCGGCGCCCTGCCCGTCGAATTCCCGATCACCACGGCCGTCGTCGACGACTACGGCCAGGCGAAGTAGCGGCCGCAATAGTCACACGCTTGTTGTTTCGCAGGCGGGTACGTCATAATGCACGAGTACCACCACAATTTCACACGCGCGGTCACGCGCATCCGTTCGGCAGGTCGATGGGGAAGTCGCACCTAACAGAACGGAGAAGATCGTGACTGCATCACACGCTCGCGGAGTGCTATTTGTGCATTCCGCTCCTCGTGCTCTCTGCCCTCACATCGAATGGGCGGCCGGGCGCGCGCTCGAACGCGCCGTCAACTTCTCCTGGGCCGAACAGCCCGTTCTGAAGGGTGCCCAGCGCACCGAGTTCTACTGGGAGGGCCCGGTCGGCACCGGCGCCAAGATCGCCTCCGCCCTGCGCGGCTGGGAACACCTGCGCTACGAAGTCACCGAGGACGCCTCTGCGGGCGGCGACGGCGGACGCTGGATGCACACCCCCGACCTCGGCATCTTCTTCGCCCAGACCGACACGGTCGGCAACGTCGTGATCCCCGAAGACCGCCTGCGGTACGCGATGGAGATCGCCGGATCGAACGCGCTCGAGCTGCACCGCGAACTGCGGCTCGCCCTCGGCCAGGCCTGGGACGACGAACTCGAGGCGTTCAGACACGCGTCGAGCGACAGCCAGGTCGTCTGGCTGCACAAGGTCGGTTGACGACTAACGCCGGTCGAGTAGGGCCGTCTACGGCCCGTATCGAAACCCTCACTCGGGGTTTCGATACGGTCGCAGAGCGACCTACTCAACCGGCGGTGTTTTACTTCTCGTAGCTGCGGAACGCGACGACCGAGTTGTGGCCGCCGAAACCGAACGAGTTGCTGATCGCCAGCAACGGGCCGGCCGGCAGTTCGCGCGGGCTCGTGACGACGTCGAGCAGGATCGCGGGATCCTGCACGTCGAGGTTGATCGTCGGGGGAGCGAGGCGGTTGTGCAACGCGAGGATCGTGAAGATCGCCTCGAGCGCGCCGGTGCCGCCGAGCAGGTGACCCGTGGCAGCCTTCGTGGCCGACACGGGGATCTCGTGCACCCGCTCGCCGAACACGGCCAGCAGCGCCTTGTACTCGGCGATGTCGCCGACCGGGGTCGAGGTCGCGTGCGCGTTGATGTGCATCACATCGTCGACGCTCGCGCCGGCCTGCTCGAGGGCGGCGTACACGGCGCGGGCCGCACCGGCACCCTCGGGGTCGGGGGCGGTGATGTGGTACGAGTCGCTCGTCACGCCGCCGCCGGCGAGCTCGGCGTAGATGCGGGCGCCGCGGGCGAGCGCGTGCTCCTCGGTCTCGAGGATGATGCTTCCGGCACCCTCGCCGAGCACGAAGCCGTCGCGGTCGGTGTCGTACGGGCGCGAGGCCTTGGCCGGGTCGTCGTTGCGCTTGGAGAGCGCCTGCATGGCGGCGAACGCGGCGATCGGCAGCGGGTGCACGACGGCCTCGGTTCCGCCGGCGATGACGACGTCGGCGTAGCCCTTCTGCAGGTGGTCGTAGGCGTTCGCGATGGCCTCGGTGCTCGACGCGCAGGCCGAGACGTCGGTGCGCGCGTAGGCGCGGGCGGCGAGGTTCATGCTGATCGCGGCCGAGGCGGCGTTCGGCATGAGCATCGGGATGGTCATGGGGAGAACCCGCCGCGGGCCCTTCTCTTTCAGCGTGTCCCACGCGTCGAGGAGGGTCCAGAGTCCGCCGATACCGGTGGAGTAGTCGACGCCCACGCGGGTGGGGTCGACGTCCGCGTCATCCAACCCGGCGTCTTTCCACGCTTCACGCGCGCTGATCAGGGCGAACTGGCTGGAGGGGTCGAGGCGCTTGACTTCCTGGCGCTCGAGCACTTCCTCGGGGCGCACCTTGGCCTGGCCGGCGAAGGTCACGGGCAGTTCGTGCTTGGCGACCCACTCGTGCTCGATGCTGCTCACACCGGATTCTCCGGCGAGCAGGGCGGCCCAGGTTTCCGGGGCGGTTCCGCCGAGGGGGGAGGTGGCACCGATTCCGGTGACGACGATCTTTTTGGTCACAACGACATCCTTATTCAATTCGACAGAACACACTCGCGGGCGTGGCCGGACGCTGTGCGGCCGGCCAGCCGCGGATGGGAGGCGGTTAGCCCTGTGCTGCGGTGATGAAGCTGACGGCGTCGCCGACGGTCTTGAGGTTCTTGACCTCTTCGTCGGGGATCTTGACGTCGAACTTCTCTTCGGCGTTGACGACGATCGTCATCATCGAAATCGAGTCGATGTCCAGGTCGTCGGTAAACGACTTGTCCAGTTCGACCGAGTCGGTAGCAATACCGGTTTCGTCGTTGACGAGCTCGGCGAGGCCGGCGAGAACTTCTTCGGTGGACAATGCCATGGTTTTTCTCCTAAAGGGTGTGTCGTTTGACCGAGAGTCAGTTTAGAGCAGGGTTGCGGTACGGCTGGCGCGCCGCACTACGGAAGAACAATCACTTGCGCGCCGAAAACGAGTCCGGCGCCGAAGCCGATCTGAAGGGCGAGGCCTCCGGAGAGTTCCGGATGCTCCGCCAACAGCCGGTGGGTGGCCAGCGGGATCGAGGCGGCCGAGGTGTTTCCGGTCGTCGCGATGTCGCGGCCGATCACGACGTGCTCGGGCAGACCGAGCTGCTTCGCGAACTCGTCGATGATGCGCATGTTGGCCTGGTGCGGGATGAAGGCGGCCAGGTCGTCGGAGGTGATGCCCGCGGCCTCGAGGGCCTGCTTGGCGACCTTCGCCATGTCCCAGACGGCCCAGCGGAAGACCGTCTGGCCCTCCTGGCGCAGGGTGGGCCACTCGGCCTCGCCGTCGCGGAACTGGGTGAGCGTCGCGTTCATGCCCACGGCGTCGGCCTTCGAGCCGTCGGAGCCCCATACGGGAGCGGCGATGCCGGGGGTGTCACTCGGGCCGATGACGACGGCGCCCGCACCGTCGGCGAGCAGGAACGAGATCGAGCGGTCGGTGCCGTCGACGAGGTCGGAGAGCTTCTCGGCGCCGATGACCAGCGCGTAGTGGGCGGCACCCGAGCGGATGAGCGCGTCGGCCTGCGTGACGGCGTAGCTGAAGCCGGCGCACGCGGCGTTGGCGTCGTAGGCCGCGGCGGGGTTCGCGCCGACGCGGTCGGCGACAACGGCGGCCATCGACGGCGTCTGGCGCACGTTGCTGATGGTCGCGATGATCACGAGGTCGATGAGCTCGGGCGCGACGCCCGACTTCTCGATCGCCTCGAGGGCCGCGGTGGTGGCCAGATCGGTGGCGCTGAGGTCGTGCGAGGCCCGGGTGCGGGTGATGATGCCGGTGCGCTGCTGGATCCACTCGTCGCTCGAGTCGATCGGGCCGATCAGCTCCTCGTTGGGAACGACGAGGTCGCCGCGCGCTGCGCCGTAGCTGTAGATGCGCGTGAACTCGACGCCGGTGGACTGCTTCAGGATGGGGCTCATGCTGCGGTACCGTCAATCAGATCGAATGCTTTGGCGAGGTCGTCGGGGGTCTTGACCGCCACGCTCGGAACGCCCTTGAGCCCGCGCTTGGCGAGACCCGTGAGCGCGCCGGCCGGCGCGAGTTCGATGATGCCGGTGATACCCGATTCGGCGAACACCGCCATGTTCTTGTCCCAGCGCACGGGGGAGGAGACCTGGCCGACGAGGAGGTCGAGGAACTCCTGGCCGGATGTCACGGTCTGCCCGTTCTGGTTCGACCAGATCTGCAGCGTGGGGTCGCTCGGGGCGAGCGTCGCGGCGAACCCGGCGAGGTGCGCGACGGCGGGCTGCATGTAGCGGGTGTGGAAGGCGCCGGCGACCTGCAGCGCGATGACGCGGCTGCCGGCGACGGGGTTGTCCTTGAGCGCGTCGAGCGCGTCGAGGGCTCCGGCGACCACGATCTGGCCGCCGCCGTTGAAGTTCGCGGGCTCGAGGCCCAGCTGGTCGAGGCGGGCGAGGAGCTCTGCCTCGTCGCCCCCCAGCACGGCCGACATGCCGGTCGGGGTCTGCGCGGCGGCGGCGGCCATGGCCGTACCGCGCTCGCGCACGAAGGCGACGGCGTCGGTCTCCGACAGGATGCCGGCGGCGGCCGCGGCGGTCACTTCTCCGACCGAGTGGCCTGCGACTCCGGCGATCTTCTCGCGGCGGCCGTCGGCGAGCAGGGCGCTCAGCGTGAGCAGGCCGGCGGCGACGATGAGCGGCTGCGCGACCGCGGTGTCGCGGATCGTGTCGGCGTCGCTCGTGGTGCCGTGTTCGGCGAGGTCGATGCCCGCGGCGTCGGATAGGCCGGCGAGCTGGTCGCGGAACCGCGCCTCAGCGAGCCAGGGTGCGAGAAAACCGGGAGTCTGGGAGCCCTGTCCGGGCGCAACAACAACAATCACGCGCTCTAGTCTGCCAGCAGGTCGGCCGTGCCCGCTGTGCCGACCCCACGGGAAATGGCCCCGACCCTTGGCGAGTGTCCACAATGCGCGGCCCGGCGGGCCGGTAGCGCGGTGCGAGCGCCACCCCTTCGGAAACTCAGGACCTCGTGTACACACGGGTGTCGCGGCCCGGCGTGTCGGGGCCCGTCGCGACCGCGGTTCCTGAGTTTCCGAAGGGGGTGGGGTGGGCGGTGGCGGGTGGCGGGTGGCGGACGGTGGCCGGCGGGTGGCCGGTGGCCGGCGGCTGCGCGGGCGGCTGCGCGGGCGGCGGGCGGTGGTGCGGGCGGCTTCGCGGGTGGCTTCGGGCGGTGGACAGGATGGCGCGGCCCGCGGCGCGCGGATCGTCCTGTCGGGCGTGCCGGGAGGCGCATCCGTCCTGTCGGGCGGGGCTAGCGGTCGGGCAGCGCGGCCAGCCAGCGCGTGACCGGGTCGAGCACGGCGTCGGGGGTGCGGCGCGCCCAGCGGAAATGGTCGAACGGGGCGCCGTCGTTCTGCGCGCGCGAGAGGTGCACGGTGTCGAGCCGCGCGGCGGGGATGCGCGCCCCGAGGTGGTCGCTCGACACCCGGGGTACGATCGGGTCGCCGTCGAGCGAGAGCATCAGCACGGGCAGGCCGAGGGCGGCGAGTTCCGCCTCGTGGTCGGCCGCGCTGCCGTCGAGCACGAACCGGCCGGTGCGTCCCTCGTGACCCCAGTCGCGCATCATGGTGCGCGGCTGCCTCCCGCCGAACCCGACCAGGTGTCCGGGAAACCAGCCGAACGTGCCCGTGATCGCCCGGATCAGCCCGAGCTGCCCGTGCCGCTTCGCCCGGCCGAGTGCCGTCGGGAAGGCTCCGTGGTGGGTCGACCCGCTCGCGAGCGTGACGACCGCGCGCACGTCGTCGGGATGCCCGGCCGCGTAGAGCAGCGCGAGCTGGCCGCCGAGGCTGTGGCCGGCGAGCAGGAACGGGGTCTCGAGCCCGAGCGCCGCGACGGCCGCCGGGATGTCGAGCGCGAGAGCGTGGTGGTAGCCGAAGTCGTTCGCGCGCACGTCGGCGGTGGAACTCTGCGGCATCCCACGCAGCTCGAGCCCCGAGACCCGGTAGCCGAGCCCGGCCCAGCGGGCGAGCAGCGGCCGGTAGTAGTGCAGCGGAACGCCGAGCGCCGGCAGCACGAGCACCTCGGGCCCGGAGTCGCCGAACGTCTCGACGACGGTGGTCGCGTCATCCGCACTTCTGACCTGAACCGTGCGGTGCGTCGTCTCGCTCACCCGCCCACCCTGCCACCGGCCCCGGTGCCTTTCGGAAACTCAGGAGGTTGCGTCAGAAAGCGGCCGGAAGCGCCCGGTTCGCGTGCACGATGGACACAAAGTCCTGAATTTCCGACAGAGTGCGGAGTGCGGAGCGCGTGGAGAGAGGGCGGATGCCGCGGGTCAGCGTTTGCGGGCCGCGTCGGGCTCGGCGATCGACCCGATGATGAGGGCGGACTGCAGGATGAGCGCCTCGCGGGCACCCGTGGCGTCCCAGCCGATGACCTCGCTGATGCGCTTCAGGCGGTAGCGCACGGTGTTCGGATGAACGAAGAGCTCGCGCGCGGTCGCCTCGAGCGACCGGCCGTTGTCGAGATAGCACCACAGCGTCGAGAGCAGCTCGGTGGAGTGCTGCTGCAGCGGGCGGTAGATGCGGTTGATGAGGGTGGAACGGGCGAGCGGGTCGCCCGCGAACGCGCGCTCGGGTAGCAGGTCGTCGGCGAGCGTCGGGCGCGGGGCGTTGCGCCAGGCGCGGGCGACGGCGAATCCGGCGAGGGCCGCCTTCGCGCTCTTCGACGCGTCGACGAGGGTCGACACCTCGTGGCCGAGCACGAGGTGGCCGGGTCCGAATCCCGGCTCGAGCTGCGACGCGATCTCGATGAACGGCATACGGGTGGCGCCGTCGGCCTCGTCGGCGATGGGGGTGGAGCGGCCGATCACGAGAACCAGCCGGTTGCCCTGCACACCGATGAGCACGTCGGCGTCGAGGTGGCGCGCGGTGCGGCGCAGCTGGTCGACGTCGAGCACGCGCGGGGTGGTGCCGACGAGCACGCACACTTCGCCGTGGCCGTTCCACCCGAGGGCGGCGATGCGGCTCGGCAGCTCGTTGTCGTACTCGCCCGAGAGGATCGAGTCGACGACCAGAGCTTCGAGGCGGGCGTCCCACAGGCCGCGCGCCTCGGCGGCCCGCGCGTAGACGTCGGCCGAGGCGAAGGCGATCTCGCGCGAGTAGAGCAGGATCGCCTCGCGCAGCACGTCGTCGCCGAGACCGATGCGCGCCTCGACGACCTCGACCGTGATGCGGATGAGCTGCAGTGTCTGCTGCAGCGACACCGAGCGGAGGAGTTCCCGCGGTGCCGCCCCGAAGACGTCCGCCGCGATCCACGGCGTCGACTTCGGGTCTTCGAACCAGCTGATGAAGGAGGTGATGCCCGCCTGGGCCACCAGGCCGACGGCCGACCGCCGCCCCGGTGGCATGTCGCCATACCAGGGCAGCGTGTCGTCCAGTCGTTTCAGAGTCGCCGTCGACAGCTCACCGGAGATGGTGCGCAGCCAGGCGAGCGTCTGCTCCTTCGTCTTGGGGGTGATGGCCACCGTTAGCTTTCGCCGCCGGCGTTTCCGGTGGTGCCGGCGTTGACGTCGAGAAGACGGTACTTCTCGATGGCAGCGGCCGGAACCGAGGAGTCCATCTCGCCACGGCGCACCAGCGACTCGAGAGCGCGCACGACCATGGAGGGTCCGTCGATCTTGAAGTAGCGGCGGGCTGCGGCGCGGGTGTCGCTGAAACCGAAGTCGTCGGCACCGAGCGTCGCGAAGTCGCCGGGCACGAACTGGCGGATCTGGTCGGGCACGGCGTGCATGTAGTCGGTCGTCGCGATGAACGGGCCCTGGGTGCGCGACAGCTTGCTCGTCACGTACGGGATCCAGCGCTCTTCGTTCGGGTAGAGGAAGTTGTGCTCCTCGGCCGCGAGTCCTTCGCGACGCAGTTCGGTCCACGAGGTGACCGACCAGACGTCGGCCGACACGCCCCAGTCCTGCGCGAGCAGGGTCTGCGCTTCGAGAGCCCACGGAACCGCGACACCCGAGGCCAGCAGCTGCACCTTCGGTCCCTCGGTCTCGCCGGTCTTCAGCAGGTAGAGGCCGCGGAGGGCGCCTTCCTCGTCGAAGTTCTCGGGCACGGCGGGCTGCTGCAGCGGCTCGTTGTAGAGCGTGATGTAGTACATCACGTTCGGGTCGGGGTGCTTTCCGCCGTACATGCGCTCGAGGCCGGCCTTGACGATGGCGCCGATCTCGTAGCCGTAGGCGGGGTCGTACGACACCACGGCGGGGTTGGTCGACGCGAGCAGCAGCGAGTGGCCGTCGGCGTGCTGCAGGCCCTCGCCGGTCAGCGTGGTGCGACCCGCGGTGGCGCCCATGATGAACCCGCGGGCCATCTGGTCGCCGGCGGCCCACATGGCGTCGCCGGTGCGCTGGAACCCGAACATCGAGTAGAAGACGTAGACCGGGATGAGCGGCTCGCCGTTCGTCGCGTACGAGGTGCCGGCCGCGGTGAACGCCGAGAAGGCGCCCGCCTCGTTGATGCCGACGTGCACGATCTGGCCCTGCGGGCTCTCCTTGTAGGCGAGCAGCTGCTCGCGGTCGACGGAGGTGTAGTTCTGCCCGTTCGGGTTGTAGATCTTCGCCGTGGGGAAGTACGCGTCCATACCGAAGGTGCGTGCCTCGTCGGGGATGATCGGCACGATGCGGTGGCCGAAGTCCTTCGCACGCAGCAGGTCTTTCAGCAGGCGGGCGAACGCCATGGTCGAGGCGATCTCCTGCTTGCCGGAGCCCTTCTTCGCGATGTCCCAGGCGGATTCCTCCGGAAGGTCGATCTGCGTGTACTTCGAGCGGCGCTCGGGCAGGTACCCGCCGAGCGCGCGGCGACGCTCGTGCATGTACTGGATCGCCTCGTCGTTCTCACCGGGGGTGTAGTACGGCGGCTGGTACGGGTTCTCCTCGAGCACGGCGTCGGTGATCGGGATACGCATCTCGTCTCGGAACTGCTTGAGGTTGTCGAGCGTCAGCTTCTTCATCTGGTGGGTCGCGTTGCGTCCCTCGAACGACGGGCCGAGGCCGTAGCCCTTGACCGTCTTCGCGATGATGACCGTCGGCTGGCCCTTGTGCTCGGTCGCCGCCTTGAAGGCCGCGTAGACCTTGCGGTAGTCGTGGCCGCCGCGCTTGAGGTTCCAGATCTGCTCGTCGGAGAAGTCCTTCACCATCTCGAGCGTGCGCGGGTCGCGGCCGAAGAAGTTCTCGCGCACGTAGGCGCCGCTCTCGGCCTTGTAGGTCTGGTAGTCGCCGTCGGGCGTGCTGTTCATCAGGTCGCGCAGTGCGCCCTCGGAGTCGTTCTTGAGCAGTTCGTCCCACTCGCGGCCCCAGACCACCTTGATGACGTTCCAGCCGGCACCGCGGAAGAAGCTCTCGAGCTCCTGGATGATCTTGCCGTTGCCGCGCACCGGTCCGTCGAGGCGCTGCAGGTTCGCGTTGATGACGAAGTTCAGGTTGTCGAGCTTCTCGTTCGCGGCCCACTGCAGGGCTCCGCGGCTCTCGACCTCGTCCATCTCGCCGTCGCCGAGGAACGCCCAGACCTGCTGGTCGGAGGCGTCCTTGATGCCGCGGTTGGTGAGGTAGCGGTTGGCCTGCGCCTGGTAGATCGCGTTGATCGGGCCGAGGCCCATCGACACGGTCGGGAACTGCCAGAAGTCGGGCATCAGACGCGGGTGCGGGTAGCTCGAGAGGCCGCCGGTGAAGTGCGACTTCTCCTGGCGGAATCCGTCGAGCTGGTCGGTCGACAGGCGTCCTTCGAGGAAGGCACGGGCGTACATGCCGGGGGAGGCGTGGCCCTGGTAGAAGATCTGGTCGGCTCCGCCGGGAGCGTCGTGGCCGCGGAAGAAGTGGTTGTGTCCGACTTCGTAGAGAGCGGCGGATGACGCGTAGGTCGAGATGTGACCGCCGACGCCCACTCCGGGGCGCTGCGCGCGGTGCACCGTGATGGCCGCGTTCCAGCGGATCCAGGCGCGGTAGCGGCGCTCGAGGTCTTCGTTACCCGGGAACTCCGGCTCGTTCTCGGGAGCGATCGTGTTGAGGTAGTCCGTCGTCGGCACCATCGGCACGCCGAGGTGCAGTTCCTTCGAACGCTTGAGAAGGCTCAGCATGATCTCGCGAGCACGCTGGTGTCCGTGAGCTGCGACGAGCGCGTCGAGTGATTCTTGCCACTCGGCGGTCTCCTCAGGGTCTCCGTCGATGTTGTTCATCGAGTATGGATCCTGGTCGTTAACCGTCACCGTTGACCTCTTCCTGGGTTGAGTCAGATCGTGCGAGTCGCCGTCGAGCAAGGATTACGCTGCCGGGTTTTGTAGGACTACGCCAGAACATTCTATGCATCGCGAGAGGTTCCGGCTGGCAAGCGTCGTCGCGTCGATCTGCGGATTCCGCCATAGCGAGCGTAGGATAACCAATCGTGTTTGCCCGACGTTGTTAGCCGGGCACGAAAGGACGCAATCATGGCTCTGGAGAACGACACCCAGGCACCCGACTTCGAACTCGCCAACCAGTTCGGCGAACACGTGCGACTCGGCGAGTTCAAGGGCAAGAAGCCTGTAGCGCTCGTCTTCTTCCCCCTCGCGTTCTCGTCGACCTGCACGAGCGAACTGTGCGGGCTCAGCGAGAACCTCGCGATGTTCAAGAGCAACGGCATCGAACTGATCGGCATCTCCGCGGATTCGAAGGCGACGCTGCGCGCGTTCGCCGAGGCCGAGGGTTACGACTTCACCCTGCTCGCCGACTTCTGGCCGCACGGCGCCGTCGCCAAGGAGTACGGCGTGTTCCTCGAGGAGAAGGGCTACGCGAACCGCGCGACCTTCCTCATCGACATCAACGGCATCATCCGCGCGAGCTTCATCACCGCGCCGGGCGAGGCACGGTCGATCGAGGAGTACCGCGCGGCGCTCGACGAGATCGTGCCGGTGCCGATCCACGCCTGATCCGGCGCCCGGCCCGGGCCCCGGTGCATCCGGCCTGATTGAATGGCTGTATGACCGACCACCTCGGCGACCTCGCGGACTTCATCGCCGCCTCGCCCTCCTCGTTCCACGCCGCCCACGAATCGGCCCGCCGCCTCGAGGCCGCGGGCTTCGAACCGCTCGACGAGACGGCGGAGTGGCCGACCGGCGCCGGTCGACGATTCGTGGTGCGTGACGGCGCGATCATCGCCTGGGTGCAGCCCGAGGCGGCGGCAGGGCACACCCCGTTCCGCATCGTCGGCACCCACACCGACTCGCCCGGCTTCAAGCTGAAGCCGAAGCCGAGCACCGCGGCGCACGGCTTCCTGCAGGCCGGCGTCGAGGTCTACGGCGGCCCGCTCTACAACTCGTGGCTCGACCGCGAGCTCGAGTTCGCCGGCCGCCTCGTCACCACCGACGGCACCGAGCACCTCGTGCGCACCGGTCCGTTCCTGCGCATCCCCCAGCTCGCCGTGCACCTCGACCGCCAGGTCAACGACGGACTCCGCCTCGACCCGCAGCAGCACCTGAACCCGGTCTACGGGCTGGGCGACCTGTCGGCCGGCGATGTCGTCGGCCATCTGGCCGGCTTGGCCGGAATCGAGGGGGCGGATGTCGCGGGGTACGACATCTCCGTCGCCGACACCGCTCCCGGCGCCGTGTTCGGTCTCGACGGGGCGTTCTTCGCGGCCGGACGGATGGACAACCTGGTCTCCGTGCACGCCGGACTCTCGGCCATCACCGCCGCACAGCTCTCGGCCGGCCACGTCTCGGTGTTCGCCGCCTTCGACCACGAGGAGGTGGGGTCGGAGACGCGTTCCGGTGCCGCCGGCCCGTTCCTGGCCGACGTGCTCGCGCGCATCGGCGACGGTCTGGGCGCCACGACCTCCGAGCGGTTGCGGGCGTTCGCGGGCTCGTGGTGCTTCTCGGCCGACGCCGGACACTCGGTGCACCCCAACTACGCCGAGCGCCACGACCCGGCGAACAAGCCGGTGATGGGCCGCGGCCCGCTGCTCAAGATCAACGCGAAGCAGCGCTACGCCACCGACGCGCGCGGCGCGGCCGAGTGGGCGCGGGCGTGTGCCGCCGCAGGGGTCGAGTACCAGGAGTTCGTCTCGAACAACGCGGTGCCGTGCGGCTCGACGATCGGACCGCTCACGGCGACCCGTCTCGGCATCCGCACCGTCGACATCGGCATCCCGCTGCTGTCGATGCATTCCGCCCGCGAGCTGTGCGCGGTGGGCGACCCGGCCGCGCTGGCCGCGGCCCTGACGGCGTTCCAGCAGGCCTAACCCAGCAGCGCGCCGGCCCGCCCGGCCGAAGTGCAGTCGTGCACAGTGGGCCGGCATCCGCACCCGCCCCGATCGCACTTCGGGCGGCGGACGCCCAGCACACCGACTGGCCAGTTGGGCCCGTCTGCGTGCGTCGCAACCGTGCCGGAGTGGCCAGTGGCCAGTCGCCAGTAGCCGGTCGCCAGCCGGCCGTCGCAGCCGGGGGTTGCCGCCAGCGGGCCTAGCCGAGCAGCGACACCGCGCGCGCGATGACCAGCGCGAGGATGACGAAGCCGGCGAACGACTCGATCAGCATCAGCAGTTTCGCGCGGTGCGAGAGCGGCATGGCGTCGGTCGGGCTGAACGCCATCGAGTTCGAGGCCGAGAAGTAGAGGTAGTCGACGTAGCTGGCCGTCCAGTCCGACGTGTTCGACGACCTGACGGCGACCTCGCGCACCGCGTCGTGGTCTTCGTCCTGGGGGAAGCGGAAGTCGGCGCGCGGCAGGTCGGCGCGTTTCGCCTGGGTGCGGGTGACCGGGCCGCCGCGGTCCATCTCCCAGTAGATGAGGGCGAAGACGATGACGTTGGTGATCCAGACCTGGGCCGCGGCGAGCAGCAGCTCGGGTCCGTCGCTCTTGTCGGCGTGCACGAGCGCGTAGACGAGCTGGCCGAGCGCGACCTGGTTGGCGGCGCCGAGGAAGAGCACCTGCCCGACCGACAACCGGCGCGACCACGAGGTCTGGCGGTGGAAGCGCAGCGGGTTGACGGCGATCAGCGGGATGAACATCAGCGCGGCGATAGCCACGGCGGTGTAGCGCAGCTCGGGGAGGAAACTGCTCGGAAGCAGCGCGTACAGGGTGATGGCGACCAGCAGAGCCGCCACCGCCGGCCAACGGTGTTCGGCGCGCGCGGCGCGCTCAGTGGTGGTGCTCACGGGCCTGAGTGTATGTCGTACTATAGAGATTCGTTGTTTCGCCCCGCGCGAATTGACGGGCCTTTAGCTCAGTTGGTAGAGCGCCACGTTTACACCGTGGATGTCATCGGTTCGAGCCCGGTAGGGCCCACAGTCAGGCCCCCGCTCTCGCGGGGGCTTTTGTGTTTGACCGCGCCGCCCCTCGGTGACCGGCCAGCCGTCGAGCGCGCCTCATAGCTGAGCATTGTGCGCGTCATGGCGGCGGGTCTAGCGTTGGCTCGTCGGACCGCACTCGATAGGGGCGTGACATGGCAGGCGGAGACCATCGCGAGGGCGCGGCGACGTTCGCCGGCGGGGTGCTCGACCGGTTCCGCCATGTCTGCGCCTTCATCGACGGGTCGGAGGAGGCCGACAGGGTGTTCGACCCGTTCGTGCGCGAGGGCATCGACGGGGGCGACCGCATGGTGCATCTGGTCGACCCCGCGACATCCGCCGACCCCGTCAACAGGCTGCGCCGGCTCGGATACGACGCGGGAGCGTTGCTCGAAGCGCACCGCTGCGAGGTGCGCACCTGGGCCGACACCTACCTCCGCGGAGGCCGCTTCGACCAGCGAGCGATGCTCGACCTCTTGACCGAGATGCTGGTCGATGCCGGCACGCCGCGCATCCGGCTGGTCGCCGACATGGGCTGGGCCGCCGGGCGGGCCGACGCGGCGGGCCGCCTGATCGAGTTCGAATCGAGAGCCAACTTCGTGCACGCCCGGCACGACCACGTCGTCATCTGCGCGTACGACCCGGCGAAGTTCGACGGGGCGTTCATCATCGACATCTTCCGCACCCACCCGATCGTGCTCGTCGGCGGGGTGCTGATGGAGAATCCGTTCTTCGTCCCTCCGGCGGAGTTGCTCCTCGAGCGTTCCGAACCCCGCCGTGACTGACCCGTCGACCGAAGGCCCCGATTCGCCGGACCGCAGGTCGTTGCGCGACATGAGCGCCCTGCTGGCCCTGCCCGCGCTCTGGGTCGACCACGAGCCCGACGAGATCGTCACCGGGCTGCTCAGCGTGTTGTTCGGCATGCTGCGGCTCGACGGAGCGGTCGTGCGGTTCGAGGGCGCCGCCGGCGACCCGCCCCTCGAGGAGTGGCGGCCGTCGGGTGCGACCCTGCCGCCCGAACTCTCGGATGCGCTCTCGAGGCCCGATCGCGGTGCCGGCATCGCGACCACCGTGTTCCGACAGGGGGAGGCGGGCGAGATCCGGGTCGCCCACGTGCCGATCGTCCTGCCCTGGGAGTCGGGCCGGGTTCTCGTCTCGGCGCGACGCCCGACGTTTCCGACCGACGCCGAGGCGCACCTGCTGCGCGTCGCGGTGGCCCAGGGCGCGATCGCCGTGCACACCGCCCGGCGCCATTCCGCCGAGCGTAGGGCCCGGGTGGCGGCAGAAGACCTGGCGTCGCGGCAGAACAGTCTGCTGCGATCGCTCGTCGACACCGTCGGACCGTCGCTCGCCTCGCTCACACGGCAGATCGCGGAGGTTTCCAGCCTCGTGGCCGAGACGGACCGGACGCAGACCGGCGCCGTCGCGGCGGGCGAGGCGGCGTCGCCCGACCCGTCCGACCGTATGGCGCTACCGCTGCCGCTCACCCGGCGCGAACTCGAAGTGCTCGGTCTTCTCGCCCAGGGACTCAGCAACAAGGAGATCGCGGGGGTCATGTGGCTCAGCGACCGCACGGTCGAGCGCCACATCACCGGCGTGTACCGCAAGATCGGGGTCGCGCGACGCAGCGAGGCGACCGCTTTCGCGCTGCGCCACGGCGTGGTGAGGCTCGGTCCGGATCATCCGAATGTGACGCAGTAGACCTCGACCCCGCTCTCGAGGAATTCGATCTCGGCGACCCGGTCGGCGACCTCGCCCGGTTGGCGCACGAGCTGATAGGTGTCGGCACCGGCGATGAGCCCGCCGCCGCCCGCGTCGACGTCGCTGCCCCGCGCGGTCGCGACGGGCTCCCCGTCGAGCCACACCCGGAAGGGGACAGCCGCGGCCGCGCCGCCGGGGGCCGCGACCAGGTTCAGATCGCGCGCGTGGAACGCGAAGCGGAGCCGACCGCCCGCCCGGTGGAGCGTGGAGGCGTCGCGGCCGACGCTCCAGTCTCCCGACAGGTCCCACGTGTTGCGTGCGAGGCGACCCCGGCCGGAGTAGGTGTGCGGCACGTCGTAGAGCGCCGGATCCTCCGATGCGAACCCGCTGCTGCGCGCGTAGCCGAGGTAGGTCTCGGGCGAGCGCAGCGACGACCAGTCGGCGGCGACCTCGAGGCCGGCGGGGTCTACCGCCACCAGCCCTGTGCCGATATGTGGCGCACCCGCCTCGGCGAGTAACTGCTGGATCGCCATCTCGGTCATGGCGTACTCGCCTTCGCCGAAGTGGTGGTACCGCAGTCGGCCGGCCGCATCGGCGAGGTAGACGGCGGGCCAGTAGCGGTTGGCGAAGTCGTTCCAGACGCCGTACCCGGCGTCGAGCGCGACCGGGAATGCGATGCCGAGCGCACGGGTGCGCCGTTCGACATTGTCCGGGTCGCCCTCGAAGCCGAACTCGGGCGTGTGCACGCCGACCACGGTGAGGCCGGCCCGACGGTACGTCGCATCCCACGCCCGCAGGTAGGGGAGGGTGCGCAGCCAGTTGACGCAGGTGTAGGTCCAGAAGCTCACGAGCACGACCCGACCGCGGAGCGCGGCGGGGGTCAGGGGAGGAGAATTCAGCCAGCCGGTCGCGCGGTCGAAGGGAGGCAGGGCCCCCTCGTCGGCGAACGGGCTGCCCGTGCCCGCGAGCCGGTGGGCGACCGACCGCACGATCCCCTCACGCGACACGCGTCGCCTCCGCGCCCCTCGCCATGCCGTGCACGGCCGTCACCGCGTCGGCGAACGCCGCGGGGGCCTCCTGGGGCAGGTTGTGCCCGACGCCGCCCGCGACCACGCGGTGTTCGTACGGGCCGACGAACTGCGCACGGTACGCCGACGGGTCGGGGTGCGGGGCGCCGTTCGCGTCGCCCTCGAGCGTGATCGTCGGCACGGCGATGGTGGGGCGTGCCGCCAGCCGGCGTTCGGTCTCGTCGAATCGCGGCTCGCCGGCCGCGAGACCGAGACGCCAGCGGTAGTTGTGGATCACGATGTCGACGTGGTCGGGGTTGTCGAAGGATGCCGCGGAGCGGTTGAACGTCGCATCGTCGACGTCCCACCGTGGCGAGGCAGACCGCCAGATGAAGCGGGCGAAGTCGCGCCGGTACTGCGCGTACCCGAGTCGTCCGCGCTCGGTGGCGAAGTAGAACTGGTACCACCAGGCCGACTCCGCGGCAGGGGGCAGGGGCGACGCGTTCGCCGCCGGGCTGCCGACGAGATACCCGCTCACCGCGACCTGCCCGATGCAGCGTTCCGGCCAGAGCGCGGCCAACGCGTTCGCGGTGCGCGCGCCCCAGTCGAATCCGGCGACGATCGCGCGGTCGACGCCCAGCGCGTCGAGCAGCGCCACGGCGTCGTGGGCGAACGCGGCCTGTTGGCCGTTGCGGGCCGTCTCCGCCGACCGGAACCGCGTCGGCCCGTACCCGCGCAGGTACGGTGCCAGCACCCGGTATCCCGTCGCGACGAGCGCGTCGGCGGCGTCGGTGAAGCTCGCGACGTCGTACGGCCAGCCGTGCAGCAGCAGCACGGCCACGCCGTCGCGCGGTCCGGAGTCGCGCAGCGTGACTCTCAGGTCGCCGGCGTCGACCGCGACGAGGTCGGCGGCGTTCATCGCAGCGACCGGAATCCGGCGCGCAGCTCGTGCGCGAACAGTTCGGGCTGCTCCCACGCCGCGAAGTGCCCGCCGCGTTCCAGCCGGTCGAAGTGCACGAGGTTCGGATACGCCGCGGTCGCCCAGCTGCGCGGGGCGGCGTAGATCTCGTCGGGGAAGACGCTGACGGCGACGGGGAGCGTCACGCCCTTGGGGGCGAAGAAGGCGAGTTTGCTCTCCCAGTAGAGCCGGGCCGACGACACGGCGGTGTTGGTCAGCCAGTACAGCGAGACGTTGTCGAGGATGTCGTCGCGGGTGAGACCCTCCGGCCGTCCCGCGAAGACCCGGGCGATCAGCTCGTAGCTGCGCGCGTCGTGGTCGAGCATCCAGGCGGCGAGACCGACCGGCGAATCGGCCAGCGCGTAGAGCGTCTGGGGTCGGTTGCCCATCTCCTGCGCGTAGGCCAGGCCGTGCGCGTAGAACGTCGCCAGCTGGTCCCAGGCGCCGCGTTCCTCGGCGTCGAGGTCGGCGGGCGGCGCATCGCCGTTCGCGAGCGCCTGCTGGATGCCGTCGGGCACGGTAGCCGGCATGTTCGTGTGGATACCGACGAGCCCGGGCGGGGTCTGCAGTGCGAGTTGTTCGGTCACGGCGTTGCCCCAGTCGCCGCCCTGGGCGACGTAGCGCTCGTAGCCCAAACGGCTCATCAGTTCGGCCCAGGCGCGGGCGATACGGATCGGATCCCAACCGGGTGCGTCGGGTTTGCCCGAGAACCCGTGCCCGGGCAGCGAGGGGATCACGACGTCGAAGGCGTCGGCCGCGCTCGCGCCGTACGCCGTGGGATCGGTCAGCGGGCCGACGATCCTCAGCTGCTCGATCACCGAGCCGGGCCAACCGTGGGTGATGATGACCGGCAGCGCCCCCTCGTGCTTCGACCGCACGTGGACGAAGTGGATGTCGAGACCGTCGATCTCGGTCACGAACTGGGGGAGCGCGTTCAGCCGCGACTCGACGGCGCGCCAGTCGTGCGCGCGCGACCAGTAGTCGGCGAGTTCGCGCACCACGTCGAGCTGCACGCCCTGCGAGGCATCCGATACCGGCTCTTTCTCCGGAAACCGGGTGTCCAGCACACGCCGTTTCAGGTCGTCGAGGGCCGACTGGGGGATGTCTACGGTGAACGGGCGCACGGCCGCGTCGGTATCCGTGCGGGATGTCGTGATGCTCATGGTGGGTTCCTCGCGTGTAGGGGAGTCCGGCGTCGGCGACGCCGGTACGCCCGACTCTGCCCTCGGCACGACGTGGCAGCATCGGGGGAGCCACGCGGTTCTCCGCCTGCCTCGCCCGCGTATGGGGAGAAACCCCCATGCCGGCCCGCTCAGCGCCGCATAAAACGCGCCCGCGCGAACAGGTACAGCCCGTAGGCCACGAGTCCGACGGCGATCACCAGCAGCACGACGACGCCCGACGGCAGGGTCGCGAGGTAACGCAGCGCGTGGTCGAGGCCGCCGACCTGGCCAGGGTTGTCGCTCAGCGCCGCGATGAGCACGAGCGTGCCGATCGTGGTGAGTGCGAGGCCGCGGGAGACGTGCCCGGCCACTCCGAGCGTCTGCACGATGCGCCGGCGCGGGCCGACGAGCGGACGCACCTCTTCGAGGAAGGTGCGTCGGATGCCACGGACGATCGACGATATACCGACGGCGATCACGATCCCTCCGATGACGAAGAGCACGATCGCGCCGCCGACGCTCTCGAGCAGGAACTCGCTGCCCGCCGCGGTGGCGCGCGCGGTGTCGGGGTGCCCGCCGGTCGCGAAGACGATCGCGCCGGCACCGACGAAGAGAAAACCGGCGGCCTTCGCGAGATCGCGCAGCCAACGGAAGACGTTCTTGGTGCGGCTCGGCGAGGCGAGCGCCGCGGCCTCGGTGCACTGCCAGATCGCGAGACCGACCAGCCCGACCGCGGCGAGCCAGAGCGCGATGCGCCCGAGCGGGGTCTCGGCGATCGCGGCGAGCGCGCCCGACCGGTTCGCGGTCGTGCCGGCGCCCACCGACACACCGACCGCGACGCTCCCGATGATGAGGTTGACCGCGCCGTTGAAGACCAGCCCCGCTTGGGCGAGCACGCGCCAGGTGCGGTGACGACGGGTGTCGAGGGCGGTCGCGACCACCGACCGTGCCGAACGGACGACCCAGTTCGCGGGTTCGCGGAGGGTCTCGGCGTCGTCGGGCATAGAAGTGAAACCTATCCGACTTCCGGCGGGGAGGCCGACGGGAGTCGCGCAACGGGCTTCCGCCGACGACACCGCGGTCGCACCATGGACCATGGCGCGCGCTCTCGACTACCGCGGAATCGGCTACGACACCGGCACCGACTACCTTCCCCAGCGGCACTCGCGCGAGGACTGGACGCTGCAGGGCATGCGCGACGACATCCTGCTGATCCGCGACGGACTGCACTGCAACGCCGTGAACGTCTTTGGCTCGTATCCCGATCACATCGCCGCCTGCGCCGAGTTCGCGGCCGAGTGCGGCCTGGTCGTCTGGGTGCAGCCGCACCCCGTCGACGTGGCCGACGCGGACGCGTTCGACCAGATCGCGCGGGTGGCCGAGACCGCCGAGTCACTGCGTCGGCGCGGCGCCGACGTGCGGATGAACCTCGGCTGCGAGTTCAGCCTGTTCGCGCGGGGCATCGTTCCGGGGCGCAGCTACACGGCACGGGCCCGCGCGCTGTACGTGCTCTGGCCGGCGATGGCGGTCGTCAACCGCAGGCTCGACCGTTATCTCGCCAGGGCCGCGGCGGTGGCGTGGTCGAGGTTCACCGGAGAGCTCACCTACGGCGCCGGCAGTTGGGAGAAGGTCGACTGGCGCATCTTCGACGCCGTCGGTGTCAACCTGTACCGCGACTCGTACAACGCCGCGGGCTTCGAGAGAACCCTCGACGGGTTGGTCGGGCAGGGAAAGCCGGTGCTGATCACCGAATTCGGATGCTGCAGCTACCCGGGCGCCGACCGGCGCGGGGCCGGCGGCGACACGGTCGTCGACTGGCGCGACCTCGACGCGCCGCGGGTCAAGGGCGACCACCCGCGCGACGAAGAGGTGCAGCGGCGCTACATCGCCGAACTGCTCGACCTCTTCGGCGCGCACGGCGTCTCCGGGGCGTTCGTGTTCGAGTTCAGCGAGCCCACCTACCCGCGCTCCGACGACCCGCGGCGCGACATCGACGTCGCCGGGTTCGGCGTGCTCGCCGCGGTGCCGCGGGTCGGCGGCGAGGCGGGCCGCGCCTACGACCTGGTGCCGAAGGCCGCGTTCCACGAGATCGCTCGACGCTATGCGGGAGCGGGAGGCTCAGCCCCGGTGTGACCGCGATTCGTGCGCGAGCACGGCGAGCTGGATGCGGTTGTCGATGCCGAGCTTGCCGAGCGCGCTCGAGATGTGCGCTTTGACGCTGCCGTGCGAGAGGTAGAGCCGCTCGCCGATCTCCGCGTTGCCGAGACCGTCGGCGACCGCGAGCGCCACGTCGCGCTCCCTGTCGGTGAGCGGCGCGAGCGGGTCGGACTCGGGCGGGCCGCCCTCCTCGCCCGCGGCGGTGACGTGGTCGATGAGCTGGCGCAGCACGTCGCTCGAGACCGTGGGCCGCCCGTCTGCGGCGGCGCGGATCGCCGCCACGATCTCGGCGGGCGGCGTGTGCTTGAGCAGGAATCCCGCCGCGCCGGCGCGCAACGCGTCGAGCACCGTCGCGTCGGTGCGGAACGTGGTCAACACGATGACGGCCGGCACCACGGGGAGGCCCGCGGAACGCAGGAGGCGCACGGCCGAGATGCCGTCGACCCGCGACATCCGCACGTCCATCAGGATCACGTGCGGTTGCCGGGTGCGCACCGCGTCGACCACCTCGTCTCCGTCGGAGACGTCGCCGACGAGGGCGAGGTCGGTCTCCCCGCCGAGCATCAGGCGCAGCCCCGCGCGCACGAGAGGGTCGTCGTCGACGATGAGCACGCGGATCGGTTCGGGCAGCTCGTTCACGGGTCTCCGATCGGCAGGTCGCCGGCGAGCGCGAAGACTCCGTCGCGCAGGCCGTGGCTGAGCAGTCCGCCATCGATGCGCACCCGTTCGGCGAGACCCGCGATGCCCGAACCGACGCCGGGGATCTCGCTCGAGGTGAGGCCGATCGCGACGGGATTGCGCACCTCGACCAGCAGCCGGTCGCCGTGCGCGCGGATCGCGACGGCGACGGGGGAGCGGGGCGCGTGCTTGCGGGCGTTCGTGAGCCCCTCCTGCACGATGCGGTAGGCGGTGCGCTGCACGGAGGCCCGCGGGCCGGTCGTCGCCGTCGGATCGACCACGATCGAGACCTGTTGCCCGGCGCGGCGTGCCTCGGCCACCAGCCCGTGCACGTCGTCGAGCCGCACCTGCCGCCGCGTCGCGCCGAGCTCCTCCACGGCGCCGTCGTCCTCGCGCAACACGAGCAGCAGCTCGCGCAGGTCTTCGACGGCCAGATGCGCGTTCTCGCGGATCACCACGGCGGCACCGTGCACCTCGGCGAGGCTCACGGGCCGTGTGCCCTCCGACGACGCGGGCGCCGTGCGGAACTCGAGCGCGCCCGCGTGCACCGACAGCAGGGAGATGCGGTGGGCGAGCACGTCGTGCATCTCGCGGGCGATGCGTTCGCGTTCGTCGCGGCGCAGGGTCGCCAGCTGCGACTCGTACCGCTGCCGGTCGGCGAGCGCCGCCTGCCGCAGCCCCTCGATCACCTGGCGGCGCGCGCGGGCGAGCAGGCCCAGGCTCCAGCTGAGCAGGTACACGGTCGGGATGAAGATCAGCCACGACAGCCAGGTCGTATCGGCGACCGGCGCCACCCCGTGGTACGGCAGCGCCAACAGGATGTGCGCGGCGACGAAGGCCGCCGAGACGGGTGGGCGCACGAGCGATCCGAGCCGGTAGACCCCGACCAACACCGCGACACTCGCCGTGATCGCGAGCGTGCCCGGAATCACGAGCAGGGCGCCGACGAGCAGCGGGTGTCGACGCCCCCACCAGACGGACGCGGCCGACAACACGGCGAGCGCGACATCGACCGGCCAGTACCAGTCGGCGATCGACGGGTACGCGTCTGCACCGAGCACGGTGACGAGCGTGAAGAACAGCGACGTCGCGATGAGCACGGCGTCGATGCCGCGCTGGCGACGGGTCGGTTGCACGCCGCGCTCGTCCATACGTCGAGGATACGAACTCGGCGGCCGGGCGGCGAGGGTTCTGGACGGTCGGCCGTGATCGGCGGTGGATTTCGGCCGATCGGCGGATGCGGCCGGCCGGCCGGCGCGCCAGTGTGGAGCCATGTCAGACGAACAGAACATCCCCCGCCCCGGGTTCGCTCTCGAACTCGTCGACCTGCGCCGTGAGTTCGGCGAGAAGGTCGCCGTCGACGACGTGAACCTCAGAGTTCCCCGTGGCTCGTTCTACGGACTGGTCGGACCGAACGGTGCAGGCAAGACCACCGCGCTGTCGATGGCCGTCGGCCTGCTGCGCCCGACATCGGGACACGCGGTCGTCGAAGGCATCGACGTCTGGAGCGACCCGGTCGCCGCCAAACGCAGCCTCGGCGTGCTGCCCGACGGTCTCGCACTCCCCGAACGCCTCACCGGCGGCGAACTGCTCACCTACTGGGGGCGGTTCAGGCGCATGGACGCCGCCGCGGTGGCGAGCCGCAGCGCGGAGCTCATCCGGATTCTCGAACTCGACGAGGCCGAGCAACTCGGCACCCTCGTCGGCGAATACTCGACCGGCATGCGCAAGAAGATCGGCCTGGCGACCGCCCTCCTGCACGCTCCGTCGGTGCTCGTGCTCGACGAACCCTACGAGGCCGTCGACCCGGTATCTGCCCGGGTGCTCACCCGTATCCTGCGGCGGTTCACTGAGACGGGAGGGTCGATCGTGATCTCCAGCCACGTCATGAGCCTCGTCGAGCAGTTGTGCGACCGTGTGGCGATCGTCGCCGACGGCCGCGTGGTCGCCGACGGCACCCTCGACGAGGTGCGCGCGGGGGTATCGCTGGAAGACAGGTTCGTCGGACTGGTCGGCGGCACCGAGGTCGACGAGGAGGAGCTGTCGTGGATCGGCTCCTGATCTCGCTCAAGTTCACCCTGCTGCGCAACAGCTCGAAGGGGCTGCGCGTCGTCGGCTGGGTCGTCGGCGCGGCCCTCGTCGCGGGAACCTGGGCCGCCGCGGCGCTCGCGACGAACGACCAGGTGCGCGGCTCGGTGCTCACGCTGGCGTTCGCCGGCTGGGTCGTCGGCGCCGCGCTCGGACCCGTGCTGATGAGCGGATCGGGCACGCTGCGCCCCGACTACTTCGCCCTGCTGCCGATCGACCGTCGGGCGCTCGGCCGCGGGCTGCTCGTGAGCACCTTCGTCGGCATCGGCTCGGGGTACGTCGTCGTCGCCTTCCTCGCCGCGGCGGTGCACGCCGCGCTCGTCGACCCGGCCACCCTCGTGCTGGTCGTGCCCGGCGCCCTGCTCACGTGGGTCTTCGCCATCACCGTGTCGCGGCTCGTCTACGGCCTGCTCGGCGCGGCGATGCGCTCGAAGGTCGGTGTCGAGATCGCGGGCATCCAGTTCGGCCTGATGTTCGCCGCGATCTTCACCGGCTGGATGGTCGTGCAGGCCGCGATCGAGAGCATCCCCGCGCTCGTGCGCGACGGGCTGCCCGAGGGGCCGATCACGGCGGTGCTCGACGGCTTCCCCAGCTCGTGGCCGTTGCTCGCCGTCGAAGCCGCCGCGACCGGAGACTGGGCGGCGGCCCTCGGGCTGCTCGCCGCCCTCGCCGGTCTCGACGCCGTGCTCGTCGTCGCTACCGTCGCCGTCCTCACCCCGCGGCAGGAGGTGACCGCCCGGCGCCGCACGGGGCGGCGGCTGTCACCCCGGCTCGTCGACGGCGGCGGGATCCTCCCCGCCACGCAGCTCGGCGCGGTCATCGGCAAGGAGTACCGCCAGTGGACCCGCGATCCCTGGCGGTCGCTCGAGGTGCGCTCGGGAGTCTGGACGGGGATCGCGATCGGCTTCTTCGCCCTCGTCAGCGGCGAGTACGCCGTGCTGGCGGCGTTCTCCGGCCTGATCGTCGCGTTCATGATGGGCGTCGCCGCGCTCAACCTCTACGGTCAGGACGGCTCGGCGGTCTGGCAGTCGGTCGTCGGGCAGGACGCGACGTCGATCCGCTCCGACGTGTACGGCCGGCAGTGGGCGACCGTGCTCGTCTTCCTCCCGCACGCCCTGCTGATCACGGTGGTCTTCATCCTGCTGACGCAGGAGTTCTGGGTCGTTCCGGCCGTGCTGGCCGCCTTGCCCGCGCTGTTCGGCGCGGGCAGCGGTGCCGCTCTCATCACCTCGGCCGTCGGGGTCTCCCCGGGCGTCGACCCGCGCCGCCGGGTCGGCCCGAACGATGCGAACGGCAACGTCAGCGTGCACCTCTGGGTCGTGATGGCGCTCATCGCGATCGGCGTGCTGCCCACCGCCGCGGTCATCCTGTGGTCGTTGCTGGTGCCGTCGACGGCGCTGTCGATCGTGACGGTGCTCGTCGGCCTCGTCAACGGGTGGGCCGCGGCCTGGCTGTTCGGCCGCATCGCGATCGGCTACCTGCAGAACCGTATGCCCGACGTCTTCACCCGCATCCGCTACGGGAAGGTCTTCCGGGCCGAGGCGTCGTCGGGTGTGCTCGACTGGGTCGCGGCGCTCACGCTGCGCGGCGAGCAGGAGATGGTCGCCAAGAAGCAGAAGGAGAGGCAGGACAAGATCGCCGCCCGCAGCCGGGCCTGACGCCGCAGCCGGGCCTGACGCCGCAGCCGGGCCTGACGCCTCGGGCGGGAGGTCGCGACGGCGGTCGTGCGCGACGGCCCTAAAGTAGACGGGATGGGGAACAACCGCGCCGCGACCGCCGGCATGCTCGCCCTGATCCTCTCGTCCGTGCTCTGGGGCACGACCGGAACCGCGGCCAGTTTTCTGCCCGACGACGTCAGCCCGCTCGCCATCGGCGCCAGCACGATGGCCCTGGGCGGCATCCTTCTCTTCCTCGTCTCGGCGAAGACCGCCCTCGTGGGCCTGCGCGACCCGGCGGCGCGTCGCTGGCTGCTCATCGGGGCAGTCGGCGTGTTCGTCTACCCGCTCGCCTTCTACAGCGCGATGGATCTCGCGGGCGTCGCGATCGGAAACGTCGTCGCGCTCGGCTCTGGCCCGGTCTTCGCGGCGATCTTCGAGTGGCTCTGGGAGCGTCGCGGGCTCTCCACCCGCTGGTTGGTCGCGACGGCGGTCGCCATCGTCGGAATCACCTTGCTCGCTTTCAGCCGGCATGCGGATGACGCGGGGGGAGGCGACGACGTCACCCTCGGTGTGCTGCTCGGCCTGCTCGCGGGCGTCGCGTACGCCCTCTACACCTACGCCTCGAGCCGCGCGATAGCGGTCGGCCACACCGGACGCAGTGTGATGGGCGGAATGTTCGGGCTCGGCGCCGTCGCCCTGCTTCCCGTGTTCCTCGCCCTGGGCGCGCCGCTGCTGCAGTCGCCGCAGAGCGTCGGCATCGCGGCCTACCTCGCGGTCGGCCCGATGTTCGTGGCCTACCTGCTCTTCGGTTTCGGGCTCACGCACATGCGCAGTTCCGTCGCGACGACGGTGACCCTGATCGAACCCCTCGTGGCGACCGTGCTGGCCGTGATCGTGGTGGGCGAACGGCTCGAGCCGGGCGGCTGGGTCGGCCTCGCGCTGATTCTCGCCGGGATTACGGTGCTCGTTACGGCTCGGCGACCGCCGAAAAGCCGGGTAGCGTTCTAGAATTTCGGCATGGACAGCACGGGCGGAACGCCAGACGCAGACCGATACGGCGTCGATCCGGGCGATTCGGCCGACGACGAATTCGCACCGCCGCGCGTGCGACGCTCGACCTACACACCGCCACCGCAGTATCGCGAGGCCTTCGCCGACGCGACGGGAGAGTCGTACCCGGTGTCGGCGCCCGTCGCCGCCCGGCCCGCCCAGCCCGGCCCGGTGGGCGCAGCGCCCGTCGAACCCGCGCCCGACGAACCCGCGCCTGTCGAACCTGCGCCTGTCGCCCCTGCACCTGTCGAACCGGCGCCCGTAGTCGCGGAGACCGTCGCCCCGGCGGCGCAGGAGCTTCCGGTCTGGTCGCCTCCCGCTCGCGAGACGCCCGTGTGGACCGCCCCTGCCGCTACCTCCACGGCAGCAGCCGAGCCGACCGGCGACGTGTGGACGGCACCACCCGCGGCCCCGGTCATCCCCGACTGGAACGCGCAGCAGCGCGTCACCGCTCCGCCGGCCGCAGTGGACCCGGCCCCCGCAGCGACGGCGCCCGAGCCGCTCGCCTCCGCGCCCGTCTGGACACCCGAGCCCGACCTCCCCGTCGACCCGCCGGTCGAGCCCACATCGCCCTACCGTCCGTGGACGCCCGACAGCCACGTGGATGCCGACGCCTACTGGAACACCGCGCGACCCCCGTCGTACGTGCCCGCCGAGCCCGCCGTCGCGCAGCCCATCGAGCTCCTCCCCGCTCCGGCCGACCCGGAACCGGCGGCGCCCGCGCAGGCCGAGCCGACACACCTCGAGCCGGCCTCCGCGCAGCCCGGGGCCGAGACTGCGGCAGTCGAGCCCGCACCCGTCGACGACGGCACGTCCGTCGAGCAGTCGGCCGCACCCGTCTGGTCGGCTCCGGTCTGGTCGGCGCCTGTCTGGTCGCTCGACGCCGACGAGCCGCACGACCCGTACCGGGCCTGGACTCCCGAGCAGACGGCGCCCGAGCAGCCCGCGCCCGAGCAGCCCGCGCCGGCGCAGAACGCGCCCCAGCAGCCCTCGGCCCCCGAGCCGGCCGCGCCGCCCCGGTACATGACGCCCGACGACGAGGCGTCGACCCTCGCCGCCCACGCCCCGCCCGTCGGGCAACCGTGGATCCCGCAGCGCCGGTCGCTGCCCGACGACGAACTGCTCAGCGTTCTCGAGGCCGCCGACAGCGAGCCCGGCGGAACGCTGCACGCGATGGACGCCCTCGAGAACGAGATGCGCCTGCGCGAAGAAGAGGTGCAGGAGTACCGCGAGTGGGAAGACTCGATGCTCGCGGTCGGCACCCCCGAGGCCCTCGCGGTCGTCGCCCAGGTGCGTCCCGAGTTCACCGCGATCGTCATCCCGGCCGAGCTCGAGCCGACGCAGGCGATCCCGATCCAGTACCCCGCCGGCGAACAGGGCGACGACCCGTGGCCGTTCAGCGAGCCGGGCGAACCCGAGGTGCCGCTCCTTCCCGAGCCGCCCCTGCAGCCCGAGCAGCCCGCCGAGCCGTGGCCGTCGCCCGCACCCGAGGTGCCTCTCGAACAGGCACCGCCGGTCGAGCCGACCGTCGCTCCCGAGCTGCCCGACGCCCCCACGACGCCCGTGTCCCCGGACGAGCCCGAGGTCGCCCCCGACGAGTCCGGCGTGTCGCACGACATGCCGCAGTCGTGGTTCGACGCCCTCGTCGCACCGGTCGAGACCCCCGCAGTTGGCGAGCCCGTCGTGCCGGCCCCCGCGCCCACGCCGCAGGCCCCCGTTCCCTCCACCGCGGTCGCCGTGCACACCGGCTACCCTGTGCCGAACTTCGACCAGCTGCTCGCCGAGGATCCGCAGCCCGAACCGGCCGAGGCCGTACCGGAGAAGAGGCGCAGGCTCCCTTTTGGCGTCGCCGTCGCTGACGGCCAGCCCCAGAACCCCGCCGGCGCCGCCCCCGCCGGCGCCGCCCCCGCCGGCGCCGCCCCCGCCGGCACCGCCCCCGCTCCGGCCATCACCGAGCCGGTCGCCGCCGAACCGGTCGCCGCGCCCACCCGCCGCCCGATCTTCCTGCTCGAGCAGGCGGGCCAGCGGCCGACGGCGCGCGACCTGCGCACCGGCCATGCGTCGCGCATGTTCTGGCTCTGGTTCGCCGCGAACTCCTCGGTGGTCAGCATCGGCCTCGGCGCCATGATCTTCTCGCTCGGCATGAGCCTGCGGCAGTCGGTCGTCGCGACGCTCGCCGGTGTCGCCCTGTCGTTCCTCCCGCTCGGCCTCGGAACCCTCGCCGGCAAGCGCAGCGGGCAGCCCGCGGTCGTCGTCTCCCGCGCGGCGTTCGGCGTGGTCGGCAACGTCGTGCCCGCCGCCCTCGCCCTCGCGTCGCGGGTGTTCTGGGGCGCCGTTCTGCTCTGGCTCTTCGCGGCATCCGTCTCCACCTTCTTGGGCGGCGACGGCCCGACGGCCGGCCTCGTCGTCGTCTTCATCGTGGTCGGGGTGATGCTCGCGCTGGTGGTCGCGTTCCTCGGCTACTGGCTGCTCGCGCGGGTGCAGCTCGTGATCAGCGTGGTCTCCGCCGTGCTCATCGTCGGCTTCGTCGCCTTCACCTGGCAGCGTGTCGACCTGCGCGCGGCCCTCTCCGTCGACGACGGACCGTGGGTGCTGCTGCTCACCGGGGCGATCGCCGTGTTCTCGTTGCTCGGGCTGGTGTGGGCGAACAGCGCCTCCGACCTGGCCCGCTACCAGCGCCCCGGAGGCTCGGGCGGGTCGAACATGCTCTGGGCGAACTTCGGCACCACCCTGCCGAGTTTCGTGCTGATCGCCTACGGCGCCCTGCTCGCCGCCTCCGACTCCGCGCTCGGCACGGCGCTCGTCGCCGACCCGGTCGACGCCCTCACCTCGATCCTGCCCGGCTGGTACGCGGCCCCGCTCATCGTCGGCACCGCCCTGAGCCTGCTCTCCGGGGTCGTGCTCGCCAGCTACTCCGGCGCCTTCGCGCTGCAGGCGGTCGGCGTGCGCGTCGAACGGCAGTGGGCGACGCTCGTGGTCGGCGGCCTCGTCGCGGTGCTGGCCGTCGGCTTCAGCCTGCTCGACGTGACGCTGGTCGAGGTCTTCCGCGACCTCGCCACGACGGTCGCCGTGCCGGTCGCCGCGTGGGCGGGCATCTTCGCCGCCGACACGATGATCCGCAACCGGGCGCTGCACACCGCCTCGCTGCTGCGCGTCGGCGGCGTCTACCCGAAGGTCAACTGGGTGAACCTGCCCGCCCTGGTCGTGCTCACGGCGGTCGGCTGGGCGTTCACGACCGCGACCGTCGGCGGCCTCGGTTGGCAGGGCTACGGATTCACCCTCGCGGGCGTCGACCCCTCCGGCGACCTCGCCGGCAGCGACCTCGGCGTGCTGCTCGCACTCGTGTTCGGACTCCTCACGCCGATCGCGACCGGCATTCCGGCGATCCGGCGGCAGGAAGCCGCCGCGCGCCAAACCGACCGCGCGACGCCAAAGTAGAATCGACCTATGTCCCACACCGTCGCCGAGGTCAACGCCGTAGCCGAATCGCTCTGGCCCCTCGCGGGCACCGAGTCGTGGGACGCCCCCGGTCTGCTCTCCGGTGATCCCGCGCGCTCCGTGTCATCCGTGCACCTCGCCGTCGACGCGGTCGCCGACAGCGTCGACGAGGCGATCGCCGCGGGCGCCGACCTGCTGCTCGTGCACCACCCGCTGCTGCTGCGCGGGGTCACCTCGGTCGCCGAAGACCGCTACAAGGGCGCCCTGCTCGCGAAGCTGATCCGCGCCGACTGCGCGCTGATCGCCGCGCACACCAACGCCGACGTGGTCGAGAGCGGAACCTCCGCGGTCTTCGCCGACCGGCTCGGACTGCTCGACCAGCGCCCGATCTCGCCCTCCGACTCGCACCCCGACCGCGGCATCGGCCGTGTCGGCCGGCTCGCCGCCCCGACCACGCTCGGAACGCTCGCCCGCGAACTCGGCGACATCCTGCCCGCGACGGCCAGCGGCATCCGCGTCTCCGGCGACTTCGACGCCCCCGTCTCGACCATCGCCCTCTGCGGCGGCGCGGGCGACTCGCTGCTCTCGGCGCCCGCGGTGCTCGGCGCCGACGTCTACATCACGAGCGACCTGCGCCACCACCCCGCCTCCGAGGCCCGCGAGAACGCCCGGCTGTCGACGGGCCCGGCGCTCATCGACGTGTCGCACTGGGCGAGCGAGTGGTTGTGGCTCGAGACCGCGGCGAACCAGCTGCGCGAGAATCTTCCCGGCGTGACCGTGACGGTGAGCGATCTCCGCACCGATCCTTGGGATTTCGTTGTTATCCAGTAGTTCTATGAAGAAAGCGGTGAAGGCCTCATGGCTCTGAAAGCCAGTCCAGACGCGCAGGCGAGACTCCTCGACCTCCAGGCCCTCGACACGAAGATCGCCCAGCTCACGCACCGGGCGAAGGGCCTTCCCCAGCACGCGGCGATCGCGAAGCTGCAGGCGCAGATCGATGCGCTGCGCATCGTGCTGCTCGAGCAGTCGGGAGCGCGCGAAGACGTGCTCACCGAGCTCTCACGCATCGAATCGGATGTCTCGATCGTCACCGCGCGCATCAAACGCGACACCGACCGGGCCCAGCAGTCCACCTCGGCGAAAGACGCCCAGGCGTTCGAGCACGAGCTGGCGAACCTGGCCAAGCGCCAGTTCGACCTCGAAGAGATCGAGCTCACCGTCATGGAGAAGCTCGAGGAGCGCGAGAGCGCCCTCGCTGCCACGAACGGGTCGATCGACGACCTGCAGGCGCAGATCGACGTGATCGTCGCCGAGCGAGACGCCGAGCTCGTCGTGCTGCAGGCCGACATCGTGGCGGCAACCGCCGACCGTGCGGCCATCGCGGCCACCGTTCCCGACGACCTGCTCGCCCTCTACGACAAGCAGCGCCTGCGCTACGGCGTCGGCGCGTCGCACCTGCGCTTCGGCGTCTCGAGCGCGAGCGGTGTGAAGCTGCTCGAGAACGAGATGGCCGAGATCCGCGCCGCCGCACCCGACGCCGTCATCATGTGCGCCACGAGCGAGGCCATCCTGGTGCGCACGAAGGAATCCGGGCTGTAGGCCAGCCGGTAGACTTACCAACCGAATGGGTCGGCAAGACGGTCGCGTTTGCCAGCAATGGCAGCCGAGGAACGTCCGGGCTCCGCAGAGCAAGGCGGTGGGTAACACCCACCCGGGGTAACCCGCGAGAACAGTGCAACAGAAAGCAGACCGCCAGCGGCGCCAGCGCCGCGGGTAAGGGTGAAACGGTGGTGTAAGAGACCACCAGCGGCCGGGGCGACCCGGTCGGCTAGGTAAACCTCGCCAGGAGCAAGGTCACACAGGAAGCGTTACGGGCTGCTCGTCCAGTTTCCGGGTAGACCGCTAGAGGCGTGCGGCAACGTACGTCGTAGATAGATGGCCGTCCAGCGCGCACTCTCGGGTGCGCGTCAACAGAACCCGGCGTATCAGCCGGCCCATTCACAACCTCTTCTTCATCTGCGTGGCGGTGACGCCGTAGCCGATCCACGCGGGCAACCGGTCGGCCGCCATCGGCTCCAGTCGCACGCTCACGAGGTCGGGGAGTCCTCGACGGTCTGTCCCTCGAGCAGCGCCTTGAGCGTGTGCAGGTCGGCGACGATCGTCGCGGCGTCGTGCTCGAACTCGGCGTCGGTCTGGTCGTCGGAGCGGCGGAGGGTGAAGACGACCTCGCTGCCCGTTCCGTGCTGGATCACGCGCATCGGGTTGTAGAAGGTCTCACCGCTCGCGAGCGTGACGGTGTGGTCGAGCACGCCGAGCGCGTTGCGGTCGACGAAGCCGATCGTCAACCGCCCCATCGGCGACTCGACCACCCACTCGCCGTCGACCAGCTCGATGCTGTCGCCGATTCCGCTCGCCCAGTTCGGCAGGTTGGTGTGGTCGGAGGTGTAGTCGTAGACCTCGGCCGCCGGCCGGTCGATGTCGAGAGAGATGTGTCGGGATTCGGATGCCATGGGTCCAGTCTGCGCGTCGGCCGCCGGTTCGGTCTACATTGAGCGTATGGATGGCACGGCTGCGGTCGACTCGTATATGGCGTCTCTCGACCACCCCTTCGCGGCGGAGGTGCAGACCGTGCGCGAGTACATCCTCGCGGCGCACCCGCTGGTCACCGAGCGCATCAAGTGGAAGTCGCCGAGCTTCCACGTCGGCACCGACGATCTCGGGGCGTTCGAACTGCGGCCGACCGCGTTCCTGCGGCTCATCCTCGTCTTCCCCCACGGTCTCGTCGACGACCCGACCGGGCTGATGACGGGAACCTGGGCCGACCGCCGCGAACTGCGGTTCACGAGCGCCGCGGATGTCGCGGCCAAACGTTTCCCGCTGCAGCACGTCGTGCGCGACTGGGTGGCCCTGCTGCCCGCGTCTGCCTAGGCGCTCCGGCTCAGGGCAGGCGGCGCCCCGCGAACAGGGCGTGCAGCAGGGGAGCGACCGAGGCGGCCATGAACACCGTGCCGAGCACGGCGTCGTCGGCTCGCAGGATCACGCCGGCGATCAGCAGCGCGCCGAAGAGCAGTGCAGACACCAACCGCCTGGCCGTGCGGTCGAGCCGGGCCACCTGCCGTTCGAGTTTCGGGCTGCCCACCGACAGCGAGCCGTCTTCCAACCGGTCGGCGAGCGCGTCGAGCCGCTTCGGCAGTCGGACCGCCACGGCCGCGATGTCGAGGGCCTCGCGCCCGAGGTCTTGCGCGATGTTGCCGCGCTCGTCGCGGATGAGCTGGGCGGCGTACGGTTCGACCGAGTCCCAGAGGTTGAACGAGGGATCGAGTGCGCTCGCCACACCCGAGGTCAAGGTCATCGCCCTGATCACGAGCAGGAAGTTCTCGGGCAGCTGGAAGGGCAGCGACCGCACGACCTCGCCGAACTGCGCGGCGAAGATGCGGAACTCGCGGGGGTCGACCTCGCGCAGTTCGGCGAACCCCATGCCGCCGAACCGCGCGAAAAGCGCGGTCATGGCACGTTCGAGTTCTGCGGTGTCCGCCGTCGACAGCAGCACGCCGACGTCCTGCATCGCCGTGACGAGGCCCCTGCCGTCGCGAGAGGCGGCCGCGATGAGCAGTCTGCGCAGGCCCGTGCGGGTCGTCGCCGGAACCTCGCCCATCATGCCGAAGTCGATGAAGGTGAGTTTCCAGCCGCGACCGCCGTCGGCGACCGGGGTGACGAAGATGTTGCCCGGGTGCGGGTCGGCGTGGAAGAAGCCGTGGGTGAACAGCTGGTCGAACATAACCTCGGCGAACAGGGGTGCGACCTCGGCCGGATCGATGCCGGCCGCGACCAGAGCGTCGACGTCGGTGATCTTGATCGCCGTGACGTCTTCCATGGTGAGAACACGCCGGGTGGTGCGTTCCCAGACGACGGCGGGAACGGCGACCCGGTCGTCGCCGGCGAAGAACCCGGCGAACCGCTCGGAGTTGGAGGCCTCGTTGAGATAGTCGATCTCCTCGAGCGACGTCGTCGCGAACTCCTCGACGAGCGCGGGCGCGTCGACCCGGGAGTACACCAGCCGGACCCGGCTGAGCCATCCGCCGACCTTGCGAAGCGCGGCGAGGTCGACGTCGACGATCGTGTCGATGCCGGGCCGTTGCACCTTGAGCACGACCGCGTCGAGCCCGGTATCGGCGGCGTCCGCCGCACCGAGCGACGCGCGATGGGCCTGGCCGAGCGACGCGGCGGCGACCGGGGACTCGGTCACGGAGGCGAACACGCGGGAGAGCGGCGAGTGCAGTTCGGTCTCGGCGAAAGCGCGGATCGCGGCGAACGGCACCGGCGGCACCTCGTCCTGCAGCCCCTCGAGCTCCTTGGTGATCTCGGGAGGCAGCACGTCGAGCCTGGACGACATGTACTGGCCGACCTTGATCATCAGACCGCCCAGGTCGACGGCGAGCACGTGGAAGCTGCGCGCGAAGCGCCGCATGCGGGCCGCGCGGGTGCGTTCGGCGACCCTCCTCAGCCCGACGCGCGGGAGGAACAGCTCGAACCACCAGGTGACCGCGAGATACCAGGAGGCGAACCGCAGGATGCGCCGGTACCGCGCGCGCCCCTCTTCGGCGATGTGGACCGACAAACCCGTGTCAGTCCTGGGCGAGGATCGAGTACAGCCGGCGGCGCGCCTCGTCGAGCACCGCGACCGCCTCGTCGACCTGTGCGGCCGATCCCGAGCGGTTGACCTGTGCCGCTGCCTGCGCGAGTTCGACACCGGCCTTGGGCAGCGCGGTGTAGCGGCCGCCGTGCGCGGAGTCGGCGGAGTCGAAGGGCGAGGTGTGCTCGTCGCCGGCGACGGCGCGACCGGCCTCGGTGAGCGAGTAGATCTTGCGGCCGTTCGACTCTTCGGCGCTGATCAGGCCTTCGTCGGCCAGCAGCTGCAACGTCGGATAGACCGAGCCGGCGCTGGGCTTCCAGCTTCCGCCGCTGCGCTCCTCGATCTCGCGGATGATCTCGTAGCCGTGGCGCGGCTTCTCGGCGAGGAGGGCGAGCACCGCGGTGCGCACCTCGCCGCGTCCGACGCGGGTGCCGGAGCGCTTGTCGAATTTCTCGCGCAGCTGCTCCATGGCCTGCCACACGGCGTCGAAGTTGTTGCCTGCGCCGAAACCGGTCGAAGAGGTAGTGGCCACGATGTTCTCCCTGTCGATAGTGAACGATATAGAACGATAGCCCTAACGATATACCTCGGCGCTACATCTCGCTCGGTGCGAAGCGATACCCCATCCCCGCCTCGGTCAGCAGGTAGCGCGGTTTGCCCGGCTCCGCCTCGAGCTTCTTGCGCAGCTGGGCGAGGTAGAGCCGCAGGTAGCCGGTGTCGGTCGTGTACTGCGGTCCCCACACTTCGGTGAGCAGCGTCTCGCGGGTGACCAGACGGTCGGGGTTGCGCACCAGCACCTCGAGCAGGCGCCACTCGGTCGGGGTGAGCCGCACCGCGGCGCCGCCGCGGGTGACCAGGTGGGCGGCCAGGTCGACGGTGACGTCGCCGAAGGTGACGACCGGTTCATCCGTCGCCGTCGGCGTGCGCCGGGCGAGCGCGCGGATGCGCGCGAGCAGTTCGTCGGCCGCGAACGGCTTGGTCACGTAGTCGTCGGCGCCCGCGTCGAGCGCGTCGACCTTGTCGAGGGAGTCGCTGCGGCCCGATACGACGAGGATCGGCACGGTCGACCAGCCGCGCACACCCTCGATCACCTGGATCCCGGTGAGGCCGGGCATCCCGAGGTCGAGCACGATGATGTCGGGGTGCGCGTCGGCGGCCAGCCGGAGCGCCTCGCGTCCGTCGCTGGCGGTGACGACCTCGTAGCCGCGGGCGGCGAGAGTGATGCGCAGCGCACGCAGGATCTGCGGGTCGTCGTCGGCGATGAGAATCTTCACGAGGCATCCGATGCGTCTGGGAGGGGGAGGGCGACGACCATGGTCAATCCTCCGCCCGGAGTGTCTTCGGGCTCGAGCGTACCGCCCATGGCCTCGACGAAACCCTTCGACAGGGCGAGACCGAGGCCCACGCCGGTGGTGTTGTCGGTGTCGCCGAGGCGTTGGAACGGCACGAAGACGTCGTCGCGACGCTCGGCGGGGATGCCGGGCCCCGAGTCGATGACGCGCAGCTCGACGCGTGTGCCGAACACGCTCGTCGCGATGACCGGCATGCTGCCGTCGGGGGAGAAGCGCAGCGCGTTCGCCAGCAGGTTCACGACCACCCGCCGCAGCAGCACCGGGTCGGCCGCGACCGGCGGGATGTCGGCGAGCTCGAGCCGAACCTGCCCCGGCGAGGTGCCGAGTTCGTCGAGCGCCTCGAGCACTACGTCGTCGACGGCGACCGGCGCCATCGACACCCCGAGCACACCGGCCTGCAGCCGGGAGGCGTCGAGCAGTTTGGTCACCAGGTCGGCGAGGCCGTCGAGGCTCTCCTCCGCGGTCTCCAGCAGGTCGGCGCGGTCGGCGGCCGAGAGGATCACGTCGGTCGAGCGCAGGCTGGTGACGGCGGCGGTGGCCGCGGCCAAGGGTCGGCGAAGGTCGTGGCCGACCGCGGCGAGCAGGGCGGTGCGCAGCCGGTCGGCTTCGGCGAGCGGGCGCATACCCTCCGCCTCGGAGACGAGCGATCGCCGCTGCAGGGCCGACTCGATCTGGGAGAGGAAGGCCTCGAGGATGCGCCTGTCGGAGGCCGGCAGATCCGGTCCGCGCAGGTAGAGGTGCGCCGTGCCGCCGAGGGGCAGTTCGGTCTCGACGTCGTCGGGCGATGCGAGCGCCGACTCGGTCGACGTGTAGAGCGCGAGGCCGTCGTCGTAGACGATCACGCTGGTCATGCCGAACGCCTCCCGCATACGCCCGACCAGGGCGTCGAGGGCGTCCTGTCCGCGCAGGACGCTGCCCGCGACCGTCGCGAGCGTCTCCGATTCGGCGAGCGCACGGGCGGCGGCGCGCGACCGGCGCGCGGCCTGGTCGACGACGATGCTCACCAGCACCGCGACGATGATGAAGATGACGAGCGCCACGAGATGCAGCGGATCGCTCACCGTCACCGTGTACAGCGGCGAGACGAAGAAGAAGTCGAGCAGGAAGCCGGCAAGCAACGCCGAGACGAGGGCGGGCCAGATGCCGCCGACGAGCGCGACGACGACCACGAACAACTGGTAGGCGAGCACGTCGCTCGTGATCGACGCGTCGGTGCGCACCAGGCCGAGCAGCCAGGTGATGAGCGGTAGGCCGACGAGGGCCAGGGCGAGCCCGGCGAGCCGACGCCGGGTCGACAGGGCGCCGCCGACGCGGGGGAGCGCCCGTCGCCCGGCCGAGGCGTGGGAGACGATGTGCACGTCGATGTCGCCGGCCTCGCGGATCACGGCCGCGCCGTTGCCCGAACCGGTGAACAGCGTGCTCAGCCAGCTGCGTCGGCTCACACCGATCACGAGCTGGGTCGCGTTGACGCTGCGGGCGAACTCGACGAGGGCCTTCGGGATCTGCTCGCCGACGACCTGGTGGTAGCTCCCGCCCAGCGTCTCGACGAGGGTGCGCTGGTCGGTGAGGGCCGCCGTGTTGACCTCGGCGAGGCCGTCGGTGGCGGTGACGTGCACGGCGAGCAGCTGCCCGCCGCTCGACCGGGCGGCGATGCGTGCCCCGCGGCGCAGCAGCGTCTCGCCCTCGGAACCGCCGGTGAGGGCGACCACGACGCGTTCGCGCGCCTCCCACTTCGAGTCGATGCCGTTCTCGGCCCGGTACCGCAGCAGTGCGCTGTCGACCTCGTCGGCCAGCCAGAGCAGGGCGAGTTCGCGCAGCGCCGTGAGGTTGCCGAGCCGGAAGTAGTTCGACAGCGCCGCATCCACCCGCGCCGCCGGGTAGACCAACCCTTCGCCGAGACGGTCACGGAGGCTCTGCGGCGCGAGGTCGACCAACTCGACCTTGTCTGCCCGCCTGAGTACAGCATCCGGAACCGACTCTCTCTGCGCCGCCCCCGTGATCTGCTGCACGACGTCGTTGAGGCTCTCGATGTGCTGCACGTTGACCGTCGAGATGACGTTGATGCCGGCCGCGACGAGTTCTTCGACGTCGTTCCAGCGCTTGGCGTTGCGCGAACCGGGGGCGTTGCTGTGGGCGAGCTCGTCGACGAGCGCCCACTCGGGGCGCCGCGCGAGCACTGCGGGGAGGTCGAGCTCGTCGAGGGTGACGCCGCGGTGGTCGACGACGGCGCGCGGAACGACCTCGAGCCCGTCGACGAGCGCGGCGGTCGCGGCGCGACCGTGGGTCTCGACCACGGCGACGACGACGTCTTTGCCCGCGTCGGCGAGGCGACGGCCCTCCTCGAGCATCGCGTAGGTCTTGCCGACACCGGGCGCCGCACCGAGCAGCACGACGAGCCGCCCGCGGGATTCCGCCACTGCCATCGGGTCGGTCCTCACTCTGCGGGTCTCACGGTGTCGTGCCCGACGCGGTCGCGTGGCACGTGAGAATCCTAGACGCGCGGGGCCGCCGAGGGCGCCGCCGTGCTGCCCGCCGGTGTTACCCGCCCCGACCCTTTCGGAAACTCAGGAGACGCGGTCGCGGCGGGAACACCGTCCCGCGTCACTCCGCGGGAGGGCGTTCACGGCCGGACGTTATGTCCTGAGTTTCCGAAAGCGGCGGGGGTGCGCGCACGTCGGGTTGCGCCGTTCGGGGCACTCTGCCGACCGGACCGCCCCATATGGCGCAACCCGCGCCCTGCACGCACCGGGCGCGCCGCCCGGCCTGCGCGAGCTACGCGATGCCCTCGGGCTTCTTCACGGCGAGGGCGGCAGCGCCCAGGATGCCCGCGTTGTTGCGCAGCTTGGCCGGAACGATCGGGGTGGTCAGCTTCAGCAGCGGCAAGAACTGCTCGTGGCTCTTCGAGACGCCGCCGCCGACGATGAACAGGTCGGGGGAGAAGAGGAACTCGACGGTCGAGTAGTACTTCTGCAGGCGCTTCGTCGCCCACTTCTCGTAGGTGAGGCGCGAGCGCTCCTTCGCGGCGAACGAGGCGCGGGTCTCGGCGTCTTTGCCGCCGACCTCGAGGTGGCCGAGCTCCGAGTTCGGGATGAGCACGCCGTCGTAGATCATCGCCGAACCGATCCCGGTGCCGAGCGTGGTGAGGATGACGAGACCGTCGACGCCTTTCGCGGCCCCGAAGCGCACCTCGGCTACTCCGGCCGCATCCGCATCGTTCACGAAGGTGATGTCGCGACCCAGGGTCTTCTCGAACAGCGCTTCGGCGTCGAGGCCGATCCACTTGTGCGAGACGTTCGCGGCCGACAGCGTCTTGCCGTGCTTGACGATCGCGGGGAAGCAGACGCCGAGCGGGGTGTCGGCCTCGACGCCGCCGAGCTGGGCGATGAGTTCGACGACCGTGGCGAGGATCGCCTCGGGCTCCCCGCCCGTGGGAGTGGCCAGTTTCACCCGGTCGCTGATCAGCTCGCCGCTGTCGACGTCGACGATGGCCCCCTTGATCCCGGTTCCACCAATGTCGATTCCCAGCGCCGTTGTCATGCCCCCAGCCTAAGCCAGCGGCGACTAGGGAAGCGTCAGCACCTCGGCACCGCGCTCGGTGACGACCATGGTGTGTTCGAACTGCGCGGTCCAGCTGCGGTCGGCGGTGACGACGGTCCAGCCGTCGGCCCACATCTCCCAGTCGGGCGACCCGCCGAGGGTGAGCATCGGCTCGATCGTGAAGACCATGTTCTCGACGATCTCGGTGTCGAACCGGGGAGCGGAGTCGTAGTGCGGGATGATCAGGCCCGAGTGGAACGCCTCGCCGACGCCGTGCCCGGTGAATTCGCGCACGACGCCCAGGTCGAAGCGCTTCGCGTACGACTCGATGGCGCGGCCGATCACGTTGACCTGGCGGCCGGGGGCCACGGCCTTGATGCCGCGGTTCAGCGACTCGCGGGTGCGGTCGACGAGGTCGACGACCTCGGCCGCCACGTCGCCGACCAGGAACGTGACGTTGCTGTCGCCGTGCACGCCGTTCTTGTAGGCGGTGATGTCGATGTTGATGATGTCGCCGTCTTCGAGCACGGTGTCGTCGGGGATGCCGTGGCAGATCACCTCGTTGAGCGACGTGCACACCGATTTCGGGAAGCCGCGGTAGCCGAGGCACGACGGGTAGGCGCCGGCGGCGACGACGAAGTCGTGCCCGATGCGGTCGAGCTCGTCGGTCGTGACGCCGGGGCGCACGGCTCGGCCGACGGCCTGGATGGCCTGCGCCGCGATGATGCTCGACTCGCGGATGAGATCGATGGATGTCGCGGAGTACACGTCACCGCCGGTGAAGTTCTTCGGCGCCTTGCGCCCCACGTATTCGGGCCGCTCGATCTCGGCCGGCACGCTCCTCGGGGGTGAGATCCGGCCGGGTACGAGGTGTCCGTTGCTGTCGCGAGGCATACACTCAACTCTAGTTTCGATAGGAGGCCGACATGACGCAGTGGTGGTACAACACCAAGACCGGCGAGGTGGAAGAGGGCGCACAGTCGCCCGGTTCCGACCGTGACGGACCGTTCGCGACCCGTGAAGACGCCGCCCGCGCCCCGCAGATCGTCGCGGAGCGTGCCCGGCAGTGGGCGGAAGAGGAAGCGGCGGAAGACCGCTAGCCGCCCGGGGTCTCCGTTACTCGGGGTATTCGTTCTCGGGTGCTGGAAACTCCGCGGCGGTCACGTCGGCGATGTAGGCCTTGGTCGCGTCGCCGAGCACCGTCTTCAGGTCGGCGTACTGGCGCACGAACTTCGGGATGCGTCCGGTCGAAAGCCCGGCCCAGTCGGTCCAGACGAGCAGTTGCCCGTCGACGTGCGGCCCGGCCCCGACCCCGATCGTGGGGATGCGCAGTTCTTCGGTGACCCGGGCGGCGATGCCCGACGGCACCATCTCGAGCACGACCGCGAAGGCGCCGGCGTCCTCGACCGCGTGCGCGTCGGCGAGCAGCGCCTCTGCGCCCTCGCCGCGCCCCTGGATCATGTGTCCGCCGAGGCCGTGTTCGCTCTGCGGGGTGAACCCGATGTGCGCCATCACGGGGATGCCCGCCTCGACGATGCGGCGGATCTGCTCGGCGCTGCGCACACCGCCCTCGAGCTTGACCGCGTGCGCGCCGGTCTCCTTCATAAAGCGGAAGGCGGTGTGCAGGGCCTCGTCGGGGCTCGTCTCGTACGAGCCGAAGGGCATGTCGGCGACCACGAAGGCACGTTTGACCGAACCGGCGACGGCCCTGGCCAGCGGGATGAGCTCGTCGACGGTGACCGGAAGCGTGGTGTCGTGCCCGAACACGGTGTTGCCCGCGGAGTCGCCCACGAGCAGGAAGTCGATCCCCGCCTCGTCGAAGATCGTCGCCGTGAGCTGGTCGTAGCTGGTGAGCCCGGTGATCTTGATGCCCGACTCTTTCGCGATCTGGAAATGCCGGGTGCGGACGCGTTTGACTGCCTGCTCTGCCATGGGGCAAGTCTAGTTCGCGGTGCGGCGACGCCGCCGACCGCCGTCAGCCGCTGAAGACGGGCTGGAACCAGAACACGTCGACGACGAGCGCGACGACCAGCACCCCGATGACCGAGTAGCCCCAGGCCAGCGCCGCCGTCGGCGTGGCCCGCAGTTTGACGGTGCGCAAGAGCCCGATCGCCCAGACGAGCGGCAGCAGCAGCGCCGCCCCGAGGTCGATGCCGACCGGGTCGCCGGTGAAGCCGAAGAAGACGAGGTGCAGCACGGTGAAGAAGGCCACCGCGGCGAAGGCCACGACGTAGACGAGATAGAGCACCACGAGCGCGACGGGCGGTCTTCCGGACTTTTTCTTGGCTTGTGCCGTCTGTCTGGTTCTGGATGTCGCGGGCTTGGCCATTATCGAAGTGTACGGCCACGGCCGGGCGCCGAGCGGAGAGGGTGCTGAGCCAGTAGCCTTGTACCGCGGTAGACGACCACCGCCAGAACCACACACAGAGGAGCCGGATGGACAAGCAGCGGGACTTCGTTCTTCGAACCATTGAAGAACGAGGCATCAAGTTCATCCGCCTATGGTTCACCGACGTCGTCGGAACCCTGAAGAGCGTGGCGATCGCCCCGGCCGAGGTCGAGGGCGCGTTCTCCGAGGGGCTCGGATTCGACGGTTCCGCCATCGAGGGCTTCACCCGCGCCTACGAGGCCGACATGCTCGCGCAGCCCGACCCCACGACGTTCCAGATCCTCCCGTGGCGCGGCGAGATCGATCCCACCGCCCGCATGTTCTGCGACATCACCACCCCCGACGGCCAGCCGGCCGTCTCCGACCCGCGTCACGTGCTCAAGCGCACGCTCGCCAAGGCCGCCGACCGCGGGTTCACCTTCTACACACACCCCGAGATCGAGTTCTACCTGCTCAAGTCGTCGAAGCTCAAGGGCGGCAAGCCCGAGCCCGTCGACTCGGCCGGCTTCTTCGACAACGTGCCGGGCGGCACCGCGCACGACTTCCGTCGCCGTTCGGTGCGCATGCTCGAAGACCTCGGCATCTCGGTCGAGTTCAGCCACCACGAGGCGGGCCCCGGCCAGAACGAGATCGACCTGCGGTACGCCGACGCGCTCACCACGGCCGACAACATCATGACCTTCCGCACCGTGATCAAAGAGGTCGCGATCGAGCAGGGCGTCTACGCGACGTTTATGCCGAAACCGATGAGCGACCAGCCGGGCAGCGGCATGCACACGCACCTCTCGCTGTTCGAGGGCGACACGAACGCGTTCTACGACGCGAGCGGCCACTACCAGCTGTCGAAGATCGGCCGCCAGTTCGTCGCGGGGCTGCTCAAGCACGCACCCGAGATCACCGCCGTCACGAACCAGTTCGTGAACTCCTACAAGCGGCTCTGGGGCGGCGACGAGGCCCCGAGCTTCGTCACCTGGGGCCACAACAACCGCTCCGCGCTCGTGCGCGTGCCGCTCTACAAGCCCAACAAGGGCCAGAGCGCGCGCGTCGAATACCGCGCCATCGACTCGGCCGCCAACCCCTACCTCGCCTACTCCCTGCTGCTCGCGGCCGGGCTCAAGGGCATCGAGGAGGGCTACGAGCTCCCGCCCGAGGCGGAAGACAACGTGTGGGAGCTGTCCGACTCCGAGCGCCGCGCGCTCGGCTACAGCCAGCTGCCCACGAGCCTCGACCACGCGGTGTCGCTTATGGAAGACTCCGAGCTCGTCGCCGAGACCCTCGGCGAGCAGGTCTTCAACTACGTACTGCTCAACAAGCGTCGCGAATGGCAGGCCTACCGCGCGCAGGTCACGCCGTACGAGCTGGAGAGCAACCTCGAGATCCTCTAGGCAGGCATCCCATGCGCCATCAGACGACGTTGACTGACCTGGCCCGGCTCGGCTTCGCCGATCTCGAAACCGCGCGCCGACGGCTCGCGGAGTTCGACGAGGCGACCGAGCCGGTCACCCCGCTCTTCCAGAACGCCGCCGACGCCGACCAGGCGTTGCTCGCGCTCTGCCGGTTGCGCGAGCAGGCACCGGCCGCGTTGACGGCCGTGATGGCGGATGCCGCGGCTGCCGCCCGGCTCGTGCGCGTGCTCGGCGCCTCGTCGGGCCTCGGCGACTTCCTGCTGCGCAAGCCGGCCGAGCTCGACGCCCTGCTGCTCCCGCTGACGAGACCCCTCGACACCGCCGCCTACACCGCCGACATCGTCGCCGCGACCGAGGGACTCGACCTCGACGCGGCCGTCACGGCGCTGCGCGTGCGCTACCGCAGGCATCTCGTGCAGCTCACCGTCTGGGATCTCGAACAGACCGACCCGCTCGCCGCCGTGTCGGTGGTCGCAGCCGCCCTCGCCGATCTCGCGGCCGCCGCCCTCGACGCGTCCCTCGCGCTCGCCCGACGCTCGACGCGCTTTCCCGACGCCGACGTGGCCCGCACGCGGCTGGCGATCATCGGCATGGGCAAGGCGGGCGCGCGCGAGCTCAACTACGTGAGCGACGTCGACGTGATATTCGTCGCGGAGGGGGCCGACGAGCTGCCGAGCGACCGCGCGGTCGAGATCGCCACCCGCCTCGCGATGGAGACCATGCGCGGCATCCACGAACCGGCCTTCGAACCCGAACTCTGGGAGGTCGACGCCAACCTGCGGCCCGAGGGCAAAGACGGCGCCCTCGTGCGCACGCTCGACTCGCACCTGGCGTACTACGAGCGCTGGGCGAAGAGCTGGGAGTTCCAGGCCCTGCTCAAGGCGCGCCCGTTGGCGGGCGACCTCGAACTCGGCGCGCGGTACGCCGAGGCGGTGGCGCCCCTCGTCTGGTCGAGCGCGAGCCGCGACGGCTTCGTCGACTCGGTGCAGCGCATGCGCGAGCGGGTGACCCACAACATCCCCGGCGACGAGCTCGACGTGCAGTTGAAACTCGGTCCGGGCGGCCTGCGCGACGTAGAGTTCACGATCCAGCTGCTGCAGCTCGTGCACGGGCAGAACGACCCGCTCGTGCGTCAGGGCGCCACGCTTCCCGCGCTCATCGCGCTGGCCGACCAGGGCTACATCGGCCGGGTCGAGTCGGCGGAGTTCTCGCGCGACTACCGTTTCCTGCGGCTTCTCGAACACCGGGTGCAGCTGACCCGGCTGAGCCGCACGCACCTCATGCCCACCGACCCCGACGCACTGCGGGTACTCGCCCGGGCGACCGGGGTGTCGCCGAGCGGCTCCGACCTGTCGGAGCAGTGGCGGCGCACGAAGAACGCCGTGCGGCGGCTGCACGAGCGGCTGTTCTACCGCCCGCTGCTCTCCGCCGTCGCCGCGCTCCCCGAAGACGGACTCGCCCTCAGCAGCGAACAGGCCACGGCGCGCCTCGCGGCCATCGGATTCCGCGATCCGGCCGGCGCGCTCCGGCACATCGCCGCGCTCACCGGAGGGGTGTCCCGCCGGGCCACAATCCAGCGCAACCTGCTGCCGGTGATGCTGCAGTGGTTCGCCGAGGGAGCTGACCCCGACCACGGCCTGCTCGCGTTCCGCCGGCTGAGCGACGACCTCGGCGAGGCCTACTGGTTCCTGCGGATGCTGCGTGACTCCTCGGCCGCCGCCCAGCGCCTCACCCACGTGCTGTCGGGCTCGCGATTCGTCGGCGACCTGTTCGAGCGCATCCCCGAGGCCGCGGCCTGGCTGGAGAGCGACAGCGAGCTGCGGCCGCGTCCGGCGTCGGTTCTCCTCGAGGAGGCGCGCGCGACCGTGGCCCGCCACCATGACAACGCGGATGACGCGGCTCTCGCCCTCCGCACCGCGCGGCGGCGTGAGATCCTCCGCCTCGCCATGAGCGCCATCCTCGGCACCATCAGCGTCGAAGAGCTCGGCCGGGGTCTCTCCGACATCACCACCGCCATCCTCACCGGCGTGCTCGCGATCGCGCACCGCTACGGCGACGGTATCGAGTTTGCGGTCATCGCGATGGGGCGCTACGGGGGAGGGGAGCTCGGTTTCGGCTCCGACGCCGACGTGATGTACGTCTACCGGCCCGCTGGGGCGACCGACGAGGAGGCCCAGTCGCGCGCCGAGAACATCGTGCGCTCGCTCGCCCGGCTCACCGAAGACCTCCGTACCCCGCTCGACCTCGACATGGGGCTGCGCCCCGAGGGCAAGAACGGCGCGATCGTGCGCTCGCTCGAGTCGTACCGCGCGTATTACGCCCGCTGGTCGCTGACCTGGGAGGCGCAGGCGCTGCTGCGCGCGCGCGGGGTCGTCGGCGACGCGCCGCTCATCGAGGCGTTCGAGTCGCTCGCCGACGAGGTGCGGTTTCCCGCGGCGATCAGCGAGCAAGACGTGCGCGAGGTGCGGCGCATCAAGGCCAGGGTCGAATCCGAGCGGTTGCCGCAGGCGGCCGACCCGGCGCGGCACCTCAAGCTCGGCCGCGGCTCGCTCAGCGACGTCGAGTGGTTCGTTCAGCTGCTGCAGCTGCGGTTCGGTGCGGCCAACCCCGGACTGCGCACCACTTCGACCCTGACCGCGCTCGAGCGGGCGGTGGAGGCGGGGCTGGTGACCGCCCCCGACGCCGCCAAGCTGCACGACGCGTGGGTGTTCGCGTCGCGGGCACGCAGCGCGATCACGCTGTGGAGTTCGAAGACCGCCGACGTCCTCCCCAAAGACCGCGAACAGCTCGAGGGCGTGGCCCGCCTGCTCGAGTACCCGCCGGGTTCGGCGTCGCAACTAGAAGAGGACTACCTGCGCACGACCAGGCTCGCCCGGCACGTCTTCGAGCGCGAGTTCTACGGTTCGCCCGCGAAGAACGGTCCGTACTCCGTCTGAAGCCGGTCACGCCCACGGCCGACGATTGTTCCGTCCGGCGCAGATGAGAGCTTTCTCACGCAATATTGCTGCGCCGATCGGCGCCCGAACACAGTTTTGTTGCACTCGAATTTCCTGAGCAAAATGTTTTTTCGCCGGTTTTCGACCCATCCGCACACCTGAAAAACAGCTGTGAGGCTTGTACCCCATTTGCCGGTTTCGAACCCCGAACGCGGTCGCCGAGGGAGGCGTGCAAGGTGCCGCACACGCACCGCCGCCGTGGCACCCGGACGGGGGTGATGCCGCGTAAACGCTGGTTTTCCGATGTCGGGCGGGTGGCGCGGCGGCTGCCGCGGACCGCCGGATCCGTGGCATCCGACCGCCCTGATTTCCCAGTCCCCCAAAGCGAGGACAGCGACGAAGTGAGACTTACGCAGCTGTAAGCGACGACCGTTTCGCAGCGCTACGCGGGGCGCCGAAATCGCCTTGCGGCCCCCGTTCGCGGCACACATACTTGCCATACCCGAAGCGCAACATTCCAATTCCCCAACGCTGTGGAAGTCAAACGAACCACAGCCACTGGGGGACTTATGTTCATTTTCATACTTCAAATCCGCCATCTCATCGAGGGCCATCCGGAGCTCTACCTGTTCACGGTGTACTCGGCCTGCATCTGGATCCTCTGGGTCATCAAGGTGCTCGTCTCGCGCCGCTACCGTCCGTTCACGGGCACCTTCACCGGGACCACGAGCGTCGTCGTGCCGGTGGTCGACGAACCTCTCGACCTCTTCCGCGACGTGATCGAGCGCATGGTCGAGCAGAAGCCGGGCGAGATCATCGTCGTCATCAACGGCGCCGAGAACCCCGCCCTGCAGGCCGTGTGCGACGAGTACGCACCGCTCGTGCGCTGGGTGCACACCCCGATCCCCGGCAAGCGCAACGCGGTCATGATCGGCACCAACCTGTCGAACGGCGACATCACCGTGCTGGTCGACTCCGACACGGTCTGGATGCCGAACGCGCTCGACGAACTGGTCAAGCCGTTCGCCGACTCCCGGGTGGGCGGCGTGACGACGCGCCAGCGCATCCTCGAGCCGGAGCGCTCCTGGATCACCCGCTGGGCCGACTGGCTCGAGAACTCGCGGTCGCTCTACTCGATGCCCGCGCAGAGCGTGATGGGCCAGGTCGGCTGCCTCCCGGGCCGCACCATCGCCTTCCGCCGGTCGATCCTCATGACGGTCATGGACAAGTTCATGACCGAGCGGTTCATGGGCGTCTTCCTCGAGGTCTCCGACGACCGCACGCTGACCAACCTCACGCTGAAAGAGGGCTACCGCACGGTCTACCAGCACACGAGCCTCGTCTACACCGACGCCCCGCTGCAGATCAAGAAGCTGTTCAAGCAGCAGCTGCGCTGGGCCCGCGGCAGCCAGTACAACACGCTGCGCATGCTGCCCTGGATGCTCGGCCACGCGCCGCTGCTCGCGCTGTTCTTCGTGATGGACATCATCCTGCCGTTCCTGCTCGCCGGTGTGATCGGCGGCTGGGCGTACCGCGCCCTCAGCGGACAGGGCTACAACTTCTACGAGGGGCTGCTGAACGAGTACGGGGTGCAGTCGGGACTGCTCTGGATCGTCGGACTCATGGTCGTGTCATCCGTTCTCAGCATGGGCATCCGCCAGATGCGCCACCTCGGCGAGAAGCCGTCCGACTTCTTCCGCCTGCCGATCTTCATCCTCGCCTCCACGTTCTTCCTCATGCCGGTGCGGCTCATCGGATTCTTCCGGATGGGCCACGCGAGCGGCTGGGGAACGAGAGCCGGAGCGTACGCCGGTGGAGGGCAGGATGACGCGGCCGACGCGTCGCGCGAACAGGCCGTCGTGAATCCGGGCCACCTGGCCCCGGCCGGGCAGGCCGACCTCGGCGACATCGACTCCTCGTGGGCGTTGTCCACGGGCGGCGACAGCGCCGCCCAGCAGGCCGAGTACGGTGCGCAAACCAGCAGCGTACTGGTCGCGGAGCGTCGCGCAGAAACCATCCGACCGATTGTTCAGAAGCCCGTCATGCGACAGACAACTCCGCGGCGTCGTCTCAACCCCAAAGCGGCGTTCCCTTATCTCATCGGCTTCACCATCTTCTTTGTAGAGGCGGTACTCCTTGTCCAGGTCTGACAACTCGTGGTGGGCGTCCAGCTCGTCGAGCGCCCGACGCACCACCCTCGGCGCGAGCGCCATCGGTCTCGCCCTCATCGCGGTCTGCTACTTCGTCTGGATGTCGCCGGCCAACCCGATCGCCGAGGTGCGTGACTCGGTCACCGCCGCGGTCGTCGATCCCGCGACGGTCACCAACATGAAGCAGGAGCGCAACCGGCTCCTCAGCCGCACCGTCGAGCTCGAGTCGAAGATGGACGACAAGAACGGCCAGTTGGCGCGGCTGTCGACCCAGCTCGAGTCGACCCAGCGCAAGCTCGCCGAGGCGACCACCGTCGACGCCGCGCCGGTCGTCAAAGACAACAAGCCGCCGGTCGTGAAGACGCCGACGCCCGTCGCCAAGCCGGCGACCCCCGCGAAGCCGGCCACCCCGGCCAAGCCGGCCGCCCCCGTGGTGACACCCCCGGTCGAAGAGGTGAAGGTGATCCCGACCAAGGCCGAGATCGTCAACCCCGAATCGCGCTACCTCGGGCTGTACACGACGCAGGCGCCGTTCAACTGGGCCACCTACGACGAGGTCTCGACGAAGCTCGGCAGCCAGCCCAGCATGGTCGGCTACTTCAGCGGCTGGGACGAGACGTTCCGGGCGAACGCCGTGACCCGGGCGTGGGACAGGAACCAGCTTCCGATGCTCACCTGGGAGTCGCGGCCCATCGGTTCGCCGAACAGCCAGGTCGACGAGCCCGAGTACATGCTCCCCGACATCATCGGCGACCCGGCGACGGGCGTGCCCGGGAAGTACGACGAGTACGTACGCCAGTACGCGAAAGACATCGTCGCCACCGGGCTCCCGCTCGCGATCCGGTTCAACCACGAGATGAACGGCGTCTGGTACCCCTGGTCGGAGACCACGGGCAAGGGGGAGCCGATCAACGGCAACCGCGTCGGCGACTACGCCAAGACCTGGCAGCACGTGCACGACATCTTCGAGCAGGAGGGTGCGAACGACCTGGTCATCTGGACCTGGGCGCCGAACATCGTGAACAACCTGCCCGCCGCGAACAAGAGCGTCGAGTTCCTCACCTCGCTCTACCCGGGCGACGAGTACGTCGACTGGGTCGGTGTCTCCGGCTACCTGCGCCCGGCGTACAAGGCCGACAACAACTTCACCTTCGACTACACGTTCGGCAGCACCCTCACCCAGCTGCGCCAGATCAGCGACAAGCCGATCGTCTTGGCGGAGATCGGGGCCTCGGAGGTCGGCGGCAAGAAGGCGAAGTGGATCACCTCGGTGTTCGACAGCCTCGCCGACCCGAAGAACGCCGACATCGTCGGGCTCGGCTGGTTCAACCTCGCGGTGACCAGCTACACCGAAGGAGAACTGGCAACAAACGACTGGCGCATCGAATCGCGACCAGAGAGTCTCGCAGCGTTCAAGGCGGGAATCCTCAAGCCGGAGGACAACTTCAACCTGACTCCGATCCCCGTCCCATGACCGACTCATCCAGCAACCGTCAACCACTTCACGCAACGCCATCAGGGAGGTTCACCATGAATGCCAAGACAGAATCCGCAAAGAACACGCCCCAGGACCGCAAGGCAACACCACCCCGCATCAGCGTGATCGGCACCGGCTACCTCGGGGCCACCCACGCCGCGGCGATGGCAGAGATGGGCTTCGAGGTCGTGGGCGTCGACGTCGACCCGAAGAAGGTCGAGACGCTCACCGCGGGCAAGGTGCCGTTCTTCGAGCCCGGTCTTCCCGAGCTCATCCTCAAGCACGTGGAGAGCGGCCGTCTGCGCTTCACCACCGACATCGCCGAGGCCACCGCGCTCTCCGACGTGCACTTCATCTGCGTCGGCACGCCGCAGCAGCGCGGCAGCAACGCCGCCAACCTGAAGTTCGTCGAAGACGCGACCGCGGCCGTCGCGTCGAGCATGACCCACGACGGCCTCATCGTCGGCAAGTCGACCGTGCCCGTGGGCACCGGCGCCCGGCTGCGCGACATCGTCGCCGAGGTGCTGCCCGCGGGAATCAGCGCCGAGCTGATCTGGAACCCCGAGTTCCTGCGCGAGGGCAAGGCGGTCATGGACACGCTGACCCCCGACCGCATCGTGTTCGGTGGCGCATCCGCCCAGGCCGAGGCGCTTATGCGCGTCGTCTACGCGATGCCGATCGCGACCGGCACCCCGGTGATCGCCTGCGACCTGCCCACCGCCGAACTCGTGAAGGTCAGCGCCAACGCCTTCCTCGCCACGAAGATCTCGTTCATCAACGCGATCGCCGAGGTGTGCGAGGCCGCCGGAGCCGACGTGTCGGTGCTCGCCGACGCCCTCGGACACGACGTGCGCATCGGCCGCCAGTTCCTCAACGCCGGGCTCGGCTTCGGCGGCGGCTGCCTGCCGAAGGACATCCGCGCGCTGATGTACCGCTCGAGCGAGCTGGGCGCCTACTCGGCCGCCTCGCTCATGCAGCAGGTCGACGAGATCAACATGGGGCAGCGCCAGCGGGTCATCGACCTCGCCCTCTCTGCCCTCGGCGGATCGGTGCTCAACCGCCGCATCGGCGTTCTCGGCGCGGCCTTCAAGCCGCACACCGACGACGTGCGTGACTCGCCGGCGCTGAACGTCGCGGCCGCCCTGCACCTGAGGGGTGCGCAGGTCGTGGTGTTCGACCCGGAGGCCGGCGCCACGGCGAAGGCCATGTTCCCGACGCTCACCTACGTCGACACCATGGAAGACGCGGTCACCGATTCCGACGCCCTGCTGGTGCTCACCGAGTGGGCAGAGTTCGTCGACGCCGACCCGTCGGCGCTGCTCGGTCTCGTCAACACCCCCGTGGTGATCGACGCGCGCAACTGCCTCGACGCCGACGCCTGGCGTTCGGCCGGCTGGAGCTTCCGTGCTCTCGGCCGCCCGGTCGTCGAGCAGGCGCCCGTCGTACCGGTCACCACCGGGCCGGTGCGCACCCTGGTCGCCGCCCGCTAGAGCCGGCACCTCGAAAGGCCGCACCCTCGTCCAGGAGGGTGCGGCCTTTGCCACGTCGCCGCGCGGCCGCGGTCCACGCCGGCACCGTCGGCTAGATTCGAGGAAGTCGACGAAAGGAACGGGCATGCCGCTCGAAGGAGAATACGCGCCGGGAACCTCGGAGTGGTCGCGCCGCCAGGCGGAGGCGTTCGAAGCCAGCAACGGCCAAGAGGCCAACGACATGCGGGGGATGCCGGTCGTGGTGCTCACGACGGTCGGGGCCAAGTCGGGAAAGCTGCGCAAGAACCCGCTCATGCGCGTCGAACACGAGGGGCGCTACGTCGTCGTCGCCTCGCTCGGCGGTGCCCCGAAGCATCCGGTCTGGTACTACAACGTCGTCGCGAATCCGCACGTCGAACTGCAAGACGGAGCGACCAAGCGCGACTACCTCGCCCACGAGGCCGAGGGGGAGGAGCGCGAACTCTGGTGGGATCGCGCCGTGGCCGCCTACCCCGACTACGCGGACTACGCGACGAAGACCGACCGGGTGATGCCGTTGTTCGTGCTGGAGCCGTACGACCCCTCGTAGTAGGCGTGCGCGATTCCGGATGAACCGGGGCGCGGGCGGCTCCGACGCGCGGTGACCCGGGGCAGGGCGGCGCGGGCGCGCATCCGACCTCGATCACGATCACCGGCACCGGTCGTGCCGCCGGCCCCGCACAACGCGACAGGCCGCACCCCCGAAGGGATGCGGCCTGTCGTCGAGCGGTGAGGCTTAGACGCTGTAGTACAGCTCGTACTCGAAGGGGGTCGGGCGCTGAGCGGCCGGGATGATCTCCTTCTCGCGCTTGTACGCGATCCAGGTCTCGATCAGGTCGTTCGTGAACACGCCGCCCGCGGTGAGGAACTCGTGGTCGGCTTCGAGGGCCTTGAGGGCGTCCTCGAGCGATGCGGGAACCTGCGGGATGTTCTTGGCTTCCTCGGGGGGAAGCTCGTAAAGGTCCTTGTCGACGGGCTCGTGCGGCTCGATCTTGTTCTTGATTCCGTCGAGGCCGGCCATGAGCTGCGCCGCGAAGGCGAGGTACGGGTTGCCGGAGGCGTCGGGCGCGCGGAACTCGATGCGCTTGGCCTTCGGGTTGGTGCCCGTGATCGGGATGCGGATCGAGGCCGAACGGTTGCCGGCCGAGTAGACCAGGTTCACGGGGGCTTCGAATCCGGGGATGAGGCGACGGTACGAGTTGAGCGTCGGGTTCGTGAACGCGAGCACAGCCGGAGCGTGCTTGAGCAGTCCGCCGATGTACCAGCGGGCGATGTCGCTGAGTCCGCCGTAGCCTGCCTCGTCGTAGAAGAGCGGCGTAGAGCCGTTCCACAGCGACTGGTGGGTGTGCATGCCCGAGCCGTTGTCGCCGAAGAGCGGCTTCGGCATGAACGTCGCCGTCTTGCCCCACTGCTCTGCGGTGTTCTTGACGATGTACTTGAACTTCAGGATGTCGTCTGCCGCGTGCACCATGGTGTCGAAGCGGTAGTTGATCTCGGCCTGGCCGCCGGTGCCCACCTCGTGGTGGGCGCGCTCGAGGATGAGGCCGGCGTCGATCAGCTTGAGGCTGATGTCGTCGCGGAGGTCGGCCTGCTTGTCGACGGGGCTGACGGGGAAGTAGCCGCCCTTGAAGGGGGTCTTGTTGGCGAGGTTTCCGCCTTCTTCGACGCGGCCGGTGTTCCAGGCGCCCTCTTCGGAGTCGACCGAGAAGAAGCTCGCGTTCTGCTTCGTGTCGTAACGCACGTCGTCGAAGATGTAGAACTCGGCCTCGGGGGCGAAGTAGGCGATGTCGGCGATGCCGGTCGAGACGAGGTACTTCTCGGCCTTCTTGGCAACCTGGCGCGGGTCGCGGGCGTAGATTTCGCCGCTGCGCGGGTTGTAGATGTCGAAGATCATGATGAGGGTGCGCTCGACGCGGAAGGGGTCGAGGTACGCGGTCGTCACGTCGGGGATGAGCTGCATGTCGGATTCGTGGATCGACGCGAAACCGCGGATCGACGAGCCATCGAAGAGCTGGCCGACGGAGAAGAACTCCTCATCGACGGTTGACGCGGGGATGTTGAAGTGCTGCTGCACGCCGGGAAGGTCGGTGAAGCGAATATCAAGGAACTTGACGTCAGTGTCCTTGATGAACTTGAGCACTTCGGAAGAATCACTGAACATGTGAGGGACTCCAATGAGCTTGGTGCGGTCGGACTGCGTTCGCAGCCACTGTCGAGGGTAGAGGTAAGGCATTTCGCCGGGGTGACGCAATTGTTTCCGGCATGTTACGAGCGTATTCCAGTTTAGGATTGTCGGATGCCCACCCCGTCGACACCAGCCACGGATTGGCCGGGAAAGCGGCTCGGTCTTCCCTCATCCGGACCACGGTCCATCGCCCGTGCGGGCCGCCGCCTCGCCGCGATCGCGATCGACTGGGCCATCGCGACCACCCTGTCGGTGATCTTCTTCACCGAGGGTCAGACGGTTCTCGATCGCCTCGGCGCGTCGAACCCCACGGCCACGCTCGTGGCCTTCGCGATCCTGCAGGTGCTGTTCATCCCGACCCTCGGCGGCAGCCTCGGCCACCTCGCCCTCGGGTTGCGCGTCGTGCCGCTGAAGACCGGCTGGATCGGCGTGCTCAAGCCGCTCGGCCGCACCGCGCTGCTCTGCCTGTTCATCCCCGCCGTCATCTGGGACCGCGACCAGCGCGGCATGCACGACCGCCTCGTCGGCACCGTGCTCGTGCGCCGCTAGCCGCTGCCCCCGCCGCCGCCGCCGACCCCGGTCTCCGGCGCGTCTCCCCGCGCCCGGCCCGCCACCCGACAAGTACGACCGTCTGCCCGCCCCGCCCGCTCATCTGCCCGCCCCCTCTTTCGGAAATTCAGGAGACGCGGTCGCCGGCCGGTGGCGCGCCCGCGTGTTGTCGCGCGAGCGTGCGGCCGGCCGTACCGCGATTCCTGAATTTCCGAAGATCGCCGACGGGGCACCGCGCGTCAGGCGGGCCCGCGCTCCGGTTCATCCGCGAGCCCGGTTCATCCGCGAGCCCGGTTCATCCGCTAGCCCGGAGGGGAGACGCGAAAAGGCCCCGTTCCAGAGGAACGGGGCCTGTCGACGCGAGCGCGCGACTAGCGCGGTCGGCTCGAGCGCACCTTGAACGGGTCGATGCCCTTGGGGATCGGCAGCTGGTTCTTGCCGAGCGAGTTCAGGCGGTTGCTCACCGCGAGGATCTCGGGCTTGCGCAGCGCGGTCTTGAACTTGTTCAGGCGACCGGCGAGCTTGTGCAGCGGCACCGACTCGGGGTCGGGTCCGACGTAGACGAAGTTGACCGGCACGTTCGGCAGCATACGTACGACCGAGCGTCGCTCGTCGTCGAGCATGCGCTGCGTGCGGCTGCGCGGGCCCTCTCCGATGAGCACGATGCCGGCGCGGCCGACGGCGCGGTACACGGCGTCCTGGGTCTTGGGGCTGACGGCGACGGGCATCTCGCTCGCGGCCCACCCGCGGCGCAGCGAGCTCTTCAGCACGGCACCGACGGCGCCGGGCTGGCCGGCGATCTGCGAGTAGGCGGCCTTCTCGGCACGACGGCCGAGAACGATGAGGAAGGCGAGGAGTCCGCCGAGCAGGCCGGCGATGATGAACAGCACGAAGCCGATGATCTGGTCGGTCGGGTTCGAGAACAGGAAGGCCAGCGCGACGCCGACGAGCACGGGCAGCAGGAATGCGAGTGCCAGGTACCAGACGGCGAGCGAGTCGTACCGTCGGGTCATCTGCAAGACTTGCCACATCTGCTTGATGCGGCCTGGTTCCTTGTTCGGGTCTTTCTTGGTGCGTGCCATGGGTACAAGGATACGGGCAGATTCGCACCCCCGAGCGTCACCCTGTCCTCCACCGTTGCGCTGGAAGCGATAACCGCCCAATTCGGATGCCGCTCCGCCGTCGCGAGGACGCCCGCGGCACGATCGAAGGGTGCGAAAACATCGACGCGACAGGCGCCCCGCAGGTGCAGCTGACCCGCGTGTGACCATTGCGGAAGCGGGTGGTTCGCCGCCGACGGATCGCCCGAGGGGTATGGCCGCGGAGCCGGAACCCGCCCTGACGCGCATCGCGGGCTACCGGCTGGTGCGCGTGCTCGGCGAGGGCGCCTCCGCGGTCGTGCATCTCGGCTACGCCGACACCGCAGACGAGGCCGAGCCGCGGCGCACGGCCGCCATCAAGGTCTTCCGGGCCGGGGTGACCGCCGATCGCATCGACGCCGAGGTCGCCGCACTGGCCGCCGTCGAACACCCGCACGTTCTGCGCCTCGTCGATCTGGCGACCGCGCCCGACGGCAGCGCCTGCCTCGTGCTCGAGCGGTGTGCGACGGGAGGGCTGGCCCGGCTCGTCACGACGCGGAGCGCACTGGCGGCGGGGGAGGCGCTCACGGTGCTCGCGCCGCTCGTGGGCGCGGTCGACGCGCTGCACGCCGCGGGCGTCGTGCACCGTGACATCCGGCTGTCGAGTGTGCTGTTCCGTGAATCCGGCGCGCCGGTGCTCGCGGGGCTGGGCCGCAGCGCGCGCATCGGTGCGGGGCTGTCGCCCGCCGCCCTCGCCGCGACGCCCGAGGTGCTCGACGACCGCCGACGCCTGTCGCGGCTCGTCGGCACCGTGCTCGAGCGGGTCGACCATCCCGCGGCCCGCGGTCTCGACGCCTGGATCGCCGGCCAGCCGGAGACGCTCGACGACTATCCCGCGCTGCTGGCCGACGCGCTCTGGAAGCTCGGCGAGGCGCAGCCCGTACGCCTGCGCGACGGCGTCGCGGAGCCGCGCCCGGTTCTGCCGCGCGTTCCTGTGCCCGCCGAGCACGGCGGCGGGCACGCGGCGCCGGGAACGAGGGCGGCCTCGAGGGTGGCATCGGTGTCGGCGGCGGGCGCACGTCTCGGTGTCGTCGTCGGCGCTGTCGTCGGAGTGGTGCGCTCGGCGGCCGGCAGGATCGGCGGTCACGCGCGGGGTGTGCGGCGGCGGGTGTGGATCGCCGCGGGCGGCGTCGCCGTGAGCCTCGTCGTGGCGCTGCTCGTGGTTCCGTCCGGCGATCCGGCGGCGGATTCGCGATCGTCGCCGCAGGGGGCGGTCGGGGAGTCTGCGGAACGCTCCCGTGCCGACGTGGGCGACGTGCCCGGTGAGCGTTCCGACGCTGTGCGCGAGCGGGCGGCCGACGGCTCCGGCGATCCGCTGCGCGGCGCCGGCCCGGAGTCTTCAGCCGACCCTGCGCGTCCAGCCGACCCGGAGAGTTCAGCCGACCCGGAGCCTCCAGCCGACGCGGTGCTCGGCGACGACCCCGTCGCCGCGGTCGACGACCTGCTCGCGCTGCGGGCGCGGTGCCTGCGCGAGATCTCGGTGCTCTGTCTCGACGGGGTGGCTCAGCCGGGTTCCGCCGCGATGCAGCACGACGTGGCCGTCGTGCGTGCCCTGCAGGCGGGTGGGGAGCAATCACCGGATGCCGCGATCGACGCGGTCGGCCCGGTGCTGGTCGAGCGGCTGGGCGACTCCGCGCTGCTCGACCTGGGCGACGTGCCGCAAACGCAACCGGCCTCGGCCCTCGTGATGAGGGGCGAGGCCGGTTGGCGTATCAGGGACTACCTGGACGACACGGGTTCTGACTAGACGCCGAGCACTCCGGCGAAGTCGCCGCCTTCGAGGCGGTTCTTCACCGCGACGAGGAAGCGGGCCGCGTCGGCGCCGTCGACGATGCGGTGATCGTACGACAGGGCCAGGTAGACCATCGAGCGGATCGCGATCGCGTCGCCGCCGTCGGTCGAGACCACGACGGGCTTCTTCGCGACGATGCCGGTTCCGAGGATGGCGCTCTGCGGGAGGAAGACGATCGGGGTGTCGAACAGCGCGCCACGCGAACCGGTGTTGGTCAGCGTGAACGTGCCGCCGGCGAGCTCGTCGGGCTTGAGCTTGTTGTCGCGGGTACGCGCGGCGAGGTCGGCGATCTGGTTGGCGATGCCGGCGAGGTCGAGCGACGCAGCGTCCTTGATGACCGGGGTCAGCAGGCCGCGCTCGGTGTCGACGGCGATGGAGATGTTCTCCTGCGCCGGGTAGACGATCGTGTCGCCGTCGATCGTCGCGTTGACGATCGGGTAGGCCTTGAGGGCCTCGGCGGCAGCGAGAGCGAAGAACGGCAGGAACGACAGCTTGACGCCGGCCTTGGTCTGGAAATCGGCCTTGACCTTGTCGCGGAACGCGGCGACCTTCGTGACATCCACCTCGACGACCGAGGTGAGCTGGGCCGATGCCTGCATCGAGATGACGGCGCGCTCGGCGATGACCTTGCGCAGGCGCGACATCGGAACCGTGGTTCCGCGAAGCGGCGAGGTCTCGAGGGCGGGCGTCGCGGGTGCGGAGGCGGCGGGAGCGTCTGCGGCCGGGGCTGCTGCCTCGGCTGCGGCGAGCACGTCCTGCTTGCGGATGCGTCCGCCGACACCGGTGCCGGTGAGGCTGGCGAGGTCGATGCCGCGGTCGTTGGCGAGCTTGCGCACGATCGGCGTCACGTAGCCGGCGTTGGCGGCGGAGTCGGGCGCCGACTCGGCTGCCGGAGCTGCTGCGGGGGCCGGTGTCGGTGTTGCCGCCGGGGCGGGAGCCGCCGGAGCCGCAGCGGCCGGAGCCGAGGCGGGCTCGGCTGCGGGAGCCTCGGGAGCGGGGGTTGCCTCAGCCGCGGGAGCGGGGTCGACGGGCTCGGGCGTGGGCGCCTCGGCCTGGGTCGACTGCTCGCCGGGAGCGGGCGCCTCGGTCGAGGGGACCTCTTCGGGCGCGGATTCGGCAGGTGCGGATGCGGCCGGTGCGGATTCTGCCTGCGCGGGCTCTGCCGGTGCAGCGGACTCGGCCGGTGCCGCGTCTTCGGGCTGGGGCGCTTCGACCTGGGCCTCGGCGGGCGCAGCCTCGGCGGGTGCTGCCGGTGCCTCGGCCGGGGTCTCGCCCGAGCCGATCGTCACGAGAGCGGTTCCGACCTCGACGGTCTCGTCTTCCTGGACGAGAATCGCCTCGATCACGCCGGCGACGGGTGAAGGGATCTCGGTGTCGACCTTGTCGGTCGACACTTCGAGCAGAGGCTCGTCGACCTCGACGCGGTCGCCGACCTTCTTCAACCAGCGGGTGACCGTGCCCTCGGTAACACTCTCGCCGAGTGCCGGGAGGTTGACGGATTCGCTCATCAGTGATGCTCCTTAGTAACCAAAATCTTGTTCTAGCCAGCTTAGTTCGTGAGTCCGCGCCGGATTGGCGCGGACTCGGGTTTTTCTTAGAGTGCGTGCAACGGCTTTCCGGCCAGCGCGAGGAAGGCTTCGCCGAGAGCCTCGTTCTGGGTCGGGTGCGCGTGCACGAGAGGCGCGATGTCTTCGGGGTACGCCTCCCAGTTGACCGCGAGCTGCGCTTCGCCGATGAGTTCGCCGACGCGGGCGCCGATCATGTGCACACCGACGATGGGGCCGTCGTTGACACGCACGACCTTCACGCTTCCGGCGGTGCCGATGATGTGGCTCTTGCCGTTGCCGGCGAGGTTGTAGTCGTAGGCGGTGATCTTGTCAGCGCCGAACTTCTCGGCGGCCTTGGCCTCCGAGTAGCCGATCGATGCGACTTCGGGGTCGCTGTAGGTGACCTTCGGGATGTTGAGGTCGTCGATCACGATCGGGTTCAGTCCGGCGATCTCCTCGGCGACGAAGATTCCCTGCTGGAATCCGCGGTGCGCGAGCTGGAGGCCGGGAACGATGTCGCCGACGGCGTAGAGGCCGGGGACGCCGGTCTCGAGACGCTCGTTGGTGATCACGAAGCCGCGGTCGACGGTGACGCCCGCTTCCTCGTAGCCGAGGTCGGCGGTGACGGGGCCGCGCCCGACGGCGACGAGCAGCAGCTCGGCTTCGAAGGTCTGGCCGTCTTCGAGAGTGACGACGACGCCCTGGTCGTTCTGCGTCACGCTCTGGAATCGCACACCGAGGCTGAAGTTGATGCCGCGCTTACGGAAGGCGCGCTCGAACTGCTTGCTGATCGCCTCGTCTTCGTTGGGCACGAGGTGGGGGAGCGCTTCGACGATCTGCACGTCGGCGCCCCAGCTCTTCCAGACGCTGGAAAACTCGACGCCGATGACGCCGCCGCCGAGCACGATGACCTTCTTCGGCACGAAGTCGAGCTCGAGGGCCTGCTCGGAGGTGATGACGCGGCCGCCGATCTCGAGGCCGGGGAGCGAGCGCGAGTACGAGCCGGTGGCGAGGATGACGTTCTTGCCGGTGATCACGTCGTCGCCGACCTGCACGCTGTGCGGGGAGACGAGGCGGCCGGCGCCCTCGATGACCGTGATGCCGCGGGCCTTGATGAGACCCTGGAGTCCCTTGTACTTGCTCGCGACGATGCCCTGGCGGTAGGCGGTGACGGCGGAGATGTCGATGCCGCCGAACTCGGCGGTGACCCCGTACTTCGCCGATTCGCGCGTGACATCCGCGACCTCGGCCGAATGCAACAGTGCCTTCGTCGGGATGCAGCCCACGTGCAGACAGGTTCCGCCGAGCTTGTTCTTCTCGACGAGGCCTACGGACAGTCCGAGCTGACTCGCGCGAAGCGCGGCTGCATAGCCACCGCTTCCGCCGCCCAGGATCACAAGGTCAAAATTCTGTTCCGACACTCAGCAACTCCCTTGGTGTTTCAGGATTGTGAAACGGCTCGTGCGCCTGTGTGCGCACGGCCGCTAGGGGCGGAGAAACCCGCCCCCACGACTGTACTACGCGCGTGAAAAGTCCTCTGCCAATGCGATCAGGGTTCGCACAGTTACGCCGGTCGGGCCCTTCGCGTTGAAGGCGTATCCGCCCGCGTTGTTGTACGAGGGTCCGGCGATATCGAGGTGCGCCCACGGAATCTGGCGCTTGTTGTCGCCCTCTCCGGTGCTTCCGACGAAGTCGCGCAGGAACGAGGCCGCCACGAGCATTCCTCCCGCGGTGTTGCCGGGCTTGACATTGGCGATGTCGGCGATGTCGGAGTTGAGCAGTGCCCGCATCTCGGCGGGGATCGGCATCGGCCAGAACGGTTCGCCGACGGCCTTGGCGGTCGAGACGACCTGCTCGACCAGTTGCTCGTCGCCCATGACCCCGGTCGTGCGGAGCCCGAGGGCGACGACCTGCGCGCCCGTGAGGGTCGCGACGTCGATGATGGCGTCGGGGTTCTCTTCGCTCGCGGCGACGAGGCCGTCGGCGAGCACGATGCGTCCTTCGGCGTCGGTGTTGAGGTTCTCGACCGTCTTGCCGCCGTAGATGCGCACGACATCGTCGGGGCGGGTTGCGGTGCCCGACGGCATGTTCTCGGCGATGCACATCCACGCGGTGATGCGCACCGGGAGGGCGAGGTCGGCGGCGGCGACCACGACGGACATGACCGTGGCGGCTCCCGTCATGTCGGTCTTCATGCTGATCATCGACGCGGCCGGCTTGAGCGAGAGTCCGCCCGAGTCGAACGTGATGCCCTTGCCGACCAGGGCGAGGTGCTTGTGGGCGCCGGCGGGGTTGTACGAGAGCTTGACGAGACGGGGCGAGCGCGACGACCCTTGGCCGACGCTGAGGATGCCGCCGAAGCCGCCCTCGATCAACGCCGCCTCGTCGAACACCGTGACGTCGATGTCGGCGTGCTCGGCATGGGCGACAGCGGCGGCGGCGAGCGTCTCCGGGTAGAGGTCGCGCGGGGGAGCGTTCACGAGGTCGCGCACTGTGTGCACGGCGGTCGCGACGATGCCCGCACGGGCGACGAGGTCGACGTCGCTGCGGTGGTCGGTCGCGACGACGATCGTCGACGCGGTGAGCTTCGTCGACTCGAGGGTGGACGAACGGTACTCGGTGTAGACGTAGGAACCGAGGGCGGCGCCCTCGAGCAGGGCGAGCAGTTCGTCGTCGTCGGTGGCGGGCAGCGCGATCACGAGCGACTCGATGCCGCGCAGCTGGCGTGCGGCAGAACCGCTCGCGGCACGCAGCGTCTCGGTGGTGAGCGGGGCACCGCCCACACCGACGAGGGCGATGCTCGTGGCGGCACCGGCGGCGAAGGGCAGGCGGGTGATCTCGTCGACCGCTCCGGTCACGCCGATGCCCGCGAGGGACGCCTGCAGTTCGAGGATCTCGGCCACGTCGGTGAGCAGTGTCGGGCCGGCATCCGACGAGGCGACGGCGACGACGAGGACGTCGGCGTCGATGGAAAGGATGGGCTCGGGGGAGACGCTCAGCGCCGCAACAGTCATTGGTCAATCGTAACCATCGTGTGCTCGGGCGCTGTTCGCTGACAGCATCACCCGGTGTGGGTGCGACACCCGGCGGGCGGTGGGAGGCGCGATTAGAGTGGGGTCATGCGCGATCCGGCTGGCCTCTACGACCTCTCTATCGACGTCTCCGACGTGCCCGCGGGTCTGCACCTCGTCGCCGCGCTGACCGGTTTCGCCGACGCCGGAGCCGCCGTCACCCAGCTGAGCGACTACCTCCTCGAGACTCTCGACACCCAGATCGTGGCGAGCTTCGACAGCGACGCCTTGCTCGACTACCGCGCCCGTCGGCCGCTCGTCTACTTCGACCACGACCACCTCAGCGACTACACCCCGGCCTCGCTGAACCTCTACCTCGCGACCGACGAGGTCGGCCAGCCGTTCCTCCTCCTCACCGGCTACGAGCCCGACTTCCAGTGGGAGCGTTTCACCGCCGCGGTGCTGCAGCTCATCGACCTGTTCCAGGTCAAGACGACGACGTGGGTGCACGCGATCCCCATGCCCGTGCCGCACACCCGGTCGATCGGCGTCACCGTCAGCGGCAACCGCGCCGAACTGATCGAGTCGATGTCGGTGTGGAAGCCGCAGACCCAGGTGCCGGCGAACGCGCTGCACCTCGTCGAATACCGCCTGCAGGAACTCGGCCATCCGATCGCCGGCTTCGTGCTGCTCATCCCGCACTACCTCGCCGACACCGAGTTCCCGGCCGCCGCGGTCACCGCGCTCGAGAGCGTAAGCGCCGCGACCGGCCTGATCTTCCCGACCGACCGCCTCCGCGAAGAGGGCCGCGAGTTCATCCAGAAGATCGACGGCCAGGTCGAGACGAACCAAGAGCTCGGCAAACTCGTCGGCACCCTCGAGGAGCGCCACGACAGCTACATGCTCGACAACCCGCTGCGGTCGCCGCTCACCGACGTCGACGGCGAGCTGCCCAGCGCCGACGACATCGCGGCCGAGCTCGAGAACTTCCTCGCCCTGCGCCGCTCTGGCGACGAAGACCCGCTGCGTCCGTAATCCCGCTCTGCGGCAGGTGTCGCGAAACGGGGATAGCCTGAACCGGTGAATTCCCGTCGGTCATGGCTCGTGTTCGGGGTCGGCGTCTTCGCCTACCTCATCGCGGTCATGCAGCGCAGCTCGCTCGGGATCGCCGGAGTCGACGCGACCGAGCGGTTCGACGTGCAGGCCGCGGCGCTCTCGAGCCTCGCCGTCGTGCAACTCGTCGTCTACGCCGCCCTGCAGATCCCGGTCGGTGTGGTTCTCGACCGGCACGGTCCGCGGGTGCTCATCGCGACGGGCGCCGTGCTGATGATCTCGGGGCAGGTCACCATGGCCCTCGCGCCGTCGCTCGGCGTCGCATTGGTCGGGCGCATCCTCGTCGGTGCCGGCGACGCGATGACATTCATCTCCGTCTCGCGCCTCATCGCATCGTGGTTCAACGGCCGCGCCCTCCCACTGCTCTCGCAGGCCATGGGCACGATCGGCGCGCTCGGCCAGGTGCTCAGCGCGATCCCGCTCTCGATCGTGCTGCACGAATTCGGTTGGACTCCCGCCTACCTCAGCGCTGCCGCGCTCTCGGTCGTCGCCTTCATCCTCGTGGTGCTCTTCGTGCGCAACGCCCCGGCGGGCGCCGTGTTGATCGAACGTCCGGGCGGGTGGCCCGCGGCGCTGCACCAGTTACGGGAGAGCCTCGCCCGCCCCGGCACCCAGCTCGGCTTCTGGTCGCACTTCGTCACCCAGTCGCCCGGCACCGTGCTCTCGCTGCTCTGGGGGTTCCCGTTCATCTCGGTCGGCTTGGGGTACGGTCCGACGACCGCCTCCCTCTTCCTCACCCTCATCGTGGCCGTCGCGATCGTCGCCGGTCCGATCCTCGGCATCCTGAGCGCGCGTTATCCGTACCGGCGCAGCAACATCGTGCTGGGCATCGTTGTGGCGATGGGCCTCGCCTGGTCGGCCGTGCTGCTCTGGCCGGGCCAGCCCCCGCTCTGGCTCGTGATCCTTCTGCTCGTCGTCGTCGCCGTCGGAGGTCCAGGCTCGCTCATAGGTTTCGACTTCGCCCGCACCTTCAACCCCGCGCGCAGTCTGGGCTCGGCGAGCGGCGTAGTCAACGTCGGCGGCTTCCTCGCGAGCTTCGTCATGATGCTGCTCATCGGCATCGTGCTCGACCTCATCGACCGTGGGAACGGGGGCACCGGCGTCCCGGCAGAGCTGTACTCGCTCGAGTCGTTCCGGATCGCGTTCCTCGTGCAGTTCCCGATGGTCGCGATCGGGGTCGTTTTCCTGCTCGTCGCACGGCGCAGAACCCGCCGTCGTATGCACGAGGACGAGGGAATACAGGTGGCCCCGCTGTGGGTTGCATTAGTACGTGGCTGGCGCCGGCGAGGCAAACGACGCATCTGAGGCCGTTTGTCAAGAGAAGCGGCCAACTCGTGCAATAATTGTTCTAAGACCCGTTCAGGTTCCGTTAGTTCGCCGCTTCAGTTTGTTGCGCGGCGAAGAAGGACTTGACATGGGTCTTAGTACTGCCCGAAAACCCTGAAAGGTGTTCTAATGGCAACCCAGACAAAGACCGCTGAGATCGTCGAGAGCGCGGAAAAAGAGCAGGTCAACGTAGACGCTGCCCCCGCCAAGGCGCCGGCGAAGAAGGCTGCGGCGGCGAAGAAGCCCGCCACGGCAGCCGCAGCGAAGAAGGCACCGGCCAAGAAGGCCGCGACCAAGCCCGCCGCCAAGCGTGGCGCGAAGGCGATCGATCCCGACGCCGACGAGCCGACCGAGCCCGTAGAGGGCGATGACGAAGACGACGAGGTCGTCGTCGTCGTCGCCGATGTGGTCGAAGGCGACGAGGTGAAGGATGCCACGGACGACGACGACGACACCGAGGCGAAGAAGTCGACCGGCAAAGACGAGGTTCTCCCCACCGGCGCCCTCGTCATCTCGATCGCCGACGAGGAAGACGACATCCCCGTCTATTCCTCCGCGATCACCGGCGCCACCGCCGACCCCGTCAAGGACTACCTGAAGCAGATCGGAAAGGTCGCCCTGCTGAACGCGGCCGAAGAGGTCGAGCTCGCGATGCGCATCGAGGCGGGCCTGTTCGCCGAAGACAAGCTGTCGCAGATGACCGACGCCGAGAAGAAGTCGCAGCTCGGCCGCGAACTGATCTGGGTCTCGAAAGACGGCGCCCGCGCCAAGAGCCACCTGCTCGGCGCCAACCTCCGCCTCGTCGTCTCGCTCGCCAAGCGCTACACCGGCCGTGGAATGCAGTTCCTCGACCTGATCCAGGAGGGAAACCTGGGCCTCATCCGTGCCGTCGAGAAGTTCGACTACACCAAGGGCTTCAAGTTCTCCACCTACGCCACCTGGTGGATCCGCCAGGCGATCACCCGCGCCATGGCCGACCAGGCCCGCACGATCCGCATCCCCGTGCACATGGTCGAGGTCATCAACAAGCTCGCGCGCGTGCAGCGCCAGATGCTCCAGGACCTCGGGCGCGAACCCACGCCGGAAGAGCTGAGCCGCGAACTCGACATGACCCCCGAGAAGGTCATCGAGGTGCAGAAGTACGGCCGCGAGCCGATCTCGCTGCACACGCCCCTCGGTGAAGACGGCGACAGCGAGTTCGGTGACCTCATCGAGGACACCGAGGCCGTCGTCCCCGCCGACGCCGTGGGCTTCACCATGCTGCAGAAGCAGCTCGAGAGCCTGCTCGACTCGCTCTCCGAGCGCGAGGCCGGCGTGATCCGCATGCGCTTCGGCCTCGGCGACGGAATGCCGAAGACCCTCGACCAGATCGGCGACACCTTCGGTGTGACGCGTGAGCGCATCCGCCAGATCGAGTCGAAGACGATGGCCAAGCTGCGTCACCCGAGCCGGTCGCAGTCACTGCGCGACTACCTCGAGTAAACACGTGCGTACCGCTGTCGCCATCCTGCTCGGCAGGATGGCGCGTTGGGCCACGCGCCTGCGTGGTGGGGGATCGGCCGTTCCCGGCCGCGTGCTGCTGGCCGTGTCGCCGAAAGCGCTCGAACGCGCCGTCGAACGTATGCCCCTCGGCGTCGTCTTCGTCTCGGGCTCGAACGGCAAGTCGACGACGACGAACATGCTCGTCGCGATCCTGCGCGCCCACGGTGTCGACGTCTTCAGCAACCCCTCGGGCGGCAACCTCCCGCAGGGCATCGCCTCCGCGTTGCTCGCGAGCATGCCGCTGGACGGCCGCCTGCGCGAAGAGATCGCCGTGCTCGAGGTCGACGAGGCCTACGGGGTCAACCTGTCGAAGGTGCTCCGGCCGTCGAGCGTGCTGCTGCTCAACGTGCAGATCGACCAGCTCAACCGCTTCTTCGAACCCGACCGCGTCGTGAAGATGCTCGCGACCATCGCGGGAGCCGCCGACGCCCACGTCGTGGTCAACGCGAACGACGACAACCTCGTCGCCGTCGCCGGCGCGCTCACCGGAGCGGCCGAGGTCAGCTACTTCGGGGTCGATGCGGCCCTGCTCAGCGATTCTCCGAACGGCCTCGCCAACGCCGAGGTCTACAGTGCGAAGTCGGATGCCGCGGCTCCCGAACCCCGCGTCGTGGTCGAGCGGCTCGCGGGCGTCGACGCGACGGTGTCGATCGCGGGCGCACCCGTCGACGTGCGGCTGCCGGCGCGCGGCCTGCACTACGCGGTCGACGTCGCGGGCGCGGCGGCCATGGCGGAACGCCTGCTCGGCGCCCGGTTCCGACCCGGGCTCGTGGCATCCGCCATGCTCGCCCTCGATACCGTCTACGGTCGCGGCGAGATCCTCAGCTACAACGGCGAAGACATCGAAGTCATCATGATGAAGAACCCGCCGAGCCTGCAGCTCAACCTCGACTACCTGGCCGAGGCGCCCGAGCAGCTGTTCGTCGCCGTCGACGAGGGAACACCCGACCCGTCGTGGATGTACGACACCGACTTCAGCCACATCGACCACGTCGACATCGTCTCCGGCACGAAGTCGTGGCAGCTCGCCACCCGCTTCGGCTACGGCGAGATCCCGGTCGGCCGCGTCGTTCCCGAGTTGAAGCCCGCCCTCGAGGCGTTCCTGAAGCTGCCGAAGCCCACGCGCGGAACGAAGACCATGATCGTCAACTACGAGCAGATGATGCTCATCCGCAAGATGCTCGGCTTCCTCGAGTTGGAGAACGCACCGTGACCCGCTCGCTCACCATCCTCTCGCTGTACCCGCGCCAGCTCGGCATCAATGGCGACTCGGGCAACGTGCTCGCGCTCGAGACCCGTGCCCGGTGGCGCGGCATCGTCGTCACGGTCGTCGACCACAACGTCGGCGACACCCTGCCGGCCTCGGTCGACCTGATCCACATCGGCTCCGGACCCCGCACCGCCCAGCTCGCGGTGCAGGCCGACCTCGCGCTCATCACACCGCGACTGAAGGCGTGGAAAGACTCCGGAGTGCCGGTTCTTGCCATCGCCGGCGGGTGGCAGCTGCTCGGAGAATCGATAGTGGATGAAGCGGGGCAGACCATCGCCGCCGCCGGGCTGTTCGCGACCACCGCCACGCTCGTCGCGAAACGGGCCGTCGGCGAGATCGTCGTGTCGACCGCGAGCGGCACGGTCGCCGGGTTCGAGAACCACGGCGCCATCACGAGACTCGCCGCCGGGGCGACCCCGCTCGGAACGGTCACGGCCGGCTTCGGCAACGCGGGAGCCGCGGCATCCGCGGGTCTCGGCGCCGAAGGCGTCGTCGACGGCGCGAGCATCGGTACCCACCTGCACGGGCCGTTCCTGCCGATGAATCCGGCCTGGGCCGACACGCTGCTCGCCGCCGCCCTCGTCAACCGCGGTCTCGACAGCGAACTCGCGCACGACGACCGGCTCGCGGCCGTCGACCTGGCGGCGTCGAACAGTCGCGCGGCGATCGCGAAGCGTCTCGGCCTCTAGTCGCTAGCCTGTAGCCATGAGAGTCGTCGCGGTCTACAGCACCAAAGGCGGTGTGGGTAAGACCACGGCGGCCGTCAGCCTGGCCTACGAGGCGTCGCGCGAGTCGCGCGTCCTGCTCTGGGATCTCGACCCGCAGGGCGCGACCACGTTCCTGCTGCAGGTGAAGCCGAAACTGCGCGACGGCGTCGACGCGCTGATGAAGGGCAAGACGTCGCTGCACCGGGCGATCCGTTCCACGGCGTACGAGCGACTCGACGTGCTGCCCGCCGACGAGAGCTACCGCGAGCTGGAGCACCTGTTCGATTCGGCGAAGAAGCCCACCCACCAGATCGCGGGCGTGATCGAACGCATGGCCGGCGACTACGACGTGGTGATCCTCGACTGCCCGCCGGGTTCGTCGCTGGTCGCCGAGAACGCGGTCTACGGTGCCGACGTGGTGGTGGTGCCGCTCATCCCGTCGCCGTTGTCGCTGCGCTCCCTCGACCAGGTCGTCGAGGTGGTGACCGAGTCGAAGCGCCCCGTTCCCGTCGTCGGCTTCCTGTCGATGGTCGACCGGCGCAAGGCGGCCCACCGCGCCACGGTGGAGAGGCTGTCTGCCCACCGCTCCGAGGTGAGCGACATCGTCGTGCCCGCCTCGGTCATCGTCGAACGCATGGGATACGAGCTCGCGCCCGTCGGTGTGTACGCGCCGCGCTCCGACGCCGCGGCCGCCTACCGCGACCTGTGGGCGCTTCTGCGCTCCTGAGCCGTCGGCGGATCGCCCAGGTGTCAGCCGACGTAGACGCGGGGCACGCGCAGCGCGACGCTCGCGACGATCTCGTCGCCGATGCTGTCGGCATGGGCGGCCCACTCTTCCGCCGTCGGTTCGCCGCGGCGGTCGCTGCCGAAGACCACGACGGTGTCGCCGGGTGCGAGGGCGAGATCGTCGGCGTCGACGAGCATACGGTCGACCCCGAGGGTGACGATGCGACGGCGTTCGCCACCGAGCAGCACCTCGGCACGGTCGGCGGCCGGGGGCTGCACGCCGTCGCCGAATCCGACCGAGACCACCGCGAGGCGGGCCGGTTCGGCCAGGTCGTACTCGAGACCGCCGAGGAAGCCGTGTCCGGCATCGAGGTCGGCGACCAGCAGAACGGGTGCGCTCAACGTCATCGGCGCCTCGAGGCCGAGGCCGGGAGCGTCGACATCGTCGAACGGGGAGACGCCGAACGCGGCGATACCGAAGCGCACGTAGTCGAAGCGCGCCTTGGGCATGCGCAGCCCGGCGGAGCTCGCGGCGAGGTGCAGCTTCTCGAAGCGGGCGCCGAGCGACTGGGCGACCTCGACCGCGATCTGGAACTTCACCAGCGCGATCTCGTCGTCGGCGCTCGACGCGTCGGCGAGGTGCGACCAGGCGCCGTACACCTCGAGGAAGCCCTGCGACTCGAGGTGCAGGGCCGTCGTCACGAGCTCGGGCCAGTCTTCGGCCGAGGCACCGTTGCGGCTGAGGCCGGTATCGATCTTGAGATGCACGCGCGCGGGAACCCCTGCACCGCTCTCGGCGATGGCCTCGAGCTGCCAGACGGCGGAGACGCCCAGGTCGATGCGCGACTCGGCGGCCGCGCGGAAGTTCGTGTCGCGACCGTGCAGCCAGGCGAACATCGGCACGGTGATGCCGGCGGCGCGCAGCTCGAGACCGGCGTCGACCTCGAGCACGGCGAGGGCGGTCGCTCCCGCCTCGAGCGCGGCGAGCGAGATCGGCAGCACGCCGTGGCCGTAGGCGTTCGCTTTGACGGCGAGCATCACCTCCGAGGGCGCGACGGTGGCGACGAGCAGTTCGACGTTGCGGCGGAAGGCGGCCAGGTCGATCGTGGCGACGGCGTCAGTCATGGCTGTAGGTCCTGATCACTCGGCGGCCGAGGCCCGCGGTGAGGGCGAGCGGCGGGCGGCGGGTTCGCCGCGCCCAGTCGACGGCCGTCGGGGCGCCGAGCGCGGCGTCGCCGAAGACGGTCGCGATGTCGCCCGGTTGCGCCGCCCCCGTGCCGATGTCGAGCACGAGCTGGTCCATGGCGATGCGGCCGACCACCGGGAAGGCGATGCCGTCGATCGATGCCGACGCCGAGTTCGAGCCGAGGCGGGGGAGACCGTCGGCGTACCCGATCGACACCAGGGCGATCGCCGTGTCGCCGGGCGCGCGGTAGGTGTACCCGTACGAGACCCCGGTTCCCGCGGTGACCGACTTCACCGCGATCACCTCGGCCGTCAGCGTCATCACCGGCGCGGTGCCGATGCCGGCCGGAGAGGCGAGCCCGTAGACCCCGGCACCGAGGTCGCGGCGGGCCGCGTCATCCTGGGCTTCGAAAGAATCGTGCAGGGGGCGGATGCCCGCGGCGAGAGCCCGGGGACCGTCGCCATCGGAGACGGGGGAGAGGATGTCGCTCTCGACACCGTTCGTGCGCAGGCGCAGCGCGTCGTCGAGATCCGACACGCGGAATGCCGCGACACCCGCCGCCTCGGCCGCTAGTGCGATCTCGACGAGGCCGTGGCCATACGCCGACGCCCTCAGGTCGACCAGGGGCTGGTCGACGCCGAGGGCGTCAGTGAGAAGTTCTATGTTGCGTGTCAGCGCGGTGAGATCGATCCTCGCCCGGCGCGTGGCTCCGCTAATTGTGGTGGTGGCTTCTAGTTGCGCGAAGCCTCGACCAGGCGGTCGGACTCGTCGTGCCAGTGGAGAGCGGTCGCCGACAGCTTCTCCTTGAACTCGGCACCGTGGTGGGCGCAGAACAAGAGCTCGCCGGTCTTCATGGTCACGCGGACGTAAGCCTGGGCTCCGCAGCTGTCGCAGCGGTCGAGAGCGGTGAGCGTGTACGCAGACTCAAGCTCGTCAACGTTGTTCTCTGTGGCGATCTGAGACATGTGTTGCTCCTTCGGGCGTAATCACGAACTAATTCCGTGTGTCTATACAAGCACGCCGTTGTTACGGCGGTGCGACATTTACCGGGTATTTCGCTGAACGCGTACCGTTTGCCCAGCCTGGCGGGCGGGAGGGTGTCGGAGCGCTGTCGCCGGTCGATGATTCAGTAGTCTTAAGTTTTGGCCGCGGCCGTTTGTTCCCGTGTGCCGCGATCGCACGTTCTATAAGGAGTTCCCGTGGCGAGTTCGGACTACTCGGCGAGACACCTCTCCGTTCTCGAGGGGCTCGAAGCCGTCCGCAAGCGCCCCGGCATGTACATCGGCTCGACCGACTCGCGCGGTCTGATGCACTGCCTGTGGGAGATCATCGACAACTCGGTCGACGAGGCGCTCGGCGGGCACGGCAGCGAGATCAGCGTCATCCTGCACAAAGACGACAGCGTCGAGGTTCGTGACCGCGCACGCGGCGTGCCCGTCGACATCGAGCCGAAGACCGGCCTCAGCGGTGTCGAGGTCGTCTTCACCAAGCTGCACGCGGGCGGCAAGTTCGGTTCGGGCTCGTACGCGGCCTCGGGTGGACTGCACGGAGTGGGCGCATCCGTCGTCAACGCGCTCTCCGCCCGTCTCGACGTCGAGGTCGACCGCGACGGCAAGACCTACGCCATGTCGTTCCACCGCGGCGAACCCGGCAACTTCGCCGACACCGACGCACCGAGCCCCGATTCGCCGTTCACCCCCTTCATCTCGGGCAGCGAACTGCGCGTCGTCGGCAAGGTGAAGAAGGGCGTCACCGGCACACGAGTGCGCTACTGGGCCGACCCGCAGATCTTCACCCGCGGCGCCTCCTTCCAGACCGACGAGCTCACCGGCCGCGCGCGCCAGACCGCGTTCCTGGTTCCCGGTCTCGGCATCGACATCACCGACGAGCGTGGCGAAGAGACCACGAGCGAGACCTTCCGTTACGTGGGCGGCATCTCGGAGTTCGTCGACTTCCTCTCCACCGACGCGCCGCTCACCGACACCTGGCGGCTGCAGGGCGACGGCACGTTCACCGAGACGGTGCCCGTGCTGCAGGAGACGGGCGCCATGGTGCCCACCGAACTGACCCGCGACGTCGAGGTCGACATCGCGCTGCGCTGGGGCACCGGGTACGAGACGGTGTTCCGCAGCTTCGTCAACATCATCGCGACGCCGAAGGGCGGAACGCACCAGGCCGGCTTCGAGGCGGGGCTGATGAAGTTCCTGCGCCAGCAGGTGGAGCTGAACGCGCGCAGGCTCAAGGTCGGCAACGACAAGCTCGACAAAGACGACATCCTCGCCGGGCTCACCGCCGTGCTGAACGTGCGCCTGCCCGAACCGCAGTTCGAGGGCCAGACCAAGGAGATCCTCGGCACCCCGGCCGTGCGCAACATCGTGGCGAACGTCGTGGCCAAGGCCATGGCCGAACGGTTCTCGTCGACCAAGCGCGACGACAAGGCGCAGTCGGCTCTCGTGCTCGACAAGATCGTCGCCGAGATGAAGTCGCGCATCTCGGCGCGCACCCACAAAGAGACCCAGCGTCGCAAGAACGCGCTCGAGTCGTCGTCGCTCCCGGCGAAGCTCGTCGACTGCCGCTCGAACGACGTGCTCAACAGCGAGCTGATGATCGTCGAGGGCGACTCGGCCCTCGGCACGGCGAAGCTCGCCCGTGACAGCGAGTACCAGGCGCTGCTGCCCATCCGCGGCAAGATCCTCAACGTGCAGAAGGCGTCGGTGAGCGACATGCTGTCGAACGCCGAGTGCGCCTCGATCATCCAGGTGATCGGCGCGGGCTCCGGCCGCACCTTCGACATCGAGCAGGCCCGGTACGGCAAGGTCATCATCATGAGCGACGCCGACGTCGACGGCGCGCACATCCGCACCCTGCTGCTCACGCTCTTCTTCCGCTACATGCGGCCGATGATCGAGGCGGGGCGGGTCTACGCGGCCGTGCCGCCGCTGCACCGGGTGATCGTGATGAACCCGGGGTCGAAGCCGAACGAGACCATCTACACCTACTCCGAGAAGGAGTTGGAGACGGTGCTCGCCGGCCTGAAGAAGGCGAACAAGCGCTACCAAGACCCGATCCAGCGGTACAAGGGACTCGGCGAGATGGACGCCGACCAGCTCTCGGAGACCACGATGGACCGCCGCTACCGCACGCTGCGCCGCGTCACGGTCGTCGATGCGGAGGCCGCGGAGGAGGCGTCGCGGGTGTTCGAGCTGCTCATGGGCAACGAGGTCGCCCCCCGCAAAGAGTTCATCATCGCCGGCGAAGGACTCAACCGCAGTCGCATCGACGTCTAGCCCGGGTAGGCGATGATGGTGCGATGACGATCTTCCGCGCCAGCATCAACATCGCCACCACCGGTCACAGCGTCGAGCAGCTCAACGAGCATGCCGGCGTCGAGGCGAGCCGCTGGCTGCCGATCGGCACGCCGGTGCACGACTTCGACCCCACCGGCCCCGTGCGCGAGATCTCGCAGTGGCACTACGACGCGCCCGTACGCGGCGACAGCGAGATCCTCGAGCCGCATCTCGTTCTGCTGCGCCCCGTGCTCGAGCGCATGGCCCAGAACCCGCTCGAGGGGCGCGTCTACGGCAGCTTCTCGGTGTCGCTCAACGCCCGCGTGAACGCCTTCGTCTTCGAGATCGAACCGCGCGACGCCGTGCTGATCGCCCGGGCGGGCCTGCGCATCCGCATCGACGCGTACACGCCCGAGGGCTGAGCCGCGGGCCCGGCCGGGCGTCCGCACGTGCCGGGGGCCGGGCCGCGCGCCCGTCGACAGGACGGAACGGCGCTGCCGCACGACCGGCAGGACGAACCGGCCGGCCGCGGCGCGCCCGTCCTGTCCGACGTGCGCGCGCGGCCCGGCTGCCCGGGCTAGATCGAGGTTCCGATCGACGCCACGGCGGCGTCGAGCGGGGTGCCGGAGGCGTCGCGCTTCGCGCCGGCCTCGGGCAGTTGGCGCACCGAGCCGTCGGGACCGACGGCGAGCGACGGCGCCGGTCCGGCCCAGGCCAGTGCCAGCACGTCTTCGCCCTTGAGGAACGAGTGCGCACGCACACCGCCCGTGGCGCGGCCCTTGCCGGGGAACTCGCCGAGCAGCGACACCTTCGCGCGACCCGGGTCGACACCCGGCAGGGCGTCGGTCGAGCTGGAGACCGTGGCGACGACGATCTGCTCGGCGGGGTCGACCGCCCCGAAGAAGATGACGGAGGCCTTCGCGCCGAGGTTGATGCCGGCGACACCGCCGGCCGCGGCGCCCTGGGGGCGTACCGCGGAGGCCGGGAAATGCAGCAGCTGGGCCTCGTTGGTCACGAACACGAGTTCGTCGCCGTCGGCTCCCTGCGAGACTCCGACGACCTCGTCGCCGGCCTTGAGCCCGATGATCTCGAACTCCGGCTTGTTCGGGTAGCCGCCGGTCGCGACCCGCTTGACGACGCCCTGGCGGGTGCCGACCACGATCGGGTTCTCCGAGTCGAGCGAGACGAAGGCGAGCACGCGCTCCTTCTTGTTCGTCATCGCGAGGTAGTCGGAGATGCGTGCCCCTGCACCGAGCTGGATCGAGTTGGTCGGAACGTTCGGCAGGTCGACGGCGGTGAACCGGATGAGACGTCCGAGGTTCGTGACCGCGCCGATCTCCGACCGGGCCGTCGTGACCACGCTGGAGCGGATGGCGTCGTGCTTGGTGCGGCGACGCACGAGGGGAGCGCTGGGCTCTTCGCCCTCGACCGGCTCGGCGATGTCGACACGGATCGCGCGGCCGGTGGTGGAGAGGTAGACCCGGCAGGCGGTGTCGGCGATCTCGAGCACGGGCGCGTTCTTGCGTGACGAGGCCGAGGTGGCGATCGACGGGCGCGCCTCGGTGAGCAGGGTGCGGCGCGGCGTGCCGAAGCGGTCGGAGATCTCCTCCAGCTCGGCGGAGACCAGGTCGCGCAGGCGGGCCGGGCTGGTGAGCAGCGCCTCGAGCTCGGCGATCTCGCTCAGCAACTGCTGCTTCTCGTTCTCGAGCTCGATGCGGCTGAACTTCGTGAGGCGGCGCAGGCGCAGTTCGAGGATGTACTCGGCCTGCAGTTCGCTCAGGTCGAAGACGGTGCGCAGGCGCGAGCGCGCGGCCTCGGAATCATCGCTCTGCCGGATGACCTGGATGACCTCGTCGATGTCGAGGATCGCGATGAGCAGTCCCTCGACGAGGTGCAGGCGCTCGAGCCGACGAGCGAGCCGGTAGCGGCTGCGCCGCGTGACGACGTCGAGGCGGTGGTCGACGTAGACGCGCAGCAGGTCGCGCAGACCGAGGGTCTGCGGTCCTCCGTTGACGAGGGCGACGTTGTTGATGTTGAAGCTGTCTTCGAGCGGCGTGTAGCGGTAGAGCTGCTCGAGCACGGCGTCGGGGCTGAAGCCCGTCTTGATGCCGATCACGAGCCGGAGGCCGTGCCGCCGGTCGGTGAGGTCGGTGACATCCGAAATGCCGCTGAGTTTTTTGCTGGTGACACCGTCTTTGATCTTCTCGATCACCTTTTCGGCACCGACCATGTAGGGCAGTTCGGTGACCACGAGGCCGGTCTTGCGGGCCGAGATCGACTCGGTCGTCACCTTCGCGCGGGTCTTGAAGGCGCCGCGGCCGGTGGCGTAGGCGTCTTTGATGCCGGCGAGGCCGCTGATCGTTCCGCCGGTCGGCAGGTCGGGTCCCGGCACGAACTCCATCAGGTCGTCGAGCGTCGCGTTCGGGTTGTGCAGCAGGTGGCGCGCGGCGCCGATGACCTCGATGAGGTTGTGCGGCGCCATGTTCGTCGCCATGCCCACCGCGATGCCGCTCGCGCCGTTCACCAAGAGGTTCGGGAACGCGGCGGGCAGCACCTCGGGCTGGGTCAGCTGGTTGTCGTAGTTCGGCACGAAGTTCACGACGTCTTCGTCGAGGCTCTCGGTCATGGCGAGGGCGGTCGCGTGCAGGCGGGCCTCGGTGTAGCGCGGCGCGGCGGGACCGTCGTCGAGGGAACCGAAGTTTCCGTGACCGTCGATGAGCGGCACGCGCAGGATGAAGTCCTGCGTCAGGCGCACCATCGCGTCGTAGATCGACGCGTCGCCGTGCGGGTGCAGCTTTCCCATGACCTCGCCGACGACACGGGCCGACTTGACGTGCCCCTTGTCGGGCCGCAGTCCCATCTCGGCCATCTGGTAGAGGATGCGGCGCTGCACGGGCTTGAGGCCGTCGCGGGCGTCGGGGAGGGCGCGCGAGTAGATGACCGAGTAGGCGTACTCGAGGAACGAGCCCTGCATCTCGCTCGATACGTCGACCTCTTCGATGTGCTCGCCGGGCTGGGCGGAGGAGGGCACGGGGGCAGGGGGAGTCACGGGAGTAGCCATAAGATTGCCCCTATGTTACCGGCGCCGAAAACTCTCCGCCCGAGCCTCGCCGATGTAATGCCCGCGTGTCTCTCCGCGATCTCGGGGGAGGAGAACCGCCTCGGCCTGCCGAAGGTCGCCAAGGCGGTCGTGCTTCTCGTCGACGGTCTCGGCGCGGCCGCGCTCAAGGCCAGGGCGGGGCACGCCCGCACGTTGATGTCGTACCTCTCCGGATCATCCGTCATCGAATCGGGATTTCCGACCACGACGGCAGCGGCGCTCGCGACCCTCACGACCGGAACCGCGCCCGGCCAGCACGGCATGGTCGGCTACACGGTGCTCGACCCCGCCAACGACCGGGTGATCAAGCAGCTCTCCGGCTGGGACTCCAAGATCGATCCCTACACCTGGCAGCCGATGCCGACCGTGTTCGAACGCGCGGTGGCGCTGGGACACTACGCGGTCGTCATCGGCCCCGAGCGCTACCGCGACAGCGGGTTCAGCAAGGCCGTTCTGCGCGGAGCCGAGTACATCGGGGCCTCGTCGATCGGCGACCGCCTCGAACGCGCGGCCGACTGGCTCGACGAGCCGGGAACGGGCATCGCCTACGTCTACGTTCCCGAGCTCGACGTGGCCGGGCACGCGACCGGCGCGGAGTCGCCCGAGTGGATCGGCTGGTTGGAGACCCTCGACGCCGCGGTGCGCGAGATGGAGACGCGGTTGGGGCCGGATGCCGGACTCGTCATCACCGCCGACCACGGTGTCGTAGACATCGCCGAACGCAACCGCGTGCTGTTCGACACCAGTGCGCCCCTGATCGACGGCATCCGTTTCGTCGCCGGCGAGCCACGCTGCCTGCAACTGCACTTCGCCCCGGACGCGAGCGAGTCGGTGCGGCAGGCGACGATCGCCGCCTGGCGCGATGCCGAGGGCGAACGCGCGTGGATCGCGACGCGCGCCGAAGCGATCGCCGCCGGCTGGTTCGGCGAGGTGCGTGCAGAGGTCGAACCGCGTATCGGCGACCTGCTGGTGGCCGCGCGCAAGGGCATCGCCTACTACGACAGCCGCACGCTCACCGGCAACGGCATGGTCGGGCACCACGGTTCGTGGTCGCCCGCCGAAGTGCAGGTGCCGCTGCTGCGCCTCGGCGCCTTCGCCCGCCGCTAGGTCAGGTCGTCGTCGGGACGCGCACCGAACACGATGTCGTCCCAGCTCGGCATGGCCGTGCGGCCCTTGCGTGCCGGCGCTTTGGTCGGGATGACGGGCTGGGGCGCCGTGGAACGGTCGCCGTCCGTGTCGTCCGGGGCGAAACCGTCGAGAGGAACGTCGACGAGACGGATGCCACCCTGTTGCGGGTTGCGCGACGGGTGGGAGTTCTCGTCGTCGGCGAAGTTCGCGGCCTCACGCTCGCCTCGACGCCGACGGAGGGCCTCGAGCAGGTCGGCGGTCTGATTGTGGTCGTGCACGGGCTCGTGTTCGACGGGGGCGTTCGATCCGAATCGGCCGAACTGCTGCGGCTCGTCGTGGAAGGTCAGGCTGTCGTCGTCGAGGTCGAAGGCTCCGCTGTCGAAGCGGGAGTTGTCGGCCTCGCGGTCGTCGCCGCTCACGGCGCGCAGGCGCGGGATGAGCGCCCCCTGCGATTCGCCCTGCTGGGAGAGCGTGATGGCCTCGTTGTTGAGCGGGGCGAGCGTGAGCTTCTTCGGGTCGAAGCGCCAGCGCGCGTCGTGGTCGATCTGCTCTGCGGTGAAGGCGAGCTTCACGATCCACCCCGTCTCGGGGTCTTTCCAGCTGGCCCAGCGTTCGCCGAGCGCTCCAAGACCCACGAGCCGCTCGCGGATGACCGTGCCGAAGGTGCGGCCGATGCTCATCGGGTCGGACTCGCCGGCGGTGTGCACCGCGACACCCAAGGCCGTCTCGACCACGAACTCGCGTTCGGCGAGCACGGGGCCCTCGAACTTCTGGATGTAGTCGAGCGGCACGCCGGTGATCGCGGCGACGTCGGCGGCGGACATGCCCGACCGGATCTGTGCCTGGATCTCCCGCGGGGCGAGCTTGCGCCCCGATCCGGGGTCGGGAACGGCTTGGCGCAGCTTGGACTGCAGCACCTCGTCGATCGGGATCCGGAAGCGGTTGCCGTCAACGGAAGCGACGAGGAGTGCCCCGTTCTCTACTCCGATTACTCGCAGGTCTTGCATGCTGAGATACCCTCCAGCGCTCGATATTCCCGCTAAGGATTACACGGGTCAGCGGGTATTTCGGGGAATACCGTGGGCGCGCCGCAAGTTACCAATCCTGGCGCCACGACAAGTGTCAAATTGGGTTTGCTATTCGCATACCAATGATGCAAACTGTGGCCGCCGATTTAGATAACTAGACGCATACAAGAAGTGGATGGGCATGGCAACCGACTACGACGCACCCCGCAAGACCGACGACGATACGGAGTCGATCGAGGCACTCAAGGAGCGCGTTCCAGACAAGATGTCTGGCTCAGTCGACGTTGATGACGCCGATAACCCTGGCAGTTTCGAACTCGAGGGTGGGGACCTCAGTGAGCACGACCTCGACGTGGTCGTTCTTCCCGCACAGGCCGATGAGTTCACCTGTGTGGAGTGCTTCCTCGTGAAGCACCGTTCGCAGATCGATCACGAGTCGAAGCTCGGACCGATCTGCTTGGAGTGCGCGGCCTAACCGATCCCGTTCGATGCCCGTTGTTTCGCCGCCGTGATGGCGGCGACAACGGCATCGGGATGCCGCGTAGACACAACCCAGTACGGAGCGCTGTCTCGTTCGTCGAGATTCTGGATCTTCACCAACGGTGAGACCCAGGCGCGGATGAGCAGCCACGTACGGGCGTCGAGTCTGACGCCCCGTTCCGCCCGCGCCTCGTCGCCCGAGAACCCTTCGACGGTTCCCGCGATCGAGAGCGGAAGACGCGCCCGTCCGGCGCGGAACTCGTCGTCGGTCACCTCGATGACGGGGGCGCCCGCGATGAGCAGTGCGACACATCCCGCGTAGAGCACGATCGCGACGACCACCCCCGCCGTCGAATTGATCGGCAGGAAGACCAGCAGGCTCGCGGGGATGACTAGGGCTGTTGCGATGAAGAGCCAAGGCGCGGGCCACAGCCTCTCGCGGTAGTGGGTGGACATGCTCCTATTCGATCAGACTTTTTTGCCGCCGGATGTTCTGCACTACCCTCGTGACGTGCCAGATTCCGTAGAGGTCCTCATTTCGTCTGCCTCCGTACCCGAATATTCCCACCCCGGAGACGCCGGAGCCGACCTCACGGCGGCCGAGTCCGTCGAGCTGCTCCCCGGCGAGCGGGCGACCGTCGCGACCGGGGTATCGATAGCCCTGCCCGACGGCTACGTCGCGTTCGTCGTGCCGCGCAGCGGGCTCGCGGCCAAGCACGGCATCACCATCGTGAACAGCCCGGGCACGGTGGACGCCGGCTACCGCGGCGAGATCAAGGTGACCCTGCTGAACACGGACAGTTCGGTGGCGTATTCTGTGGCGGTCGGCGACCGCATCGCACAGCTCATCGTGATGCCGGTCACCCGCGCGAGATTTGTACAGGTTCAGAAACTTCCCGGGAGCGACCGAGGCGACAACGGCTTCGGATCGACCGGGTACAGCGCACCCCAGTCAGGAGACATCGCGTGAGCGACAACGAAATCGATCCCATCGTCGACGAGGACGCCAAGTCGGCGCCCGCCGACCGTGACACCAACGGTCCGCTCGACGAGAGCGAAGCCAATGCGGTGCGCCCCTACGTCGACCTCGGCGGGGTGAAGATCGTCCCCCGCCCTGACCTGCAGTTGCGCCTCGAGGTGGAAGAGGGCAGCAAGCGCGTCGTCGCCGTCGGCCTCGACTACGCCGGCTCGTCTTTGCAGGTGCAGCCCTTCGCCGCGCCCCGCACGAGCGGGCTCTGGAACGAGATCCGCGCGCAGATCGTCGACCAGATCCACAAGCAGGGTGGCACGACCACCGTCTCCGACGGACCGTTCGGTCCCGAGGTGCTCGCCGAGATCCCCGTGACGACCGCCGGGGAGTCGGGAACCCGTCTCGCCCGGTTCGTCGGTGTCGACGGACCGCGCTGGTTCCTGCGGGGTGTGATCGCCGGCGAAGGTGCCGTCGACCCCGCGGCAGCCGCGCAGATCGAAGACCTGTTCCGCAGCATCGTGGTGGTGCGGGGCAACACCCCGATGCCGCCACGCGACCTGATCCCGCTGCACATGCCGGCGGCGACGCCGGGCGGCGACGCTCCGGCCGCGCCCGCCACGGTCTAGAGCCATGACGAACGAGCGCGGCGATTCGCCCGACCAGCCGAGCTTCTCCGAGGCGCTGTCGGCCGCGGCCCAGAAGTCGGGCTTCGGCAAGGTGACCCCGGGGGAGACCCCGACCGCCGGCGCACTGCTCGGCGCCATGGGCGGCGTGCGCGGCATCGTCGAGTCGCTGCTTCCCGGGTTCGTGTTCGTGTTCGTCTACGCGATCACCCAGGAGACGCTGCCGTCGGTGCTCATCCCGGCCGGCATCGCCGTGCTGTTCGTGCTCGTCCGGGTCGTCTCGCGCACTCCGGTGATGCCCGCGCTCATCGGCCTCGCCGGCATCGCGGTCTCGGCCGCCCTCGCCATCCTCTCGGGCGACGCGAAAGAGAACTTCGTGCTCGGGTTCTGGCTCAACGGCGCGTACGTCGTCGGGCTCCTCGTTTCTCTCGCCGTGCGCTGGCCGGTCATCGGCGTCATCGTCGGGCTTCTGCGCGGCGAGGGTTCCCAGTGGCGCGACGACAAGGCCAAGTACCGCGTCGCCTTCGTCACGACCGTTCTCTGGACCTGCCTGTTCGCCGCGCGGCTCGCGGTGCAGGTTCCGCTGTACTACGCCGACCAGACCCAGCTGCTGGGCGGCGCGAAGCTCATCATGGGTCTTCCGCTCTACGCGGCCACGCTCTGGGTGACCTGGCTGCTCGTGCGCGCCGTCTACGCCAGGGGTTCGGCCGCGTCATCCGGCCCCGAAGGTTCCACGGCCTGACCCGCAGCGCCCGGCAAAGTATCTCGACGTCGAGATATATACTCGATTCAGATCCCTCGCGGGAACCCCCGATAATCGAGCGGTGCAGGCTTAGGCTTGCCTTGCTGGCACGTCGTCGGGCGTACCTGTGAGTATGGAGTCAGGTCAGCAAGGGAGACGACACTATGTCCGCAGTAAACAGCTTCAATTCCAAGGACAACCTCACGGTCGGTGGCACCGACTACGAGGTCTTCAGGATCGACAGCGTTCCCGGTCACGAGAAGCTCCCGTTCAGCCTGAAGGTGCTGCTCGAGAACCTGCTGCGTACCGAAGACGGCGCCAACGTCACCAAGGGCCAGATCGAGGCCCTCGGCAGCTGGGTGCCCGAGTCGGAGCCCGACACCGAGATCCAGTTCAGCCCGGCCCGCGTGGTCATGCAGGACTTCACCGGTGTGCCCTGCATCGTCGACCTCGCCACCATGCGTGAGGCTGTCGTCGACCTGGGCGGCGACCCGAAGAAGATCAACCCGCTGTCGCCGGCCGAGATGGTCATCGACCACTCCGTCATCGCCGACCTGTTCGGCACCGACAACGCCCTCGAGCGCAACGTCGAGCTCGAATACCAGCGCAACGGCGAGCGCTACCAGTTCCTGCGCTGGGGCCAGACCGCCTTCGACGACTTCAAGGTCGTGCCGCCCGGAACCGGCATCGTGCACCAGGTGAACATCGAGTACCTCGCGCAGGTCACGTTCACCCGCACCGTCGGCGGCGTGCTGCGCGCCTACCCCGACACCTGCGTCGGCACCGACTCGCACACCACCATGGTCAACGGCCTCGGTGTGCTCGGCTGGGGCGTCGGCGGCATCGAGGCCGAGGCGGCCATGCTCGGCCAGCCCGTGTCGATGCTCATCCCCAAGGTCGTCGGCTTCAAGCTGTCGGGCGCCATCCCCACCGGCGTCACCGCGACCGACGTCGTGCTCACGATCACCCAGATGCTGCGCAAGCACGGGGTCGTCGGCAAGTTCGTCGAGTTCTACGGCGAAGGCGTCGCCCAGGTGCCGCTCGCCAACCGCGCCACCATCGGCAACATGAGCCCCGAGTTCGGTTCGACCGCCGCCATGTTCCCCATCGACGGCGTCACCCTCGACTACCTGCGACTCACCGGGCGCAGCGAGAGCCAGGTCGCCCTCGTCGAGCAGTACTCCAAGCTGCAGAAGCTCTGGCACGACGCGAGCGTCGAGCCCGTCTTCAGCGAGTACATCGAACTCGACCTCGCCACCGTCGTGCCGTCGATCGCCGGCCCGAAGCGCCCGCAGGACCGCGTCGAGCTCAGCCGCTCGAAGGACCAGTTCATCCTCGACCTCGACGCCTACGCGTCGGCCGACCACTCGCTCGTCGACGAGGCGCTCGAGGGCACCTTCCCGGCCTCCGACCCGATCGGCCTCACCCCGCAAGACGAAGAGACCGCCCACGCGCACGTGCACACCAGCCATGCGCCGTCGACGGTGACCAACCCGGCGCGCGTCTCGCTCGACGACGGAACCGGCTTCACGCTCGACCACGGCGCGGTCGCGATCGCCGCGATCACCTCGTGCACCAACACCTCCAACCCGTCGGTCATGCTCGCCGCCGGCCTTCTCGCCCGCAACGCGAGCAAAAAGGGCCTGAAGTCGAAGCCGTGGGTCAAGACCACGCTGGCTCCCGGCTCGAAGGTCGTCACCGACTACTACGCCAAGGCCGGACTCACCGAGTACCTCGAAGACCTCGGTTTCTACACCGTCGGCTACGGCTGCACCACCTGCATCGGCAACTCGGGCCCGCTGCTCGACGAGATCTCGGCCGCGGTCAACGACAACGACCTCGCCGTCACCGCGGTGCTCTCGGGCAACCGCAACTTCGAGGGCCGCATCAACCCCGACGTGAAGATGAACTACCTCGCGTCGCCGCCCCTCGTCATCGCCTACGCGCTGGCCGGCTCGATGAACTTCGACTTCGAGAAGGACGCCCTCGGCACCGGTCTCGACGGCGAAGACGTCTTCCTGAAAGACATCTGGCCCGACGCCGCCGAAGTGCAGTCGACGATCGATACCTCGATCGACACCGAGATGTTCCGTCACGAGTACTCGGGCGTCTTCGACGGCGACGAGCGCTGGCAGAACCTGCCGACGCCGGTCGGCGCGACGTTCGAGTGGGACGCCGAGTCGACCTACGTGCGCAAGCCCCCGTACTTCGACGGCATGACGATGGACCTGACCCCCGTGTCATCCATCGTCGGCGCCCGTGTGCTCGCGAAACTCGGCGACTCGGTCACGACCGACCACATCAGCCCCGCCGGCAACATCAAGGCCGACAGCCCCGCGGGCAAGTACCTCGACGAGCACGGTGTCGACCGCAAGGACTACAACTCCTACGGATCGCGCCGCGGCAACCACGAGATCATGATCCGCGGAACGTTCGCGAACATCCGCCTCAAGAACCAACTGCTCGACGGCATCGAGGGTGGTTACACCCGCGACTTCACGCAGCCCGACGCACCGCAGTCGTTCATCTACGACGCCAGCCAGAACTACCAGGCCGAGGGCACCCCGCTCGTCATCCTGGGCGGCAAGGAGTACGGCTCGGGCTCGAGCCGCGACTGGGCCGCCAAGGGCACGTCGTTGCTCGGTGTGAAGGCCGTCATCACCGAGAGCTTCGAGCGCATCCACCGCTCGAACCTCATCGGTATGGGTGTTCTGCCGCTGCAGTTCCCGGCCGGCGAGACCTGGGAGAGCCTCGGCCTCGACGGCACCGAGTCGATCTCGATCTCGGGCGTCGAAGAGCTCAACGAGGGCCGCACGCCGAAGACGCTGCACGTGGTCGCCGAGCCCACCGCGAACTCCGCCGAGGGCAAGCAGACGGTCGAGTTCGACGCCGTGCTGCGCATCGACACGCCGGGCGAGGCCGACTACTACCGCAACGGCGGAATCCTTCAGTACGTTCTGAGGTCGCTGGTCTAGGCTCGCAGGATGAGTTTGCTCGAGAAGATCACAGGTCCTCGCGACCTCGATGCGTTGTCACCGAGCGAACTCGTCGAGCTTGCCGCGGAGATCCGCCAGTTTCTCGTCACCGAGGTGTCGAAGACCGGCGGTCATCTCGGTCCGAACCTCGGTGTCGTCGAGCTGACGCTCGCGATCCACCGGGTGTTCGATTCTCCGCGTGACGCGATCGTGTTCGACACCGGGCACCAGACCTACGTGCACAAGCTGCTCACGGGGCGACAGGACTTCAGCAAGCTTCGTCTCGAAGGCGGACTCGCCGGCTACCCGCAGCGCTCGGAGTCGGTGCACGACATCGTCGAGAGCTCGCACGCGTCGAGTTCGCTGTCATGGGCCGACGGCATCTCGCGCGCGTTCACGATGACCGGCCAGAGCGAGCGACACGTGGTCGCGGTCGTCGGCGACGGGTCGCTCACCGGCGGCATGACCTGGGAGGCGCTGAACAACATCAGCGACGACAACTCCCGCAACCTGGTCATCGTGGTCAACGACAACGGCCGCTCCTACGCCCCGACGATCGGCGGCATGGCGCATTTCCTCAACGACGTGCGCACACGCAGTTCGTATCGCCAGCTGCACCGCACGAGCGAACAGCTGTTCTCTAAACTCGGTACGCCGGGGCGGGCGTTCTACCGTGGCATCCGCGGAGGCACCCACGGCTTCCTCAGCCGTTTCACCAACAACGAGGCCCTCTACTCGAACCTCGACATCAAGTACATCGGTCCGATCCACGGGCACGACCTCGTCGCGATGCAGGCGGCCCTCCAGCAGGCGAAGAACTACGGCGCCCCGGTCATCGTGCACGCCATCACCGAGAAGGGCCGCGGCTACGAACCCGCTCTGGCCGACACCGCCGACCAGTTCCACGCCGTCGGCCAGATCGATCCAGAGACCGGCGAGCCCGTCGGCAGCGCGAGCAAGCCCTCCTGGACCAGCGTCTTCTCGACCGAGATCGTCGACATCGCCACCGAGAACCCGCGCATCGTGGGCATCACGGCGGCCATGCTGCGCCCCACCGGCCTGCACAAGTTCGCCGAGAAGTTTCCCTCCCGCGTTCTCGACGTCGGCATCGCCGAGCAGCACGCGGTGACCTCCGCCGCCGGACTCGCCTTCGGCGGCCTGCACCCGGTCGTGGCCATGTACGCGACGTTCGTCAACCGCGCCTTCGACCAGGTGCTCATGGACGTCGCCCTGCACAGGGCGGGCGTCACCTTCGTGCTCGACCGCGCGGGCGTCACCGGCCCCGACGGGCCCAGCCACCACGGCATGTGGGACCTCGCGCTGTTGCAGGTCATCCCCAACATCCGCATCGCGGCACCGCGCGACGCCGTACGACTGCGCGAAGAACTGCGCGAGGCGGTCGCCGTCGACGACGGACCCACCGTGGTGCGGTTCTCGAAGGGCGACGTCGGTACCGAGTTCGAGGCCGTGCGGCGCACCGCCGACGGCGTCGACGTGCTGCGCGAGTCCGACGACAAAGACGTGCTGATCATCACCGTCGGCCCGATGGCCAAGCTGGGGCTGCAGGTCGCCGAGCGCCTGGCCGCCCAGGGCATCGGCGCGACGGTCGTCGACCCGCGTTGGGTCGTGCCCGTTCCCGAGAGCATCGTCGGCTTCGCGGCCGAGCACCGCATCGTGGTGTCGATCGAAGACGGCGTACGCGTGGCCGGCATCGGCACCCGCATCCGCCAGGACCTGCGTGCGGCCGGGGTCGACACGGCCGTCACGGAGCTCGGGCTTCCCGACGAGTTCCTCGACCACGGCACCCGCGAGCAGATCCTCGACCGGGTCGGTCTCACCCCGCAGCAGATCGCCCGCGACCTCGTGTCGCAGGTACTCGGCAGCAAGATCCCGATCGCCCGCCCGCTCCCGGACCAGGCCGAGCTCGACGCCGACCTGCGACAGGAACCGAGCTAGCCCGGTCCGGATCCCGAGCCGCATCCGCCGAGCGGCCCCCGGTTTGTCCCGGCCGGTTCTTGCTGCGATGATTCTGTGATGCCCTTCCGTCGTGCCGTCGCCGTCCTTTTCGCCTCGGCAGCCCTGGTCGCTCTCAGTGCGTGCACCACGGGCGTTCCGACCTCGGATGACACGCCCGCGGTCACCACGCCGCAGCCGGACATCTCCGGCGAATGGGTGGTCACGCGCACCGTCACCGCGAGCAACGACGCCGCCAATCCCGCCCGTGCCGTCGGCGCCACCTCTGTGCGGTACGTGCTCGTCGACCGCGACGACTGCGACGACGTGCTCTGCGATGGCACCGTCGCGAGCGGCGAGACGCTCGAGGGGCGCGAAGAGACCGCACTGACCCAGACCGACGGCGGGTTCGATTACGAGTTCGCCGGCAGCCTCGACTGCATGAACCAGACGACGGGCGGCGTCCTCGTCGTCGACGGCTTCGACTACACCCAGAAGGCGAGCCTCACCGCGACGTCGACCGACGGCACGACCGCCGACGCGCTGACCGGCACCATCACCTACACCGACACGGTCACCGACGCCGCCCTCGAAGCGGGCTGCACCCGCGACCCGATGGCCGTGGAGATCACCTACGCCGTCGCGGCGACACGTACCCCGGCAGCCTGACGACCGGTCCCACCTCGCGCTTGACTTAGAGCGCGCTCGAAGTTCTAGCCTGTAGTCATGTCGACGACCGAGGAACTGCTGTCTATCTCCGAGGTCGCCGAGGCGACCGGTCTCACCGCTCACACGCTGCGCTACTACGAGCGTGTCGGCCTCATGTTGCACGAGGTCGACAGGGCGTCGTCGCAGCACCGACGGTACTCGGCGGCCGACGTGAACTGGATCGTGTTTCTCACCAGACTTCGGTCGACCTCGATGCCCATCGCGCGAATGCTCGAATACGTCGAGCTGGTGCGCCGGGGAGACGAAACGGTCGAAGCCCGGCGCGACCTTCTCGTTCTGCACCGCATCTCGGTCGCCGCCCAACAGGAGACGATCGCGCAGAGCCTCGCCGCCATCGACTACAAGATCACCACTTACGAATCAATGAAAGCAGGACGCTTATGAAGAACACGACACTCGGCGCGCACGGACCGTCGGTCGGCCGCATCGGTCTCGGCCTGATGGGGATGAGCGCCTTCTACACGGGAAGCGGTACCGACGAGGCGGGCTCGATCGCCACGATCCACCGTGCTCTCGAGCTCGGGGTCACCCTGCTCGACACCGCGGAGATGTACGGCCCGTATGCCAACGAGGAACTGCTCGGCAAGGCGATAGCGGGTCGGCGCGACGAGGCCGTGATCGCGACCAAGTTCGGCACCATCCTCCACCGCGGCGACGGGGAGCGCGGTCTCGACGGTAGTGCCGAAAACGTGCGGCTGTCGATCGAGGGATCGCTGAAGCGCCTCGGGACCGACTACATCGACCTCTACTACCAGCACCGCATGGACCCGGGAACGCCGGTGGAGGAGACCGTGGGCGCCCTCGCCGACCTCATCAGCGAGGGGAAGCTACGCGGGTACGGACTGTCGGAGGCCGGTCCCGAGACCATCCGCCGCGCCCACGCGGTGCATCCCGTCACCGCGTTGCAGACCGAGTACTCGCTGTGGTCGCGCGATCCGGAGAAAGAGATCCTCCCCGTCGTCCGCGAACTGGGTATCGGTTTCGTCGCCTACTCACCGCTCGGCCGGGGATTCCTCACGGGGACGATCCGTTCGCTCGACCAGCTGGACGAGAGCGACTTCCGCCGCAACAACCCGAGGTTCGAAGGGGACAACCTGGAAGCGAACATCCGCATCGTCGAACAGGTGGATGCCGTGGCCCGCGAACTCGACGCGAAGCCGGGCCAGGTGGCGCTCGCCTGGTTGCTCGCCAAGGGGGAGGACATCGTGCCCATCCCCGGCACGAAGCGGGTGGCGTACCTCGAGGAGAATGCGGCGTCCGACGCCATCGAGTTGACCGTCGGCCAGGTCGAGGCGTTGGATGCGGTGGCGGCACCCGTCGGCGACCGTTACGCCGACATGTCGCCGCTCGGCCGCTAACCACGCCTTCGTCGAGGACCGACGCCGGCGCCCGTATCGAAACCTGTCGCGGCTTCGATACGGGCGCTGTGCTGCCTGCCTGCAGGGCCTACGCGACGCCGCGGATCGGCGGCGTGTGGAACGTCGCGCCGAAGACCCGCTCGGAGGCACCGACCCGGTCGAGGTACGGTGTCGCGCCGCCCATCTGGAACGGGTAGCCCGCGCCGAGGATGAGGCAGAGGTCGATGTCCTCGGCCGCCGCGACGACCTCGTCGTCGAGCATGCGGTGGATCTCGTCGGCTAGTCCGTCTTCGATGCGCGTCTGCAATTGCTGGGCGGTCATCGGGGTCGTGCCGCCCTTGACGATCTCGAGCGCCTTCTTGTCGATGCCCTTGATCTTTCCCTTGGCGTCGCGGTCGAAGATGTGGCCGAGCTCGGCGAGCTTGTGCAGGTTGGCGCTCTCGAAGAAGCGGTCGGGGAACGCGGCATGGTGGGTGTCGAGCACGTGCGCGCCCACCTTGAGCCCCACGAGTTCGAGCAGCTCGAAAGGTGTCATCGGCAGGCCGAACGGCTTCGTCGACTGCTCGACGACCTCGAACGGAGTACCGGTGTCGACCGCGTGCATCGCCTCGCCGAGCACCTTGGCGAGGATGCGGTTGACCACGAAGCCCGGCGTGTCCTTGGTGATGACGGCGTTCTTGCGCAGTTTCGCGGCCGTCACCATGGCCGTCGAGAGTGATTCGTCGTTCGTCGCCGGCGTCTTCACGACCTCGATGAGCGGCATGACCGCGACCGGGTTGAAGAAGTGGAAGCCGACGAGGCGTTCGGGATGCGCCAACTTCGCACCGATCTGCTCTACGGAGAGCGACGAGGTGTTGGTCGCGAGGATGGCCTCGGGGGAGACGTGCTTCTCGATCTCCTCGAACACGTCCTGTTTGGCGACGAGTTCTTCGAAGATCGCCTCGATCACCCAGTCGCAGTCGGCGAAATCGGCCTTGTCGGTGGTGCCGGTGACGAGGGCCTTGAGCCGGTTCGACTCGTCGCGCGAGATGCGTCCCTTGCCGAGCAACGCGTCGATCTCGGAGTGGATGCCCGCCACGCCCTTGTCGACTCGGCCCTGGTCGAGGTCGGTGATGACCACGGGAACCTGCAGGCGGCGCACGAAGAGCAGCGCGAACTGGCTGGCCATGAGGCCGGCCCCGATGATGCCGACCTTCGTCACCTTGCGGGCGACGGCCTTGTCGGGAGCACCCGCGGGCTTCTTCGCGCGCTTCTGCACGAGGTTGAACGCGTAGATGCTGGCCTGGAACTGGTCGCCGCTGATGAGCTCGGCGAGGGCCTCGTCTTCGGCGCGGAAGCCGGTGTGCTTGTCGGTGTTCTTCGCCGCCTTGAGCAGCTCGAGCGCCTTGTACGGCGACTTCGCGACCTCGCCGATGCGGCTCTTGAGCATCTTCTCGGCCATACCGATGGCGATGTCCCACTTGACCGCACGCTCGAGCTTGCCCGGTTCGTTCGCGCGCTTCACCTTGATGCTGCCCGAGATGACGCCGTCGGCCCACTTCACCGAGTCTTCGAGGAAGTTCGCCGGGTTGAAGATCGCGTCGGCGATGCCGAGGTCGAACGCCTCCTGGCCCTTCAGCGTGCGGTTGTTCTTGAGCGGGTTCTCGATGACGACCTTGAGCGCGTTCTCGATGCCGATCAGGTTCGGCAGCAGCCAGGCGCCGCCCCAGCCGGGGATGATGCCGAGGAAGACCTCGGGAAGCGCGAGCGCGGGCATCGAACGGTCGATGGTGCGGTAGTCGGCGTTGAGCGGGATCTCGACGCCGCCGCCGAGGGCGAGGCCGTTGATGAAGACGAAGCTTGGGACGCCGAGGTCGCTCAGCTTGCCGAGCGTCCAGTGCCCGAGTTGGGCGAGCTGTTTCGCGACCGCCTTGCTCGGGATGTCGCTGACCTTCGAGAGGTCGGCGCCCGCGGCGAGGATGAACGGCTTGCCCGTGAGGGCGACGCCGGCGATCTCCCCGCGTGCAGCGCGGGCCTTCTGCTCGTCGAGCACCCCCGCGAGTTCGAGCAGGGTGACCGGCCCGAGCGTGTTGGGCCTCGTGTGGTCGCGGCCGTTGTCGAGGGTGATCAGGGCGAGGGTCTTGCCGCCGGAGAGGGGCACGTCGCGCACGTAGGAGTGCGTGACGACCTCGTCGCCGGAGATCGACTTCAGGTCGTCGAAGTCGGCCGCGGTGAAGTCGTATGCCATTACTTCTTGCCCTTCTTGCCGGTGTAGTGCGGGTTCTCCCAGATGACGCTGCCGCCCTGACCGAGGCCGACGCACATGGCGGTGAGGCCGTACTGCACGTCGGGGCGCTCCGCGAACTGCGCGGCGAGCTGGATCATGAGTCGGACACCGGATGACGCGAGCGGATGTCCGATCGCGATGGCGCCACCCCACTGGTTGACCCTCGGGTCTTCGTCGTCGATGCCGAAGTGGTCGAGCAGCGAGAGCACCTGCACGGCGAACGCCTCGTTCAGCTCGAACAGCCCGATGTCGTCGATCGTGAGGCCGGCTTTGCGCAGGGCCTTCTCGGTCGACGGAACCGGGCCGATGCCCATGATCTCCGGTTCGACACCGGCGAAGGCGAAGCTCACCATGCGCATCTTCGCGGTGAGACCGAGCTCTTTCGCGGCATCCGCACTGGCCATGATGCTGACGGTCGCTCCGTCGTTGAGTCCCGACGAGTTGCCGGCCGTCACCCGGCCGTGCGGGCGGAACGGGGTCTTGAGGGCGGCGAGACCCTCCATCGTCGTCTCGGGGCGCAGCGCCTCGTCGCGGGTCGCGAGGCCCCAGCCGGTCTCGTTGCGGGTGGCGACCGGGATCAGGTCGGGCTGCATCTTGCCGTTCTCGTAGGCCGCGAACGCCTTCTGCTGGCTGCGCATGGCGAACCGGTCGGAACGCTCCTTGGTGAGCTGCGGGAACCGGTCGTGGATGCGCTCGGCCGTGTTGCCCATGTTCAGTGCGTCGGCGCTGACCAGCTTCTCGGAGAGGAAGCGCGGGTTGGGGTCGGCGTCGAAGCCCATCGGGTGCCGGCCCATGTGCTCCACACCGCCGGCGATACCGACGTCGTAGGCGCCGAACGCGATGGCGCCGGCGATCGAGGTCACGCTCGTCATCGCGCCGGCACACATGCGGTCGATCGCGTAGCCGGGCACCGACTTGGGCAGGCCGGCCAGAAGGGCCGCCGTGCGTCCGAGGGTCAGGCCCTGGTCGCCGGTCTGGGTGGTCGCCGCGATCGCGACGTCGTCGACGCGGTCGGGGGGAAGGTTCGGGTTGCGTTCCATCAGGCCGATCATGGCTTTCACCACGAGATCGTCTGCACGGGTCTGCCAGTACATTCCCTTTTCACCAGCTCGTCCGAACGGGGTACGGACCCCGTCGACGAACACGACTTCAGCTTTCTCGGCCACTTTGCCTCCAACAATCGAGCGTGTTGTCGATCCTACGGTGGGTCCAATTTGGCTGAGGAATCCGTTGATTGTTTCTACGAAGCCGGTTCGTCGGGCTGCTCGGTTGTTTGGCTAGCTTCGACAAACGCATCGACGATCTTCTGTGCGGTTGCGTCAACCTGCCACGGGCGTGCGCCGAGCTCGGCGAGGGCCGCGGAAACGGTCTCGACGGTGATCTCGGCGGGCGGCGCCCAGGCGACACGGCGCAGCGTGTCGGGGGTCAGCAGGTTCTCGAGCGGGATGTGGAAGAACTCGCTCAGCTCGGTGAGCGAGGCGCGGGCGGCCTTGAGCCGCTTGTCGGCCTCGGGGTTGCGGTCGCTCCAGATGCGCGGCGCGGGGATCGACTCGCCGGGGGCACGCGTGGCGGGAAGGTCGGTCGTGGCCATCCCGCGTTCGATCGCCGCCCACCACCGGTCGAGCTGCGAGCGGCTGGCGCGGCCCGTGAACTCCTTGATGGCGGAAAGGTCGCGTTTGGTCGCGGGGAGTGCTTTCGCCGCGGCGGTGAGGGCCGCATCCGGAACCAACCGGCCGGGGGCCGTGTCGATCTCCCGGGCGTAGGCGTCGCGGGCCTCCCAGAGTTCGCGGGCGACCGCGAGTCCGCGCTGTCCGCGGATCGAGGCGAGGCCGCTGAGGCGGCGCCACGGCTCGACGCGCACGATCGTGAAGTCGCGCTTGGCGACGGAGGCGAACTCCTGGTCGGCGATGAAGGTCTTGCCGTCGGCCTCGAGCAGTTCGCCCATCTTCTCGCGCAGGTCGACGAGCAGTTCGACGTCGAGGGCGGCGTAGACGAGCCAGGCCTGGGGGAGCGGACGCGTCGACCAGTCGGCGGCCGAGTGCTCCTTGGCGAGGTGGATGCCGAGCAGGTCCTCGACGACCGTGCCAAGGCCGACCCGGGGGAGACCGGCGAGGCGCGCCCCGAGCTCGGTGTCGTAGATGCGCTTCGGATTGAGTCCGATCTCGCGCAGGCAGGTGAGGTCTTGGCTCGCGGCGTGGAGGATCCACTCCTCGTTCTCGATCGCCGCGTTGAGTTCGCCGAAGTCGCCGATCGGCGGCGGGTCGAAGAGGAAGGTGCCGGCGCCGCGGCGGTAGATCTGGATGAGATAGGCGCGCTGCGAGTAGCGGAATCCGCTGGCACGCTCGGCGTCGATCGCGATCGGACCGTGACCGGCCGCGATCTCGGCGACCGCCGCGAGGTACTCGTCGCGCGTGGCGATGACGTGGACCACGGTGTGCGGCGCCTGCACGGGAGCTTCGACGAGGGGCGGAGTTTCGGGCGCGTTACTCACGCGACGCTCGACGGGTTGACAACACGCTTACTCCCTCAGCCGTCGGCGGGAAGCCGGCCAGCATGCACAATAGTTCGCTCCAGCCTTCCACATGTGACGTGACGTCGTGGTCGAGCGGGGTCCACGAGGCCCGCAGTTCGATCTGCGCGCCCTCGCCCTGCTCTTCGAGTTCGCCGAATCCGGTGGAGAGAATGCGGGTCGCGGTGCCCGAGGGGAGGTCGTAGCGCGCGCCGCGGGAATCGAGCGCGTCGACGAGCCACGACCAGGTGACGCTCGCCAGGAACGGGTCGGACCCGATGTCGGTCTCGAGCGGCGCCTGCGCGAAGCAGACGACGCGGAAGACTCCGCCCCACGCCTCGGGGGCTGCGGGGTCGTAGAGCAGCACGAACCGTCCGGTGCCGTAGTCGGAGTCGGTCGCGTGCTGCGACGGCCTCACGTCGGCGGCGAGGGCGATGGACCAGGGGGCGAGTCCTGTGGGCGCGGGGATTTCGGTCACCACGAGTTCGGCGCGCGGCTTCGCGCGTCGAACGGCCTCGAGGGCCGCCGCGAAGGCAGCCGGGACCGGTGTTCCTGAGAGTGTGTCGGGCACCCCTGAAGACTAGGCTTTGTTGGTATTTTTGCTGTGAGGCACGCCGCCCGATATGCGTGCAGACGTCTGGAGACCTCCATCGCCAATTCACATCACCCCGACTCGATCGCCGCCCGCATCGTAGGGGGAGTGGCTCTGGGCGTCGTCGGGGCGGCCACACTCGCCTCGGTCGCCGCCGCCGCGCTCACCGTGCGCGTCGCCCGCAAGGTGGTGACCCCGCCGAAGTCGCGCGAGGAAGACATCCGCGTCATCTCGGTCTCCGAGTCGACCATCACGCTCACCGCGACGAAGGACTCCCTGCTTCCCGGGCGCTACGGGCTGTGGTTCGACCAAGGCGAGGGGTACGCCCGTCTCGGCGCGATCACCGAGGCCACGGCGACCACGGTCACCCGCGAGCTGGTGTCGGTCGACTACGGAATCCTCGGGCCGGGCGCACGCGCGCGGTTGAGCGGCTGGTTCTACCTCGGGCCGAAGGAGCTCGGCTACGCGTACTCCGACGTCGAGATCGCCACCGACCTCGGCGCGGCTCCCGCCTGGCTCATCCCCGCCGAGACGCCGACGGACTGCTGGGTGATCCAGGTGCACGGACGCGCGGTACGCCGCTCGGAGACCCTGCGTGCCGTGCCCGTCTTCCGCGAGGCCGGCTACACGTCGTTGCTCGTGTCGTACCGCAACGACGAGGACGCCCCGGCGAGCACCGACGGACGCTACTCGCTCGGCGACTCGGAGTGGAACGACGTGGAGGCCGCCCTGGCCTACGCCGTCGGCAACGGCGCCAAGAACGTCGTGCTCATGGGCTGGTCGATGGGCGGTGCGATCGTGCTGCAGACCGCGACGCGGTCGGCGTTCGCCCGGTACATCCGGGGCATCGTCCTCGACTCTCCCGTCATCGACTGGGCGAGCGTCCTCGGATTCCAGGGCGCCGAGATGCGGCTTCCCGCCGTGGCGAGCAGGGCGGTGCTCGCGGTGATCGGCAACACCTGGGGGAAGCGGCTGACCGGGCAGCAGGAGTCGATCGACCTGGCGCGGCTCGACTTCGTCGCACGCGCCGACGAACTGACCTGGCCGATCCTGCTGATGCACAGCGACGACGACGGCTACGTGCCCTCGACGTCGTCGCACGCTCTCGCCGAAGCACGCCCCGACATCGTGACGTTCGACGCGTTCAGCGTCGCGCGCCACACCAAACTGTGGAACTACGATGCCGCCCGGTGGAACGTCGACATCGCGGCCTGGCTGGGCGCGCTGGCACCCAGCGCCGCCGCGAAGAAGGCGCGCACGCGCTAGGCGGCGACCTTCTCCCGAACCTGGCGCTTGATGCGGCCGAGCATCGCGGTCATTCCGCGGATGCGCAGCGGGCTCACGGCGGCGGTGAGGCCGAGGTCGCTCGGGTAGTCGTCGGGCACGGCCAGCACCTCGTCGACCGTGAGTCCGGCCAGGCCCTGCACGAGGATCGACGCGAAACCGCGGGTGGTCGGCGCCTCCTTCGGCGCGGTGGCGTAGAGGTGCACGGTCTTCTGCGCGTCGATGTCGACGAAGATGAAGACGGGCGACTGGCACTCTTCGACCCGCTCGAACAGGTCGGGATGCTCGGCATAGTGCTCGGGCAGCTCGGGCAGCTCGTTCGAGAATTCGAGCAGCAGCTGCAGCCGCTCTTTCACCTCGAGCTCGGTGAAGTCGGTCCTGATCTCGTCGAGGGCCTCGGGAAGCGTGTCGTCCATACGAAAAACCCTAACGCGCTGCGGGCGCGCTCCCGGGTTCTGCACCCGTGACGATCGGCACGCGCACGGCGCTGCCCCACTCGGTCCACGATCCGTCGTAGTTGCGCACACCCTCGAAGCCGAGCAGGTGGGTGAGCACGAACCAGGTGTGGCTCGACCGTTCGCCGATGCGGCAGTAGGCGATGACGTTGTCGCCGTCGGCGAGACCGGCGCCGTCGCGGTAGAGCGCGTTCAGTTCGGCGAGCGGGCGGAAGGTGCCGTCGTCGGCGGCCGCCTTGCCCCACGGCACGTTCTGCGCGCTCGGGATGTGGCCGGCGCGCAGCGCGCCCTCCTCGGGGTAGGCCGGCGCCGTGGTGCGCGCGCCGCTGAACTCCTCGGGCGAGCGCACGTCGATGAGCGGGTTGCCGAAGTGGGCGAGAACGTCGTCTTTGAAGGCGCGGATGACGCTGTCGTCGCGTTCGACGACGGGGTAGTCGACCCGCTCGGCCGACTCGCGGTCGGTGGTGTAGTCGCGGCCCTCGGCCTCCCACTTCGCCCGTCCGCCGTCGAGCAGCCGCACGTCGGCGTGGCCGAACAGGGTGAAGACCCACAGCGCGTAGGCGGCCCACCAGTTGTTCTTATCGCCGTAGATGACGACCGTGGTGTCGCGGGCGATGCCCTTCGAGCCGAGGAGCTCGGCGAACGCGGCGCCGTCGATGTAGTCGCGTTCGACGGGGTCGTTGAGGTCGGTGTGCCAGTCGATCTTCACGGCTCCCCGGATGTGGCCGGTCTCGTAGAGCAGCACGTCTTCGTCGCTCTCGACGATCACGACGCCCGGGGTGTCGAGGTGTGCGGCGACCCATTCGGTACTGACGAGCCGCTCGGGGTGGGCGTACTCGGCGAACTGGGGATTCGTGTCGACCTCGACGGCCATGGCTGCCTCCTGTTGGTGCGGGGTGGGGTGGGTGCGGCGGTCTAGGCTGAAACCCGAACCCCCAGGCAACGACGATACGCAATCAGCGTGCCCCGTGCCCGGTGCCTGTAAGACTTCGACACGCATAGGTGGCCATGAGCAGCGACGCGACCCGCAACCACGAGCACCTCGCCGACCGGCTCCCCACCCTCACGGGCGAACAGATGGTCGACCACCTCGTGCCACCGCGTCAGTTCGACACCGCGACGATCGACAGCTACCGCCCCGACCTCGACTATCCGTCGCAGACCGACGCCGTCGCCGCAGTACAGGCCTTCATCGCCTCGTGGCGACCCGGCGGCCTGTTCTCGCGCCGCAAGAACAAGGAGACGCTCGCCGGTCTCTACCTCGACGGCGGCTTCGGCGTCGGCAAGACCCACCTGCTCGCATCGCTCTGGCGGGCGGCCCCGGGCCGCAAGTATTTCGGCACGTTCATCGAGTACACCGCACTCGTCGGCGCGCTCGGGTACGCGGGCGCCGCGAAGGTGCTCAAGGGCGCGTCTCTCATCTGCATCGACGAGTTCGAACTCGACGACCCGGGAGACACCCGCATCATGTCGCGGCTGCTCGGCGAACTGGCGGCAACCGGAACCCGCATCGCGGCCACGTCGAACACCCCGCCGAACGCTCTCGGCGAGGGCCGGTTCGCCGCCCAGGACTTCCTGCGCGAGATCGACGCCCTGTCGGCCCAGTTCACCACCATCCGCATCGACGGTCTCGACTACCGTCGGCGAGACATGGAGGGTCACGCCGTCACCCTCTCCGACGAGGCGCTCGAGGCCGCCGTCGCCCGGTTCAGCGGCGCGCTCACCGTCGACCGCTTCGGCGACGTGCTCGCCCACCTCGCCAAGGTGCACCCGTCGCGCTACGTGAAACTGCTCGACGGTCTCGACGCGGTCGCGCTCACCGACGTGCACGTGCTCACCAGCCAGACCGACGCGCTGCGGCTCGTCGCCTTCGTCGACCGCCTCTACGACGCCCAGGTCCCCGTACTCGCGAGCGGCATCGCGCTCGACCGGGTTTTCGCCGACGACATGCTGGCCGGCGGCTACCGCAAGAAGTACCTGCGCGCCGTCTCGCGTCTCATCGCACTCACCTCGGGCGAGGGCCTCTAGCGCCACCCCGCGTATTGCGAGCGGGCGGAAACACAGTGTTTACATTTAGCCGGTTCGCGTAACACAACCGAAACACGGTTACACAGCCCCGGAAACTTGCCGCCGACAAACTGTGTGCGTACCCGAGGAACCCTGCGCTTACCAGTCAAAGGTTTGTCGACGGTGCATCCTTTGCAAACGTAAGAGAGGTAAAACAATGGATCAGGGCAACACCGCCTTTATTCTCATCTGCGCGGCCCTCGTGCTGCTGATGACACCGGGTCTCGCGTTCTTCTACGGCGGACTCGTCAAGGCCAAGAGCGTGATCAGCATGATGATGATGAGCTTCGGCGCACTCGGACTGATCGGCGTTCTCTGGGTTCTGTACGGATACGCCATCGCCTTCCCGGGCGCAGAGGGAACCGTCGCCCCGTGGACGATCGACATGGGAGCCATCGGCCTCACCAACCTCCTCGAGGTGCCCGAGGGCGCGGCCTACCCGCCCCTCGCCTTCGCCGCCTTCCAGGCCACCTTCGCCATCATCACCGTGGCGCTCGTCTCCGGCGCCATCGCCGACCGCGCGAAGTTCGGTGCGTGGATGGTCTTCGCGGCCATCTGGGCGACCGTCGTCTACTTCCCCGTCGCGAGCTGGGTGTTCAACTTCGGCCTGGCCGAAGACGGCAGCTTCGCCTACGGCGGATGGCTGACCCACGGCCTGCAGGACGTCTTCGGCGTCGGAGCGATCGACTTCGCCGGTGGAACCGCCGTGCACATCAACGCCGGTGCCGCGGCTCTCGCCCTCGCACTCGTACTCGGCAAGCGCGTTGGCTTCGCAAAGGGTGTCAGCGTTCCTCACAACCCGCCGTTCGTCCTGCTCGGCGCCGGTCTCCTCTGGTTCGGCTGGTTCGGCTTCAACGCCGGCTCCGAGCTCGCAGCAGACGGAACCGCCGCCCTCGCGTTCGTCAACACGATCGCCGCCCCCGCCGCGGCGCTGCTCGCCTGGCTCCTCGTCGAGAAGCTCAAGGACGGCAAGCCCACCTCGGTCGGCGCAGCCTCCGGTGCCGTCGCCGGTCTCGTCGCCATCACCCCCGCGTGTGGTTCGCTGACCCCCGGCTGGGCCATCGTGCTCGGCCTCGTCGCCGGTGCCGTCTGCGCCCTCGCGATCGACCTCAAGTTCAAGCTCGGCTTCGACGACTCGCTCGACGTCGTGGGCATCCACCTCGTCGGTGGCCTCATCGGAACCCTGTACCTGGGCTTCTTCGCCAACGGCACCGGCCTCATCTACAGCGGTGAGCTGACCCAGCTGCTCGTGCAGGCCATCGCCGCCTTCTCCGTGCTGGCCTACTCGTTCGTCCTCGCGTTCGTCATCGGCTTCATCATCGAGAAGACGATGGGCTTCCGCATCAAGAACGAAGACGAGATCGCCGGCATCGACACCGTCGTGCACGGCGAAGAGGGCTACGTGCTCGCCGACTCGCGCTCGTAAGCACACCGCACACAGCACTCGAAAGGGGTGTCGCTCTTCGGAGCGGCACCCCTTTTGTGGTGCGGGGGCCCGTGTCATCCGCCCGCGCGCAATAGAGAGTCACGAAGTCGCGAACCGCAGCGTGCCCTCGTATCGTTACTGAAGCACCCCCACTCCCGAAGGAACCGTTATGAAGACCTCCCGCCTCGCCCTCGTCGGCATCGTCGCAGCAACCGCCATCGCGCTCGGCGGATGCGCCTCGGCGTCCGACTCTTCCGGCAACGGCTCCGATCCGGCAGCCGACACCAGCCTGAGCGACGTGCAAGACGCCGGGACGATCACCATCGGCACCGAGGGCACCTACCGCCCGTTCACCTTCCACGACGCGTCGGGCGACCTCACCGGGTACGACGTGGAGATCGCGACCGCCGTCGCCGAGAAGCTCGGGGTCGAGCCGGAGTTCCAGGAGACCCAGTGGGACGCGATCTTCGCGGGTCTCGACGCCGGGCGGTTCGACATCATCGCGAACCAGGTGTCGATCAACGAAGAGCGTGAGGCGAAGTACGAACTGTCGGAGCCGTACACCGTGAGCCCCGGCGTGGTCATCGTCAGCGCCGACAACACCGACATCGACTCCCTCGCGAGCCTCGAGGGCAAGACGACGGCGCAGTCGCTGTCGAGCAACTGGTACGAGCTGGCCGAATCGAACGGCGCCAAGGTCGAAGCCGTCGAAGGATGGGCGCAGGCTGTCGCACTGCTCGAACAGGGCCGCGTCGACGCGACCGTGAACGACAAGCTGACCTTCCTCGACTACAAGGCCACCGACGCCGACGGCGCCTCCGGCCTCAAGATCGCCGCGGAGACCGACGACCCGTCGCGCAACGCGTTCGTGGTCAAGAAGGGCGGCTCGGCGCTCATCACCGCCGTCGACGACGCCCTCGCCGAACTGCGCGCCGACGGTACCCTCGCCGAGATCTCGGAGAAGTACTTCGGGGAAGACGTCACCGAGTGACCGAAGCCCAGTGGGCTCTCGTCTGGACCTCGCTCGGACCGCTCGTGTCCGGTGCGATCGCCGGGACGATCCCGCTCGCCCTGATGAGTTTCGTGCTCGGACTCGCGATCGCCCTCGGCGTCGCCCTCGCCCGCCTGTCGCGGGTGCGGGCGGTGTCGGGGGCCGCCCGCGTGTACATCTCGATCATCCGCGGCACGCCGCTGCTAGTGCAGCTGTTCGTGATCTTCTACGGGCTGCCGTCGATCGGCGTCGTCATCGACCCGTGGCCGAGCGCCATCATCGCGTTCGCGCTCAACGTGGGCGGGTACGCCGCCGAGGTGATCCGGGCGGCGATCCTCAGCGTGCCCGTCGGCCAGTGGGAGGCCGGGCACACGATCGGTATGTCGCGGGCGCAGACGTTGCGCCGCATCATCCTTCCCCAGGCGACACGGGTCTCGGTGCCGCCGCTGTCGAACACGTTCATCAGTCTGGTCAAAGACACCTCGCTCGCCTCGGTCATCCTGGTGACCGAGCTGTTCCGCGAGGCGCAGCAGATCGCGTCGTTCAGCAGCGAGTTCATGATCATCTACCTCGAGGCCGCCGCCATCTACTGGGTCATCTGCCTCGTGCTCTCGAGCGGGCAGAATGTCATCGAGAAGAGATTGGACCGCTATGTCGCCCACTGACCGGCTGATCACCGTGCGGGGACTCCGCAAGTCGTTCGTCGACAACGAGGTGCTCAAGGGCATCGACTTCGAGGTCGGTCGCGGCGAGGTCGTCGCGCTCATCGGGCCGTCGGGCTCGGGCAAGACCACCGTGCTGCGCAGCCTCAACTCGCTCGAGGTGCCCGACGGCGGCACCGTCGCGTTCGCGGGCGGCCCCGCCGTCGACTTCGCCCACAAGCCGTCGCAGCGCGACCTGCTCGCGCTGCGCGACAGCTCGGCGATGGTCTTCCAGCACTACAACCTGTTTCCGCACAAGACCGTGCTCGAGAACGTCATCGAGGGCCCTGTGCAGGTGCAGAAGACCGCGGTGAAGACCGCGACGGCCGACGCCGAGCGCCTGCTCGCGCGCGTCGGGTTGCTCGAGAAGCGTGACAGCTACCCGTTCGAGCTCTCGGGCGGGCAGCAGCAGCGCGTCGGCATCGTGCGCGCGCTCGCCCTCAAGCCCGACCTGCTGTTGTTCGACGAGCCGACCTCGGCCCTCGACCCCGAACTGGTCGGCGAGGTGCTCGCCGTTATCAAAGAACTCGCCGACGAGGGCTGGACCATGGTGATCGTCACCCACGAGCTCGCGTTCGCGCGGCAGGTGGCGACGCAGGTGGTGTTTATGGACGGCGGCGTGGTCGTCGAGCGAGGCGCTCCGGGGGAGATCCTGGTGGCGCCGCGGGAGGAACGCACGAAGCAGTTCCTGCACCGCATCCTCAACCCGCTGGGGTGACCGCCCGCGCGTCGCCCACGGCCGACGCCGCCGCATCCCGCGCGATCATCGTCGCCCCGGCGACCGCGGCCGGCATGATCACGACGGCCGCGAACGGGATGAAGAACACCAGGTAGGTCGCCATGCCGAAACCGAGGGTGCGCGCCCGGTCGGCGCCCAGCGCGCGCCGCTTGGCCGTGCCCGTGAACCCGCGCGCCTCGAACGAGAACCCGGTGAGCTCGAGAGCGAGCAGCCAGCCGCCGGTCACGGCGCCCAACACCGGCACGAGCGTCTGGCCCACTACGGGGATGAACCCGAGCGCGAGCAGCACGACGGCGACGCCGAGCGTGGTGGCGAGGATGCGCACGGCGTCGACGAGGCCGCGGCCGGCGCCGCGCCAGAACGACAGCTCGACGGGGGAGTCGATGCCGCCCAGTCGCGCCTCCACCTTGCGGGAGATCTTCTCGTAGAACGGGCTGCCGATCGCGAGGGTGATGGCGGTGAAGGTGTACACGAAGACGAGGAGCGCCGCGGCGAGCAGGGCTAGCGACGCCGCGATGCGCACGAGGGTGCGGCCGGTCTCGTTCCAGTCGTCGGCGAACGGGGTGATCCAGGCCGCGAGCCCGTCGACGTTGCTCGCGAGCAGCACGATGCCGGTCAGGTAGACGGCGGTCACGATAAGCGCGGGGAGAGCGCCCATCAGCATGATGCGCGGGTCGGTGAGCCACATCTTCAGGCCCGAGCCGAGCACACCGACCCCGCCGAAGTAGCGGGACGCGAAGGAGGGACGCCTGGTCGGAGACTGTGCCATCCGCTCATCGTAGGTGAGAAGAGGGCAAGAAAAAGGCCCGAGATCTCGTGATCTCGGGCCTTTCGACGAGGGTGGGCGATACCGGACTCGAACCGATGACCTCTTCGGTGTGAACGAAGCGCGCTACCAACTGCGCCAATCGCCCTCGTGCCGGTGTGTGACGACCAGCGACATCGATCATATCGGGTTTTCCGAGCCCGTCGTGCGCGCTCCGGCGCCTCCGTTTCGCCTTGCATATCCCGACCGAAATCGCGGGATTGAACGCCAGAAAACTTTATTTGGGCGAATATTCGCCGACAGTTCGCTGGATTCCGCAGGTTCGGCCGCGTAATCTGGGCCGGTACGCGTGTCGCGGATTAGCGCGTCGTGAATCTATTGGTTATAGTTTCAAAGCACGCAGAAATGCGCGCAAATGCGGATGTGGCGCAGTGGTAGCGCACAACCTTGCCAAGGTTGGGGTCGCGAGTTCGAATCTCGTCATCCGCTCGAGTGGGA
>Ga0247812_10000117_pt1 | contig 103385 bp, 97 predicted proteins | sample UWRJL149409B1_FD_178011 | JGI IMG/M metagenome (GOLD analysis project Ga0247812, IMG submission 178011) | Plant litter microbial communities from Arlington Agricultural Research Station in Wisconsin, United States - UWRJ-L149-409B-1 | ecosystem: Environmental > Terrestrial > Plant litter >... | reverse complement strand
AATGGTGGACGCGACAGGGATTGAACCTGTGACCCCCTCGATGTCAAAGCCCCCAGAGGCCATTTTCAGGCCGTTTCAGCCCACTTCGTTCTGTTCCAAAGTCATTTGTTTACAGCAACTTGGGTTGTTATCGGCCATTCCCGGTGTTTCAATGGACCGCTCTGATTTGCGCGCCGACTGACCCACTGCTGACCCACCAGAAGGGTCGGTCAGCCGGCGAGAGATCAGGTTCTAGAGCGGAGAGAACCATGACCACGGCTGCGATTTCGACTGACAGACAGATCGCTGGCCTTAAGCCAGGCGACAAACCGTATGAGGTGGCTGTCGATAGATGTCGGGGCCTCCGGGTGCGTGTGTTTCCTACCGGCGTGCGCCACTTCGAGTATCGGTACATGACCGACGCCGGCACGCGCCGGAGGCACAGGCTAGGACCATATCCAGGGCTTTCTCTGGCCGATGCTCGGGCCGCAGCGACGGCCTTGGCCGTCGGGGTCACCGCGGGTCAGGACCCGGCTGGCGAACGCGCCGCAGCCCGCGAGAGGGCGCGGACGGGAGACACGCTTTCGGAGTTGGCGGAAAGTTTCTGGAAAGCGTCCGCCAAAGGCCTGCACGGAGGGCGCAAACGCCCAAAACGACAGATCACGATCGAAAAAGAGCAGCAGTGGTGGCGCTGCCATATTGAGGCCGCCTTAGGGGGCCGGCGTATCGAAGAGCTTAAGCGCGCGGACATCAAGGTCTTCATGCGCGAACTCGCCACTGACAGCGGCTTGGCGCCCGCGAGTATTGGCGGCGTCGGCTCGCTGCTTCAGGCCGTGTTGGGCTTTGCGGTCGATGAAGAGCGTATTGATGCAAATCCGGCTACCGGACTTGCCCGTCCGCTCGCTCTGATATCGCGCGACAGACTGTTCAACGACGATGCTCTGAGGATCCTCTGGAGTGCCGCAACTGTGGCCTCGCAGCCGCGAAAGCCCGGCGAGCGTCCCGCGGACATCCATGCGCGGCTTCTACCTGAAATGGGACTGGCAATCCGCTTGCTCATGCTGACGCTCTCCCGGCGGAATGAGATTGCGGGTGCGAGATGGAAGGAGTTTGACCTCAACGCGCGACAATGGACGATCCCAAGCGAACGCGCCAAAGCCAAACACATCCACATTGTCCCTCTCACACCTGCTATGCTCGAGGTTCTGGAGATCGCGCGAATCCTTCACCCAAGAAGCGAGATGGTGTTTCCCGCTATGAAGGGGGACGGCGAACATCTGGACCCACACGCCCTCACCCGTGCGTTCTCTCGGATTTGCAAGCGGAACAAGCTTGAATCCGGATCCCCCCACGACGTCCGTAGGTCAGGGGCGACGACGCTGGTCGGCCGTTACGGAGTGAGCCGCCTCGTCGTGGGCATGCTGCTGGGACATACCGCCAAGGAAGGCGCTGCTGTCACAAGCATCTACGACCGCCATACCTATATGCCCGAGAAGCGCCGCGCCCTTGAGGAGTGGTCCCGACACCTCACAAACCTCGACCTGTCGTCTCCCATAGCCGATGCTGCAGCCACCCTCTCGGCGCGCCCCCAGTTGGTTGAAGATCTCGCGACCACAACTGACCAAACCCAGATCCTAGAGCGAGCGTCCCGTGATCCTCACTTTCGCAAAGCCTTGATTGAAGGCTTGCTCCAAGCGTCCATTTAATGAGTGGCACGCGATGTCGTGAAACACCGCATCCCTGGCACGCCCGTGACTATCAACTCCAGCGGCGCGCAGAAGGTCGCTGACAGGATCGGACTTTCGCCCTGCATCAAGGACCTCGACGCGGGGACACCTCAAGGTCGTCGCTTCATGCTCTGGCGCTACTCCAGTTTGTAGCGTCAGGTGAACATCTCCTGCTAGACAGTGGGTAGTCGTGACCTGAAGTTCCACCTTGCCCATTGCCCCACCCACCGCCGCCTACGGATCAACCCCGGCCGAACTGGCAGACGCCGAAGCGGTGCGCAGCGGCCTGCAGGATCTCCTGAAAGTCTGGAATCGGACGAGGGCGGCGACCGGCGGGTTCAACGCCCTCGCAGGCTTCGACTACCAGATCTCACAGGCATTGCTGGAGGTCATTCGGTCGGACGCTGCTGGCGGTGAGCTCGTCCTGATGGAGGTTCTGTCCGACATCCTGAAACAGGATGGTGGAGGCCTGATCGTCGCCCAGCTCAAGAAGACGCTCTCTTCGGCTGCGGTTTCCAAGGCGCTCGACGAGCTCTGGTCGATCGAAAACCTGGCCCGGTCCACCACGCCGGTCCTGAGGCCCAGACTTCGGTATCGCGTGCAGGGCGCGCGCGCTGAACTGCAGGACGTGAATGGGGCGATCGGACGGTGGAGGCCGAGTAGCGCCCATAACCCTGCCGAGTTGTCCGACTTCCTCTCCCGGGTGAGCGCGGACGTCTCGAGTGCGCCGCGCTTGGAGGCGGTCCGTCTTCTGATCCAGGAATTTGCGGATGACGCCGCCGCGGCCACTTTTGATCGATTCGCAGGCCTTCTTCTCAGGGCGGGACGTCCTCAGGGTGTCGCTGAAGCCATCGAAGCCCTGCGCGCGCATCTTCATGGTCTGAAGGCGACCCTGGGGCGGCGTGACTTCGATTTCCGAATCTGGGGAGCTTCTGACCACCCACCCTCTTTCATCGAGCTCGAAACCAACTCGAAAGCGGCTGTTCGTATCGGTGAGAGGCTGGAAATTCGCGACCTCATCGCCGGTCGGCTCAGCCGTCGTAGCGTTTACGACGCCATCCATCATGCCGCCGAGGACTGGCTCGCAGAAACCTCTGAGGGGGTCGATAAGGTGCCCTGCTTCTGGGTGGAGGGCCGGTCTGGCGCTGGCAAGAGTGCCGCCTTGTTGCATCTTCTCGCGATGCTTCACGCCAATGATCCCGAACGGGTGATCGTCTGGCTCGGGTCTCGACCCGAGCGCGTCGGGGAGGTTATCGCCAGATTCAGGGATCATGTGCTGGCCGGGCGACGCCTGATTATCGCGCTCGACGACCCTCTCGCTCCCGACAAGCAAAGCCAGTTCGCCCAGGCGATTCAGAAAGCGGGTGAAGAGTGGACAAGGCTCCATGGGCAAGGCGATCCCGATGTGTTGCAGACACCGGTCATCATCTGCTGCGGGCCAACGGAGCAACGCGAATACGGGTCTGAAGTGCTCTATGCCGAACTGGATATCCGGGCTTACCCGTTGCCCCGGGAGCGGCTCGAAGATCTTGAGGAGCTGGCGCACTGGTACGCCAAGCGTACTGGTCGCCCGGCTCCGGATCTTTCGGGGGACGTGCTTCTCGTCCAGCGGTTTTTTGAATGGAACAAGGGAGACATTCCGGATTTCGCACGGCGTTTCCGCGACAGGCTGAAAGGGTTCTCCAGACCCAACCAGACCACGACGGTGTTCGACATCGTGGCCCGCATCCTAGCCTTCGGACGGCTCTATTCTGACTACCCCGTCGTTGATATTGAGGTCGCCAGGGCCGGCGACGATCAACTCGCCCGGGATCTCGATCAACTTGCCGAGAATGACGATCACCTGACCTTCGAGGATGAAGGTGGCGGTGTACGTTTGACCCATCCCCATCTGGCGGACGCGATCTATAGGGAGTGGTTCGGCAAACCGGGGGACCGACCCTTCCGCAAGCGACACCTGGCCGACGGTTTGCGCGCTTCCTTGGGTAGGCAGGATGAACAGCCGGAGGTTCGCCTTGCGCCGCTCTGGGCGATTGCCCGTCTCGTGCGCTCCCCGATGGGCGCGGGCGCCTTGCCCGATGACGTCAGGGAGCGGACCACTCTTATCCGCGAGGAGCTTCTGGAGCTGCTTCCGGAGCTGTACGCTGAATGCCTGCCCGACCTGTTGCCGCTGTCGGATCTCTCTATCTGGCTTAATCTCGATCAGGATCTGGAACTCGATCTGTCGCCGTCTCCCAGGGCGCTGCTGCTCAAGGAACTAGCGGCGGCGCAAGAACCCACGACCGGTCTCCGCCTGACGTGCCGGTCGCTGCTTCACCACGGTGGCACGGCGGACGGGACGGGCACTATGGACACTGTGCTGGCGTTTCTTGAGCGTAGCGCCGACTGGCGCATCGAGGGGCATCCTTGGGTGGACTGGCCCTTCGCGGCCGTCGATTTCACGCGCTACGGGGGCGCGGCAGACCTTGTGGATACCGTTCTAAGGTTGATCGACAGCGTTCCCCAATGGCGAAATCTTCGTCGCGTGGTGTTGGCGCTGCAGCGTCGCGCTCCCAGAGCGGACGCGGAAGCGGCCACCTCCGCTTGGCTTTCAGCGACCGAAGCTCGTAGCCGTGACTGGGCGCCGGTCATCGAGACGGCGCTGCAGCACCGTCTGAGCCCGCCAAACCTCCACGACTTCGGCTATCGCTTTCTGGTAGAGAACCCTCGCCATGTCCGATGGGCTCAGGTTTGGGACGCGTTGCACCAAACCTTCATCGACGACCGGGTTCGACTGGATGCCCTAGCTCTGTCCTGGCTGAAAGTGGACATCGGCGTCGTGCCTGGGGCCGACCCCGACTCCAGCAGTCTGAGCCGTGTATTAAGCATTTCGCTGAGCAGCGCCTCTGGTGAGCACAAGGTTGAACTGACGCGTCTAGGTCTCAGCTGGTTGGAGGAAGCAAGCGATGAGGACCAGGGCTGGACCTACATCTGGTCAGCCCTCTGGACGCATGGGGATCTCGACAGCTCACTCAGGGAAGAGCTGAGGTCCAAGGCGCTGAATTGGCTGGACGTTCAGACCGGCCATTTTGGCTGGTCGTTTGTCTTCCACGCCCTTTACCATCGTCCCGAAGGTGTTGATCACGACGCCCTCATGACGGTCGGACGGCGGTGGGTGGTGGCTGCGCCAAATGGCCATTCAGGTTGGCCTTATGTCTGGGAAACCCTCTTCAAGGCTGGTTCCGAAGGCGAGCTGCGTCAGACCATGGCAGACGTGGGTCAGGCATGGCTGCTCAAAGCGGCGGATCAACCCGGTTGGTCGGCTGTGTGGTCGCTGATCTACGAAAATGAGCCCCGTCGGCGCGTCGCCATGCTCACTGTCGCCCGCGATTGGTTGAAGACGGCAGGGCCGGAACACCCATCTTGGCCTGTCATCGCCAAAACGTACTTTCCGCTCATGCGGGTAGCCGATCAAGATGATCGCATCTCGGCGGCGGCTTTCCGATGGCTGCGAACTCACAAGGAATCGACTAGCTGGGCGCCAATATTCTCAAGGAGCCTCCCCCTTTTGACGTCGGTGCAGAGGGAGGGCGTGACGGTGGATGCGGTAGCCCTCCTGCGCGGCAAAGGCCCCCGGTACAGTCCTCGCGTTCTCCAGGCGGTGCTGAGGGCGGGAACGAGCCCGTCAGACCGCCAGTCTCTTCTTCGGGACCTCGTTGAATGGCTACCGGAAAACCTCGACCACAGGGAGTGGACCACAGCGTGGCGCCTCGTCAGAAACGAAGGTGCTGCGCTCATCGACGAGACCCGTCTGTTCGATTTGGCGACAGCCTGGGCTGATGCCGGCGGAACCCGTTCTCCGTCTTGGCCCTATTTTTGGCCGTCTTGGCGGCATGCTCTCAGGGCCGCAGGAAAGGCATCCCTGATCAAGGAAAGAAGCGAGGTCGTTCTCACCTGGCTTTGTGAGACCAGCCCTAAGCATCCGACGTGGGCAAAGAACTGGCTGGCGTTCAAAACCGATCGGGCAGATCTCCGCAAAACGGCCGGGCTCATGGTCGCGGAGCGCGCATGGCTCCGTCTGGATGGACAGGAGTTCGACATCTGGGTCCAGGTCCTCGAAGCGCACATGCGCAAAACCGATGAGTGGCGATCGGACGCGGCTATTGTCGCCCGCGTTCGAAGGGAGCTGGATGTTTCTCAAAGCCGCAAGAGCTGGGCGACTGTTCTGAAGGCAGCCGTGGACTTGGCGGCATCTGAAGCCGACAAGACTGCTATTCTTTGCAAAGGCCTGGACTGGCTTGAAGCGAACCCGTCGAGTTCCCAGTGGTCGTACGTCCTGGGGGTTATGACTGCCAACACGCCACGAAAGTGCGAGATTGCCGATAAGGTAGTTCTTGCGGGTAACGCTTGGCTAGGATCACGCACTCCCCGACAGGGCGTTTGGCTTCAGGTACTCCAGAATGTGAGTCACCTTGCTCGAAGCCGCACGCTCCAAGACGATGAGACCGCCGTTCTTCTGCAGTGGTTTGAGAGCGATCCGACGTCGCGGACTGGCATCTCGATCTGGCGTCTCCTAGCCAAGGCGACATCGCGCGACATGCGGCGTCAGGCCAGCGCCCAAGCCTTCGCGTCCCTCCTGCGCACGCTCGGTGATTCAGACTTGATGCTGTCTCATGCCTGGTCAGACTTCATCGCCGTTTCCAAACCTTCCGATCACTCGCCGGAGATCGGCGCGATCGGCATGGCCTGGCTCTCCGGAGCCGGCCGTCGCCACAGTTCCTGGGCGTATGTTTTCCGCGACCTGTGGCGGTCCTGGCCAGCGCAGCGCCGGGACCTGCGCATTCTGGGCCAGGACTGGCTTCGCGACGGCGGCGCGACCAAGCCGAGAGCCGATATCGTGCAGACCCGCCTTTTCCGTGGGAAGGGCGCGAGCCAATAAAAAACCCCCGGGATCAAGTCCCGAGGGTCTATAGATGAGAGCGCCAGGCCCTCTCGTAAGCGCTAGGTGCGCGCCCGTCCGGTTACCCAAACAGGAAAGCGTTTTCGCTCTGCCGAGCGACTGTCGGCTAAATGCCTACGCCATCCGTCGCCGTCAAGTACGAAAGTCGGCGGCTGGTGACGACGTACGTATCCCGGCCGAGAACCAGCGAGTGACGTACTCGTTCCGTCGATCGCCGCGTACGATACCGGGTATCTCATCGGCCACCAATCGTGGCCCAAAGCGTGATCGCGGCTGTGACGAAGCCAAGGATGCTGATCGTCAGCTGAATCCACTCGGTTTTGTTGTCGGGTTTCATGTGCGTTCCTTTCGAACGCACCATCACGAGAGCGCGCCGCGAGCGATAGCGCCCTAGCGGAGCTAGGCTCGCGCCCGCGTCTGCAATTTCAGGGCATAGCGCCGTTAGGCTCCGTCGGAAGGCCTGCTCGTACCGCCTCGACTGCTATCGGATCTGGCCGCATGACGCCGTCAGGCCCCTTTGCGAACATCATGTGGATGGTCTTGGATACCGACCTCGCGTTCTTTCCGACAAGGACGCCGACCTTTTCGGCACAACGAGCGAGGACAATTCCAGGTATGTCGTCGATCACTGCGATCGCCTTGCGCCGGGTATTATCGCCGGTGCTGCGCGGCTTCTTGGACGCGATCCTGGCCTGCTCGCGACGGCCCTGTTGGCCCTCAGCGCGCCCAATTAGGTAACCAAACGCCATGGCCGCAGGGTTCGCGAGGTCATCCTCGGCCTTCCAGAGCGCTGCGGCGAGGCTCCGGACGTCTTCGTTGTCGTCCGCGAACTTCGCTATCCAATCGGTCTCGGAGATATCATCGACTTGATCTACCAGATCATCGATCCCGCAAATGCGCTCGAACCGCGTAATCAGGGCTCGACGGGCGTCCGCATAGTCGCCAAGCGCAATCGGCGTCATAACATCCGCCACGCCGGCGAAGAGCCAGCATCCCGGTGCCTCAATGACCTCGCCGTCCGGCCGAGTCACTGACAGGAAAACCAAGCGACGTTCTCGATGGTGAGGGTGGTCGAGCGCGGCGAACGCTGAAGCCGGTCGGCTGAAAGCTTCAACGCGGCTTACCGTCAACCGATCGCCTTCCCGCACGCGAAGGATAGGTGCGCCGCGCAGCTGTAGTCGCTGGATGTGCGAAGGAGCCGTCCAAGGCAGGGCCAGGGATGGTTCAACCTCGGTCGTCGGATAGTCGCCCAGTACGCCCAGCGGCTCCCATTCGTCGCGATCCAGCGCGGGATGGTTCAAGTCCAGATCGACGCCGTCGATCGTAAGGCGCTCTCCCAAGCGACACGCCAACAACAGCCTGTAATGTCGATAAAGATCGTCGGACTCTCGCTCCATCTATCTCTCCTCCACAAACATCGAACCGCGCCAGGTCGGGCCGGACAATCCCAGCTCACATGATACCTGGCGCGATCCGAGTCGCGACCCCAAGGCCGGCTGACAGGGCGCCATACCGCAAGCGCGGCTCGAAGCGCCACGCAGGATCTGACAGTTCGAAGATCTTCACGATTAAATCGATTGAAATAGGTGCGCCGACGAGCCGGCGAAAACGTCGATCCTTCTCCGGATAACAAAAGTCGGGGCTCGGACGGTGGCTCGCAAAGGGGTGCGGGTGTGGAATCCTCCGATGAAGGCGCTTATTGGAGATTAACCGCTTCCGGCGCTCGCAGGTGAGAGCTTCAACGGCCGACTTCGCGACGCTGCTGAACGAGACCCGTTCCGGTCCCTCACGCATGCCGTCTGGTGCTGGACGCCTGGCGGCGCGACTGAAACCAAAGCTGAAGTTAGGATGGTTGACGCCCAACGCCTACCCACAGGCGCTCACCGGACACAGCTGCCGGTGTGCTGCGCGGGTTGATGGCTGCTCAGACCGGCCTGTCGCCAACCCCACCACTTTCTGAAAAGAGGTCATGCATGCTCAATCAAAAAGCGCTTTGAACGAACCTTCCCGCGTTTGAACGCTTGAGGCCTTCTCTGGTATTTCAGGGTTCCCTGAAGCAACTTCGGCGAAATCGGCAGCGTTCCGTGAGGATGAAACTGCTCCCCTCGCTTTGCGCGCCCGCTTTCGCCCTGACGTTCGCTTTAGGCGCATGTTCCCCGGAGACTGAACCTCGTAGCAGTTCGCCGTCCCAACCGGCGGAAGAGATCCCGGCGTCCCCCACGGTCGCAGCGCCAACGCCTGGTCCAGTCACGGCGACAAGCGCCGTTTCGGTCCTCGGGCTAGAGGGCCTTGGGGACCTCCGGATCGGACAAGCGCCGCCCGCAGGAGGGTCGTGGGGAGAGCGCGGCGACCAGTCCGGGGATGATGCGTGCCGCACCATCAACTCGCCTGATTATCCCGGTGTCTACGCCATTGTCGGCGATGGCGTCGTACAGCGCATCACCCTCGGACAGCGGTCGACTGTCAAACTCGCTGAAGGGGTCGGCGTTGGGTCAAGCGAACAGGAGGTCATGAAATGGTTCGCTGGATTCCGCGAACAGCCTCACAAATACGAACCCGCCCCTGCCAAATATCTGACCGCTCCGAACGCTGCGAATGGCAGTTCGGCCCTGAGGTTTGAAATCGGAGCCGACGGCAATGTGAAGTTGGTTCACGTCGGCGTCATGCCCGCTCTGGGTTATGTTGAAGGCTGTAGCTAAATCTAACGACCAGAGGGCCGGGCGCAGGCCAGCTTACAAGCCCAGGCCTCACGTGTTGGCAAACGCAGGACGAATGGGGACGCGCCGCTTAGCAAGCGCGTCCCCACAGTATCAGAAACGCCGGATGTAGCTAACCGACCAGACGTCGGCTTCGCCACCATTGTCCTGATAGTCTCTGCGGGTCCAGTCGGCGCGCAAACCGTTGTAACCGTCCAGGAAGATGTCAGCGCCCGCTCCGTAATTCAGGCTTTCGCCATCACCCAGGGCCGTGACGTTCGGAGCAGTGGCCTCGATCTTTGTCGTGCCGTAGCCGACCCGAGCGAATAGTTCGACATGATCTCCCACAGGCAGGAACGCCACCGCATAGGCTGCTACGTCATGCTTAAGTTCGTAGACGCCTGAGACACCGTCGATCGACACATCGAAGCGCTCATCCTCAACCCCTACGCTGGCTTCGATCTCAGCGCCAAAGTTCGGCAAGACTTTCCAGCCGACGCGACCTGTGACGACGCCCAGAGTGGCTTGGTCAGTCTCGACCTGACCGTAACCGAGGGTCGCGTAACCGCGCGGATCGTCTTGAGCAAGAGCGGCGACAGGCAAGCCCGCAAGGGCGAGGGCGGCGATCGCGATGGTGGATTTAATCATTGGAAATACTTCAGTTTCTGCTGGTCGTTTGGGGGAGAAGGCTGCACTGCAGCCTTGAAAGGGAGACGCCATCGCGATCCCGAGGCCTTACGCACGGAGCGAAAAATCTTCCGCGTGGCGACGTTTGCTTCGCCCATTGAAAAGGGCCACCGCGTCGGGGGAGACGCGGTGGCCCAACATCCCGCCGCAACAGGGACGGTTGCGCGATCGGGATGACGGAGGCGTGTGGTCCGGGGGACCGGACCGCACGCCTCCGATCTCATCAGAAGCGGAATCTCGCGCCTATGCGGACGCCGCCGCCGCTTTGACCATCTCCAAACCGTCCCTCGCCCTGCACATAGGTTTGCAATCCATTCGACACCTCGAATTGGGCTCCGATCATCGCCCGACCAAAGCTTTCCGGACCATCGATCGTGATGCTGTCGGACTGCCCGCCGCTAATAAGAGTGCCGCTCTGATCGGCATCGAACGCGTGGACGGCTTCAAGTCCAGCGGACAGCACCACGGCACGGCCATTCGAGAGCGCGCGTCGGGTAAAGGCCTGCGTTCCAACCCGAGCCGAAAGCCCGTTGCGGTCATCGAAGATCACGGATTGTCCGAGGGTCTCAAGGTCGTCCAAGGTTGTACTAGCGTAGTCGAGGCCGATGACAGGCTCGAGTGCGAACCCGCCGAAATCCAACCGGTAACCCGCCTCGAGCTGCGCGCCCCAGCTCAGGCCATCGAGATCGGCCTCGAAACCCGCAGCGCGATCTTCGATCGAGACCTCATGATAATCGACCTTGACCAGACCGGTAGCGAACAGGCTCGCCTGGTTCCAGATTCCGTAGGCCCCGATGTTTAGGGTCTGCAGATCGATGTCCTGACCGGCGCCGGCAAACGAAAGCGTAGAGTCGACATAGCCGGCAGTCACACCGACCACGGCGTCTCCGCCTGCTAGAGGTGTTTTCCCGAAGGCAAAGCCCATCTGACCGCCGACGAGGTCCTGGTCGTAGTCAAGCGAGAAAGCCTCATCGTCGCCGTCCTGGTTCACGGCGCCGCCGAAGGCCTGAGCCCAGACCCGCCCACGCTCGCCGCCGGCGGCTCGGGCCAGGGACTGTTCCGAGTTGAAGGCTTCAGCGGAGGCTCGCCAGGCCGCTTGCAGACCCTCCCCTGCGCGAAGGCTCTGATGGACCGCGAGGCCGGCGGAGGCGTCAAGCTGGTAAGCGTTCGTCGCGGCGCTGAATGAGAGGTCGTATCGCACCAGACCGTGGTCCGCGTTTTCGATCTGGAAGGCGTCAGCAGCGGACCCTGCTCCCACCCTGATCAGAGTGAGCGGCTTGGCCATCAGGGTTGCGTTCTGATCCTTCAGACCCTGTAGCTGAACGGTCGTTTTGCCCGTTGCCGCTCCGGCGACGACGAGGCTGTCGACGGCCAGTCCGCTGACATCAAGGGCTACCCGCGCCTTGCTGGTCCCAATGTACGAGCCGCCGAGCGTAAGCACGTCGCCGGCTCGCTCGTTGCGCAGATCGACCAGACCTCCGTCATTCGCGAAACGCTCTAGGCCGAGAAAGCGGACATTGAGCGGCGCGGCGGATTTGCCGAGCTGAACGACGCCGCTGTTGGTAAAGAGGTCATCGCCCGCGCCAAAATCGCTATCTGCATTGATGAGCAGAGTGCCGCTGTTGACCACACGATCGTCGCCATCGGCGAAGATCAGGGAGCCTTCGATGCGCCCGCTGTTGGTCAGGTTCGCCGTGCCGGCGGTAACGCGGATGGCCGATGTTGTCCCGCCGATGATCATCCCTGCATTATTCAGCGTCGCCACCCCGGGCGATGCAGCCCCGAAGGGACCAACGCCGCCGCCATCGGTGGGCGGGGGTACATAGGGACCCACAGCCGCCAAGACGATTGCGTCCGTCGCGCCGGTCACCACGCCTGTCTTGGCGATCGTTATCGAGACATTCTCGCCCTTGATGTCCGCGCCGGCGTCTCCGCCCTTGATCGCGCCGGTCAGGGTCACCGAGGCATTGGCCCGTGCCGCGATCGACAGGGCATCATCAAGGCGCGACGACACGGCGTTGGCTTCGATGGTCACATCTTCGGCTCCATCGACCAGGATGCCCTTGGCGCCCTCGCCCGTGACCCCGATCGCCCCTGAGCGGATGGTGATATCGCGCTCAATCTCGCCAGCCCGCCGCCGCGGTGCGGGCGCAGGGGCTTCGGAAAGAACCTGTTCGAAATCGTCCGTAATGACGAAACCGGTCTCGGCGTTAGTGGCTTTGATACCATGGGACTCGGCGCCTGCCGTGGTGATCGACCCTGAAACGATGTCGATGCTGTGAGGCGCCCCGGTTCCGGCGGCGTCAGCGGCCGACCAGGCTTCGATGCCGACCGAATAGTCGCCGAGGGTACGGATGTCCGACGCGCCGATGACCGTCCGTCCGATCGTGGCTGTGTAGATACCCTGGGCAAACGCGCCGCGCGTCTGGATCACGCCTTGGGTCAAAACCTTCATATCCCCGGCGTTCGCCGAAGTGATCACGCCGCGCGAGCCATCGCCCGACGTCGTGAGATCGCCAGTGACCAGAACGTCGCCACTGCCGTACCGGGCGGAAATCTGAATAGCGCTGGAGGAGTCGCCCTCGGTGACAGCCTGCCCAAGCCGTAGCTTCAGGTCGGCCTCTTCGGTTCCAGCATAGATCCCCGAAGAACGGGCGCCGGACGTATGAACGCTACCCACTTCGATGGTGGAGTCGTCCCAGCGCGAGTAGACGCTTACGCCGTCCGAGTCCTCGCCGTAGGTGCGCGCGGCGCCCACGTTGACCTTCGCGGCTCCGATCGCGACCACGGAAACGCCGACGGCTTCGAAGCCCCGTGTTTCAACGGATTCCAGGTTGAGGACGGCCTCTCCTATGGTCGTGTAGTCCTCGGTGTAGTTCCCTGCCACCATCTGTACGCCGATGGCCCCATAGCCGGACGTCAGCACCTTGCCGACATTCACATCTGCGCCGATGCCACCGCCGACAAAGACGCCGATGGATTCGTCGCGCATGGTCTCTACCGAGGTCACATCGACGTCCGCGCGCCCGAACTGGCTATAGCCAATGACGCCAAGCGACCCCAAGCCTTCAGTCCGGACCTTGCCGAGCTCGATCTTGACGTCGCCGGTGAAACTGTCAGCGAAGATGCCGTGGCTCGCAGCACCGGTCGTGCGAAGGCTGTCGACCGAAACGCTGACGTCACCGGCATCGCTTTCGGCAAGGATCCCGACAGATCCATCTCCGAAGGTTGCAACCTGGGCTACATTGACGGTGTTGAGACCGGTTTCCGTATAGGTCGAGACGGCATGGGCCTGATTGGCCTCCGTCATGATCGAGTCGCCCGTCACCGTCACGGCATTGACCACCTCGGCATGAACGCCGACGCCGCCATCGCCCGCAGTGTAGACGTTGTCTACATTGATGGTCGTCTGACCGTCCTCGGTGATATTGACCGCTTCGATGCCGGTTGAACCCGCGCCCTCGGTGTAGAGGTAGCCGACATCGATGTTGATATCGCCGTCGTAGGCCAAGGCGCTGATGCCGACCGCTTCAGTTCTGTATGTCGACAGCTGGCCGACGTTCACACTCACATCCCCTGCGTTGCTGACCGCGGAGATGCCTGTGCTGAAGTGTCCGAACGTAAAGATCTCGTTGGCGTTGACGACGACATCCCCCTCGTCGGCAAAGGCCACAACGGCATGGGATGCTGTGCCGTAGGTTCCGACCCCAGCCACATTCACTGAGACGGCCCCTTGCCCGGCGGAGGCAAGGATGCCGATAGACTCATCCGCGCTGGTGACGGCATGAGCATCTTGCGCGTTGATCGTGACGTTCCCGAACGGATTGATCACAGTCAAGGCGGCGCCTTGAGAGGCGATCTCGGCGCCGGATTCCAGCGAGACCGTCACAGCGCCAATCGGGGCGTCGATGACATAGGAGACGCCCTCAGGGTGAAGATCCGGGGCGACAGGGCAGGTGACAGCGCCGTTGACAAGCGGGCCGCACGCCTCAGCCTGGGCGAAGGCTGCAGCCGGCATGGACAGCGCGAGGACCGCGGCGATCGCCGATCCGGCGTGAAGTGAAGTCCGGGTTGTTGGGCGCAGTCGGCCGCGGGCGGCGGCGATGTCGCTGGTCATTCTGATACTCCCCTGAGATCGCCGCTCCCCTTGGCGCGGCGGGGCCGAGATGCGGCCTGTGGGGAAGACGCCGCTCAGGCCGAACCGCCTTACGGACGCGGACGATTTTTCTCGATCAGAAGGCGGTTTCGAAACCCACGCGGATCGTCAGGGGACGGAGGGGCGCCACATGGGGGTCGAACAGCTGGTACGGGGAACCGAGACCGAAGCGCGTGGCCCTGACGTCCAAGGGATTATTGACGCGCAGGACCAGCGCGCGCCGTTCGTCTCCCAAGCGGGCGCTGAGGTCCGCACGCACATAGTCTCCCTGGGAGGTGTCGAGACCCGGTCCCAGACCGAGCTGGGACCGCCCGACATAGCGCAGGTCCGCCCCAAGACTGAGCGGCAGTCCCGCGAAAGAAACCGGGCCGTAGTCGAGGCTGAACTGGGCGCCATAAGGCGCGACATTGGGGATCACGCCGCCATCCACCCCGATTGTCCCGAGACCTTCCAGATCGACCCGGCTGTGATTGGCGAAGGCGCCGCCCGACAGGTGGAGCCGATCACCCACGCGCCATGCGGCCTTCAGCTGCACGAAATGTATAACCCCGTCCCCGATATTGGCGGTGACGAGGTCGCCCCCGATTGTCACGGTGTCGGCCTGGATATCGCGCCAGTCCAGGTATCCGACCGAGACTTCCGCGCTCCAGGGGCCCTGCCCCGGCCGCGATCTTAGGCCGGTTTCTACAAGGCTGACCCGGTCGGGATCGTAGCGCTCGAGGGCGCCCTCTGCCTCGCTTACCCCCGCAGGCCTGACGCCTTGCTCGAACCGGCCGAAGACCTGGACACCAACCGGACTCGACCAGCGCACATCGATCGTCGGCGTGAAACCTGTGTCGAAGCCGTCTGGGTCGAGCGTTCGTCCGGCCGCCGGCAGACCCATGGCCTCGATCCGGTTGATGATGCGCACGAAGGCGAGACGCCCGCCGAAGGCGAAGGCAAGGGTGTCCGACGGCTTCGCGATCACCTCTCCGAAAAGGGCTGCCTCGGTAAAGTGGCGGCTAAGATCCACGCCCCAGGTCGCGCCATTGGCCGGATCCAGAGGTCGGCGTTGCCGCCGGGCTTTCGTGTCTCCGGTCGCCAGGGCCGCGCCGCCGTTCCACGCCCAGAGCGCGTCGGGATCGCTTTCTATCCGGACCTCGGTCGAGAAGGCCTCGGTCGTCTGGCGCCGGTCAACGACGGCGTCCCCATCTGGCCCGGCGACAGTGGCGTCGAACCGCTCGTCCAGTACCTGGCGCGACAGACTGGTCGCTGACGTCAGTCGAAACCCGCCAGACCTCCGGCTTGCCGAGAGGCCGAGAAGAGCGAGACTGCTCTCGTAGGGCTGAGCGATCGGACCCGCGGTCTCAAGATGGCGTGCGTCGGGTACGAGCTGGGCGTCGTCCGCATGGGTGGTTTGGACCAGCGCAAGCCCGTCGACCGTCCAGGCGCCGCCGGTGATCCGCAAGGCGGTTCTGGCGCCGACCGTGTCCACTCCATCCGCGTCGTCTTCACCGCGGACCGGGCTGTTGATGAAGCCTCCCTCGCGGCGTCCATAGGCGACGACGCGCCAGCCGATCCGGTCATTCAGCGGCCTGTTGACCACGACTGCAGCGTCGGCGCCGGCGCCACCGCCCCGTGTCGCGGATCCGCCGATGACGAAAGAACCGGATGCGGCCTCCGGGTTCGGGGGCTCAGGCGTGATCCTCACGACGCCCCCGATAGAGCCGGAGCCGAAGCGGCTGCCCTGGGGGCCCTCGAAGACCTCCACCCGCCGGATGTCGATCAGGGCGAGGTCCGGATCGGGCGATCCATAAGTCAGCCTCAGATCGCCGAGATATTGACCGACAGTCGCCTGAAGCGGCCCACTGAAGGCGGAATCCGCCAAGCCGCGAACGAAGAGTTTGTTTCTCCCCGAGCCCTGTCTCGTGGAATCCACGGTCGGCGAGAGGTCTGCGATGGCCTCGCTCGATCCGGCTCCCGCGAGCCGCTCCAGGGCGCCCGCGTCGACCGGGCTCCTACCGTTTGCGCCGTCCAGCCCTCCGCGATGGACAGGGGCGGTGACGATCACCTCATCGAGCTGGGTCGGCGCTTCGGACGCGGCCGACCTGGGTTTGATCGGGACGCGGCGGGCGGGCGCGACAGCGGGAGCCGCCTCGATCCGGTAGACGCCGCGCCCCAGAGGGACCGCGCGTGCGCCCAGGGGGCGCAGCAGGCGATCAAACGCCTGGACGACGGACAAGCGACCGCGCAGACCTGCGCTTCGCTGTCCGGACAGGTCCACGGCCATGACGACATCGACGCCGGCCTGTGCGGCGAGACGGTTCACGGCGTCGATGGCCGAAGAGGGCGGGACGGAAATCGGCGCCGTCGAGGTCGCCTGCGCCTGAGCGGTGGGCGCGGCGGCGACAAGGGCGAGAGTTAAAAGCCCGGCCGGCGTCACGCGCCCGTGCGGGGCTGGAGCCGCCAGGTGTCGCCCTCGACAAGAACCACGACATTAAGCAGGAGCTCGAGACGAGCCTTGAGGTCCGGCTGGCTCCCGCGGATGTTGAGACTGCCGGTGAACCGACGCTCGGCCAGGGGCGCCGCGACGGCGACAGGCCGGCCGATCTCACGCGCCAGATCCTGCGCGATCACGGCCAGGCGTTCGTCCTCATAGGTGACCCGGCCCTCGCGCCATCCTGCCACGACGGCTTCACCGACCAAACGGCGGGATACGACGCCGTCGATGGCGGTCAAACCCTCGCCTGCCCGAAGGGTCTCGACCCGACCCGAGCCGTCGAACCGGACAACGCCTTCCGAAACCCCGATCCGCGCTCCGTCCGTAAGGCGGGTGATATCAAAGACCGTCCCGAGGTCGGTAACTGTCGCCTCTCCGACCACCACGGAGAATGGACGCCGGGGGTCATGGGTCACTTCAAAGAGGGCGCGCCCGGCGTCGAGCTTGAGGGCTCGCGTATCGCGGCGGTCGAGCGTCAGGCGGGTGGCTCCGTCGAGATGCACGATCGATCCGTCGGCCAGGGTCAGGCTGCGCTGTTCGCCGGGACGTGTTTCCACGGACCAGGTCTGCGACGCTGGCCATCCCAGCCAGACGGCGGCGGTGGCCGCCGCAGCGACGCCGAGGCCGGCGGCGAACCAGCGTCGTTTCACCGGCCTGCGGAACGGCGCGACCTTGTCGTCATTGGCAGGTTTGGCGGTAGGACGCGGGGCGAATACGAGGGTTTCCCGGATATCGGCCTCGGCCTCGGCGAGTCGCCAATAGGCGGCCTGGTGGTCCTCGCTTTCCGCCAGCCAGCGCTCCCAGCCGTCCCAGTCATCAAACCCAGGATCGTTGACCTGGACGAGCCAGGTCAGGGCCGCCTGTTCAACGGAATCTCGCAGGTCGGTCATGTCCATGCCTCCAAGACGCCACGCATGCGATCAAGCCTCACGGTCGCCTCCCAGATCGAGAAGGTCCGCATAGGCCTTACGCAGATATTTCTCGACCGTGCTCAGTCCCAGACCGAGATCCGCGGCGATGGTCCGCTGGGTCTCGCCCCCGAGACGGTGACGTCGGAAGATGGTGTTGATGGGCTCACCGAGGGCCAACAGACGGGCCTCAACCTCAGCGAGGGTTTCACGGGCGATGAGCACGCGCTCAGCATCGGCGGGGATCACTTCGCCGTCGGAGTGCGGGCCGGCCCAGTCTGTGTCCCGTGCGGAGGCGCGTCTCGTGGCCCGTCGACGGTCAAGAACGGCGGTGTAGACCATCCGGAACAGATAGGCGCGGGGGCTGGCGATCGGACCCGTGGCGACGCCGAGCTTGAGCCAGACGTCCTGCAGCACGTCCTCGGCGTCGTCCGCCACGCCCATGGCCCGCGCGCGTCGGATCAGGTCGGGGCGGATCTCGAAGAAGACCGCCTCAAGGCCGGCGGCCGGCTGCGGGGGTGGGGCGTCCATCGCGGGGCATAGACCGGAACCTGGGCGGTGATGCAAGAAGCCTTGGCCGCACGATGTTCGGGCTATGGAAAACGGGCGGCCGTCGCCAGCCGCCCGTCGTCCTATTTGTAGCGCGGCGCCGCGTCGCGCGCCGGCATATGGCTGTAGAGCGTCGTCCGGGCGTCCTTGAACGCGTCCCAGTGGCCTACATCGGCGAGACCGGGGATGGTGACCCTTTCCCCCCGGTCGAGACCAACGAGGGCCGCATCGACCATCTCGTCGACGTCCATGACGTTCTCGCCGAGCAAGGCGTCGACATCCAGGCCAGACTTGCCCCAGATCGGCGTCCGGGTCGCGCCGGGCAGGACGGCCTGGACGACGACGCCGGACGGCGACAGTTCTGTATCCAGACCCTCGCTGTAGGCGAGCAGGAAGGCCTTGGACGAAGAGTAGCCGATGCTGATGCCGGGGCTGGCCCCGGCGACGCTGGCGACCGAGGCCATGTTGACGATCCAGCCCTTCTTGCGGGCTGCCAGTCCCGGGGCGACGGCTTGACCGAGACGGGCGGCGGCGACGATGTTGAGCTGAAGCATCCGATCAAAGGCGGCCGGATCCATCGTGGCCAGCGGACCGGCTTCCGCCGTGCCGGCGTTATTGATCAGCATCACGATGTCGTCGCCCTTGAGGCGATCCTCGACGGCTGCCTGCCCGGCCCGGTCGGACAGGTCTGCGGCCAGAACCTCGACCTTCACGCCGGTGTCGGTCCGAAGGCTTTCGGCCAAGGTCTCCAGCTTGGCGCCGTCCCGGGCGACGAGGACCAGATCATGGCCGCGTCGCGCGAGACGATCGGCATAGACCGCGCCGATGCCGGTCGATGCGCCCGTGATGAGCGCCGTTCCTTGGGAAGTTGTCATGGTTCAGCCCGTTGTCCTGGCGAAGGAGGCGATATAGTCCGCGCACGCCTCGGGATACTCGTGTTGCGGACCGTGGCCCGCAGCGGGATAAGTCAGCAGTTGCAGCGTCGGCAGGTCGCCGTTGAGGGCGTACCAGTTCTCGATCGGGAAGATGATGTCGTGATCGCCGCCGATATGGAGCAGCGGGATCTTGGTCGTCTTGAGGGCCTCGAGCACGGCGTCTGCCGGGAATATCGGGTTGACCGGCCCAGAGCCCAGGTTCTCCTTGGCCCAGTAGGGATCTACGCGGGGACTGCGATCGGACGTTCGTTCCGCGATCCTTGCGACGGATGCGTCCGAGGCGGCGCGCGATGCCGGCGATGCGGGTTCGAAGAACAGAATGGCGTTGTCCTCGAGGGTGTAATCCGGCTTGGTCGCCGTATCGAAGAACAGCTGTTCGGCCAGTTTCACCAGCGGTCCGGGAGGCGTGGTGCCAATCAGGACGGCGTGGCTGATGCGTTCGGGGTGGAAGGCGACGGCGACTTCCGCGGCCATGCCGCCGAGGGACCAGCCGCTGATGATCACATCCTTCAGATCGAGCGCCTCGATGAGGTCGACGGCGTCCTGGGCCAGAGCGATCGGATTGTAGGTGCGCTCGCCCGTCGACTGGCCGAGCCCGGAATAGTCAAAAATCACGACCTGGAGGCCATTGGCGGCCAGGCTGTCGAGGAAGAGCGGATCCCATTCATCCATGACCGCCCGATAGCGGACGCAAAGGACGATGGGCTGGCCCTGCCCGAGGGTGCGATAGGCCAGGCGGCGGCCCTTGCTCTCGACGAACTGGGTGGGGGCGGAGATCGCCTTGATGGCGGGGACGTGGGCGTTCATGGAACGGCTCCTTTCGGCGGGGGAAGGGATCAGGCGGCTGCGGTCGCGGGGGCGCTGAGCGCCTCCAGCAGCTCTGCAGTCGTCAGGATTTCGTGGGCATAGGTCGGGCCGTTGAGCACATGGGCCGCGTGCATGCAGTCTGCATTGATCGCGGCGGTCGCGTCCTTGACCAGGGTCGTGTGGTATCCGAGCTCGACCGAGAATTTCGCTGTCGTCTCGATACAGGTATTGGCCAGCAGTCCGATGACGATCACCCGGCGGATACGGTGTTGCTTGAGCAGGAAGTCGAGATCGGTATTGGCGAAGCCGCTGGATCCGAAATGTTCCTTGGCGAGGAGGTCGCCGGGTTGGGGCGCGAATTCAGGCCGCCACTCTCCACCCCAGCTATCCTTGGCGAACATTTGCGCCCCCGCAGTGCCGACCTGATATGGGGTTGGATGGTCCCAGCTTTCGTAGTCGCCCGGCTGCCACTGGCGGTGCGGCACATAGACGATCTTGATGCCGGTCGATCGCGCGGCGTCAACGACGGCCTTGAGGTTCGCCAGCAGACCGTTCGCCTCGGCGACGTCCTTGATCTTGTCCCAGAACTTGCCGCCTTCAGAGACGAAGTCGTTGTAGGGGTCGACGAACAAAAGAGCGGTCTCGTCGGCGAGGTAGGTCGGGGCCATGTGGGGTATCCGGAACTCTGGAGTTGAGCCGGAAGTCTGATGGCTTCGCGAAGGGTCGGCTTGGACGATGCTGAACCGATTTGAGGAGTTGAGGCGTCATAAGCCCGGTGAAGGCGCGCCCCGCGAACTCCAAGCGCCTCTGTCGATCAGGATAGGATCCGTCAAAAGCGCCGCTTACGTCGAAGAGGCGGGCGCAGACGAGCGGTAGACGGAGACAGCCATTCCGGCCCTCAAGGATCCGCATCATGACCCTGTATCTCTTTGCCCTCCTGATCGGCGTGATCGCCGGTCTGCGCGCCATGACGGCGCCAGCCGCCGTCAGCTGGGCCGCCTGGATCGGCGTCTTGCCGTTGGCGGGAACCCCCCTCGCCTTTCTGGGCTCGATTATCACCGCCGGCATCTTCACGGTCCTTGCGATCGCCGAACTGATTTCCGATCAGCTGCCCAAGACGCCGAGCCGGAAGGTGCCGCCCCAGTTCATCGCCCGGATCGTCATGGGCGGAATCAGCGGCGCCGCTATCGGCATGGCGAGCGACGCTTGGATCGGCGGCCTCATCGCAGGCGTTGTCGGCTCCGTTGTCGGCACGCTTGTCGGTGCAGAAGCCCGCGGCGGAATGGCCCGGGCCTTTGGGCGGGACGCGCCGGCCGCCTTCATCGAGGACGGCGTCGCGATTCTCGGCGCCATCGCGATCGTTGCGCTGCTGGCATGAGCCTGACCTCTGAACCGCGTCGCTTCGACGCTATCATCGTCGGCGCGGGTCAGGCTGGCCCGCCGTTGGCCCACCGGCTGGTCGGCGCCGGATTGAAGGTCGCGCTGATCGAGCGCAAGAAATTCGGCGGTACCTGCGTGAATACCGGCTGCATGCCCACCAAGGCCCTGGTGGCCTCGGCCCATGCCGCCCACGTCGCAAGGCGCGCCGCGGATTTCGGGGTGCGCCTTCAGGGTGGCGTCGAGATCGACATGCCCTCAGTGATGGCGCGCAAGGATCGCATCGTCTCAACGGCGTCCAAGAGCGTCGAAGCGACGCTACGCTCCCTCGACGGCTGTACCGTCTTTACGGGCGCAGCGCGGTTTACAGGTCCCAAGACACTGGTTGTGGGCGATGACCTCCTGTCAGGTGATCTGATCTTTCTCAACGTGGGCGGCAGGGCGGCGCGCCCGGACATGCCGGGCCTCTCGGACGCGCCGGTCCTGACCAACACCACTATCCTCAATCTTGTCGAGGTCCCCGACCACCTGGTGGTCGTCGGAGGCAGCTATATAGGATTGGAGTTCGCCCAGATGTTCAGGCGCTTCGGCGCGAGGGTGACGGTTATCGAAAAAGGCTCTCGCATCATTGGTCGGGAGGACGAGGAGATTTCAGCGGGCATCCAGTCCGCGCTCGAGGCCGAGGGCATTGTCTTTCGGACGGGCGCGGAATGCATCCGCTTCGCGCCTCACCCGGCGGGCGTCGCCGTTGGCGTCGACTGCCAGGTCGGGACGCCGGAGGTAATCGGCTCCCACGTTCTTCTCGCCGTGGGCAGGACGCCCAATACCGATGATCTCGACCTCGCGAGTGCAGGGATAGCGGTGGACGCGCGCGGATACATCAAGGTCAATGATCGGCTCGAGACCAGTGCTGCTGAAGTTTGGGCGCTGGGCGACTGCAATGGGAAGGGCGCCTTCACCCACACCGCTTACAACGACTTCGAGATCGTCGCGGCGAACCTACTGGACGCCGGCGAGCGGAGGGTAACAGACCGGATCGAGACCTATGCCCTCTACACCGACCCGCCGCTTGGCCGGGTCGGATTGACCGAGCGCCAGGCAATAGACGCGGGACACCAGATCTCTGTCGGCGTGCGGCCGATGACCCGGGTTGGCAGGGCTGTTGAGAAGGGAGAGACCCGAGGCTTGATGAAGCTGGTTGTTGACCAGAACTCAGGAGCGATACTGGGTGCCGCAATCTTGGGTGTCGGCGGTGATGAGGCCATTCATGCGATCGTCGACATGATGTCCGCAGGAGGGACGGCCCACCAACTGGGTCAGACTGTGCATATCCACCCAACGGTGGCGGAATTGCTACCTACCTTGGTCAGCGAGCTGTTGCCCGTCAGCTAGCCAACTGAGGAACCCTCTCCGATACGCGCCAGATACGGACGTAATTGCTCGGGGGAGATGCAACACTCCCACGTGAGGTCAGAGTCTATGAAGGTCTGCTTTTCGGCCAAGCGCAAAAGTCGCAGTCCGACCCATAGCGGACCTTGGCTCGTTGGCGATGGCGAACGCTGGGCAGTAACGATTATACTCGAGGTCGGACCAACGACAGGACGGGAGCGGACGATAACGGAGGCGACAAACAGGCGCTCCCTCGCGGATGTGTTTACGCAGGACGGAGCCAAGGCGGCCGTCGATAGGGCATTTGCCAACGGCACGTTGATCGACTTCGACCTGTGTGAGGAAGGCGCGAACGACGAAGACGTCGTGATCAGCCTGAGGTTTAGACACAAGGCTTTCCTACTGAAGCCCACGCCTTGAAAAGAAAGAGGCCTACCACCCGAAGGATGGCAGGCCACAGCGCGCGGGATGTCAGTCGTCAGGTGGAGCGGCGCATCTGGCCGGGGCGCCGCTTCGTCGGCCTGCTCCGACTCCCCAACCGACGATTTGCGTGAGAAGTTCCTACGATGGAATACAGACACCCCCTGCCGGCCGGGATTGCCGAGCCAGATCCCGTCGCCGTCGACATCGCGGCGATGGAAGTGCTGTTCGAGATGCTGTTTCGCGGCTGGCCGGATGACCAGATCCTGACCGCTGCGGACTATCAGCGCTCCATCGCAGTGAGCGGCCCGGACGCCTATGTGGGTCCCAACGACGCGCTGCTCGTGCGGGGCGCCGAGCGGGCTGAGGGGTTCCTGCGGGCGATCTGGGACAACCGGCAGGAGCGAGCGCACTACCGCACCATGCGGGAAGGGGCGGCCTCCTCCGAACCGGGCGACGGCTGATGTGCAACCTCTACCGCCACCGCATGGGACCATCGGCGATCTTGGACATCACCCGGGCGATGCGGGGCGACGTCGGCAACCTCGAGCCTCGCGACATCTATCCGGACTATGCCGCCCCGATCGTCCGGAATGGTCACGATGGGGTGCGGGAACTGGCGCTGGCCCGCTGGGGCCTGCCGTCGCCCCGGAACATTCAGATCGAGAAGACGGGCAAGCGGGCGGAAAAGCTCATAGCCAAGGGTCGCGAGATCTCGCAGGAGGATTTCGGCCGCATGCTCGAGCTGGAACCGGACGCCGGGATCACCAACGTCCGCAAGACTGACAGTCGGCACTGGACGCCGTTGCTAGGGCCGGCCAACCGATGCCTGGTACCGTTCTCGGCCTTCAGCGAGCCCGGCCGCGACGGCGGCGGCGCCTATGCTCCGGTCTGGTTCTCTTTGCCCGGTGACGACCCCATCGCCTTCTTCGCCGGCGTACATCAGCTGCAGTGGTCGGGCGTCCGCAAGATGAAGACCGGGCCGGAGCTGATCGACCTCTTCGCCTTCCTGACGACCGAGCCCAGCGAGCCCGTGAAGACTGTTCACCCCAAGGCCATGCCGGTGATCCTGACGACGGAGGAAGAGCGGGACGTCTGGATGCGGGCTCCGTGGCCAGAGGCAAAGTCGCTGCAGCGGGCTTTGCCGGGCGGAGCGTTGACGATCATCAATGACTGAGCCTTCTGACCCAGAAGACGCGAGGGACATTCCTCCCTATCGCCCGGAAGATTTCAGCAAGGCGCAGTATGTGCCCCCCACCCGTATGCAGACGAAATGGGCCAAGCTGAAGATCGTGGGTGCCGTTACCGGCGTTATGGCCGTGTTGGCCATGTGCGCGCGGATCGCCGGGCTGGAGTGAAACGACGAAAGCCCGCCACCCCTGTAGAGAAGACGGGCCCGGCCTCGGCGATCGGATCGGCAACTGTGACAACGCTTTGGTAGGTCACGCAGGCCTATGCTGCTGCAGGAATCGTCGCGATGCATCGACGCCGGCTGCGGCATGCATGCAGTCCAAGGGTATTCGACCGATGTTGACGATAAGACTTGGGTTAGGAGTCGCGATCGCATGCACGGCGCCGCTTGTTGCCGGCTGTGACACCTTTTCCAGTCATAAAGAGGACATGCGGATAACAGACGCGGCAGTCGCTGCCTGCGAGCACGCGTCGGCGGACTATGAAGCCATGCTCGAAATCGCTCTACGAGGTGGGCGCAGCGAACATTATGCTGAGCGCGCTCAAGTGATCGCGGAGACCTGCGCAGCGAGCCGGCAGGTCTTGCTCGAGATGGATCCATCTCATCCCTGTCAGGGCGTGGTGGCAATGTGGGAGAATATGCACTGGACCTTTCAAGCCTCGTTCGAGGGGCGGCAGAACATGCAGGATCTGGCTCACAGCGTTGCGGCTCCGGAAGGGGTGGGCGAATGCTCCCTGGCTCGCGGAGTAACAGCGGCGCAGCTCAGGGCGAATGAGCCTTCACCCGACGAAGTTGATGCACTCAACACTGCCATCGCGGCGGCTGATCGTGCGGCGAAAGATGCAGATGACGAGGCAACCAGTGTCAGGTTGGCAGCAGTTCGTGCCAAACTTCAGGCTGCCAGAGATCGCTGACGCCAGCGCTTCGCGTTGCTCAAGCTTAGTCGGTTAAACCGACGGGTCGCTTGCCGGAGAAGCTCCGACTCCACAAGCGAGTATCCGCGTGGCACGTTCTGTCCCTCCGGCTTGATGTCGAGGCGACTTTGAGAACGGTCATGACGCGCTTGGTTGCAGCCCTCGCTCCCACTCTCCTGATTTTGGGATGCGCAACGGCTTCACCGATGGAAACACCGGTCGAGCGTTGCCGCTCAGTCGCGGCCGAGAGAGGGCTGGATCTAGTGGCAGCGGAAGCTGATGACGGGTGGTGGGTGACCGATACCGACCCCGTCGTTCAAGGTGTCGGTTGGCCTGCAACAGCCTCGCGCGGAAAAGTGCAATGCGAACTCATGGGCAGACGGCTGACGGTGCTGACTGTCGGAGGCGAACCGCTAGGACCGCAGGGCACCCAGAAATGATGTCCCTTGGTCGACGACCCATGCCAGCATGAAGCTCGCCATGCGCAAACGCGCCCGCATCGGACCATCGGCGTTGGGCTGGAGGAGAGAGCGGAATCTTGCTGTCGTTGCCGTCGCGCTGGGCCTTTCCGCATGCGCCACGTCGCGAGAACCGCCGCCGTTTAACCGCATCCGACTGGGCATGACCGAAGCGGCCGTCGTCAAGGCGCTGGGGCCGCCTCAATATCCGTGCCCTGACCTGCCGATGGGCGGATATCATTGCGCTGCTTGGGTGTTCGCCAATCCACAAGGCGGCTTGCCTCACATTCGGTCGCTCGCCTTCGACCCGGACAACCGGCTCTTCGACATCGCGGGCGACGGCATCAACTGTGGGTTCACCCTGCCGCCCGGATTTCTAGAAATGATGGACGCGCCGCCTGAGCGCCTCCCAGAATCCCGCCCTGATGGCGAAGTACCAGATGCCTAATCAGCCGACAGTCGAAGACCTCGAAGAGTCTGGGAGACGCTGCAGGGCCCAATGGGCGTCCTGCTCAAGAACGCTGGCGTGATCATGGCCCGGCGGCTGGATGAGCGCCGGCTGACTTGGTCCGATCTGGACGACATGCAGATGCTTGACCTCTTCCACGCTGCGTTTCTTGAAGCCGCGCCCGAAGCCTATCCCCATCGTGACGCCGCGGGCTTGGAGGAGGCGACGAATACAATGTTCGCTGTCGCGGCCATGGAGTTGGTGGCGACAACTGATGGTCCTGACACGATCAACTGAGAACCTGACTGCGTGTTCGGGCGCTCAGAGACGCCGCCAGTTCGGCCGCTGGGAGGTCGAAGTGCCTCAGTCCACGGGAACGTGGCTGGTGGCGGCGGACGCAGCCCGCGCCCTTAGTCGAGCCCAGCCTGCGCGTTGAAGATCGCTTTTCGAAGTGACGATGCCGGCCGCAGCGTAGACACCCATGGCGCCGCCAAACATCTTGGTGAGATAGTCAGCCGAAGGCAGGCCCGGCGCGTCCCAAATCAGCTTCCATGTCAGATAGCCGTGTTGGCGATGGAGCGACTTCACCTTTTCGATGATGGCGTCTCTGGCGTAGGCGTCAGGCTCCATCAAGCGAAACTTCCGAGCTGGGCTGTATCCGATCAGATCGTAGGCTGCTTTCATGGTTCCAAACCGGTCCTTGTAGACCCGGGCCTTAGCCCTGAAGGGGCCACGGTCGATCACGCTTGATGATAGCCGTCCTTCGCGCGCCAAGAGTATCCGCAACTGGTCCAAGAGTTCGGTGCGCGTGAACGTGTGGCCGTGGAGCTCAGACAGCTTCTGCTGTGCCGCTTTGAACAGCGAGACTGAGATGATGGGATCGAGGACCTTGACGCGCATCCAGACCTCGGGCGGCTTCCGTGACCGGGGAGCGTAGAACTGGCCCGAAACCTTGTTGAAGACGGTGAAGCCGATTGACGTCTCGCTCCTCAAAATCGAGCGGACATTGTGGAATTTCCACTGGGCTCCATTCGAGAAGGTCAAGCCACGCTCGTTCAAGATATCGGCCACCGCTGACAGGCCGGTGCGATCGGTGACGAAGAGCTTGAAGATCAGGCGGATCGTCGCCGTTTCCTCCTGAGGGCCGCGGATATATCGGATGGTTTGTTCGAGGCGCGGGCGGCGCTCGCCGACCTGCAGCACAGGCCCAGGACTTCCATCAGGATTGAACGCCTGCCGACGCAGGCCGAACGGGGTCGCTCCACCCGGAACGAGGCCTGCCAAGGTGACGCGGCGTTTGCCGGCGACGCATCGATCCGAGAGTTGGCGACTGTACTCTGCCGCCATGATACGTTTCACATGTTTGATGAGGACGGCGGAAGTTGAACCGTCGTTTTCGAAAGCCTCTCCGCAATACTCGACCTTCACACCGGCCGAGCGGCAAATGAACTCGTAATGGGCAGCTTCGTCGGGGTCCTGAAACCGACCCCACCGGCTCACATCGACCACTAGGACGATGGTGTACCGGGTATGGCCACTGAGAATGTCCTTGAGCAGCGCCTTCAGACCATCGCGCCCCACAGTCGTTACGCCGCTTCGGCCTGCGTCCTCGTAGGATTGGATGATCTCAATGTTCCGATCCGCGGCGTAGCGCGCGATCAGGAGAGCTTGGTTTTCAAGTGAGTAAAGCTGGTTGTCTGTCGACATCCGGAGATACTGGGCGGCACAAACGGGTGATGTTGAGGAGGGGCTGTATGTCATCCGGCAGGCTAGGCCTGCCAAGGCTAACAACGTGCATTGCCGCCAGTAGGCAGCGGCAGAACCGCAACCAAAAAGGGCCTCGATGCTGACCCGATACGAGGACTTCTCAAGCCTTCTTCGAGCATATGCTGGCCCCGTGTAAAAGCCTGTCCAAGCGTCTGAGCCATTATCCGTTGTCGGATGAACCAGCGCGGGTTGGCGCTTCGCATTCTGTTGGTAGGATAGGCGAGATCCAAGGTTCGATATGGCCACTGTTCACCGATACACCGACTTCATGGCTTGGATCGACGCCGTGCAGGGCGAGAACCTGAGCGAGATCGTCCCAATGCAAGCCAGCGTCTTCGACAGCGCCCTTACGGCTGGCGGCTTCAGCATCGCCGAGGTGTTGACCTGGATGGAGACGCACGCCTTCGCCGAGGTTCACTATCTCGTTCCGGCGTTCCCGCTGCTCGAAGGCCACGTCTTTGAGTTCACCGATATTCTGGACGTCGATGCGTTCACCAAGGCGTGGGGCCGATATGACGACAATCGGCCCGACCCGATCCAGCGTCGCCCTAGAGGAGATGACGACGACGACTGGCGATGCGCAAGAGACGAGGATGGGCCGAAACCCCTCTCACCGGGAGGAACACTGCGGCCTCGTCTGGTCGAAGTCTGGAACGATTGAACCCGCCCTGCGACGGGTGGGCGGATCGAGGCGTGGGGCGCGCAATAGCGAAGCGGTATTCCGCAACTGAGAGGCGATGCAACCGATCCGGGAGCGGTGGCTTAACACTGCGCGATGGCGGTGCGATCCCCGTCTCTGCGCTGTCGCAGGCGGCCCGCTGTCAGGCCTGGGGAGGTCCGGCGGGCCGCTAACTTCGTAGGCAAGGCCGCGACGGCACTGAAAGCTTGAAACCGGTCCAAGACCGGTGTTTTGTCGAGGCGTGACGTCACCGAGGCCACCCCGCCTCGACGGAGCAGGCGGCCCGCCCACCCTTGCCCAAAGGACCCCAGCGGGCCGCCAGCCGGCGGTTAAGGCCGAGGCGCTGTTCGTCCTTGAGGATGACGGCGACAGGTTGGGTAGCTTTGGACCTGGCGACATGGCCGTGGCCGGGCAGCATGTGAAGAAGACAGCTCGTACTTCGCAATCTATCGCTATTGCCAACACTGAGCGCCCGACTGGGCCCCGCCGTGGCCGGCGACCTTCGCGCGCTCTAAGCCGCACGAACTGAGGGATTGGCTCTGGCTGTCGCGACACCGTCGGAACGGCCTGATCTAATCGCGCGCTCCTAGTCTGGTGCTCCCCGGATTTTTTTGGGGTTGCCTCCGTTTGCCGGATCGCTGCGTACTTCAGGTGCGGTTCGGTGAAGCCGCAGACGGCCCGGCTAGACCACGTCCCCACGTGAGGCCGGGTTGGTCTCTATTTCAGATCAGGTGGAACAGGCGCAGTCGGCAGGCGTGAGAAGCCGTCTGCTCACGGTATTCCCGGCGAGGGACACCTTGAAGGCCAGCCATGTGCTCACGGCCGAACAATACCGACAGCTTGCCGCCAAGACCCGACGCCTCATGGTCGGGCTCTGGCCGAAGACATGATCCTGCTAGAAGCCTTCGCCATCGAATGCGAGGAAGCCGCAGACGATCGCGACAGGACGCAGGGGATCACAGGCCCCGATCAAACGCCCTAGGTGTTTACGGATCAGGATATCTCGGGAGGGCAGGCTGCCAGGTCGCGGCCAGTCAAAGCCCGCCGTATTGTCCGCCCGTCGTCGCTTGAGAACGGCGATCCTCGGGCGGGAGGTGGACTGGCGTGACCGCTCTGGCGCCAGTCCGCTACCCACATGTCTTCCAGTAGTTCGAAGGTCTGTTTTCGAAGCGAGAACCTGACTTCGCAATTCGACCCTGTGTGCGGCTCTCCGTCGGCAAGGGTTTCACTGAACTTTCTGCAGAGCTGGTCGGTGCGGCCATGTGTCCGGCCTCTTGCTGCGACGCTTGAGGTCGCGGGCCATAATGCCGCCGGACCAGAAGACCCCGCTTCGACCCTGCACCTCAAGTGCGCGCAACTGGTCGGGATCTGGTGTGAACGCCTGATCTGACGCCGGACCACCACCTGGCCCGCTGCATCCACGCCGTGCACCTGGAACACCGACTTGGCGAGATCCAAACCTATCGTAACAACCTGAGCCATCGCTCTCCTCCTGTTCAGCAGGAGCCCATGCTCCCGCAGTAATGGAGAGCCGTCCACAGCATCAGTTGCAGACCTTCAGGCGCTCCGATCAATGGGATTATGAGCAGCGGCGGCGGCGACGATCTCGATGTTCGCTACGTGGGCGATCTTAAGGCCGCCGGGTGTCTTCAGCAGGATCAGGCTCATCCGATCCTGCGAGGCGGGAGCCGTAAAACCGCCGGGCGTCGTATATCCGCCGACGTCGAACCGCGCGACAACAGCGAGCACTTCCGCGCCGATGGGCACGATGCTCTCAACCTCTTCGAGGGTCATCGCGACGCCTTTGAAGATTGTGGTCAGATAGACGTCGTGAGCGCGTTCCACGTCGCGCTTGCCTTGCCAGTGCATCCCGACGACGTTCACCCAATGGATGTCGTCGGTCGCCGGGGCGAACATCCGTGCAGCGTCGCTCGCTGCCCATGCCGCACAATACTCTTCGAGAAGGGCGCGGACGGCGCCGTCGTTTCCTTGAGCATTGGCGACGGCGAGCGTCGGAGCGAGCAATGTTGCTGGCCCGATAGCGGCGGTAGCCCCCAAGATTTCACGTCTATTCATGGTTTTGATCCCTCTGACGTAACGCTATCACGCCGCCGCGAGTGGGCAAGGTCGGCATTCGTCGGTAGCGGCATCGTTACGTCCTCTTCCCACCCTGATCAGCCGCTCGGAACGTCGGTTATCCGGTTGATCGCCTGAGACGCATACCGACCCATTGCGGGCATCGGCCCTGCCCGGCAGACTTAGCTGATGCCGGATGCCGCTATGCCCCAAACGAGGGTTGTTCGTCTCTTGGGAGTTCTCGTCGCCGTGGCTTCGGCCTCGGCCTCGGCGGCTGGCTGCGCGCAGACTGATGCGGCACCGCCGAGGATGCTACCACCAACAGTCTTTGGACACGGGCCGCTCCCTGAGAAGGATCGTGTGCCCTATACCGGTCCGGCTAGTATCATACCGACGCCGCCATTCACTTTGTATGATGAAACCGCAGCTGATATACTTGTGAATCTGGATATGACGTCGTTCAGTAACTCAACCGCGTCGAACAGCCAGCCGGGATGGCGAATTCCCGCCGATTGGTCTTTTAATAATCTGACGATCGAGGACGAGTTCGCCGCTTTAGAGCGGCCGGGGGACTGGCTCATCAGCCTCCGCATAGTCTTTAGAACACCACACGGCGTTTTTGCCTGCTTCGAGGATCGCTCCGAAAGCGGCGAAGCCTACGGTGGTCGCGGGGTGATCTGGATCGTTCGAGGCGTTGAAAACACCTACCTAGCGCTTGAGAGCGATTTGGCGCACCCGTCGTGCTAATCCAGCCCGGAGCTTGGATAACCATTTCTAACGGCCGTTCGCGATGTAAGCCTCGAGCGCGATGCCAAGTCTGCTTCGGACCGGATGCTGCCGGCGGCCTTTCATCCTACTAAGACATTCGGGCGGTCCACATGACGGTGAGATCGACTCCAGGCAGGTGCGCCGCGACGTCAAAAGCTGGCTGACGAGGATTGCGCCGTCTCGCAACCGCCGTGATCTACGACGACGAGGGCATAACATCCGCTCATGGACTCGTGCCCCAAGGTCATTTGTAATTCTACGATCCCTACAGCACCGTTCACGGACAGACGTTCATCCGGACGTCACACAGGGGATGTGGCATGGCTTCGAACAAGGGACGGTTTTTTCGTAACACGCTTTGGATGGGAGGCTGCGTCAGCGCCTTCCTGCTTTCAGCCCAGGGAGCGTCAGCCCAGTCATCGACAGCGGAGGCTCCCTCCACCACAGTCGATGATGTGGTGGTCACCGGATCCCGCTTCGGCGGCCGCCTTGTGGTGGACTCTCCTACGCCGATCGACTCGATCAGCCGCGAAGAACTGACGCGCGGCGGCGCGTCCGATCTTCAGGGCATGCTGAAGCTGGCCGTGCCGAGTTTCAGCACCCCAAGACCGGTCGCCGCTGGCGCACTGGACTTCATCACCCCGCCGACGATGCGCGGTCTGTCCACGGGCCAGTTGCTGGTCCTCGTCAACGGCAAGCGTCGACACACGTCCGCCGACCTGAACAGCAGCAATCTGATCGGACGGGGGGATGTCGCCTACGACTTCAACGCCATTCCCGTCAGCGCCATTGGCAGGATTGAGGTTCTGCGCGACGGTGCGGCCGCTCAATACGGGTCGGACGCCATCGCGGGCGTCCTTAACCTCCAGCTCGACCGATCCATCGGCTATTCCGCCGAGACCAAGATCAGCGAGAACACCGAAGGCGATGGCAGGCATCTGGAAGCGTCCATCGGCGCCGGCTTCGCCCTCGGGGAAGCAGGCTTCGTTCGCCTGACGGGTCAATATCAGGATCACGAGCTCAGCGACCGTGCGCTGCCCGACACCCGTCAGCAGTATTTCGGACGCAACGGTCTCGGGGCGCTGGTGGCCCCGTCGGCCAACTTTGGGTCCGGCGTGGGCCTTACCCCGTCGAACGGAGCACTTGACGCGCGAGAGGCGACCTTCAACAGGGACATCTGGGTCTTCGGAGACCCCGAATACACCAACGCGAGCCTGTTCCTGAACAGCGAGCTCGCCCTGACGCCCGGCCTTACGGCCTATGGCTTCGGCGGCTACAACCGCCTCGAGGGCACGAGCTTCAATTTCTTCAGGCGAGCGGGTCAGGACGAGACGGTCCGGGCAATCCACCCGGACGGGTTTCTGCCGCTGCAGGACATCGAGCTGAAAAACGGATCTGGCGTCGTGGGTTTGAAAGGCCAGGACTTGCTTGGCTTCAGCTGGGATCTGTCGACCTCTCTGGGGTCCAGTATGAACGACATCGGGTATAGCGACTCCAACAATGTCTCCCTGGGTGCGACCTCGCCCACCACCTTCTATCGGGGCGGGTCCAGGTTCACCCAGTGGACCACCAATCTCGACCTGGCTCGTGAGATCGACCTCGGCCTGGGATCGCCCTTCCGCCTGGCGCTGGGGCTCGAATACCGCAACGATGACTACAAACTCCTCGAAGGCGAGGTCGCGAGCTATATCAATGGCGGCGGCGTCATCCTCGACGGACCCAATGCGGGTCGACCCGCGCCTGTCGGCGCCCAGCCGGGGGGAGGCATCATTCCGGCAGATGCGATCAATGCCGACCGGAACAGCAAGGCCATCTACGTCGAGGTGGAGAAGGACATCGGCGATCGTCTTCTGCTGGATCTGGCCGTCCGACACGAAGAGTATTCGGACTTCGGTGGCACCACGAACTACAAGATCGCCGGTCGCTTCCAGATCATTGAAGGCCTCGCGGTCAGAGCGTCCGCCGGTTCAGGGTTCCGCGCGCCAAACCTGGCGCAGTCGTTCTTTGGCAGCACGAACATCAGTTTCGTGAATGGTCAGGCGCTCAAGATCCTGACCCTGCCGGTAAACTCGCCGAGCGGAGCGCTTGTTGGAGCCACGCCGCTCCGCCCCGAGGAATCCGACAACATCTCTGCAGGCGTTGTGATGCAACGCTATGGGTTCACCGCGTCTGTGGACTGGTATCGGATCGCCATCGATGACCGGATCGTTCTGTCGTCGAACTTCCAGGGCGCGGCTCTGACAGGTCTCCTGGCCGCCCGGGGATACCCCGGCGTTGGGGCCGTCGCCTACGAAAGCAACGCCATCGACTCCACGACCGAAGGCGTCGACGTCACCGTCCGGCACCGGGCCGATCTTGGCGACTTTGGCGCGCTGACGACCACTCTGGCGGCCAATGTCACCGAGACGAAACTGGACAGGATCGCAGGTACGCCTGCGGCCCTGGCGGCGCTCGGGATCACCACGCCCCTGTTTGATCTCACCCAGCAGGTGCGGACCACGGACAGCACGCCCAAAGACAAGATTACGCTGAACCTCAACTGGGAGCGGGACCGCTGGTTGGTCAGCCTCACCGGCACACGCTACGGGGAGGTGTCGCAGGTGGCCCTGACCGGACGAACTCCGGCCCAGGTCGCGGCGCTCATTCCCGGTTACGACGTTACGCTTGTCCCCTCGGCGCCGGGATCGCTGAACTCGGACATCATCCAGCATTTCGACGCCGACATCGTGACGGACCTGGACGTCAGCTATCGCCTGACGGATCGGGTCAAACTCACCGCCGGCGTAAGCAATGTGTTCGACCAGTACCCGTCCAGACAGCTGGCTTCCACCGCTGCGAGTGTGGCTGCAGGCTCAAATGGCGCGGACAACAACGGGATCTTCCCCTACGCCTACATCGCCCCCTACGGTGTAAACGGCCGCGTCCTGTACCTGAAGACGAGCTACAGGTTCTAACGTGAAGACCGATCCAGCGGGCGGGCTTTGGCGGCGGACAGGGATGCGTCGCATTGGGCCGCTCCCACTTTTGGTGTCTTCGGCGGCACGGATCGGCCTTTCCATCCCGGCCATCCGCGACCGCCGTCATTCGGTCGCTTCCAGGCCGATCCCAGCCGTCGCTGACCGCAACGCCGTGTCCAGCCAACGTCCGTGTTACCAACTGTCCGGGCCACGCGCCCTGTGCCGAGGCTACCGATGAAAGATCTGTCCCGCGTCGTCCATTCGCCGGAGGTTTCGTTCGAGGGGTTCGCCAGCCTGGCGACCCCGACCTACCGCGCCTCAACCATCGTCTTCGATGGACCCGACGCCTACGCCAATCGCAAATACCGGGGTCCCGACGGCTACACCTACGGCTTGCACGGGACCCCGACGACCAAGACGCTGGAAGCCTATCTGACCGCCCTGGAACAGGGTGAGAGGACGGTAATCGTCCCGTCCGGCCAAGCCGGGGCGACCATCATCTTCCTCACGGTCCTGCTGCCCGGCGACAAGGTTCTGATCCCAGACACCGCATATCCGCCCGTGCGGGCATTCTGCCTCAACTACCTGGCGCCCCGCGGCATCCACCATGAGGTCTATGACCCGATGATCGGGGCCGGCGTCGCCGAGCTCATCGACCCGACGACCCGTCTCGTGTGGATCGAGTCCCCGGGCTCGACGACCATGGAGTTCCAGGATGTCCCGGCCATCATAGCGGCGGCGCATGCCAAGGGCGCCCTGGTGGGATGCGACAACACCTGGGCGACGCCGCTGCTGTTCAAGCCCCTCGCTCACGGCGCCGACTTTTCGATGGAGGCTCTCACGAAATACGTCGGCGGCCATTCGGACATTCTGCTGGGCTCGATCAGCGTCAAGGACATCGACCTGTATCGCCGTCTCAAGGACACCACCCGGATGATCGGCATCGGCGTCTCGCCCGACGAGTGCCAGCTCGCGATCCGAGGGCTGCAGACCATGGGCGTGCGCTTGGCCCACGTCGGCAAGGTCGGCGCAGACTTCGCCAAGGCCATCGTTGGTCTCCCCGGCGTCGAACGGGTCCTGCACCCCGCCCTGCCCGACTGTCCCGGGCGCGATTTCTGGGTGCGGGATTTCGCCGGGGCCAGCGGGGTGTTCAGCGTGGTGCTCAAGCCCGGCCTTGATGGTCAAATCGCCGAGGCGCTCTCCCGGCTCAAAACATTCGCCATCGGCGCTTCCTGGGGCGGCGTGCGCAGTCTGATTGTTCCGATGGACATTCGACCAGACCGGATCGCCGTTCCCTGGACAGAGGAAGGCACCCTGCTTCGGATCAGCGTCGGGCTCGAGGATCCTGCCGATCTCTGGGAAGATCTCGCCGCCCTCTTCGACACCTTCAGCATGGATGAAGAGAGCGCTCCGGCATGAAACAACGGCGCAGGCTTCCCTTGGGCGCAGTCTGTTCGGCGATCCTCTGCGGAACCGCCGCCCTGACGGCCTGCGCGCCTTCGGAACATCAGGCGTCGACACGCGGCACCCTGGAAGCGGTTCGGCAGCGCGGATACGTGGTCTGTGGCGCAAGTCCGCTCACGGCCGGCTTTGGTGTCCCCGACAAAAATGGGTACTGGCGCGGCCTGGATGTCGACACCTGCCGGGCGATTGCGGCCGCGGCCCTGGGCGATGCGAACAAGGTGCGGTTCGTGCCCTTGACGGGCCAGCAGCGACTGACGGCGCTGCAGAGCGGTGAAATCGATGTCCTGCCGCGAACAACGACGTGGACGCTCTCGCGAGATGCGAACGGGGTGAACTTCACCTTCCCGAACTACTACGACTATGTCGGCTTTCTCGTCCCGAAGGCGCTCGCAGCGACATCACCGAAAGATCTAACAGGCGCTTCGGTCTGCGTGCAGACGGGATCGACCACCGAGGTCACGTTCACGGACGTCTCACGCCAGTACGCGCTGGACCTTCGCGCGGTCATCTTCGACAGCGTCCAGGCGACACGGCAGGCCTTCTTCTCGGGCCGGTGCGACGCCCTGATCACGGACGCCTCTGCCCTGGCGTCGGTTCGGGCGACGCAGGCCCCCAACCCGGACGACTTCATCATCATCCGCGCCAACGACGAGGTCGCCCCGCTCACGCCGGCAGTCCGGCACGGCGACGACCAGTGGCTGGACGTCGTGAAATGGTCATTCCAGGCGATGCTGATGGGTGAGCAGCTCGGCATCACCCAGGCGAACGCCGATGCGATGCGCGCCTCCAGCGACCCCGCGGTTCGCCGCTTTCTGGGTGTTGAAGCCGGCAACGGAAAGGCGCTCGGTCTCGACGAGACCTGGGCATACAACGTCGTCAGCCAGGTCGGAAACTATGGCGAAGTCTTCGACCGTAACGTGGGCAAGAACAGCAAGCTGAAGATCGACCGCGGTCTGAACCGGCTGCAGAGAGACGGAGGATTGATGGTCCCCCTGGCTTTCAACTGAGCTCATGGCGCCGCGCCCCCCCCACTCCTGGCTGAAAGCTCACGATATCCGCGCCGTGACGCTGCAGCTTGCGTGTATCGCCCTTGTGCTTGGATTGATCGCCTGGCTCATCGATAACACCCTCACGAACCTGGCGACCCGCAGCATCGCCTCGGGCTTCGATTTCCTGACCCGCTCCGCCCGGTTTCCGATTTCCGAGAGCGTCCTGCCCTACGCTCCATCCGACACCTTTCTGTGGGCCTTCGTCGCTGGTCTGGCCAACACAGTCGTGCTCGCTGTCGTGGTCGCCGCCCTGTCGACCGGATTGGGCCTTGTCGTCGCCCTGGCCAGACGCTCGACAAACCCACTCGCGCTCGGTCTCTCCACGAGCTTCGTGGAGCTGATGCGCAATACGCCCGTCGTGGTGCAGCTGCTCTTCTGGTATGCCCTTGTGACCCTGGGCCTGCCCAATGTGCACGCGGCCTTGAGCCCCGTGGCCGGGGTCTTCCTGAGTGACCGCGGGCTGTACTTCCCTCGCGTTTTCCTGGTCGGCGTGACCACGCCTGTTCTTCTGGCCGGTCTTGCGAGCGCAACCTGCGTCGCAGCCGTGGTTCTCTTCGTGCAGCGCCGGCGGTCACGAGGCCTTCATCCGCGGGCGTGCGGTATTGTCGCCGCAGCCGGCGCCTGCGCGGCGCTGGTCCTTGCAGGGATCCTGGGAGGGGCCCATCTCGCGATCACCGTTCCGGAGCTAAGCCGCTTCAACTTCGTCGGCGGGTCCACACTGACACCTGAACTCGTGGCCCTCGTCTTGGGCCTCGTTCTCTATTCGGCGGCCTTTGTCGGCGAAATCATCCGCGGAGGGATCGAGGCCGTCGGCGCCGGTCAATGGGAAGCGGGCAGGTCCCTGGGGCTCAACGACCGTCACACCCTCAGGTTCGTGATCGTGCCGCAGGCCTTGCGCATCATCATCCCACCAATGACGAGCCAGTACGTCAACATCCTCAAGAACACGACCCTGGCGCTCGTTGTCGGGTATCCCGATCTCGCCTCCGTCACGGCGACAACCATCAATCAGACGGGACAGGCCATCGAGGGCATCGTCATCCTGATGTCGATCTTCCTCATCCTGAATCTTTCCGCCTCCGCCCTGATGAACTGGGTCAACCGGCGCGTTGCACTGGTGCAGCGATGACGTCCCCGACGCCGCCCGGCGTGACCGACGTGTTCGTCCGAACGGCTGGCCTTGAGGGGCGACCGCCTCCCGCCGGGGTCCGGCCGAGTTTGATGAAGAGCCTCTTCGGCGACCTCGCGACAGCCTCGGCGACCCTGTTGATTGGCGGCGTCCTGTTGCTGAGCGTTCCGCAACTCCTCGCCTGGGGCGTCACGCGCGGCGTGTGGACCGGAAGCGCGGATTCCTGTTCGGGCGTAGGAGCCTGCTGGATATTCCTGCAGGAGAAATATCCGCAGATCCTGTTCGGCATCTATCCTCCGGCGGAGCAGTGGCGGCCGATGCTGGTCGTCGCCCTGTTTCTGGCGATGGCGCTGTGGACCCTGGCGCCGCGAAACTGGACACGGTGGACGTTGCTGGCCTGGGCCATCGTCACCATCGCCGCCCTGCTGATCATGGCCGGTGGCGTTTTCGGACTGCCGGAAGTTCAGACCTCGGATTGGGGCGGCCTGCCGATCACCCTGCTGCTGACGGTTCTCTCTGTTGGACTAGGGTTTCCTCTCGGCGTCCTTTTGGCCCTCGGACGACAATCCAGCCTGCGGATTCCCCGGCTCGCGAGCATCGCGATCATCGAGGTGGTCAGGGCCATGCCCCTGCTGAGCATTCTTTATGTGGCCGCCATCCTCTTGCCGATCATGCTTCCCGACGGAGTGACGATCGACAAACTGCTGCGGGCCATCGTGGCCTTGACGATCTTCTCGGCCGCCTACCTCGCTGAAGTGGTTCGAGGCGGCCTGCAGGGCGTACCCGGCGGACAGGCCGAGGCGGCCCGGGCCCTTGGCCTGTCCTGGGCGGCCACCACGCGCCTTGTCGTTCTGCCCCAGGCGATCAGCAAGGTGATCCCGCCTTTGACCAACACCGTCGTCGTGATCGTGAAGAACACGAGCCTGGTGCTTGTCGTCGGCCTGTTCGACCTTCTCAGCTCCGGCCGCGCCGCACTGGCGGATCCGCGGTGGCCTGGCCCCTATGCCGAGACCTACCTGTTCGTCGCCCTGATCTACTTCGTCATCTGCTTCGGCATCTCGCGTTACGCGGCATGGCTTGAACACCACCTGTCCCCGAGAGGTTCGCGATGAACGCTGTCCCGGAAACGACTGGCGCCCCGTCGGCCGTCGCCTTCGACGCCGTCAACAAGTGGTACGGCTCGTACCACGCGCTCAGGGATGTCGATCTGACCGTGGCGAGAGGCGAGCGGATCGTGATCTGCGGCCCATCCGGTTCCGGAAAATCTTCTCTCATCCGATGCATCAACAGACTTGAGACCCACCAGACGGGGCGCATCCTCGTAAACGGCAACGAGGTGACCGCCGACCCGAAGCGCATCGAAGCCGTTCGGCGTGAGGTCGGTATGGTGTTTCAGGGCTTCAACCTGTTTCCCCATCTGACCGTCCTCGAAAACTGCACCCTCGCCCAGACCTGGGTGAAGAAGACCCCGGAGAAGGAGGCGGCCCGTCGCGCCATGGCCTACCTGGAGCGCGTGCGTATCCCCGAGCAGGCGGACAAATATCCGGGGCAGCTCTCCGGCGGCCAGCAACAGAGGGTCGCGATCGCCCGCTCGCTGTGCATGGAACCCGAGATCATGCTCTTTGACGAACCCACCTCGGCGCTGGACGCCGAGATGGTCAAGGAGGTCCTCGACATCATGGTGGAGTTGGCCAGCGACGGAATGACCATGTTGTGCGTCACTCACGAGATGGGGTTCGCCCGTCAGGTCGCGGATCGGGTTGTCTTCATGGACGCTGGACAGATCGTCGAAGTCGGGGCGCCCGAGTCCTTCTTCGCCAGACCCCAGCACGCGCGAACCCGGCAGTTCCTGGGCCAGATCCTGCACTGACTCAGTTGGCCGATTTAACGATCCCTGCGCGCGCCTTGATCAGATCACCGACGAACTCATTGACGTAGCGCGCCCGCTGGGCGTCCGGCCGAAACAGAAGATAGGACCTGAATAGAACCTCGGGTTCGAACGGGCGGAACACCACGCCGCGCTCGGCGAACCCGTTGGCTGAGCAGGGATTGATCAATCCCACGCCCGCCCCTTCCAGCACGAGCGCACAGACGGTTGAAGAACTCGGCGTCTCGACCACGATCTCCGGTCGCGACCCGGCCGCCTCCAGAACCTGTGACAACCGCGCTCGGGCGCGATCCTCCGGTGCAAGCGCGATGAAGCGGACGCCATGAAGGTGTTCGGGCCGGATCACTCGTTCGTTTGCGAGGGCATGGCCGGGCGGGATGGCGCAGAGAGCGCGGAAATTGGCGAAGACGCGGTGGTCCACGCCTGTCAGCTCCACTTCGTCGGCCGCCAGTCCGATGTCGAACTGCTGGTGGACCACAAGGTCGCGGACCATCGCCGATGACGGCGTCTGCAAGGTGATGGCGATCTTGGGATGACGGGCGCGGAAGGCGGCGATCGCTCGAGGGACGAGTGCGGCGCCAAGAGCGGCGTGGCTCGCGATCCTCAGGCTCCCGGAGCCGAAATCGCGTATCTGGGCCGCCGACGCGCGTAGCCTGTCCAGGCCGACAAAACTGCTCGTCACGTCGCGGAAGAACAACTGGCCTTCCGGCGTAGGCACCAGACGTCCCCGAACGCGGTCGAACAGGGCGAAGTCGAGCGAACGCTCGAGGTCCGAAAGAGCCCGGCTCACCGCGGGCTGGGTGATCTGAAGCAGTTCCGCCGCGCGCGACGCTGAACTGCTGATCATCACCGCCCGGAATATCTCCAGCTGCCGAAAGTTCATCCCCACCCCGCTGCGCGATCTCGGTGTCATCATGCGGGGTCGGACACCAAATGCCAGCGGTTACGTGGTCGCGCGGCCGGCCTTAAGCGGGCGCGGTGACCCGACGGAGGATATCGAGGGTAAACCTCTCCGCCTCGCGCATCTGGGGGACGCCGACGCGTTCATCGTCGCCGTGGACCCGAACGATCGTGGCGTCATCCGTCGGCGCCGGGCCGATACCGTAGACCGGAACACCCCGTTCGCGCCACGGCGTCGCATCCGTGCTCGCGACGAGCAGCGTAGGCAGGACTGTCGCCTCCGGCCACAGGGCAGCGGCGCTCGCTTCGATCGCGGCGTAGAGCGGTGTGTCGATGGCCGAGGGCGCTATGGCCGAACGACGACGATAGAACTCCGCCAGCTCTTCCGGAGCACGGGTGCTCAGGATCTCGATCTTGACGCGGGGGTTACCGATGGCCGCCTCAAGGTCTGCGATGAAGGTTTCCACCGAGACGCCCGGCAACAGCCGGGCGTTCATAGTGGCCTCTGCGTGCCCCGGGATGACATTGGGCTTTATGCCGGAGTTGATCATGGTGATCACCAGGGTGTTGCGCAGCAGGCCCTCCGTTCCCCAACCGCCATTCTCTGTCGCCATGAGGTCACGCGCAGCCGTCGTCCTCGCCTCGGCGTTCGTCGCGGCCAGAAGGGAGCGAACGGCGTCGGCGTAGGGGCCGGGGTTAAGCCTGGCCCGGGCGGTGAGATAGGCTGTGGTCTGCGGGGAGAGGCTGACGTCAGCCTGATAGGCCGAAAGCCTGCTCAGGGCCGAAATCAACTGCCCGTTGGCGGTGGCGTCCACCGGAAGCGGACGGGACGAGTGGCCCGCGGGCCCTGTCGTGCTGATCTTCAGGTTAAGGGTCAGCTTGTCTGCGTAGGTCACTTGCAGCTCTCGCACACGGCCGTCGGCGCCCTGGACCGTCCGTCCGCCCTCGTTGAGGCAGAACTCCGCATCGATCTTCGACCAGTGATTCTCCGCCAGCCAGTTGGTGTTGAACTGACCCTGCTCCTCGTCGGCCTCGGCAAGGAAAATCACGTCCCGCGTCCGGACGCCGGGAGCCCTGGACAGCAGGATGACCGCTCTGGCGAACGCGGCGACCGCGGCCTTGTTGTCCAGAGCTCCCCGACCATAGACGAACCCGTCCTTTTCGATTCCTGCAAAGGGATCGACGGTCCATCGGTCGGGCTCGACGGGTACAACGTCAGTATGGGCCGCGAGCAGGACAGGGCGCTGTGACCCATCTCCCGGCAGGCATGCGATGAAATGAGCCGCGGCGCCATTGGGTGCGAGAAGGATCTCGTTGGGAACGCCAGCGGCGTCAAACAGCGACTTCAGATAGGCCGCGATCGCCCGCGTATCGCCGGGAGCGTTGGTGGTGTTGAAAGCGATGAGGCGCTTGAGGAGAGCGACAACGTCGTCGCCGTCAGCGTCATTGAGGTCGCCCGCAGGGACGCTGGCGAAGCCGGACGCGTGGGCCGCGCCTGAGACGAGACCCGCTCCCGCCAGGCCCAGCAGAAGACGGCGAGACAAGGCGGAAACGGACATGGCGACCCCTTTTGATCCTGCGACCGAACGCGCGGACAGCTCGACCCTTGCCGCCCGTGCGATCAATTTCAATCGACCTGAGAACACAGCTCCATGCCCGCAGGTTATAGCCTCCAGCGAAAAGCCGGGTCCTGGAGAGCCTACCGCGCCAGCACGCCCATCGCCCGATCGAAGGCCTGCCCGTAGGGCGGCCGTATCAGATCAGCGCCGCTCAGCGGAGATTGCGAAAAGATCGCGCGGCCGTGCGACAGCGCCCGAACGCCCTCCCGACTGTGATAGGCGCCCATTCCGCTGGGTCCGACGCCGCCGAAGGGCAGATCATCTTGAGCGTAGTGCAGGATGGTGTCGTTGAGACTGACGCCTCCCGAGAGGGTCCGGGCCAGCACGTTGCGACGATCCTCGCTCTCCGGTCCGAAATAGTAGAGGGCCAGTGGTCGAGGCCGGGATGTGATCTCGGCGATGGCCTGATCCATGGCGCAATAGGTCATCACCGGCAGGATCGGACCGAAAATCTCCTCCTTCATCACTGCCATGTCCGGCGTGACATCCAGGACGAGGGCGGGCGCGAGCGTTCGTGGATGGGTCGCCCTGGGATCGCCGTCGACGCCGAAACGAATGACGCGCGCGCCCTTGTTCTCGGCGTCCGAGATCAGGCCCCGCAGACGAGCCAGATGCCGATCGCTGATGACCGAGGAGTAGTCCGGATTCGAGAGAATATCCGGATAGAGGCTGTCTACGGCAGCAGAGAAGCCGGCGACCAACGCCTCCAGATCGCTCGCCTGGACGAGGGCGTAATCCGGCGCGATACAGGTTTGCCCGGCGTTCGCCAGCTTGCCCCAGGCGATACGTCGGGCGGCGACCTCCAGATGGACCTGTGGCCCAAGGATGACCGGCGACTTGCCGCCAAGCTCGAGGGTCACGGGCGTCAGGGTTTCTGCTGCAGCCCTCATCACCGCCTTGCCGACAGCGGTGCTGCCCGTGAACACGAGGTGATCGAAGTCCAGCTTCGTGAAGGCGATGCCAACCGACGCATCCCCGGTCACGACCGCGACCTCTTCCTCGTCGAACACTGACGCCAGTGTCACACGCAGCTGTTCGGCGGTCCGCGGCGTGACTTCGGAAGGTTTTAGCATCACGCGGTTGCCCGCTGCGATCGCCGTCGCGAGCGGCATCAGGGCGAGGGCGACCGGGTAGTTCCAGGGCGAGATCACGCCCACCACGCCGAGAGGCTGCCAGACGACGGAGTTCGTGGCCGGCTGAAAGACCAGAGCCGTGTCCCGTTTCTCGTGCGCCAGCCAGCGGGCGAGATTGGCGACCAGTTTGTCGATCCCCATGGTCACCGAGATCAGATCGAACAGGCGGGTCTCCTGGCGCGCCCGGTGGCCAAAGTCAGCGTTGAGCGCGGAGATGAAGGCGTCCTGATCGCGCAGGATCGCAGCTTTCAGCGCCCTCAGCCGCTTGCGCCTCTGCTCGAGGCCAGGCGGCCCTTTCCTGAGAAAGGCCGTCTTCTGACGGGCAAGCGTCCGATCCAGAAGGGGGACGGGCGGAAAGGAGCCGTCGCTCATGTCAGGATCCTCTCGCGGAGTGCGCTGAATGTTGGAGCGACATCGCGGAGAAGGTCGGCGGCGCGGCGACCCGACGCAGGCTTCGTCCCTTTCCGCTGACGGGCTGCGAGCGCGCCACCGGCCGAACCATCGGCGGTCACGGTCGCCTCGAAGATGTTGGTCATGGCAAGCCCTCGGGCGCGGCGGCGGAGACCGCATGGACGCCGCAGATGACCTCGACAGGTTTGACCAGGCTTGGCGGTTCCGGGTCTGAATTGTCGGATTTCGCCGCTGTCGCGAGGCCAGACCGCCCAAGAGGTCACGGTCGTTCAAGACCGCGGGCCCGCCGGCCGTTCAGGTGAGGGTCGCAACAGGAGCGACCCATGAACCGGACCGTTATCGCGGGCTATGTCCGCACGCCTTTCCACTTCTCGCGCAAGGGCGCGCTTGTCGACGTCCGCCCGGACGACCTGGCGGCCATCGCGCTGGGCGGGCTCGTGCGAAGGCTCGACCTAGATCCCGCCTCCCTGGAGGACGTGCTGTTCGGCTGCGCCTATCCGGAATCCGAACAGGGCAACAACATCGCGCGCATCGCCGTCCTCCTGGCCGGCCTGCCGATCGAACTCGCTGGAATGACCATCAACCGCTTCTGCGGATCCTCAATGTCGGCCATCCACATCGCCGCCGGACAGGTCGCCATCGGAGCGGGGGAGGCGTTCGTCTGCGGCGGCGTGGAGTCAATGACGCGGGTTCCGCAAGGCGGCTTCAACTATTCCCCCAATCCGCGCTTCAAGGGCGCGAACTTCCCGGACGCCGACATAATGACGGAGGCCTATATCTCAATGGGAGAGACCGCCGAGAACGTCGCCAGCCTCTACAAGGTCTCCCGCCTCGATCAGGAGAAGCTCGCCTTCGCCTCCCAGCAGAAAGCCGCCGCCGCCCAGTCCGCCGGCCGGCTGAGGGATGAGATCGTACCTGTCACCCGCGGCGACGGGTTGGTGGTCGACACCGACGGGTGTCTTCGACCCCAGACGACGCTCGAAGGTCTGGCGGCCCTGAAACCCGCCTTCCGGTCCGACGGAACGGTGACGGCCGGAACCTCTTCGCCCCTGACCGATGGCGCCTCGGCCGTCCTGGTTTGCACAGAGGCCTATGCGCGGACCCATGGTCTGACGCCGCTCGCCGTCATCCGCTCCGTCGCCGTCGCCGGCTGCGCCCCCGAGCTGATGGGCATCGGCCCTGTTCCGGCGACCCGAAAAGCCCTCCAGAGGGCGGGTCTAAACATCGGAGACATCGATGTCGTGGAGATCAATGAAGCCTTCGGCAGCCAGGCCGTGGCCTGTATTCGCGAACTCGGCATCGACGAAAGCCGGGTCAACATCGACGGCGGCGGAATCGCCATCGGTCATCCCCTCGGGGCGACGGGCGCGCGCATCACAGGCAAGGCCGCGCAGATCCTCAAGCGGGACGGGGGACGCCTTGCACTGTCGACCCAGTGCATCGGCGGAGGTCAGGGGGTCGCCACCATTCTGGAAGCCCTGTCCTGAGCCTCTCTCCGGGGATGATCGAGGCAAGTTCGCCCTAGGGCTTCAAGATCGGTTGAAGCGAACAGCGGACATACGAGAGACCGCGCCTGCCTTTCGCGGTCCCGCTTCAGGAGTTCGCCGTGACCTATCGCGACCCAGACGTCGTGCCTCGCCGCATCATCGACGCCGTGCTCGTCGTCGTTCTTATCGTGAGCGTGGGCGCCTACTGGAAGGCCTATGTCGACCCGCGTCCCGCACCGGCGGTCCAGCAGGCCCGGGTCGACACCCCCGAACCTGAACCTGTCCTCAACGTCCTCGGCTGAAACGGACGGATCGTTCAAGTCGGACCCGATCCCTCAAGATCGTTAGTCGCCCACTCGCCAGACTTCCCGCTCCGGCCGGTCAGGTCATCCGAGGAGTCGTCTTCATGTTCGCCGCCCTAACTCCCCTGCTTCGGCAATCCGGCGTGACGATGGATCTTCGCGTGGTCATTCCCGCCCGCATCCTGGCCGGCCTGCTGGGCGTGGCCGCCGCATCCCTGATCGCCGGCGGCGTCTGGCTGATCAGCCTGGGCGGCTCCTGGTACTACGGCCTGGCGGGCGTGGCCTATCTCATCGCCGCAATCCTGGTGTGGCGGCTACGGCAAGCCGGCGTCTGGCTCATCGTCGGCATGGCGCTCGTCACCTTGATCTGGGCCGTTCTGGAAGCGGGCTTTCACTTTTGGCCGCTGTTCCCGCGTCTGCTCGCCCCTGCGGCCCTGGCCGGGCTCGCCTTGATCCTCGCGCCGTTCCTCGCGCCCGGATCCTCGCGCTCCCTTAGACTGGGGACGCTGGGCGGGGCCCTGGTGTCGCTGGGTCTGGCCCTGGGGCTGTTTGGCTTCGCCTTTCAGAAGCATGAGGTGATCACACCGGCCGATGGCGGCGCAAGCTTCCGCACGACACCGGCCCTGGCCCAACCGGGCGACTGGACCCATTACGGTCGACAACCCAACGGCGGCCGCTTCGCCCCGATCGACCAGATCAACCGTAACAACGTGGAATCCCTGAAGGTGGCCTGGAGCTACCGAACCGGGGATGTGGGTCGCGGCGAAGAGCAGAACGTGCCGCTTCAGGTGGGCGACACCCTCTACACCTGCACGCGCAACAACCGCATCGCCGCGCTCGACGCCGATACGGGGAAGGTCCGGTGGCGCTTTGATCCCCACGCCAAGTCGCCTGTCTGGCAACGCTGCCGCGGCCTTGGGTATCACGACGCCGACGCGGCGGCGGAGCCTGTCATCCGGCCAGCCCTTTTCAAGGCGGCGCCGTCAGGCGGGGAGGCGGCGGCCCCCTGCCGCCGCCGGATCATACAGACAACAATTGACGCCCGGCTGATCGCGCTCGACGCCTCGACCGGCCTCCCCTGCCCGGGTTTCGGTCGCAACGGTCAGGTCGATCTCAGCATCGGCATGGGTCCGGTGAAGCCAGGCTTCTACTTCCAGACCTCGGCTCCGACCGTGGTCCGCAACCTCGTCATCATCGGCGGCTGGGTGCGGGACAACCAGGAGCGCGGCGAGCCGTCCGGCGTCATTCGCGCGTTCGACGTCGTCTCGGGCGGTCTGGTCTGGGCCTGGGACCTCGGCAATCCCGAGGTGACGCGAGACCCGCCCGCCGGCGGGACCTATACGCGCGGGACCCCGAACATGTGGTCGACGCCCAGCTTCGATGACCGCCTCGGCCTGTTGTACGTGCCGCTTGGCAACGCTACTCCCGATTATTACGGCGCCGGCCGCTCGGCCCTGTCGGAGAAATACGCCTCCTCGGTGGTCGCTCTCGACATCGCAACAGGCCGCGAGCGCTGGCATTTTCAGACAGTCCATCATGACCTGTGGGACTATGACGTCGGCTCTCAGCCGGCCCTGATCGACGTGCCGGATGGCAAGGGCGGGGTCACCCCGGCTCTGCTGCAGACAACCAAGCGCGGCCAGCTCTTCCTGCTCAACCGGGCGACCGGCGCCTCCCTGACGCCGATCGAAGAACGGCCGGTTCCGCAGACCGGCCAGGCTCCTGGCGAATGGCTGTCGCCGACCCAGCCCTACCCTGTCGGAATGCCCTCTGTCGGTACGGAACGGCTGACCGAGACGCGGATGTGGGGCATGACCCTGTTCGACCAGATGCTTTGCCGCATCGCCTACCGCCGGCATGACTACCAGGGCGATTTCACCCCGCCGAGCCTGAGAGGCTCGATCGAACAGCCGGGCAACTACGGCGGTTTCAACTGGGGCAGCGTCGCGGTAGATCCGACGAACACCTACGCCTTCATGACCGACATTCGAATGCCGGTGACCGTGCGGCTCATGCCTCTCGCTGAGATCGAGAAGATCATCGCCAAAACCCACGGCATCGGCAACCGGCACGGACCCGCCCGTCAGCTCGGCACGCCGTTCGGCGTCGTTGTCCTGCCCATGTTGTCGGCCCTCGGCGTTCCCTGTGTCCAGCCGCCGTTTGGAACGATGACGGCCCTGAACCTGAGAACCCGTCAGATCGCCTGGCAGACGCCGATCGGCACGCCCCAGGACACTGGTCCTCTCGGCATCCGAACAGGGCTCCAGATGCCCGTGGGCATGCCGACCATCAGCGGGCCGATGGCCACGGGATCCGGTCTGGTCTTCTTCGCCGGCACCCAGGACTTCTACCTGCGGGCCATGGACGCCGCGACGGGTCGTGAGGTCTGGCGCAGTCGCCTGCCTGTCGGGTCGAGCTCGACGCCTATGACCTATGTCTCGCCGAAGACGGGCCGGCAGTATGTGGTCATCTCGGCCGGCGGCGCGTCCGGCTCGCCGATCCGGGGCGACCACGTGATCGCCTACGCCTTGCCGGAGACGTCGGGTCAGCCCCGCTAGTGCGCCGCGCCGCCGTCCTGGGTCCTGACGCCGAGACGCTCGGCCATGCGAACCAGTTCGGCGGCTGAGGCCGCGCACATCTTGTCCATCACCGCGCGACGATGGATCTTCACCGTCACTTCACTGAGACCGAGAGCGAAGGCGATCTGCTTGTTGAGCTGACCTGCGGCGACCAGACCCAGAACCTGACCCTCGCGGCTTGTCAGGGTCGCATGTCGATCACGGAGCACACGCAGGTCGTCGCGTTCAAGCCGGCGGATTCGATCGCGCTCAATCGCGGCGACAGCGGCGTCCAGCATGTCCTGATCCCGGAACGGCTTGGTCAGGAAATCGACAGCGCCGGCTTTCATTGCGCGCACGCTCATCGGGATGTCGCCATGGCCGGTCATCAAAATCACCGGAAGCGCCTCCTCCCATCGAGTCATGTCAGCCTGGAGATCCAGCCCGCTCTGGCCCGGCAGGCGCACGTCCAGGATGATGCATCCCGGACGCGGCGGCAGCCCGGCCTCGCGGAACGCGGCGGCGGATGCGTAGGTGAGGGCCTCGATCCCGACTGACCGAAACAGGCCAGCCAAGGCCTTGGCCAGAGAGGCATCGTCGTCCACGATATGGATCAGGGGCTCGGCCATGATCGCTAAGGCGCCATTCGCTGAAACGCGCCTTGGCCCCCATGACCGTGCGATCGTCTCCACACAAAGGGTTGACGCAAGTGGACCGCGTCCGTCTTGTCCCGGATTGCGGAGTTCGCCTCGCCGGCTGAGGTTTCACCGTTCGTCGAGATGAAATAGTGTCGCAGCGGCGCTCTCAGGGAAGTCGCCAGGGAGGCAGGCTTGGACGGCCACGGCGCAGAGAAGTTCAAGGACGCGGGCCTGATCGCGACGTCGGCCACGCGGAGCTGGACACGCATCTCGGCTGAACTGCGCGCCCACAGCGCCGGCGAGATCGGCGCCTTCACCCCCCAGAACGGCGAAATCACCAAGATCATCCGCGACACCGATGAGGCGGTCTCGGTCAGGTCCTCGGGGGGTGTTCGACAAGAAGTGGCCGCCACTCCGACGACGACCTGGCTCTGCCCGGCAGGTATTCGGGAGGAGGCCACCCGTTTGTCGGCCGACATTCCCGAAGTGCTGCATGTCTATCTACCGCCGCACACCTTCCTGACGCCCATGGATGAGGGCCTGGGGTCGTTTCGGGCGCAGGATCTGCGCTACCAGGCCCGCGTCACCAATCCTGTCATCCAGGCCATGCTCGAGGAGATCACGCGGGAGCTGAGGTTCGAAACCTCGTCAGGCGGCCTGCGCATGGACACCCTCGCCATCCACCTCATCCTTGCCCTGGCGCGGGACCATGCGGAGACGGGCGAGGTCCACATTCCGGTTGCTCCGGCCGCCGGCGCCCTGGACCGCAGACGGCTCGACCGCGTCCTCGGCTATATCAACGACCGGCTCGACGATCCGATCACCGTCTCCGACCTGGCCGAGGTGGCCTGCGTCAGCCTGTTTCACTTCGCACGGGCGTTTTCCCTCTCCATGGGCATGCCGCCGCATGCCTACCTCAGCGAGCGGCGACTGGATCGCGCTCGACACCTGCTCGCCTATTCGGACGCCGCCCTCGCCGACATCGCCCTGACCTGCGGATTTTCGGGGCAGTCGAGCTTCACCAAGGCCTTCACCCGGTCGGTTGGCGCCTCTCCGGGCACATATCGGGCCCGGGCCACCGCACACTAGAGCCATCAAGACCCGAGATTTCGGGCCGGCCGTACGCTTCGGCCCAGCGGATCAGAACCGCGGCGACCTCTTCCCAGCCCGGCTCAGCCAGGAGGAGGTGGGACCGGTCCAGGAACATGCGGTAATCCGTTCGCCCTGGCGCGCGCTTCTGGATGCGCCATGCCGCCCGGGAGACATAGGGGGTCACCAGCCGATCGGCCTCTCCGGCGGTGATGAGCAGTGGCTGGGTCCTCAGACGGGGCCGGACCCGGGTCCCGGCCCAGACGGCCGCCTGATGAAAGACCCGGCCGGACGTTGGGATGACATAGGTGTCGTAGCTCTCGGCCTGAAGCGCCTTCGGCGCGCTATTGGCGAAGCGATCAGCCCAGCGCCGGCGGCTCAAGGCATAGGGACGAGACCATCCCTTCCACCTCAGAATGGGCGGTAGGGCCGCGGTCAGCGTCAGCCATCCATGGATCACCCCGCCGATCGGCGCGGGATTGATGGCGATGCCCGCCCGTCCAACCCCTCGATCCAGCAACAACTGGACGAACAGACCGCCGAAGGAGTGGCCCAGCAGCAGCGGCGGCGAAGGCAAGGCCCGGATATAGGTCTCGAGCTCATCGACAATCTCCCCAATGGACAGACCGCCAAGGTCGGCCGGCGGATCGGCGTTGAGACAGGACGCTGTCCGGTCGGCGAGGACCGACCAGGTGGGGGTCAGGACCGTCCAGCCGGCGGCTTCCCAGGGCCGCCGAAACCCGTCCCACGATTCCGCTGTCACCCACAGGCCGTGGATGAAGACGACCGTCCGGTCGCTGACGGCGGCGCCGGGGACGGGCGACATCAGCCGCGGATGAAGGCCAGGAGGTCGGCGTTGACCCGGTCCTGCTCGGTCGTGGTCAGACCGTGCGATCCACCCTCGTAGACCTTGAGCTGGGAGCCCGGGATGATCCGGGCCGACATCCGGCCGGCAGCGTCGATCGGGACGATCTGGTCGGCGTCGCCATGGATGATCAAGGTCGGCTTGTCGATCTTCTTCAGGTCGTCGGTGTAGTCGACCTCGGAGAATTCGCGGATGCAGTCGAGCTGCCCCTTGATGCCGCCCATCATCCCCTGCAGCCAGAAACTGTCGCGCACGCCTTCAGAAAGGGCGGTGCCCGTCCTGTTGTAACCATAGAAGGGGGTGGCCAGATCCTTGAAGAACTGGCTGCGGTTGTCATAGGTCCCCTTCCGGATTCCGTCGAACACCCCGATCGGCAGGCCGCCGGGGTTGGCGGCGGTCTGCAGCATCAGGGGCGGAACCGCGCCGATCAGGACCACCTTCGCCACCCGCGCGGTGCCATGGCGGCCGATGTAGTGGGCGACTTCGCCTCCACCGGTGGAGTGGCCGACCAAGACGATGTCGCGCAGATCGAGGGCCTCGATCACGGCGGACAGATCATCAGCGTATTGATCCATGTGATTGCCGTCCCAGGTCTGGTCCGAGCGGCCGTGGCTGCGCCGGTCATGAGCGACGACGCGGTAGCCCTCCTTGCCGAGGAACTGCATCTGCGGGTCCCAGGCATCCGCCGTGAGCGGCCAGCCGTGGGAGAAGAGGACGACCTGTCCGGCGCCCCAATCTTTGTAGAAGATTTTCGCGCCATCGTTGGCGGTGATGTAGCCCATGTCTCTCTCCTTGGGTCTGGGGGACGTTGTCGGCGGGGTGAGCGACTGAGCCATCGCCGGCTTGGCGGGCGCCGCAGCGACGGCCAGAGCCGCCGCCGAACTGGCCAGAACCAGCCGGCGCGACAGGAGCGGCGAGGTTGGTCCGGAGATCGCAGGCTCAGTCATGGAAGTTCCTTCGGGCGGGCGTCACGCGCCCACGACGACCAGTTTGCGGTTGACGAATTCCTTGATCCCGACGTCGCCCAGCTCCCGGCCGTAGCCGGACCGTTTCACGCCGCCGAACGGAAGCTCCGGCAATGAACGGGTCGGCGTGTTGATGAAGACCATTCCGGTCTCGATGCGTGACGCCAGGGCCCGGGCCCGGGCAATGTCGGTCGAGAAGATCGACCCGCCGAGGCCATAGGGAGAGTCGTTGGCCAGGGCGGCGACCGCGTCGTCGTCCTCGACGATGTGGACTTGGGCGACCGGGCCGAAGAATTCCTCGAAATAGGCCGGGTTCTCCCGCGTTATATCCGTCAAGATCGTGGGCTCGAAGAAGAAGCCCGACCGATCCGCTGGCTTGCCGCCGACGAGAATCTTCGCGCCGTGGGCGACGGCGGCGTTGACCTGCTCGGCCAACCCCTGGACAGCGCCTTTTGAAGACAACGGACCCATGGTCGTCGCTGGATCCATCGGATCGCCGAGCACCACGGCCCGGAACTCCTCAATGAAAGCGGCGAGGAACTGGTCAGCGATGCCGCGCTGAAGGACGAACCGCTTGGCGGCGGTGCAGGCCTGACCCGCATTGGCAAGGCGCGCGCCGGCGCCGGCCTTCGCGGCGGCCGCGACATCGGCGTCATCCAGCACGACGAAGACGTCGCTGCCGCCGAGTTCCATCGTCGACTTCTTGAGGCACTCGGCGGTGCGCGCCGCCACAATGCTTCCCGCGCCCTCCGAACCGGTCAGCGCCACGCCCTGGATTCGGTCGTCGCCGATCAGGGCGGCGACCTGTCCGGAGGAGATGTAGAGGTTGGTCACCGCGCCTTCGGGCGCTCCCGCTTCGAGGACGAGATCGTGGAACAGGCCGGCGCAGAGCGGCACGATGCTGGCGTGTTTGAACAGGATCGGGTTGCCGACCGCGATGGCCGGGGCGACGACGCGGATCAGCTGGTAGATGGGAAAATTCCACGGCTCGATAGCCAGGAGGACGCCAATTGGGTGATGCTGGACCCAGGCTTCACCCTTATCCGAGACGATCGGCGCCGGCGCGAGCTGGGCCTCGGCGTGGTCGGCGTAGTAACGGGCGATTCCTGCGCAAAGACCGATCTCACCCACGCCCTGAGCGAGCGGTTTGCCCATTTCCAGCGCCATGGCTTCGGCCAGAACGTCGGAGCGCTCGAGCAACAGGTCCGCGAGTCTGGAGAGTACATCCGTGCGCAGACCAATCGGTCCCTGGGACCACGCCGAGCGGTACAGGGCGTCTGCGGCGTCCAGAGCCGCTAGCGCCTCCACATCGGTGTGGGACGGGTAGGTATGGACCACTTGTTCCGTATACGGATTGATAGTTTGATATGCCACGGGCGCGCCTTTCGTCGACCGGAGGAGGTCGTTGCGCATTGGCGCTTGGAGGGGCGCGCCGGTCTTGTCGGATCGTGCCGTTGGGAGGACCGCTGATCCGGCGCAGACTAGGTCGTGGCGGGACGCCCGCTCAGGGAGCGCAACCACAGACGCCACAGGGGCGGTTTGACGTCCGAATAGGCCTGATCGCAGGGCACAACCAACCTGACCTCAGTACCCTCTCCGGGCGCGCTGCGAATGGACAGCGTTCCTTCGACGCGCCTGGCCCGTTCGCGCATGCCGCTGATGCCGTAGTGACCGGCCCGGCCGCCCTTTTCCAATAAGGCAGGCTCAATCCCTCGCCCATCGTCCAGGACAGCGATCTCCAGGGCGGAGGGGGAAAAACGGAGATCGACTGCGATCGTCGACGCGCCTGCATGCCGATGGGCGTTGAAAAGGGCCTCAGTGACGATCCGTTCGATCTCCTCCACCACGAGCGCGTGCACCGCGCGGCTCTCACCCTCGGTGCGGACGGACACCTGCACGCCGTCGCGGTGGTCCATTCGCCGCGACACGGCGGTGACCGCCGCGACAAGGTCGCCGCCGCTCGCCGCCCTCAGGCTGCCGACGCGGTCCCGGACCTCAACCAGGACATCCTCGGCCTCATCCAGGGTAGCGTCCATTATGGCCCTGGCGTCAAGGCGCGCGGGGATCTTGCCTGAGGCCGCCTGAAGCTTCAGCAACATGCCCTGCACCCCCTGGAGCAGAGTGTCGTGAAGTTCGCGGGCGATCCGCTCCCGCTCTAACATTCGCTCCTGTATGCCCGAGCGAATACGCGCCGAGACCTGCTGCAAGCGCAGGACGTAGGACAGCCAGAGAAGCGCGGCGACGGCCGCCGCCACGATAAGAAAAAAGGGCCAGCTTTGAAAAAAGGTCGGGCGCACCGTCAGGGCGATGCTCGCTCCGGTCTCGTTCCAGATTCCGTCATTGTTGGAGGCCTTGACCCTGAAAACGTAACTGCCCGGTCGGAGGTTTGTGTAGAAGGCCTGCCGACGGGCGCCTGGATCGATCCAGGCGTTGTCGAAACCTTCGAGCCTGTAGCGAAGCTGATTACGCTCCGGGATAGAGAGGCTGAGGCCTGCGAAATCGATCTCGAGATTGCGGACGCCCTTCGCCAGCATCATCTTTCCAGTCCCTGCCTGTCGCACGCCATTGACGATGACAGCGGTGATCAGGACCGGTGGAGGGGTCGTGTTGCCGGTCAGCTTGTCCGGCGTGATAGTGAACACCCCTGCCCGGGTGGCGACCCAGACGCGACCGTCGCCACCGACCACAACATCGCTCTTGGTCCGGTTCGCCGGGCCGCCGTAGAGCCCGTCGCGGATGTCGAAGATCCGGACCGGGACCGCGGCATGGGGGTCCGAGAAGGCGCGCATCAGATCGGCCGTCTGGGCTCGGACCACGCCCGCCCGTGAATAGAACCAGGTCTGACCGGCCGGGCTTCGCGCCAGTCCGGAGATCTGACGGAGCCATGGGAACCGGTCCACGGACAGATACTGGGTGCCCGCATCGCTGACACGCATGAGGCCCCGTTGACTTCCCATCAGGGTATCGTCGCGGCCTGTGTCGATGGCGAAAACCGTGCCACGGACCTTCACATCGACGCCGAAGTTCTCCCGACGGTCGCCGTCCCACCGCGCCATGGTGTTCCAGGCGTCAGCCACGATCCTGCCGTGCACGTCCACGTCCAGGGCTGAGACGATGGCCTCAGGCGTGTCCGGTGCAATGTGGGTCCAGCCTCCGTCATAGCGGTGGATCCCGTCTTCGTAGTTCGCAAACCACACCCGCCCCTGGCGGTCGAGGGCGCATCCTCCGATGAAGTCCCCGGTGCCCGGAAACCGCATGCGTCTGACACTACCATCGGGGAGAACCCGCACCACCCGCTCGACATTCGCCGCCCAGATCTCTCCGCCCGGACCCTGGCAGATCTCCATCACGCCCTCGACGTCGCGGACAACAGCCTTGAGCGGCTCGCCCGGCAAGGCCCGGAACAAGGTGCGCATGTCAGAGATCCAGACCGCGCCGGCGGCATCCACGAACTGAACATAGCCTCGGGCCGACTCCGGCTCGACGGCGCGCTCAGGTACGACGTCGCGCAGACGGTAGCGGTCGAGCCCCGCCGCAGTGGCCACCCAGATATTGCCCTCCCGGTCTTCGAGAACGGCGTTGGTGATGTCAGAGGTCAGCCCCTGGCTGCGGACCTCGCGTTCCTGGATCCACCCGTGACCCGGCTTGTGGGACGGCGCGCCGGGGTAAACTCGTGAGAGACCGGTTGAGAAGGTCGCCGCCCAGAGCGCCCCTGCCCTGTCAAACAACGCCTTCGACCAAAGCGCGCCGCGGGCGGCATCATAGTCCGGTTGGCCGGTGTAAGGCTCGCCGTTCTCGCGGGCGAAGAGCCGCGAGCCCCGGTCGTCGGCGATCCAGATATCGCCGTCGGGGGCCTGGGCGAGCCCTGGGGGGCGGCCGACGGGGGCGTCGATCGGGAGAAACCGGTCGCCGCCGCGCGGGAGACGCGCGACGGCGCTCTGCATAGCCGCCCAGACCTCGCCATCGCGTGTGGCGAGGAGGTTTTGAACGAAGAGGTCAGGAAGGCCGCCCCCGCCGGGCAGCGCCTCCCATCGGTTATTGCGAAAGCGCATGACCCGCGTCGTAGGGCTGCCGATCGCCGCCCAAACCATGCCGTCGCTGTCCTCGACCATCGAGAGAATGGTGCGCATCTCTGGCGGTCCGGACAGGACCCGGTAGTGACCATCCTTGTAGACGGCGACCCCGTTGTAGAAGTAGCCGATCCACAAGGCCCCGTCGCGCGTCACCAACAAGGCGGAAACCGTGTCGCTGGGAGGCGGCGGCGACCCCGGCGGAGGAATGAAAGGCTGGAAGGTCAGTCCGTCGAAGCGAAACAGGCCGGTATCGCCGCCGAGCCACAGATAGCCATCGGGCGTCTGGGCAATCGTGCGGATGCCGGACGGCGCTCCGTCTTCCCGCGTCCATCCGGTGTGGAGGAAGTTGGCCAGCGTACGGGGAGCCTCCGCTCCGGCCGCTGGTACAGAAACAGCAACCAGGAGGGCTAGGACGGCCGCAAGGAGTTTCGCCTTCATTCGCCTTCCCCTACTAGCCCTCCTACCGTGGCACGGATTTGATCCCATGGAACGCTGAGATCGTCGCTTGCCAGTCCGGATCAGTCCCGATCTGCAAGTAGGGCCGCCGCCTTGTGACCGTCTCGAACAATCTCCAGAAGCAGGGCGCGCAACTCCCCAAGGCAAGGTTCCGGCCGATCGAGCCACCGAATGCCGGCGTCCGCATTCAGAAGAATTGCCGCCAGGCACTGGTTGGCCTGGGCGTCAGTGGAAAGCGGCGCGACCTTCGCCAGTTCGGGGTCAGGCCAGGGCATGACGCAAGCTTTCGGTCGGATCATCAGAGCCAAACCCATGCTTCATCCCTCCAGACCCGGTGGTCTGAACGGCGAGGGATCCTGTGAACTTCACCATGTGCGCCTCCCCTGGGGCAGGCCACCCTCTCGCCCCGAGAGCAACCTCCCGCTTTTCAGGTAACGAGGCAATTCCAAGTGGGTACGGCGGCATACCTCGGTGGAGGTGCCGTGCACGACAAATCCGCCCAATGACCTGAGCCGACAGCCGCCGTATGCCGGCCGCCTGTTCGATGTTGTGCTGCGCTGAGGTCTGATTGAATGACATTCCCCTGCTCCATGCGATCGCAGCGCCGGAGGCTGGCGAGGGCGATACTCCGGGCCGGTTCAATCGGATCGCTGGTCATGGCTCCCGGGGATGGCTACCGTTTGGCCCGGAGGGACGCCCTGATATCCAGGAGGGGGTCTTCGGCGACCGACGTATCGGGCGGGGCGGAACGATGAAAGGGGGATGCTGACATGGCGAACGGCTCACCTCTCCATCCATCAAGGATCCGCATCCTGGTCGTCGATGATCACCCGATGCTGCGCGAGGGGATCGTCGCGATCATCGAGGCCCAGCCGGACATGACGGTCGTTGGTGAGGGCTCAGACGGGGCTGAGGCGGTCACGCTCTATGCCCAGCTCAAACCGGATGTCATTCTGATGGACATCCAGATGCCTGAGCTCGACGGGGTTCAGGCCATCGAACGGGTGCGGGCGCTTTCGCCAAGCGCGGCGATCATCGTGCTGACGACCTATCCCGGCGATGCCCAGGCGCTTCGGGCCCTGCGGGCCGGCGCGAGCGGCTATCTTCTCAAAAGCTGTATCCGCAAGGACCTGCTCGACACCATTCGCTCGGTCCACTCGGGTCGCAAGGTGGTGACTGCCGAAGTGGCGCAGGAGATCGCCCTGCACGCCTCCGAGGAAACCCTGACCGATCGCGAGCGCGAAGTCCTTCGGCATCTGGCCCAGGGCGCCGCGAACAAGGAGATCGCCCGGCTCATGTCAGTGTCGCCCAACACGGTGAAGGCCGACCTGAAGGACATCTTCATCAAACTCGACGTGGTCGATCGGACACGGGCGGTGGTCGTCGCCGCCAAGCGGGGCATCATAGATCTCTGACGGGCGCGACTCAGGCGGACCGACGCAGGGGCTCCCGGGCGACGAAGGCCGGCGAGGCTTCTCCGGCGAAGGCCGCCGCCAAACTATCAGCCAGAGCTCTCGCTGCCGGCAACAGGAGGCGAGAGGTCGGCATGGCCAGCTCCACCCCGGGCGCCGGCGTCGTCCAGTTCGTCGGAACCTCGGTCAGCCGACCTTCCCAGAGCGCCGGGCCACACAGAAAGTCCGGTAGCAGGGCGATGCCGAGACCGTCGCAAGCGGCCGTGACGACGAGATCCGGATCGCTCGTCGTCAACCTTGCGGACGCCCCCCTACGATCACGGCCAGACCCCGGTCCGTAGAGCGTCCAGACCCACCCCTCCCGGTGCGCCTCGTCGGGCGGTCTCGGTCGGGTCAGATCGGTCCGCTGCTCCGCCGTGAGAGCGGCCAGATACGCGCTCGTACTGACCAGACGGTTTTGCCCCACTGTCATCGGCCTCACGCTCCAGCCTGGGACGGACACCCCGTCGCCGAGGCGCAGAACCACATCACGGCTGTCGTCGAGGGGACTCTCCGGAAGATCCAGGACGGTCATCTCGATCCGGACCTCCGGGCAGTCGGCGAGAAGCGTTCGGACACGGCAGCGTACAAGGGCCGCGAGGGCTCGGGAACAGGCGAGCCGAACGACCCCGCGCGGCTCTCCCAGACTGTCCTGCGCGAGGGTGGAGATGTCCCGGGCGGCGGTAAGCATGGGCCTTGCCTGTTCCAGCACAGCCCTCCCCGCCTCGGTGACCGAAAATTTTCGGGTCGAACGATCGATCAGGCGCAGGCCCAGACGTTCCTCCAGCTGAACAATCCGACGGCTCAGTTTGGACTTCGGCTGCCCAAGCACGCGCGCCGCCGAGGAATAGCCGCCATGGGCGACAATCTCGCTGAAGTAATAGAGGTCGTTGAGGTCCAGCATGTGATCGCCGTCCGGGCCCGGCGTCGTCGCCGTGCCTCGATCTTTCGTCCCGGCACCTGTTCCTGGTCTTGCATGCCCGCGGCGGTTTTTGCCGGAACCGCCCGACGGCGACGCCCAAGGCCGCAGGCGGCGGTCAAATCGTGACAGCGTTCCGGCGGTGGAACGCGAGGCGCAAACGGTTTGGAGACGGTGGACGCCGGACCTGGGGCACGGCTTGCAACTCTGCAGCCAGCCCGGCATTCCACCTTGCCCACGGGCCGGGGGCGGCTGTTTCCATTTCTGAAAGACGAACCCATGCGCCTTGTCTCGACCGGCTTCGCCCTGACCCTGCTCGCCCTCGCCGCCTGCAGCCCGACGAGCCCCTCGCTCACCCAAGGAACCGCCAACGTCGCGCCTGCGGATTGCGCCGCGCGAGGCGGTTCGATGCAGAGGGTCGGGCGTCTGCAGACGCTGCAATGCGTCGTGGCCTATGCCGATGCGGGAAAGGCCTGCCGCACGGACTCGGATTGCGCTGGCGCCTGCCTAACGCCCGAAGGCGGGGATCTGGCCCCGGGAGCCGCAACGGCAGGGGTTTGCCAAGCCGACAGCAACACCTTCGGCTGCCAGACGCCCGTCATCGACGGCAAGGCGGGGCCAACCCTCTGCAGGGACTGACCCCTGGTGTAGCGGAGGCGGCGCGGTGGCGCCGCCTCCGGACGTCACGCCGCCAGTTTGGCCGCGGCTTCGGCGATCTTGCGCCCCTGGTAGCGCGCGCCGACCAGTTCATTCTCCGAGGGCTGGCGCGAGCCGTCGCCGCCGGCGATGGTCGTCGCCCCATACGGCGATCCGCCGGTGACCTCGTCCAAAGTCATCTGGCCCGCGTGGCCGTAGTCGAGGCCGACGATGGTCATGCCGAAATGCAGCAGATTGGTGATGATCGAAAACAGCGTCGTTTCCTGACCGCCATGCTGCGTGGCGGTGGAGGTGAAGGCGCCGCCGACCTTGCCGTGCAAGGCGCCGCGCGCCCACAGACCGCCGGCCTGGTCGAGGAAGCTGCTCATCTGCGAGGCCATCCGCCCGAAGCGTGTGCCGACCCCGACGATGATGGCGTCGTACTGCTCGAGATCGGAAACCTGGGCGATCGGCGCGGCCTGGTCGAGTTTGAAGCCTGCGGATCTGGCGACGGATTCTGGCGCGGTCTCTGGGACCCGCTTGACGTCGACGGTGGCTCCGGTCTCCGCGGCGCCCTCCGCGACGGCGTAGGCCATCGTCTCCACATGGCCATAGGTCGAATAGTAGAGCACCAGGATCTTGGGCATGTCCGCCTCCCGCGTTGATTGAGGCGTTCAGTGTCCCCGGCGCGAGCGGCTGCGGATTGTCGGCAAACGCCCCGGTTTGAATGTCTGGTCACTCAAGCCGGGGCATGGCCTCAAAGCGCGGCGGCGGCCAGCTCCTCGCGGACGCGAGCATGAGCGGCGCGCGACAGCCTGTGCCCGGAGATGACGGCGACGCAGACCAGGCCAATCACGGCAGGCGCCCAGATCGCGAGGCCGGACAGCATGTGAAGCGCCGCCTCGCTCTGTTGCGGCGCCTTGGGCTGAAAGCCGACGGCGCCCAGGATGAGGAAGCTGATGGCCGGCCCGATGGCGGCTCCGATCTTGTTGGAGTTGGCGAACAGGGCCGAGAGCAGGCCGGTGTGATCCACCCCGTGGCGTAGTTTTTCCTCGTCGCCGACGTCGGCGAGCATGGACCGCACCAGAACCGGGCCAGCCGACAACGTCGCGCCGAAGACCAGCATGACGGCCAGGGCGACCGGAAGGACCGTCATGGGCGCAAAGCTCACCAACACGAGGAACAGGGCGTAGCAGCCGAAGGCGACCATGGCCGCCCGATGTTTTTCAATGCGCGTGGCCAGGCGGCTCCAGAGCCAGGCCCCGCAAAGGGAGCCGAGATTGGTGGCGAACAGCAGGATCGCAGCCTGGCCGAAACCGATCCCCCGCACGGCCCCGAAATAGAAGAAGAACAGGGCGCCGCTGTTGAAGATGGCCATGCCGATCAGAAGATCGACGATGAGAAGCCTGGCGACATTCGGTCGGGCGATGAGCTTGAAATAGTCGACGAGCCGGGCGTGTGGTCGTGGGCCGACCCCGGGTTCCGGCACGAGCAGGACGGCCAGCAGGACGCCGAGCGGCGCGGCGAACAGAATGAAGGTTCCCATCGCGGGGACCGTGAGCTCCGGGCTCGCCTTTAGGGCGGGCAGGAGCGGCAGGGCCGAGATGCAGAGCGTGCCTGCGAGATAGGCCATCTGCCACCAGGCGAAGATGCTGTTGCGCTCGGCGTAGTCGTTCGACAAGGCCACGCCCCAACCGAGCTGGGCGACGAAACAGATCGACCAGGCAGCGTAGAGGCCGACCAGGCAGATGATAAGCCAGGTTAGGCCCGCGCCGGGCGGCGGCATGAAGAGTCCCCAGACGGACAGAAGAAGAAGCGGCGTGCCCGCGGCCATCCACAGACGAAAGCGACCGATCCGGGCGTTGGTGCGGTCCATCAGGGCGCCCACGATCGGATCGAAGCCGATGTCGAGCAGCCGGATTATGAGGAAGGCGGCCCCGACTGCGGCGATCGGCACGCCGCGCTGCGTGGCGTAGAAGGTGGGCAGATAGATCAGAAGCGGCAGGCTGATGCCGGCGAACCCCACGCTGGGGGCCGCGTAGGCGAGTTTGGTCAAAAGCCGCATACAGGTCTCGATCGTCAGGGAACGGCGGGAGGCGCCGCGGGGATGGTGAAGCCAACCTCCGCGCCACCGTCTTGAAGATTCTTGGCGTAAACCTCGCCGCCATGCGCCTCGACGATTGAGCGGCAGATCGACAGCCCCATTCCAAGGCCCGTCGCCTTGGTGGTGAAGAAACTTTCGAACAGGCTGGCCAGATTGTTCTGCGGGATGCCGGGGCCGGTGTCCCGCACCGACAGGGCGAGCGTGCGCCGGTTGGCCCGCCCGGCGGTGACGGTTATCCGCCGGGTGTCAGAGCCGGCCTCGGACATGGCCTGAAGACCGTTGACGATAAGGTTCACCACCACCTGCTGAAGCTGGGTGCGATCGCCGAGCACCTCCAGATCCTCGGTCGGCAGATCGATGTCGAGACCCGCGGATTGGCCCTGGATCTCGTGGGCGAGAAAGAGGCCCGCTTCCTCAACAAGGCTGCTGAGGGACAGACGTTGCTGGACCGGCTCGGCACGGGTCGCCATGCCCCGGATCCGGGCCACGATGTCGCCAGCGCGCCCGGCGTCGGCGACGATGCGGGCCGTATTGGCCACCGCTTCGCCGATGTCGGGTTCCGGCCTGTCGAGCCAGCGCAGGCTCGCCTGGCTGTTGGCCATGATAGCTGACAGAGGCTGGTTGACCTCATGGGCGATCGAGGCTGCGAGCTCGCCCAGCATCGAGACGCGGCCGGCATGGGCGAGCTCCGCCTGCATCTGTCCGAGGGAGCGTCGGGCGGCCACGGCTTCGGAGACATCCACAATGCCGACCAGCACGCGTCCGGTCTCGACGCTGTCAGCGGGCGTCGCCGCGTTGAAAATCACGTCCAGCTCTGCGCCCTGCAGCGTTAGCAGCCGCGTCTCGGCTTCGTAGGCCCCGAGACCACGGTAGTTGGTGTTTAAGGCCTCCAGGAATGTCCGGTGGCTTGCGGCCGGCCAGAAGCGCGCGACGGGACCCAGAAAGTCCTCGATCGCAGCGCCTCCAAACAGCTGGAGTGTTTTGTCGTTGACCCCGGCGACCCTTGTCAGGGCAAGCGCCTCGGAGACGAAGCCTGGGGTATGCTCGGCGTGATCCACAAGGTCCTCGACCCCGGCCGCTTTCAGGGCGCCCAGATGGGCGGCCATGCCCCGGAAGTCGAGCTCCCAGAGGGAGACCGCCATAGACTGGAACATGTCCCGGTAGCGATGTTCGCTCTCCCTCAGCGCGCGCTCGGCCATCTTGCGGTCGGTGATGTCGATCACCCCCGTCATGATGCTGCCCTTGCCCTTGTTTTCCGTCGGCCAGACGACGGTGAACAGGACGTCGATCCGGCGTCCGTCGAGGGTGTTGAGCGCCATCTCGGTCATGAAATGGGCATGGGCCTGGACCGCTGCGTTCAGGCTTTGGGCAAAAACGTACTCCATGTCTTTCGGCCAGTAGGGACCTATTGATTGGCCGACCATCTGGTCACGGTGGTCCGCCCCGAACATGGCCAGGGTCTTATCATTGATGTCCAGAATGATGACCGAGTCGATGGCTTGCCGCAGGAAGTCCGGGTGGGCGGCGAGATAGGCCGGGAAGTTGGTGACGCCGGCGATGTGCAGGCCTTCCAGCATGCGGCGGACTTCGCCAAAGTCGAGGTCCCAGAATGAGGCGGCCATGGCCTGGAACAGGTTGCGGTAGCGATGCTCGGTGCGTTGGGCCTCGAGCGCCTTCTGGTTGAGGGCGCTCAGGCTCCGACCGGTCTCCACCACGTCGAGGGGTGCGCCGTCGTCGCCGCGGCGCAGGCGCCAACGGGCGTCGATCAGCACCTCCTCACCCGTTCGGGTCGTGCGGATCAGTTCTCCGGCCCAGACGCCGGTCTCGGCGAACCGGGCCTCCAGGCCACCGATCGACAGCGGATGGCTCGAAGCAAGAAGACCGTGGAGGCTCCGACCCTCAGCTTCGGATTTCGACCAGCCGTAAAGGGCCGCCGATGCGGCATTCCAGCCCGTAATGAGACCGGCTGGATCGCGCACGATGACGCTCTCTTCGACGAGGTCGAGAATATCTTCAGGCGTCGAAATCACGGCACTCGATGGGGACAGAATGAATCGGCGAAGCTTGAGACCGGGTGAGCGACAGTGGCAAGTGCGAAACCCACGCTCTAACATGCAAAGCGCCCATTACGTCTTTTGATGACTCTCAGCCGCGGTTGGCAGTGTCGGCTGTTGGGAAGCTGCCGGGTAACAGCCCAAGGTCTGTACCTAACTCTTGCGGACAGTCGCTAGGTCCGCGCGCGCAAAGACCGGTCTTCATGACGGGTTTAGGCCCTGCAGGTAGGTCACCAAGGACGCTTGCTAAGGGCGATGCAGCTTCAGTGACACGAGTCCGTCGTCACGGCTTTTGCAAACTTGGACGAGGACGCGATGAGCCGGCCTGCTCGTTCGCGCGCCGCTGAGTTCGGTCGCGCGTCGTCGAGCGAGTGGGCACAGAACTGCGGCACCCAACCGTGTCTTGCGTCTCATCGCGTCTCGATTTTGGCCGCCAGATCCGGGCGGTATGGCTTCACGGCGATTGGCGACTCCGCTTTGTCGACGCTTATCGTCGCCCGCCCAGCCGGCAGTTGGCCGCTGACGCCGCAGCCGCAGCCGACGCTCCTGCGGCCGTCGCAGCCTTTTCCGCCTCCACGGCCGCCTGAGCGGCTGAGCCAGGCATAGCCGTAGTGGCGCCCTGGACCGCAGGCCGCGCTGGTCCCGATCCGGAGGAGGCAGCCAGACGCTTAGCGCATGCCTCTGACCTGGCTTCCGCCGCCATGTAATCGCGAGCGCTAACGCCAGGAGGGTGAAATACCGGGAGATCCTTATCGGGCGTGAGCGCGCGAACGCGAATGGGCCTTCCCTTGGCCAGCGCGTCCTGAACGTCCGGATCTCCCATCTCGGACACAAGTTGTCTTGCGATGGGAGGGGCGTCTTCCAACGCAATCGACGGTTCACGGGTGAACCACAACGCAGCAGCGATCATGGCCATCATTATGGCTGCGAGAGCGATCGCATAATCGACTTTTGTCATCAGCTGATTAGACAACAGGGAGTTGAACGGCGCGCTTCCAAACGTGGATAAGGAGGCGTGAAGTCCGCTTTCCGGCCCATGCCAAAGTCCACCGCTTTTGGGCTTAGACGATCATTGAAGCACGGAACAGGCGGGCTGTTTTAGAGCGCTGGGCATAGCGGCCCGCAGCCGACGATACCCGCTGGGCTGTGGGCCGCGACCACGCCCGGTGGCCGTAAACCATCTCGGCCAACCCAACCTTAAGCGGTGTGTCGCACAAGGGTATTCCACCGGAGGCTTCTCAATGCAGACCATCAGGACGGATCAGAGCGGTTTTGGAGCCCTCTTTCTGGCGGGGTCCGCCTTTGTCTTCCTCTGCTCCGTGCCTGGTCTCTTGGCGGCCGGGGTCGTGATCCCCACGATCGACAGCCTCCTGCTGTCCTGCGCCGCAGGCGGCGTGACCTTCACCCTGCTGTTTGCCGCCGGGCATCGTCTACTGCGATGGTTAGGCACCGGTCATCGCGGGTGGTACGTCGCGCTCGGAAGCATTGCCCTGATGCTCGCCTATGCGACCCGCTTGAATGCCGGCGGCCTGTCGGCGGTCTTCGTTCATGGGCTAGTCGCGTACTTCTTCTTTCTCCCTGCCATCGTCGGAGCGAGCCTCGGCTATCTGTACGCATGGCGAGCTGGCTGGGAGCGTGACGACCCCTCGCAGATCGAGACTGCAGTTGTGGGCCAGACGCGGGACACCGCGGTCGCACGGCCCGGATTGATTGAAGCGGATACGGCCGCCTATTTCTCGGGCCCACTTCGGGTCCGGACATCCTTCTCACTAATGATCCTGTCCAGCCTCATCGGAGGCGGCGTCCTCTTTATGTGCCGGGCGCTTCTGGTGCTTAAGGGTGAGGTTGAGATGCTCGCCGACCCATCACTCCAAGACATCTTCCAGCATGCGGCGAACGTAAGCCTTTTCATCGGGGTCGAGGTGATCGGCCTCACCCTGCTCGGCATCGTGCCAATGACCCTTTGTCTCGTCGCCGGGCATTTCTCAGCCCGCGGTCTGAAGGCGAAATCAGTGTGGGCCTACTTCGGGATCGGCTTGGTCGCGCCGTTCGTGATCGCCCTGTTCAGCATGGGCCTGCTCGCCTCCGTGGCGGAAACCATAGCGCTGCCGACCGCCGTAAGCATGGCGCTGTATCGGCTGTTCGCGGGTCTGGAACCGGCGCCCGTTGCGGAGGACATCATCGTTTCGGACTCGAGGTCGCTGGTCGCCGCGGACCATCCTCGCCGTCAGTTCGGCCGTGTCATCCGATCCTCGCGCCACGAATAGGCATGGAGTGGTCGTGGAAAGCCGTCGATGCTGATGCAGCGGCTCTGAACGCCACAGTGAATCGAGAAGCGGGCCTTCCGGCCCGCTTCAATGTGTCTTCGTTCCGATTCAGTAGCTATTGGCCGCCGCGATGATGGCGTTCGCCACGGCTTCGGGGTCGGCGATCATGGCCAGGTGACCCGTCGGGACAGGCACAACAGTGGAATGCATCTGCTGGGCGAACAGCATTTGCAGCTGGGCGGGGATGATGTGATCGGCTTCGGAGACGACCGAGTAGGTCGGCCGGGTTGACCACGCGACAGTGGAGCCAACCGCGTTGTCATTGACCCCGTAGAAGGTTGGATGCTGAACGGCGTGAAGTGCGGCCTGCTCAGGCTCCGGCAACCCCGTCGCAAACTCGGCGGCCCAAGGTGCGGAAGGCCATGTCACGTAACCGCCGGCGTCGGCGTGGAGCATTCCAAGCCAGGCCGGTGTCGGGAAGGGCGACAGGATGGCGTTCACGGACTGGCCCGGCTTCGGCGAAAAGGCGGCGACGTAGACGAGGGCCTTGACCTTGTCGTTGTTGCCGGCCTCCGAGATGACCATCCCGCCGTAGGAATGGCCGACCAGAATGACGTCGCCAGGCTGGTCGTTGATCACCCGCGTCGTGTTGGCGGCGTCACCCTCAAGAGAAGCGAGCGGGTTCTGGACCGCCACGACGTTCAGGCCTGCGGAAAGAAGATAGGGAACGACCTTGGTCCAGCTGGAGCCATCGGCCCACGCCCCGTGGACGAGCACGACCGTCTTGGGCGTGACGGATGCGGCGGCTGGCGCCGCCTGAGCGATGGCCGAAGGCGCAGCGAGGCCGCCCATGGCGATTAACGAGGCGGCGAGCAGGGTTCGAAGGGTGCGGATCATTATGAGCGCCTTTACGGCCCCCGCCCGCCGAATGCGGACGATCTCAAGGCCTGACGCCGGTCTAGGCTGGCCTCCCCGCGCCCTATTGTCTGATCGTGTTCGGTTTGAAGCCGCGGGGACAAGTCGCGAGGCTGGACAAACAATCGGAGGGCAAGTCAGCCATTCAGGGCCAGCGTGTCGGCCATGCGAACGAACTCGGCGAAGGTCCGCGCGCCCATCTTGCGCATGGCCGAACCCCTGTGGATCTTGACGGTGATTTCGCTGATGTCGAGTTCACCCGCGACCTGCTTGTTCATCTTGCCCGAGGTCACGAGGGCCATGACCTGCTGCTCGCGCGCTGAAAGGGTTTCGTGAAGCGCGCGCAGGGAGGAGGATTCATCGGCGACGACCCGGCGGGTCCGGTCGCGCTCGAGTGCGACAGCGACCGCGTCCAGCATGTCCTGGTCACGGAAGGGTTTGGTGAGAAAGTCCACGGCCCCGGCTTTCATAGCCTGGACGGACATCGGAATGTCCCCGTGGCCAGTCATCAGGATGACAGGCAGGTTGACGCCGGAATCGGCGAACCGCTGCTGAAAGTCCAGGCCGCTCATGCCAGGCAGGCGCACATCGAGCACCAGACAGCCAGGCGCATGACGCAGGTCGCTTTCGAGGAATTCCTTCACCGATCCATAAGCTGAGGTTCCGATTCCCATCGACCGGAACAGGCTGCTCAAGGCGCTTCGCAGGGAGACGTCGTCGTCAATGATATGGACGATAGACGTGTCGGTCATGGGTCCTGAAGAGCAGGTTACGGGGCTCGGAGTAGTGCCTCACGTCAGCCGATTTGCGAAGACCCAAACGGGTATACGGCGCCGCTTGTTGAGATGAGTCTGATCAGGCGGCCAAGCGGTTTCCGGTTTCGGCTTCGACCCAATGCTGGCGGCGCCAACGGTTGGGACTGGCGCCTTCCGCGCGACGGAACAGCCGGCAGAGGTGCGCCTGATCGGAAAAGCCGCAGGCCGTCGCGATCTGGCTCAGGGGCTCACGCGTTTCCAGCATCATCGCCTTGGCCCGTTCCACTCGGCGGCGCATCACATGCACATGGGGCGGCTCGCCGAAGGTGACCTTGAAGGCCCGGCAAAGGTAGCTGCAGCTCAGGGCGGCGATGGTCGCCAGGGTCTCGATGCTGATCGCGCCGTCGATATTGTCGTCTATGTAGGCGCTGATCCGCTTTGCCTGCCACGGGGCCAGTCCGCCCATCTGGGGAACGACGCGCGGCTCGGCGCACAAGGCGTCACGGCCCAGTAGTATGTCGGTGGCCCGCCCCAAAGCGGCCCGCGTGGCCTCCAGATCCGTCTTCAGCGTCCGTTGGGCGTCGGCCAGAAGGCCCAGCACCAGGGGGGACAGATGGTCGCTCAGGCCCTCGGGCTGGGGTGTGCGCCCACGGCCCAGAGCTCCGGAAGAAAACTGATCCGCGTACAGGTCCTGCATGGTCATCGTCATCTCCACATCTCGCTTGGTGCGTTGACACTGAGATTAGCGATGGGGCGTGGTTGCGATATCGAACCTAGGTTTGGCCCTGTAGCGCCTTGGTTGCCGCCTCTCATACTTTAGTGTGAGAGGGAGGGCTTGCAGCGGGACGATTGTTTAGGGAGCAGGCATTGTCGGCAAACTGAACGTGAACCGGGCGCCCCGTCCGCCGCCGCGGTTCGCGGCACGAAGCTGGCCGCCATGCGACTGGACGATAGAGCGACAGATCGGCAAACCGAGGCCCATTCCCGTCGGCTTGGTTGTGAAGAAACTCTCGAACAAGCGATCGAGACTGTCCTGGGCGATCCCGGGACCATTGTCTTCAACCAGACACTCCAGTCCCGTATCTCCAGACCGCCGGGTCGTCAGGGTGACCGCCCGATGGGTCTGGCCCGAGTGAACCAGCGCCTGCATGGCGTTGATCGCGAGATTGGCGATGACCTGCTCCAGCTGGGTCCGGTCGCCCATCACCGCTGGAAGATCCTTTCCGAGCCTGAGCGTCATCAGTACGCCGGACGATTGGGCCTGGCTCTCGAGGAATTTCGCCGTTCCCTCCACGATGATGTTGAGATCGATCATGGCGGGCTCCGGCAGGCGACGCCCCGCCATGCCCCGGATCCGCGAAATAATGCCTGAAGCGCGACGCGCGTCTCCCACGATGCGCTCGGTCAGGTCCCGCGCCTCTTCAAGGTCTGGCTCCGGCCGGTTTAGCCATCGCAGGCCGGCGTCGGCGTTTGCGGCGATGGCCATGAGCGGCTGGCTGACCTCGTGCGCGAGAGAGGCTGTCAGCTCTCCCAGCATGGAAATCCTGGCGGCATGGGCGAAGTCGGCCTGAAGCTGCGACAGCATCTGCTGAGCCTTCACCCGATCGCCGATGTCGGCCATGCCGATCAGGGTGATGTCGCGCCCTCCCTCGCCCTGTTGAAAGGCGCAGGCGAAGATGATGTCTTTGACGCGCCCGTCCAAAGAGACCACCTGCGTCTCTTCCTGATAGGTGAGCTGTCCGAGGAGCCGGGCGGTCACAACCCTCTGGAAGGTATCCCGGCGTCTGGCCCAGAACCGGCGGACAGGCATGCCGATCAGCTCGGCCTCGTCCGTGGCCCCCAGAAGCTCCTGCGCCAGGACATTGGCCTCGTCGATAATGAGGGTGTCCATCACCTCGTCGAGCCGTTCGGGATAGACCTCGAAAAAGGTCTCGGGCGTGGTGGCGACGGTCGGCGTCCATTCCCTGTATTTCCGGCCCAGGCCCGAGGCATCGAGCTGGCAAAGCGCCAGAGGCATATGCTGAAACAGGTTCCGGAAACGCTTCTGGCTGCGGGCCAGATCGGCGTTCGCCTGTTTGACGTTGCTGAGGTCGATCGCGCCGAAGATAATCCGGCCCTGGTCCGTCAGTTCGGGCCCGAGACAGGCCGTGAAGACGACGTCGACCAGTCTTCCCGTGACCGTCCGCACCTTCGCCTCGGTGGTGTAATGGCTCTCACCTCGAAGGCGCGCGAGGAGAACCTGCACATACTGCGGGTAACTTTCCTCTGGCCAGAACAGCTCGACGTCTTTGAGCAGGATTTCGCGATCCCCGTCTCCGAACTGGGCGACCGTATGCTCATTGACGTCGATGACATGTGTCGCGTGCATCAGCTCGCGAACCTTTTCGGGGTGGGCGGCGAAATAGGTTTCCAGATCCGTGACGCCGGTCGCCCAGATGTTGGCGAGGATCGGCGTCGCACCGGAGACGTCGACCTCCCAGAAGGCTGCGGTCATGGCCTGGAAGAGGTTGCGATGCCGGTACTCGCTCTGCTCGAGCGCGACCCGCTCCGAACGTTCTTCAGTGATGTCTCGTGCGGTTTCGATCGCGTACAGACAGACTCCGTCATCTCCCAGACAGGCGGTGATCTGGGCGTCCACGAGAATGGTCCGCCGATCTGACGTCGTGCGCGACACTACCCCGGCCCAGTCCACCCCGTCGGCCGGGGAGCGGGGACGACTATGGAGAAGGTCGTCGGCGCTACAGCCGAGGATATCCCTGGCCGACCAGCCGTAGAGGCGCTCGGCCGCCCGGTTCCATCCCAAAACGCGGCCGCCAGGGTCGCGAATGATGACGGCTTCCCGCATCGCATCGAACACCGCGTCGCGACCCCGGGCGGACAGATCAGCAAGGGTTCCGCTCACGCCTCCCCCTCCTCCCTGGTGTCCTTTCTGGACGGAAGGGTGAAGGCGAACCGGGCGCCGGAGCCGGATTTGCGTTGGGTCAGTTCAATCTGGCCGCCGTGCGCCTCGATGATGGAGCGGCAGATCGGCAGGCCCATCCCCATTCCGCGCTCCTTGGTGGTGAAGAAGGCCTCGAAGGCGTGGTCGCGGATCGCAGACGGGACGCCGGGGCCATTGTCCTCGATCTCCACACGCACGCTGTCAGGAGCGGCCTGGCAGCTGGTGATGGAGAGCCGCCGCGGCTGACCCTCGGTCTGGGCCAGGGCCTGGATGGCGTTGACCATCAGATTGACGAGGACCTGTTGCAACTGGATGCGATCGACTGTGGCGCTGGGAAGTCCGGGCTCGAACCGTGTCGCGACAATCACATCGTGGGTTTTCAGCTCATGGTTCAGGAAGCCGAGGACATCCCGGATGACAGCCTCGACCGCGATCGTCTCGCGGACGGGGGTGCGACGCGCCGCCATGCTCCGGACGCGGGCGATGACATCGGCGGCTCGTCGGGCGTCCGAGACGATCGATCCGGTCAGCTCACGGACTTCATCAAGATCCGGGTCGGCCCGGTTGAGCCAGCGCAGGCCCGCCTCGGCGTTGGTGGTGATGGCCGCCAGAGGCTGGTTGACCTCGTGGGCGATCGAGGCGGTAAGCTCACCAAGCATGGACACACGGGCGGCGTGAGCGAGATCGGCCTCGACCTGGGCCAGGGCGCCCTGGGCTTTCACCCGGTCACTGATGTCGAGAAAGCCTACGATGTTCATTCCCTTTTCCACCAGGGCCGGAGGGAAGGCGATGGTGTAAAGGACGTCGAGCACGCGGCCATCGAGGGTGTCGATCCGCGTCTCCTCCGAATAGGACGTCGCGCCCCTCAGCCGGGCGACGAGGGACCGTCGGATCGTCTCGGGGTTCGTCCGCCAGCTGAAGGCGATCGATCGGTGCGCCTCGGACGCCCAGCCTTCGCCCAGCATGGCTCCAGCCTGCTCGTTTCCTTCCTCGACGCGAACCAGATCGAGGATTTCGTCGAGGAACTCGACGTGGGTCTCCACATAGGTCGCCAGGTCGTCTTCGGTCCGGGAAAGCTCGGCAAGGCGGCGCGTGAGGCCGCTCATGTCGAGCTGCACCAGGGCGACGGGCAGATGCTGGACCAGGTGGCGATAGCGGGCTTCGCTGCTCTCAAGCGCCCGGGTCGCCTGCTTGCGATCGCTGATGTCGACGACCCCGATCAGCAGGGTGCCCTTGCCCACGCTCTCCGGTGGGAAACAGGCCGTAAACAGCGCTTCGAACCGCCGACCGGACAGGGACTGCAGGGTCGTTTCGATGGAGTAGACCGGCGCCCCCGTGACGGCGGCGATGACCGCCTCGCCGAAGACCCAGCTGGAGTCTTCCGGCCAGAAGGGTTCGACCGACTGAAGCAGGTCTTCCTTCTTCACGTCGTCGCCGAAGAGCTCCACGGTCTGGCCATTGATGTCGATGACGCGGGTGACGCGCATCATCTCCCGGACGAAGCTGGGATGTTCCGCGAAATGCTTGCGGAAATCCCTGATCCCGTCCGCGCGCAGACCGCGCAGCATCGGACCTACCGATGAGAAGTCGAGCTCCCAAAAGGAGGCCGCCATGGCCTGGAACAGGTTGCGGTAGCGATCGTCGCTGATCTTGAGCGCACGCTCCATCGACTTGCGCTCGGTGACGTCCCGCGCCGTGCCGATGACTTCGATGGGTTCGCCGGCGGCGTCACGTCGCAAGGTCCAGTGAGCCTCAACCGTGATTTCCTGGCCTGAGGCCGTCCGGCGCTGCAGCTCACCCTTCCAACGGCCGGCTTCGAGAAGCTCGCGTTTGACGGACCCGTCCGGCTCGCAGCCGTCCCGCCCCACGAGGTCATGCAACCAGAGACCGAGGGTTTGGTCGGCGCGGTAGCCGTAGAGCTCTTCGGCTCCCTTGTTCCATGACAGGACCTTGCCGTGAATATCCGTCCGGATCAGACATTCCCCGACAAGGTCGAGGATGGCCATGTCCTCCCCGTGGCTCACCGCCGGGCGGGCCGCACCGGTCGCAGCCGAAGCGTTCACACCGTCAGCCGACAGGTGCAGGCGCCAACCCGCCCGTCACCAGCGCCTTGTCGAGGCAGGTGATGAATTCCTCGGTCTCGAAGGGCTTCTTGAGCAGACAGAAGGCGCCGCTCTCCATGGCCCGTGCGTGGAGGAGGGGTTCAGGACGCGCCGTGATCATGATCACCGGCACCAACGACCCTTCGTCATCAAGGCGGTTCTTGAGGTCAATCCCGCTCAGGCCTGGCATCTGGATGTCGGTCACGATGCATTGAGACCGCGTGGGCGCGCCGGCGTCAAGAAAGGCCTCGGCGGAGGCGAACCCCTCCACCCGATGACCGAGCGATCGCATCAGGCCCATAAGCGCCAAACGGAGGGAATCGTCGTCGTCGATAACCGAGATCAGAGCGGTGGCGGGCAAGCGACGGTCTTCCATATGAAGTCGGCCAAAGACGCCAGGCTACGATAGCGCTTATCGCCCGCGCGATCCTGCGTGTGAATCATACTTGTGTATTAGGCGGCCAAACAAGGAATGCGAGCATGGCGACGCGAAAGGGCAAGAACAGCCAAGGTGCGCCCGGATCAGGCCAGACCCGCATCGGCTGGACTGGCAACAGGCCGCGGTGATCCCAAGGAGCCGTCGATGTCCCTCCACGCCCAGAGCCCAGAATCCGACCTGTCAGACCTGTGGATCGGTCAGGCGACCGTGCCTTGCCGATCAGGTGATCGCCAGCTCTCCGGCGTTCTGGAAAGCCCCCGGAGTGCGCCCACCGCGGATGCGGATCTTCGCCGCCGGTATCGCACCCTGCAGGGGGCTTACGAAGGTCGAGGCATGGCCATGGCGGTGGCCGGCCATGACCTGCGCCAGCCCCTGCAGGTCATCGGCATGGTGCTGGCGCGGCTCGCGGCCCGCACGGGCGATGAGCGCGACCTGTCCTGGCTCGACATCGCCAATGGCGAGATCGCCCGGCTGGCCGCAGGGCTCGATCATCTGGCGGTCTTGTCGCGGGACGATGACGTCACCGAGGGCGGCCCGGTCATTGGCGATCTCTGCGTCGACACGGTTCTGAAAGAGGCCGTTGTGGCCTGGCGCCACCATGCCCAGGCCAAGGGTCTGAGACTTGATGTCGTCGCCACCGGCCTGACGGTCCGCAGCAACCCGAGGCTTCTCGCTGTGATCATTGGCAACCTCGTGTCCAACGCGATCAAATACACTGAGCAGGGCGGCGTCGTTTTGGGCTGCCGGCGGCGGGGCCGCGAGGTCGTCATCGAGGTGGTCGACACGGGTCGGGGGTTTTCAGACGCCACAGAGGCCGTCTTCTCACCGTTCTGGCGTGAGGACAGCGACGCCGCGGGTCTGGGCCTGGGCCTGTCCATTGTGCGGCGCACCGCCGATCTCCTGGGCCACAGGGTGGTGATCCGGTCCCAGCGCGGATCCGGTTCGCGGGTCGGCCTCGTCGTCGATCGCGGCGCGTCCCCGATCTGACGGCCGACGGTCAGTTTGAACAAGCCCGCGCCGTCCGACCAAGACGGCGCGATCGTTCCATCATCAGATCACTGCACCGATCCCGTCTCACCAGAGGGACAAGAAGGAGCAGGACAATGGCCATCAAACGTCGCGGCTTCGCCGCCTGGAGCGGCAACACCTTCGAGGGCAAGGGCTCGATCTCCACAGCCAGCGGCGCCCTGGAGCAGTATCCTTACGGCTTCCACAGCCGCTTCGAGGGGACGCCCGGGACAAATCCGGAGGAGCTGCTCGCCGCCGCCCATGCCGGCTGCTTCACAATGGCGATGACGGTGGTTCTGAACGACGCCCAGTTCGTGGCCAGGAGCCTGCGAACCACCGCCGAAGTCACGCTCGTCAACGAGAATGGCGGCTATACGATCAGCGCGGTCCACCTGATCCTGGAAGGCGAGGTCGAGGATCTCGACGCTCTGACGTTCGACTACCTGGCCGACAAGGCCAAGACCAGTTGCCCGGTCTCCAAAGTCCTGAACGCGGCGATCACCCTCGACACCCGACTGATCAACTAGGCGATGACGGTGAGCGAGACCCTGATCGCCCGGCTTCGGCCTCACGAGCGGCCGATGTTTCCGGGGTCGCCGGCCACCCCCGACTTCGCCTGGCCTGTGCGGGTGGCCTATGGCTGCGTCGGTCTCGTCGTCGGCTTCACGGGCTCGATGGGTATGCAGCTCGTGACGGTGAACCTGGCCAGCATCCAGGGATCGCTCGGTCTCGACCCCGCCGAGGTGTCCTGGCTGCCCACCGCCTTTCTGATGAGCTTCGTGTCGATGAACCTCTTGCTGGTGAAATTCCGCCAGCAGTTCGGGCTGAGACTTTTCGCCGAACTGGCGCTGTGGGCCTATGTCGCCTCTGTCGTCGCCCATCTTTTCGTCAACGACTTCGCTTCCGCCCTGGCGGTCCGTTTCGCCAGCGGAGCAGCCGGCGCGGCCCTGACGACCCTTTCGGTCTTCTACATGATGCAGGCCTTTCCGGCCGCACGACGCCTCTCCGCTATCGTGGTGGGGATCGGGGCGCCGCTCCTGGCCATGCCCGCGGCCCGGCTGATCTCGCCGGACCTGCTGGAGGTTGGGCAGTGGCGCGCCCTCTACGTCATCGAACTCGCGCTCGCCCTGCTGTCGCTCGCCGGCGTCCTTGTTCTGAAGCTCCCGCCCTCGCAGCGGATCAAGGTCTTCGAGCGCCTCGATCTGCCGACCTTCGTGTTGCTGGCGACGGGCCTGGCGCTGATCTGCGCGGTTCTCGGCCAGGGCCGGGTTGAATGGTGGTTTGAAGCGTCCTGGATGGGCTGGGCGCTGGCGGCCGCGGTGGTTCTCATCACCGCCGGCGTCCTGATCGAAACCGGACGCGAAAACCCTCTCGTCGACATTCGCTGGATCCTCACACCGGACTTCATCGGCCTGGTCGTCATGCTCGCCCTGATCCGGATCATTCTGTCTGAACAGATCTATGGCGCTGTCGGCCTTCTTCAGTCGGTCGGGATGGGGCCATATCAGCTTCGGGGTCTCTTCCTGGTCGTCCTCCTGGCCACGGCCGCCGGGTTCGGCGTGTCCGCCTGGCTGATCGGCCCCAAGACGGTTCTCCCCCTGATCCTGGCCTCCATCCCTCTCGTCGCGCTAGCCGCCGTGCTGGACATGCGCGCCACAAACCTGACCCGACCGGAACAGCTCTATCTCTCCCAGGCCATGGTCGCCTTCGCCGCGGCCCTGTTTCTGGGGCCTGCGCTTCTGGTCGGCATTATCCAGGTGCTCCAGCGTGGCTGGAGATCGTTCACGACCTTGATCGTCCTGTTCGGCCTGAGCCAGAATCTTGGAGGCCTCGTCGGCGTCAGCGGCCTGGGCACCTTCCAGACGATCCGCGCCCGCGACCATTATCTTCATCTGACCGAGCGACTGGACCCCGCCGACCCCTTCGTCGCCGGGCGGCTGCAGGGCGGGTTCGGCGCCTTGAACCGACAGGCGCTCCAGGAAGCGGCGGTTCTCGCCTTCAATGACGTCTTTCTTGTCATCGTCGGCCTCAGCGCTCTCGCCCTGCTCGCCGCGCTGATCTTCACCTTCCGGGCCCTCGCCAGAATGCGCGCCCAAGCGGCCGCAGCCGCAACGCCCGCCCCCACCCCTTCCAGATCTCCGGTGTCCGCATGACCGACGCAAGCCTGCCGCCTCCCGCCGCCGCTCCGGTTGCGGCCCAGGGAGCGCCCCCCGCCGATGCGCCGGACGTCCAGGCCGTCCGCAAGCTTCCCCGGATCGACCGCCGCACCATCCTCATCGCCACCGCCGCCGCGGGGCTGGCCGTGCTTGCCCTGTTGCACGCCTGGCGCCTGCCGCCGTTTTCAACGGCGGTGCAGAGCACGGAGAACGCCTATGTCCGTGGTCAGGTCACCGTCATGGCGCCGCAGGTCAACGGCTACGTTGTCGAGGTCCTGGCCCAGGACTACCAGCACGTCCGTCGGGGCCAGTTGCTGGCGCGTATCGACGACCGCATCTACCGGCAGCGTTTTGAGCAGGCCGCCGCCAATCTCGCGGCGCGCAGGGCCGAACTGTCGAACGCCCTGCAGGCGCAACGCTCCCGCCGCGCGGCGCTAGGCGGGCGCGAGGCGGAGGGCTTTGGCGCGGACGCCCAGCTCGCCCGGGCGCGGGCCGACCTCGGCCGCATCGAAGACCTCGCGTCCGATGGATCCGTATCGCTGAGAGAACGCGACCAGGCCGTGGCGGCGCTGCGGCAGGCCGAGGCCCAGGTGCGTCAGTCCCGCGCCGCCGGCGAGATCGCCCGTCAGGACATCCGCTCGGTCGATGTCTCGCGCGAAGGCCTGGCGGCTGCGGTGTCGGCGGCTGAGGCAGCGCTGCATCTGGCGCAGATCGACCTGGACAACACCCGCATCACCGCGCCTCGCGACGGCCAGCTCGGCGAGGTCAGTGTCAGGCTTGGCCAGTATGTGGCGGCGGGCACGCCTCTGCTCTCGCTGGTCCCCGCCCGCCTTTGGGTGGTGGCCAACTTCAAGGAGAGCCAGACGGCGCGGATCGTCATCGGCCAGCCTGCCGTCGTCACAGTGGACGGGCTGGAAGGCCGGAGGTTCACCGGCCGGGTCACAGCCTTGTCGCCCGCGACCGGCTCGGAGTTCTCGGTCCTGCGTCCCGACAACGCCACCGGCAATTTCACCAAGGTCGCACAGAGAATTCCGGTGCGGATCGCCCTCGACCCCCATCAGGCGCTGAGCGATCGCCTCCGGCCTGGCATGTCGCTCGAGGCCCGCGTCGACACCCGCGATACGGCGGCAAGGCCGTGAGCGCCCGCCTTCTGATGCTGGCGGCGGTGGCCGGGCTGCAGGGTTGCGCCTCCGTGGTCTCAACCGCGCCGCTGCCGACGTTGGCCGCTGTGGAGCCGGCGCCGGTGTGGCGGTCGCTTCAACCGCATTCCGGCGTCCCAGTGGCCCCGGACTGGTGGGGCCGCTTCGAAGATCCCGTCCTGGACGCGCTTGTGGTTCGCGCGCTTGAACGCAATGTCGACGTCGCGCTGGCGGCGGCCCGTGTGGACGAGGCGCGCGCCCAGTCCCGTCTGGCGCACGCCGCCCTCTCCCCAACCGCGGACCTCGGCCTTGGCGGTCAGCAGAGCCGGGCGCTGAACGCCTTTGGCCAAACCTATGAGGCCGCGTCAGGCCAGCCGGATTTGCGGGTGGGATACGAGGTCGATCTGTGGGGGCGTCTGGCCAGTCTCGACGCCGCCGGGCGCGCTGCGCTCCAGGGCAGCGTGTCGGCCCAGGCGACGGTCAGGCTCTCGGTCGCCGCAGCAGTGGCCCGCACCTATGTGGGGCTACGCTCCCTCGACGCCCAGCTGCAGGTCACCCGTGACACCGCCGCTGCGCGGGCGGAGTCCGCTCGCGTCGCCCGACGGCGCTACGACGCAGGCTATTCGGGCGAGCTGGAAGCGGCCCAGGCCGAGGCGGAACTCGCCGCGGCCCGCCAGAGGGTGCCGGCGCTCGAACTGGCCATCGCCCGTCAGGAGAATGCGCTGAGCGTCCTGTGCGGTTCGGTCCCCGGCGCAGTCGCGCGAGGCCAGACGCTGACGGCGCTCGCCCTGCCCGTTCCTTCGGCAGGCGTCCCGTCCGACCTGCTTCGTCAAAGACCGGACATCGCCTCGGCGGAGGCCCAGCTGGTCGCCGCTGACGCGTCTCTCCACGCCTCGCGCGCGCAGTTTCTTCCCCAGGTTCGACTGTCCGCCTCCTTGTCACGCCTGTTCACCGAGACGCTCGATGATCCGGTGACGCTGTGGAGCGCTGGCGGAAGCATTCTCGCGCCGCTGTTCAATGGCGGCCGGATCCGCGCCCAGGGCGATGTCGCCGAGGCGCGCCGCGACCAGGCGGCTCTGGTTTATCGGGGTGTGGTCCTGAACGCCTTCGCGGATGTCGAGACCGCCCTGTCAGCGCAGAACAGACTGGCCATTCAGGAGGTGGCGATCGAGACCCAGCGCCGCGCCGTCACCCGCGCCTATGTCCTCGCGCAAAACCGCTATCGGGCGGGCTACGCCGGATATCTTGAGGAGATCGACGCCCAACGCGGCGTACTGGCCACAGACCTCGCGTGGATCCAGGTGCGCGAAAGCCGGTTGCTGACGTCCATCGCCCTGGCGCAGGCCGTAGGCGGGGGTTGGTCATAGGGAAGGAGGCCGGGCCGCAGCGTCAGGGGTTGGACGAAGCCTGATCCGGCTGTGCGGCGCCCGACGCGCCTTGCAAGACCGCGCGAGCCCGCACCGCATCAAGGGCGTCGAAGCCTTCCGTCAGGCGACCGTAAACCTCGCGCAGGTGTTGAACGCCCACGCCGCCCTGACCCCGCTGCGCGTCCAGCCGCACCAGGCTCAAGGCCGCCCTTAGCTCGAAGGCGAGGGCCGTCTGGCGCCGGGCCACGGCGATCGCCCGGACGAGCAGCGCCTCGGCCCGATCCAGGTCATCAGCGTCCCCCCCGGCGCCCATGATCTGCTCGGCCGCGCCGCGCAGGATCTCGGCCGCACACCACACCTCATCGTCCTGCTCCACCCGCGCCAGGGCTTCAGGCCCGACCATGCTCGGATGCAGGCTGCCCATGTAGAAGGCGTGAAACATCGTCGGCGGCGCCCAATGCCTGCGAACGACGGCCTGGTCCGGACGTCCCTGCTCGGCCAGATCCAGCGCCTCCTCGAACCGCCAGGCCCAGTCCTGCCAACGCGAGAAGCCATAGCGATCCGCCGTCGTCCTGAGCAGGGCGATGGCGGATCGCGCCTTCTCGAAATCACCGGACCACAGATAGACGGTGCAGGCATTCTCGGCGACCGCGAGGCAGGTCGACGGCGCATGATCGAGGCTTCTGGCCTCGGCGATCATTTCTTCCAGAGCGCGATGAGCCTGATCGGCAAGGCCCTGGAACCACAGGATGCGAGCCAGATTGCCGAGGGTCATGATGCGGTTGTCCATCTGGAAGACATCGCCGGAACCGCTTCCGGCCGCGACCGCCAGATCGACATACCGGCGGGCTTCATCCTGACGGCCCACATAGTTGAGCGCGCGCGCCATCAGGCGATGGCCGACCGAGAGCTGCTGGGCGTCACCGGCCTCCGTTGCGATCTCCGTGTACCGGACCGAATACCGCAGCATGCCGTGATAGTCGCACGCAAAGACCGATCCGCCGATCAAGGCCCAGAGCGCGCGATACTGATCGACGACCGAGCCGGCCTCTGTCGCCAGGGCGAGCGCCCGTCCGGCCGCGACGAGGACCTTCGGAATCTGGCCGCCCGTGGAAAAACAGATGACCGCAAACGTCGACTGAAGCCTGAGTTCGACGTCCGGGTCGAGCGTCCCGAGAGCCGATCCGGCAAGTGCGATCTCGATGCGATCGCGATACTCGAAGAAGAGAAAGAGCGACAGCCAGACCGGAGCCGACCGGGCCGTCAGGAGGACGGCGAGCTGGGCGTCGCCCGCCGGCGACCAGGCCCAGTCCAGCGCTGCGCGAACGTCATCGATGCGCGTCCGGCTCAGAGCCCGGACAGCATCGTCGGCGGCGTCCCAGGCCCCGTCATCGCTGTCATAGAGGTTGACGAGATTGCGGGCATGCCGGGCCGCCGTCGCTGTCTCCTCTCCCGCTTCAGTGGAAAGGTAGAGCGCGTAGGCGCGCGACGTTTCCAGAAGTCTGAAGCGGTCCGGACCATCGCGTCGCACGCGGCTCAGCATGGATTTGGCGGCGAGCTGCTCAAGAGCGCCGGCAACATCCATCGGCGACTGTCCGGCCGGCCAGGCGACAGCAAGGGCGTCAGCGGCGTCGAACTCTGACCGGAACACTCCGAGCCGTCGGAACAGCGCCTGCTGGTCCTCACTGAGCAGCCTGTAGCTCCAGTCGAGGGTCGCCGTGAGCGTCTGGTGTCGGGCATGATGGCCTGAGACCTCGTTCCTCAGGACGTCGATCCGATCCTGGATGGATTTAAGGAGGGCCTGCGCCGACCCGTCCGAGATGCGGGCTGCGGCGAGTTCCAGGGCCAGCGGAAGACCATCCAGCCGGCGGCAGATTTCGGCGACCGCCTGCAGGTCGCGGTCGGTCGGGCGATAGCCGGGGTTTGCGGCAAGGGCGCGGGCGTTAAAGAGGGCGATGGCCGAAAAGCGGTCAGCAGTCTCTGTCGTCACCGTTACGCCAGTGTCCGGCACGGTCAGCGCCTCGACCTCAAAGATGGTTTCCGCATCGAGGCCGAGGGCTTCACGGCTGGTCGCCAGAAGGACCGTCGATCCTCTGGCGCTCAGGATGGCGGCGACCAGATCGGCGATCTGACCGGTCAGATGTTCGCAGTTGTCGAGGACGATCAGAACAGGTCGGGCCTCGAGGGTTGCGATCAACGATATGACGGGATCTTCCGACACGCTGGCCGATCCAAGCCCCGCCAGGACCGCCGGCGCCAGACGGTCGCCGGACTCAACGGCGCTGAGATCAACGAAGACCGCCTCACGACCGGCTTCGCGCCAGCGTCCGAGAAGGCGGCGAGCCATCGCGGTCTTGCCCAGACCGCCGGACCCCACGACCGAAGTGACCGCTTTCGCAGAGAGCAGGCTTTCGATCGTGTCCAGCGCTTCGCCGCGCCCGAGCAGGACCGGTTCGTTCGTTTCCTGCGGATCAGGAAGGGAGGTCGTGCGCGAGCCGATCCAGCGATATCCGAGCCCGGGGACACTGACGATGTAGCGTGGCGAGGGCCCCTGGTCTTCGAGGCGTTTGCGCAGGGTTGCGACCTGCACACGGATGTTGACGTCGTCGACCGTAAGCCCCGGCCAGACGGCCGCTTCGATATCCGCTCTGCCGATGGTCTCTCCGGCCCGGCTGATCAGAAGCCGCAGCAGGGCGGCGGCGCGCGAACCGATCTTCAGGGGCTGGCCGCTCTTCGACAACTGCTGGGTCGAGAGGTCGAATGCGAACGGGCCGAACCGGGCCGTCCCAGAATTGCCGTCGTCGTCCCCTCGCGCCATGCCTCATGGTCACGGAGATTCCTCGGCGCTGCAAGCACCGGTCTGCCGAGGTTTGAACAGCCGTGTCGTCAGGCGGCCCGGAATGTCACTTCCGGATCAAACGGCACGGAAATGGATCGGTAAGCCTCCACGGCGCGCATCGCGTCTTCGCGAACACTGCTGATGACTTCAAGCGCGACAGCGGTGTCGGCCGGATCCCCCTGAAGCGCACTGATGCCGGTGTCCAGACGCAAGACCATCGCCGTCAGGCAATCCGCGATCGCACGGTAGGCTTCATCCTGCGACAGGACGGGCGCCGCAAGGCCCGGCGATCTGAGCGTTCTGGCGTGAACCAGGCAGGGCAAGGATGCGGACATGGGATTGGCCTCAGCGATCGATCTATGACCGGACGATGCCATCCTTGCTGACGGGGCGCGCGTTAAACGATGTTAAAAAGCGTCCAGAGCCTTTCTGAGGGTGACCTGAAAGGTCGCGGCCCAAACAGCGGAACCCGACAAGCAAACGCCGCCTCCAGGGGATGGAGGCGGCGGCTTCAGTAAAACACCACCAGCACGAGCATACAGCCCAGGCTGAGCAGTGGAATGATCGCTTTCATCACCAGGCTCCAGAAGGGTGAAGCGGGGAGACTTCACCCTGCCGATATGCGCCGGATGAGGTCGGCTCTCTTGGCGGATTCATCCGGTTTTGCACCGAACCGGCGCCAAGAGGGGGACGGGACGCCAGGCGTCCCGTCCTGCGCAGTCAGGCGCGGACCGGCGTCGAGGGAAGCTTCTGATTGGCGGACTTGATCGCGCCGTCCAGGCTCCAGGCGCCGGGGCCCGAGGTGAACAGGTAGAGGAAGATGAAGGCGAACAGGATCGCCGCGTCGCCGCCGTTCACAGCCGGGAAGGGGCTCGAAGGCATGTGGAACATGAAGTAGGCGACGGCCATTTCGCCGGAGATGAGGAAGGCGGTAGGCCGGGTGAAGAGGCCGAGGATCAGCAGGAACCCGCCGACCAGCTCGAGCACGGCGCCGATGCCGAAGAGGCTCCACAGCGGTTGAAGGCCCGGCAGGGCGCCTTCGGGGAAGCCCCACAGTTTGACGACGCCATGGGCGAGGAAGAGGACGCCCGCGACGATACGCAGGGCGGCGAGGGCGCGGGGGGCCCAGACGGTGTTCAGGGTTTCGGTCATGTCAGTCAGTCCTTGGAAAAAAGTTGGAAGGGTCGTTGAAGAGATCGGGCCCGCGGGGGTCGGGGGGAGGTCTGCCCGCGGGCCCTGGCCGACCGCGAAACGCAACGCGCGGCCGGTATGGGGTGATGGCTCAAGCGGCGTCGACGAGTACGATCTCGGCGTCGTTTACGGCGGTGACCGTCAGGGTCTCGACCTCGGCGACGGCGACGCCATCGCGGGTGCGGGCGGTGACGCCATTGACCTGGATCTCGCCGATCGCCGGGACAAGGTAGGCCCGCCGACCGGCGCCCAGGGTGTAGACGGCGGTTTCGCCGGCCTTCAGCGTGGCGCCCACGATCCGGGCGTCCGTGCGAATGGGCAGGGCGTCCGCGTCATCGTCGAAGCCCGAAGCCAGGACCACGAACTGGCCGGCCCGGTCGCCCTTGGGAAAGGGCTTGGCGCCCCAGGCCGGCTTTTCGCCGCGACGGGTGGGCTCGATCCAGATCTGGAAGATCCGGGTCAGGTCGGGCTCCGCATTATATTCCGTGTGGCGGATACCAGTGCCCGCGCTCATCACCTGGACGTCGCCGGCTTCGGTGCGGCCCTTGTTGCCCAGGCTGTCCTCGTGGGTGATGGCGCCTTCACGGACGTAGGTGATGATTTCCATGTCCGCGTGGGGGTGAGGCGGAAAGCCCGTGCCCGCAGCGATCTCGTCGTCGTTCCAGACGCGCAGATTGCCCCAGCTCATCCGCTTGGGATCGTAATAGTTGGCGAAGGAGAAATGGTGTTTGGCGTTCAGCCAGCCATGGTTCTCGCCGCCCAGGGAGTCGAACGGTCTCAGCTCGATCATGGTCTCGGTCTCCGGCGACCGGACATCCGGACGCGATTGCGAGAGGCCAAGATAGGTAGAGGCGGAAGCATCAAAATAGAAACGACCGAAACTCATCGTTTCCATATTGAAGCGTTTGCCGGACGGTTGTCCCGACGCCCGCTCTACCCCCGCATCCGCCACGGCGTCTGGTTCATGGGCGGCACGCTGATGCAGGCGTCCTCGACCATGGCGAGAGGATCGTCCAGCGACCACCACCCGGAATCCATGCCCGGAACGCTGTCCTCACGCGCCTCGTCCAGCAGGGCTTCACGGTAGGAGAGAGCCGAAACGGGGGTGCGACGGGGGTCCGAGGCGTCCATCTCAAACCGCCCAGCAGGCGCATCCCAGCGCGCCCCAGAAGGCCTTGGCGTCCGACACAGGAGCCTCGGCGCGCGCAGTCGCGGCATGGTCATGCCCGTGCACGCCACATCCGGCCTCACATCCGCAAGCCGCCGCGACCCTCGCGAAAAAGCCCCCGCGGGTCTGCGACCGGGTCGAGTGGTAGCCGCCGAAGGTGCGGACAGGCGACCAGTCCGGCGCTGCCGGGGGAATGGCCGGCGCCAGACGGGCGAAATCGCCCGTCCCCCAGACGACCTGGCCGCCCAGAAGCGTCAGGTCGCTCTCGATGGCCACAATCTCGTCCTCGGGTATGGTGAAATAGTCGCGATCCAGGACGACGAGGTCGGCCAGCTGGCCCTGCTCGATCCGACCCTTTTTGCCCTGTTCACTGGAGAACCAGGTGTTGGCCTCAGTCCACAGCCTCAGGGCCGTCTCCCGATCCTGACGTTGGGCTGAAGGGTAGATGCGAAGTCCCCCGAGGCTTCGTCCGGTCACGAGCCAGCTCAGGGAAACCCAGGGATTGTAGGAGGCGACCCTGGTGGCGTCGGTGCCGGCGCCGACCGGCACGCCGGCCGCGAGCATTCTCGAGATCGGCGGCGTGGTCTGGGCCGCCTCGGCTCCATAGCGGTCCACGAAGTCCTCCGCCTGGTACATCATCCGGTGCTGGACAGCGATGCCGCCGCCCAGGGCGGCGATCCGGTCAATGTTGCGCTCGCTGATGGTCTCGGCGTGGTCGAAGAACCAGTTCAACCGGCCAAAGGGCATGTCCTGATTGACTCGTTCAAAGACGTCGAGCGCCCGGGTGATGGTCTCGTCGTAGGTGGCGTGCATTCGCCAGGGCCAGCGCTGCTGGACGAGCTGCCGGATGACCGGCTCCAAATCCGTCTCCATGTTGGCCGGCATTTCGGGACGCGGCTCGCGGAAGTCCTCGAAATCGGCCGCGGAATAGACCAGCATCTCGCCGGCGCCGTTGTGCCGATAGAGATCGTCGCCCTGGCCGGGCCGCACCTGTGCGCCCCAGGACTGGAAATCCGCCAGCTCCTCCTTCGGCTTCTGGGTGAAGAGATTGTAGGCGAGGCGCACGGTCAGTTGACCGTCCTCGTGCAGCTTTTCGATGATCGCATAGTCATCCGGATAGTTCTGGAAGCCGCCGCCCGCGTCGATGACGCTGGTGACGCCAAGCCGGTTCAGTTCGCGCATGAAATGCCGCGTCGAGTTGAGCTGGATCTCCGGCGCGAGCTTCGGTCCCTTCGCCAGGGTCGAATACAGGATCATGGCGTTGGGTTTGGCGATCAGCATGCCGGTCGGCTCGCCGTTGGTGTCGCGGACGATCTGCCCGCCCGCCGGGTCCGGCGTGTCACGGGTGTAGCCGACGGCGCGCAGGGCTGCCGCATTCAGCAAGGCGCGATCATAGAGGTGCAGGATGAAGACCGGTGTGTTCGGCGCCACCGCATTGATCTCTTCCAGCGTCGGAAGGCGTTTCTCGGCGAACTGATGTCGGGTGAAACCGCCGACCACCCGGACCCATTGGGGCGAGGGTGTCTTGTCGGCCTGGGTCTTCAACATGGCCATGGCGTCGGCCAGGGTCGGGACCCCGTCCCAGCGCAGCTCCATATTGTAGTTCAGACCCCCGCGAATGACGTGCGTATGGCTGTCGATCAGACCAGGTACGACGCGCCGCCCCTTGAGATCGATCAGTCGGGTGTTCGGTCCGGCGGTGGGCAGGATGTCCCGGGCGTGGCCTACCGCATCGAAGACGCCATTTCGCACGGAGACCGTATCGGCCTCGGGGTTGCCGCGATCCAGGGTGGTGAATCGGCCGCCGGTGAGGATCAGGTCGGGAAAGGCGGTCATCGGAGGTCTCCGGGCAGCCCCGGCGCCGGTCGCGAGAACGACGGCGCCAAGGCCTTTGATCGTGTCCCGCCGGTGGGGTCGGGTCATGGATGGACGGGGGGTTGGGGCGGGGCCGGACGCGTCACGGGTTCCAGCACTACGGACGGCGGCGCCAGCCAGGCGCGGATGCGCGGGACCGCCTGCTCACCGGCGAGAATGCCGAGCAAACCGACAAGGGCCACGACAGGCGGGGCCGGGGACCGGACGTTGAGAAGTCCGTAGATGGCTCCGATCAGGAGACCGACCGCCAAGGCGAGAACATAGGGCTTCATGGTCGGTCTCCTTGTCGGCGGGGTCAGGCGGCCAGGGCGGGCCCGGCTTCGGAGGCATGCTCGCCCAGCATGGCCTTGGCGTAGAGCAGGCCGATGCCATAGGCGCCGGAATGTTCGATCGCGATCCCGGTGGTCAGGTCGTAGGTCTCTCCCCGCGCCCAGTCCCGCTGTAGCTCAAGCAGGTACTGAAGGGAGGTCAGGGGCCGCACGCCAGCCTGGATCATCCGGTCCATGGCGCGGTTGTGGGCCTCATTGGACACATCCCCCGAGGCGTCGGCGATGACATAGACCTCGAAGCCCTGTTCGATCGCCGACAAGGCGGGACCGGCGATACAGACAGAGGTCCACAGGCCCGCCAGGACGATCCGGCGGGATCCCAGCCGGTTGACCTCGGCGATGATGTTCGGGTCCTCCCAGCAGTTCATCGTCGTCCGGTCGATCACCGGGGCGTCCGGGAAGGCCCTGGAGATCTCGGGAAAGATCGGACCCGAAAAGCTGGTCGCGGCCACACTGGTCACGATCGTCGGGACCTTGAAGCCCGCGGCGCCCTTGGCGACCGTCGCGGTATTGGCGCGCAGCGCGCCCACCTCGATCGAGTTCAGCGGGAAGGCCATCTGCGACTGGTGATCGATCAGGATGAGAACATGATCGGTTGGGGTGAGGAGGCTCTTGGCGGCGGCGGCGCTGGCGAGGGTCATCGGGAACGTCCTGGTTCGTAAACGGGACGGCCATCCGTCCACGACAGGGCCCGAGACTAGGCGCCGTGCGCCCCGGCCTGCTTGTCTGCGAGCACCCGGGGTTGGAGGTTTTGATCCAAAGCTGGGTCGCGCCTCAGGGTCGGGCTTCGGCCTGCAACAGCGCTCGGGCCGCCGCCAGATCGCCATAGGCGGGCCCGGGGGCGAAGCGGTCGATCTCGGATCGAAGCTCGGTTACGGACAACGATCGGCCATCGGCTGCAGAGATGCGACACGCGGACAGGGCCGCCCGCAGCGCCCAGGGCCGGGCCTGTTGGCGTCTTGCGAGGACGAGGGCCTCGGCAAGGCGGGCGTCTGCGGCGCCGAGATCGCCCCGGGCGATGTCGCGCTCGGCCTGGATCCGGACCAGTTCGGGAGAGCACCACGATGGCCGGCCGTCTCGCGCCCGGTCGAGCGCGGCGTCAGTGGCGAGGGCGGAGTGGAAGGTTGCAAAGAGGTCGGCCTGGGCGGGGATGGCGTCTTCGAGCTCTGATACAACGGCTTCGAAGCCTGACCCGGCGGCGATCGCGTCCAGGGCGCGGACCTGCAGCAAGCCCCATTCATACCAGGTGTTGAAGGTGTCGTGGGCCTGTTCGAGCAGGATAGCGGCGAAGTCTCGCGCCCGGTCGGGACGTCCCGACCAGATCATGACGGGGATCAGTTGGTAGGCGAGCGCCCAGCAAAAGGAATGCGCGTGGTTGGCGATCACCCCGGCCTCTACAGAGGCCTCGGCGAGCCTCCACGTCGCGGAAACGTCGCCCGCGAACCAGCGAAGCCGCGCCCGGACCGCCAGGGCGATGATCCTTTCGTCCGGGTCATAGGCCGTCATCGTCGGGTCCGGTGTCATGTCGGTCGAGGCAAGGACATGACGCTCGAACTGCTGCTCCGCCAGTCGATGCCAGCCGAGCTCGCTGAGAGAACGGGCATAGGACCGGTAGGCGGCGGACATCAGCCTGGTCTGGCGGTGTCGTCGCACAAGCCTGACGTAGTCCCGGGCGACCTGATGTCCGCGGGTGTAGTCGCCCCAGTTCGCGACATGGGCATAGAGCATCCAGCAGGCCCGGGTGGCGCGTGCGGTGTCGTCCATCGTCCGGGCGATGTCGAACGCCGTCTGGGTCGATCCGATCGAGGCCTCCGTCGGACCTTCGAGGTAATAGGCGGCCACGCCCCACGCGGCCTCAAGGGCGTATTCGTCGAGACGTCGGTCCGGTTGCCGTGCGTGCAGCACGTTCAGCGCCTGCCCGAGATCCTGGCGGTGGCGCGCAAGATCGGACAGAAGAAGGAGGGCCGGCAGGGCGGCGAGAACCAGTTCCAGACCCAGATCGGGATCCTCGCCCTCGTGGAGCGCCCAGTCCAGCGCCACCCGGACATTGGCGCGATCGCGCCGCCAGCCCGCGATAAGACCCGCCTCCCCCGCACCCTCTGATCCCTTGAGGCGGTGAAGACAGTGATCGGCGAGCGCCGCCAGGGTCGCGGTCTCCTCGCCCTTGGCCGAAAGAGCGGTCCGGGCGAAGGCGCGGGTGGTCTCCAGCAGTCGAAACCGGATCTCGTCACCCGTGGCGTCGGCCGTGATCAGGGACTTTGAGACGAGGTTCATGAGGCCGTCGTGATAGACGGCGGTCGGGACGCCCGGCGAGAACCCCACCGCGGTCGCGGCTTCCAGATCGAACTCGGCCGGGAAGACGGACAGCCGGCGCAGCAGGCCCTTCTCAACCGATGTCAGCAGGTCGTAGCTCCAGGCCAGAACGCTGGTCAGGGTCTGCTGACGCGGCAGCGCTCCCGGGTTCTTCCCCAAAACGCCAAGGCCGCTGTCGATGCCCTCGACCAGAGCCTGAAGGCTCAGGGTGTCGAGGCGTGCGGCGGCGAGCTCGATGGCCAGAGGCAGGCCGTCCAGCCGCCGACACAGCGCTCCCGCCAGCGGCGCCGTCTCATCGGTCAGCTGAAAATCGCTCCGGATCGCCTTGGCGCGCTGCACGAAAAGCTCCACCGCCGAACAGGCGAGGACTGTGTCAGCCGTCACGCTCTCGCCTTCAGCAGGAGATGCGAGCGGATCGAGACGGTAAGCGACCTCGCCCGGCGTCCGCAAAGGCTCCCGACTGGTGGCGAGGATCCGGATGGACGGCGCCTTGGCGAGGAGTTCGAAGGCTGCCGTTGCGGTCGGCTCAAGCAGGTGTTCGCAGTTGTCGAGAAGCAGGAGGCTTCGCCGGCCTGCGAGCGCCCGGAGGACCGCCTCACGGGCGTCGCCGAGCGAAGGCGCGTTGGCCGCGGTCAGCAGGGCCGTCCACAGGCCGGCCTCATTGGTCACTGCGGCGAGATCAACGAACAGGGTCTCGTTATCGCCAAGCCGGTTCCACACCTCGGCGACGGCAAGTGCGACACTCGTCTTGCCCATTCCCCCTGGCCCCACAATCGTGACCAGCCGGCTGGACAGGAGCTTCGAGGCGACGGCGCCGATGGTGGCCTGGCGCCCCACCAGAGCGGTCAGGCGTGCGGGAAGCAGCGCAGTGCTGGTCCGCGAACGCAAGGTGGGCGGTAGAGGTCCGGACGATGGTTCGACAGTCGCCACAAACCGGTAGAAGCCTCCAGGCTCCAACGTAATGAATCGACGACCGCTCTGACCATCGCCGAGCACACGGCGCAGGGCGGCGATCTGGAGAGGCAGGCCGCTTTCCGCCCCGGGGACGCCAGGCCAGAGCACCGCCGCGAGCGCCGGCGTCGAGACCGTCTTTCCAGCATTGTCGATCAGATGTTTGAGCGCGTTCAGTCCCGCCGGCCCGAGCCTGACCGGAACGCCGTCTTCGGTCAGGACCTCTTGCGACGGATACAGGCGAAACGGACCGAAGGCGAAACAGCGCTCTTGCAACCCTGGCCTCCGTGACTGGCGCATCCGATCCCTGCCGCAGCAGGACGGCGACAGGCAAGAGCCGCGAGCGCATCCATGTCGGAACCGCGCATTTGAGGATCGGATTGTTCAAACCGGACCCGGGCCCTGCACGACCGCCGGCCCGTCCTGACCTCACCTGAAACCCTGCGGCGGGGCCCTCCCGACCGAACGGGAGACAGTCGATGACCAAGACCATCATGCTCATTCACGGCGCCTGGCTCACGCCGGACGCCTGGGGCAACTTCAAACAGCGTTATGAAGCCGCGGGCTATACGGTCTACGCGCCGGCCTGGCCTATGCTGGACCGCTCTATCGCCGAGCTCCGGCGTGATCCCGATCCGGCGTTTGGCGCGTTGTCGATCGGCGCGATCACCGATCACTACGATGTCCTCATCCGCGCCCTGCCCGAGCCCCCGATCCTGATGGGACACTCGTTCGGCGGACTGATCGTCCAGCTGTTGCTGGATCGCGGGCTCGGCGCGGCGGGCGTCGCCATCGATCCAGGCCCGCCAGCCGGGGTCCTGCCGACTCCGGTGGCGCTGCGCGCGGCCCTGCCGGTCCTCCTGACCTGGGCCGGCTGGAACAAGGTCATGACCATGTCGCCGGAGAATTTCGCCCGGGACTTCGCCAATACCCTGTCCGGGCCGCAGGCTTGGGCCGCCTATGAGCGCTATGTCGTTCCGGCGCCCGGGCGGATCTATTTTCAGGCCGCGCTTGGCGTCGGCAACCGCATCAACTGGAGCAACGACGACCGGGCTCCCCTCCTCCTTATCGCGGGTGAGAAGGATCGCACGGCGGATGCGGCCATGGTTCGGGCGATGTACCGTAAGCATCGCCGGTCCAGGTCTGTCACGGACTTCCGCCAGTTCGCCGGCCGATCGCATTGGCTCTGCGCAGAAGCAGGATGGGAGCAGGTCGCTGACACCGCCCTCGAGTGGGCCGCCGCCGAGGCTGTTACGCGCAACGTTCCGCAGCGCGCGGAGGAATCCGACAAGAACCGCGCCTTCGTGCAATCCCGCGATTTCGTCGCGGCCTAGGTTGTAGCCGTTCGCTTCTCCCCCGAGCGAACCAGCGCGGACCCTGACGACGCGCTCCTGACCGCCTTCTCCGGCCCTCGCGCCCCGACCCGGAGAAGGCGGTTTTTTCTTTGCGGCTTCGCGCACACCGAGGTTCGGGGCGAACGAGGCGGGGCGCGATAACGAGAGAGCAACATCGCTGGCGCGGCTCGAATGCCGCAACTGGAGCTCAGACGAAGAGCAGGGCGTAGGTCAGGGCAAGGCCAAACCCGTAGGTGCCCAAAGCGCCCACGGCCTTCGCCGGGCTCATCTTCTCAAGCGTGGCGCTCGTCAAAAAGCCGATCACCACGAGGAAGCGCGAGAGGGTGGCTCCGATCATTGCGACGTTCGCCCAGGACGGTCCCCCCTGAAACGCGACGACAAGAAACAGGATTGCGAGAAAGGGGGCGAACTCGGCAGTGTTGCCATGCGCGCGGGATAATTTGGTTGTGAAGGTCGTTGGCCCGACAGCCCCCGCGAAGTAGTCTTTTGTTGCGAAGCGTCGCAGCGAGATCGCCAGGCCGAGGCCGAAGATTAACAAGCCGAGGCCCGCTGTGCAGAGGATCGCGATGGCCATGGTCTCTCCTGAGGGACGGGTCAGGAGAGTCGCGGGCTTGAACGTCCTCGGATTGAAGGATCCTATCCTTCTTGAGGTCCGGCCGCCCGGGATGCCTCGACTTCTGTGATGAAGATCCGGGTCGCCAACTTCACGTCGGAGAACTGAAGGCAGCCGTCAGACCGCGGCGTGAGAAGCTCCAGATGTGCCGCGGTCACCATGTTATCACTGGTGAGCGTTTCGACCCTCCGCAGGAGGACCCCATCTTCGTTCCTCAGAACCGTGGTCCGCACCGGCATGACAGCGTATCCCGCTCGCTCGCTTTTGTACCAATCGGGCTCAGTCTCTCCACCCGGAACAGGTCTTAGTCCAGCCCAACGGGCGATCGATCTGTCCTGAACTCAGCCAAGGCGATGTATTGCCATCCTGCTGCCCGTCGAACCGAAGGGAGACCGCGGCCGCTTGGCCTCAGTCAGCAGAAGCGAACAACGCAGCCTTCGAAGAGATCCTACGTCCGGTCGAAAGCATCAGGAGTGGAGCTTCTTGCTGCTGAAGGTGCAGCGAGCAAGACGAACCCGACCCACCGGGGTTGTCAGGATCGCGTTTCCAAACCGCCACGCCAGACAACAGGTCTCCAATCGAAGTTCGGGCGAACTGAGTGCGCGCTACGCCCTGTTACCCTTCGGTTTTGCACGCACCGAATAGAGCTCGCGGGCCCTCTCCTCGCTATAGAATATCTCGGCTTGCTGAGGCGGGCTCAGAACGAAGTAGACAGTCAAGGGCGCCGGATCGGTCCGGTCACGACGCCAAAGCCCTACCTGACCCCCATCGTGGTCCAGCAGAGTCCACAAGCCGGGTTCGTTGGGATGTTCTATTGACGCCTTCATGCCACCATCCTTGAATGTGCTTGAAGGCAGGATCAAGCGTGACAGCATGGAGAGCGCACCTCTACGACGGCGGGCCTGCTCGCCAGCCGGCGGGCTCCCAGTGGAGGCGGTTCAAGACCCGTTGGCCGGCCTTGATAAACACTCGCCAAACCACCGAAAGCCCTTGAAGACCGGTGAAAGCGAAAGCGACTTTTGAGCAAATGAAAGTGCGCTGTCGCTGCTTATGAAGACGAAAAGGTGGCCTGGATCGCGCGAAATGTGTGAGTCCGGAGGCGGGTCGCGCCTCCCCCGGGTGACGGCTTGCAATCTGTCTGTCTCAGCATACGGGCAGACTGTAGGGCGTGAGTTGCGCGTCACGGCCTTGCGCTCCGTGTTCGCCGGGGTAACGATCCAGAGCTCCGAGCCCAAGGAAGAGCCTGGCGTCCGTGACTTTTCAAAAAGTGGTTTCAGAGCAGCTGACGGAACGTGAGCGCGAGTGCCTTCGACTGGTTCACGCCCACTGGAATTCCAAACAGATCGCGCGCGAACTGGGCATCAAACCCGGGACGGTGGACAAGTATTGCGAGCGAGCGGCGCGCAAGCTGAACACCGACAGCCGGAGAAGCGCCGCCCTGCTGTTTGCGGCCTCCCACCCGTATCCGATCGGTTCGCATTCCGAACCGGTCCCACTCGATCGAAGCGGTTCTGAGACGTCTTCTACGGCGGCGAAAGAGGTTGCTCATGATCGACGACAACAGGCTGATCCCGTCCATCTCCTGGGCCTCCGTGGAAACCATCCTGATCAGGATGGCGAGCACGGAGGACAAGCGAATGATGGTCACGCATCTGGTGCAGGGGACGCGCAAACAGGCGCCGTTTTTGACGCCGGAAGGGGTACTGGCGGAACTGTTCTACGTGGCGGCAGCCCTGCTGGACTGCGAATTCAGACCATTGCTGTCGGACCTGAGCACCTCGGACGCATCTTCCTCGTCTTCGGCATCGCCGCCGTAGCGGTGCTGATCGTCACTGGCATCGCCGGGGCCGAGAGGTTCGCCTTTCTCCTTCAGAAACTCCGCTACGGCGGCTGAGCCCCCGGCACATTTCCGAAAGAGCATCATGAAACGCGCTGAGAAAGCCGCGGCCATCGCCGCGCGCCTGCACAGAGACCTGACCTCCGCGGAGGCGGGACAGGATCAGTCCATCAGCCGGTTGGGTCGGCTGGCCCAGACCCTGACGCAATCCCGCAAGGCGGCCGGACTGTCGCCGACAGTCGGACAACCGGTGTTCGATGCCCTGTCGCGCGCTATGGCCGCCCAGATCGCATCTCAGAAAGCGATGGTCGAACTGCACGAAGCCCTGGCCGAGGTGAAGAGCCGGACCTCGTTCCGCGGGATCGTCCTGGGCGGCCTCGAAAAGAGCGACGATCCCGTGCCGCGCATCACCCGCCTGCACATGGTTGATCGCGCCGCCTGATACGGCTTAGGTGACACGGCGTGGAGGCGCGCCGTGTCACCCTTCTATTTCCTCGTCCTCGGATGTCTGTTGGCGGCCAGCCTGGCCAGCCTTTGGCGCGGCGGCGGCTGGGAGCGCGGCGTCGGTGGGGCGCTGATCCTGGCCTGGATCGGCTCGGCCCTGGCGCCGTTCGATGGCGTCAATCCTCCCTGGATCGCGATCGCAATCGACACCACCGTCTTCCTGATCCTGATGTACGCCGCTCTCTATTCCGGCCGTCAGTGGACCCTGGCTGCGGCGGCCTTCCAGTTCCTCGTCCTGGCGACCCATTTCGTGTTCGCTCGGGACGCCCGACTTGAGCAGTGGGCCTATGTGTCGGCCTACTATGTTTGGAACCTTGGCCTGATGCTGTCACTCGCCGCCGGTGTGATCTGGCGTGGAAAGACCGCCGCCAGTCGCGATTTATCCGCGCGCTGACGGATTTGCGGGAACGAAGACGGGCTCCACATCTTGACGAAACTCGCTGCATCGCAACAACTCCGCTTCGGAAACCGCGGGTCGTCAGAACCGACGCAGACTGCTGATGTGAAAGGACTGCCCATGGCGCGAGGTGTTGGCGAGGATGGCCCCCATCCGGTTGACCGTTTTGTAGGCCGCCGTGTCGCCGAAAGGCGCCTCAGCCTTGGGTTCAACCAGAGCGACCTGGGTCGGGCCCTCGGGCTGACCTTTCAGCAGATCCAGAAGTACGAGAAGGGAACGAACCGGATTTCCTCGTCCAAGCTCTGGGACATGGCCAAGTTCCTCGGCGTCGACATCGGCTACTTCTTCGACGGTCTCGCCGACGCGCAGTCGGTGGCTTCCAATGACGGGGCGGCGTTTGAGGACTTTCCGGCCACGCGCCACAGTGTTGAGATCGCTCGGATCGCGCCCCGGCTGTCCGGCCACCAGCAGAAGCTGACCCTCGACCTCATGAAGGAGCTCGAGGGAGGCAGCGCCGCCGAGCGGTGAGTTCAGACCGCGGCGAGCTGATAACGATCGTGCTCAAGGCCCTCGACCCGGACGATGATCTCGACCTGACGGCCGGTGCTTGAACGCCGGATATGGACAATCAGGTCAACCGCCTGGCCAATGGCCCGACGTGGGACCACGCTCGAAAACTCGGCGGCGGCCCGAGTATACTTTGCTGCGAGGACCGCCACGCCGAGATTCAGGCGCAATTCGTTCAATCCCGCCGGCTGTAATCGGGACCAGGCTGATTGCGCGGGTTCAAGCGGGGCGCACATGGGTTCATCTCTTCTGCCCGTCATCATCGTCAGCCTGATTGCGGTCGGAACGATCTTACTGCGAGACACCTCCCCCGTTCGGCGGCTGATCGGTGACGCAACCGCCTTTACCGTCCTGAGCGGCCTCCTTCTGGAGCGGGGCGAATCCCCTCTGTTCGCCTCGGCCGGGGGCTCCCTCAGCCTCACGGAACTGGCGCTGCGCGCGGCAGGCGTCTTGTGGTGGTTTATGGCGGCGAGACTGGCCGTCGCATGCCTGCGCTTTGCTCTGCGTCATGATACGCGGTCGCGGGAGACCCGTCTGGTGTCGGACCTCGCTGCGGCGAGCCTCTACATTGTGGCAGGCTTCGCGGTGCTCAACTCGGTCCTGGAGCTGCCGGTGGCTGGCCTCCTGGCGACCTCGGGCATCATCGCCGTCGTCATCGGCCTTGCGCTCCAGAGCACATTGGCGGATGTCTTCGCCGGCATCGCGGTCGGGCTCGAGGCGCCGTTCCGTGTCGGCGACCGGATCCGTCTCGATGACCAGTTCGAAGGCTTGGTCATCGAGGCCAACTGGCGGTCCATCCGCCTCCAGACCGATGACGACGACGTTGCCGTCATTCCAAACAGCCGCGTCGCCAAGTCAGAGATCGTGAACCGCAGCAGTCCCAGCCTCAGACGCGTCGGCGCCGTGGAAATCTCCTGCCCCGTCGCCGCCAATCCGGAAGACGTCATCAACCTGCTCGGTCAGGCGACCTTGCTCTGTCCCGCTATCCTGGAACGGCCGGGTCCGGTCGTTTCCCTGAGGCGCCTGGGCCAGCGCACCAATCTGTACCGGATCACCTACACGGTCGGCGAGACAAGCCAGCTCTCCGCGACGAGCAGCCTTCTCCTCAGACAGGTAAGGCGAGAACTCCATCATGCGGGCCTGATCGGCGGCGCGGGCGAGAACCCCTCTCCTTCCGTCTCCGCCGGACGTACGCTTCTGGCGGAAACGGCCCTCTTCAGTGACATCGAACCGGAAATCCTGGATGCATTGTCCGAGAATCTGGTCTGCCGTGACCTTGATCCGGACGAGGCCCTCTTCGTCGAAGGGGCCAACGATGCGACCCTTTACCTCGTGGCGGCGGGCGTCCTTTCGATTGAACGAGCGGCCGAGGATGGGGGACCGATCGGGCGGCTGGGGGTGGGCGACTACATCGGCGAGGTCAGCCTCCTGACCGGAACGCCGCACGGCGCTTCAGCCCGAGCGCTGACCCATGCCCGCGTCTACCAGCTGTCAGGCGAAACCCTCGCGCCTTTGCTGGCGAACAGGCCCGACCTGGCGGAGCGGTTCGACCGGTCCTGCCGGAAGGGCCTTACGATCCTGCAGCGCGCGGTGGCGGCAAGCGCGGCGCCGGCCATCGGCGGCCCCGGTGAACTTCTCACCCGCATCCGCAAATTTCTGCACTCGGAAAGCAGAGGCCGTTCGACCTAGTCCGTTCGGCCGCCGCGTCCGGCGCCAGCTGAAAACCGCGCTGCGCCGTCTCGCGCGCCCTGGGCCACGGCCTCGGCGCCGCTGCGGCCCTCCTCCCGAAGCGCGTCCGTCAAATCCAAGTCGAAAGATCGATATGTGCTGGCGCGGTCGATGCGCATGCACAGCGCAGGGAAGGCGGCGATCTCGAGAGCCAGGGCCTGCGCCGCGGCCAAGGCTTCACCTTCGGGAACGACGCGGCTCGCCAGGCCGATGGCGAGCGCTTCTTCGGCGTCCACCGCACGGCCCGTCAGGATCATGTCCAACGCTCGTCCCTGGCCAATCAAGCGCGGTAGACGGACGGTGCCGCCATCGATCAGAGGGACGCCCCAGCGTCTGCAGAAAACCCCGAAGACCGCAGTAGCGGACGCAACGCGGAGGTCACACCAGAGGGCGAGTTCGAGTCCGCCCGCCACGGCATGCCCCTCGATGGCGGCGACCACTGGCTTCGACAATAGGCGACGCGTGGGTCCCATCGGCCCCTCCCCGTTCGGGTCGTAGGTGGTTCCGGCGTCGGCGAACGCCTTCAAATCATAGCCTGCGCAGAAGGCGCCGCCTGCGCCCGTCAGGACCGCGACGGCGGCATTGTCATCCTTGTCGAACGCGTCAAACGCCTGCCGCAGCAGGAGGGCGGTGGCGTCATCGATGGCATTGCGACGCTCTGGTCGGTCGATCGTGATGGTCGTCACGGGTCCGGATTGAGAGATGAGGATCGTCATGAGGATCCTAGATCCGGCGCTCGCGGCCCGCCCAGAACGGCTCCCGCACCGCGCGACGAAGCGGTTTGCCAACCGCGCTCTTGGGAAGCGTTTCGACGCAGTGGATCGACTTGGGCGCCTTGTAACTCGCCAGATGCTCGCGGGCGTATGCCAGCACGTGAGCCTCATCGAACGCGATCTCGCCGCGGGTCACGACGAAGGCGGCGACCGCCTCGCCCCATTTGTCATCGGGGAGACCGACGACGACGACCTCGAGGATGCAAGGGTGCGCCGCCAGAACATCCTCGACCTCGCGGGGATAGACGTTGTAGCCGCCGGTCACGATCATGTCCGAGGCCCGGTCCACCAGATGCAGGAAGCCCGCCTCGTCGGTCCGGCCGATATCGCGTGTCCTTAGCCAGCCATCCCCGGCGAAGGTCTCCGCATTCAGTTCCGGAGCGCCGTGATAGCCGGTCATCAGGAAGGGAGCGCGAACGAGGATTTCGCCCTCCGATCCCGGCGCGGCCTCTGACCCGTCCTCGGCGACGAGCCTTAGTTCACAATCCAGCGCGGGCCGGCCGCAGGCGGAAAGCCGGCGTTCGGCGCCCGCGCCGATGTGGTCTTCCTTGCTCAGGACGGCGATGCAGAGCGGGGCCTCTGTCTGTCCGTAGAACTGAGACAGTCTGGGGCCCCAGCGGTCCAGCGCCTTGAGGATCATCGGCCGGGGCATGGGCGACGCGCCGTAGATGATGTCGCGCACCGGTGTAAAGTCGGTCCGCGCACACTCTGGGTGCTCGAGGAGCATGCCGATCATGGTGGGCACGAGGTTCAGCGCGGCCGGCCGGACCTGCTCGATGGCCTCCAGATAAGCTCCCGGTTCAAAGCCCCCGAGCACCGCCGAGGCCCCGCCCCGGATCCAGTACGGAAGGACGAAGGTGCCACTGGCGTGAATCAACGAGGCTGCGTGCAACATCACATCGCCGGGGCGGGGATCGACAAGGTTGAGCAGGATATTGGCCGCAACGGCCGAATAGGTGGCCTGGGTGTGGACGGCGGCCTTGAGCACCCCCGAGGTCCCCGACGTATAGAGCGCCAGCACAGGGTCGTCCGGCTGGGCCGCCGGCAGGGGCGTGTCGGAGACGGCGTCTAGATCGGCGGCGATCCCGCTTTCGATCTCCAGTGTCGACAGGCCCGGCACGGCCTCGGCCAGTTCGCGCGCTCGGTCCGCATGGGCGGCGCCGTGGACGAGGACCGCCGCCCCGATACCAGACAGCATTCGGGCGTGCTCAACGGCGCTCAGGCGGCTGTTGAGCGGCACACGCATAAGGCGGGCCTTCATGCAGGCGAAGTCCATGGAGACGCTGAGCAGCCCATTGCCCATCAGCAGCCCTATTGGCGCGCCGGGAGCCAGGCCATGGGTCTCGACCAGACGTCTGGCGATCTGTGTGGAGGTTCGATCCACCTCGGCGAAGGTCAGGGATTTGCCGTCGAACAGGATTGCAGGACGGTCGCCGAACTGTCGGGCGCCCCGATCGATGAGGTCGGTTACGATCATGTGGCGATCCTCCCGAAGCCCGCTTGGTGGGGCTTTCAGCTTCGCCATTGCACCTTTGCTGAGGTGCGGGTCGGACGCAACCGATGAACCGGTCCGCGGCGGCTAACGGAAATCCGCCGCCTCGTGGCCAGGCGCTTGCAACAGGCCGCCCAAGGGGATGGCGGAGCGTGACATCGACATTCCGAATCTGCACATCAGATCGATCAGGCTGAAGGCACGGGTTCTCTGGTAGCGGTCTGGTCGTCGGGTTTCCTGGACCGGTAGGAATTTTCGCCGCCCTTGCGGCCCGCGTCCCGTGCAAGGGTGCGGTCCTGTGAAAACGATCGCTTCTCGCTCGGAACGGAGGCCCCGCCCATTCGTGCGATCTCCTTGCGTCGCTCTGGATCCATGGAGGCGAATCCCCGACGGGAAATGCCTGTGGTTGCATGGGTTGTCATCGCGCTCTCCTCTCGACCCATCAACGCTTCTAGACTCCAGTGGTTCTCGCCTGCCCTATGTGGGAGACCTTTCGGAGCCTGGGCGTTGTCGAGCCATGAGCATGACACAGCGAACGAGAAGTGGCGGGTGCGCGTGTGGCGCGGTCCGGTTCGTGGCCAGCGGCGAACCTGTTCGGGTCGGTCTGTGTCACTGCCTGCGATGCCGTAAGGCCCATGCCTCGGCGTTCAATCCTTTTGCGGTTTTCAAACCCGGTCAGGTTGAGGTGTCAGGCGATCTTTCGAGCTGGTTCAGCTCGCCTGGTTATGATGATCGCTTCTGTCCCTCCTGCGGATCGCGGGTGATCTCCTTCCTCGGCAACGAGGTAGAGGTGTCTCTGGGAACCCTGGACAATCCCGGTGAACTGACGCCGCAATACGAAAGCTGGATCATCCGCCGCGAGGACTGGCTGCAGCCGCTCGAGGTCCCACAGTTCGAGCGCGACCGTGTCGAATAGAGCTTGCGGCGATTAAGTGATTCATTTGAGTCGCTTATCTCCGAGAACGAATCACCGATGACCGAGTTGAGTCGAGTCTTCGCGGGCCAGAACGGTGCGCCAGGAGACGTCGAATGGCCGCTTATCGCCCCACGTGGTCCGGACATCTCAAGCTGTCCCTGGTGACCTGCCCTGTCTCGCTGTTCACGGCGACCTCCAGCAGCGGCGACGTGCGTTTCAACCTGATCAATCCGGAGACCCACAACCGGATCAAGATGGTCACCACCGATCCCGAGACGGGGCCGGTCGAGCGCTCCAGCCTGGTCAAGGGCTATGAGGTCGAAAAGGGCGAATACATCCTGCTGACGGAGGATGAGATCCGCTCGGTCAAGCTGGAGAGCACCAAGACCATAGAGATCGATCGCTTCGTCTCCGAGGACGAGATCGACCGCATCTATTGGGACAATCCCTACTATCTCGCGCCGGAGGGCAAGCTTGCCCAGGAGGCCTTCGGCGTCATTCGGGAGTCGATGAAACGCTCGGGCCAGATCGCGCTGGGGCGCGTCGTGCTGTCCACACGGGAGCGGCTGCTGGCGCTGGAGCCGCGCGGCCTGGGCATCCTTGCCTACAGCCTGCGCACGGAGAGCGAGGTTCGCGCCGAGGACGACATCTTCCGGGGCATCAGCGCCGAGCCGCCGGACGAGGCGATGATCTCGATCGCCGAGCGGATCATCCAGCAGCAACACGGCCCGTTCGAGCCAAGCCGGTTTGTCGACCGCTACGAGGAGGCGCTCAAGGCCCTGATCGCCACGAAGCAGCGTGGCGGCAAGCCCGTCCGTGCGGCCGAGCCAGACGACACGAATGTGACCGATCTCATGGCGGCTCTGCGGGCGAGTCTGCAGGGCGCGGCTGGCAAGCGCCCCGCCGCCAAAGCCCGGGCATCCGGACGCTCAGCAACGGTCACGCCTATCAGCAAGGCGTCGGCGCGCCGCCGCGCGGGCTAGCGGGTCTGGCGGTCCCCGCGGTCGCCCTGGCCCGGTTCAGACGGGGTCTGGGAATGTTGGCGCTGATCGGCCGCTGAGGCCTTGCCGACATCCGCCTGTTCGGAAAACCGACCTTGGTCGTCGCGGCGAGCGTAGCGTTTATCGCCGGGAGTCGGTTCGATGAGTTCGCGCTTGGACATGACGGTCTCCGTTGATGCCGAAGGGAATCCGCGAGGAGTCCCGGGGTTCCCGGACACCTGTCTTCCGCCGACAGGCCCCAACATCCTCCCATGTTCCCTTTGTGTTCCTCGTCCGCTAGTGTCGGACAGAATGAGCGAACCGTCGATCCGCAAGATCATCCATGTCGACATGGACGCCTATTATGCGTCGGTCGAACAGCGTGACGATCCGTCCCTGCGCGGCCGTCCCGTCGCCGTAGGCTATGCCGCCAAACGCGGCGTGGTGGCTGCGGCCAGCTACGAGGCGCGGACCTTCGGCGTCCGATCCGCGATGCCCTCGACCACCGCCATGCGTAAATGTCCCGAGCTCCTCTTCGTGCCGCCGCGGTTCGAGGTCTACAAGTCGGTGTCGCGCCAGATCCACGCGATCTTCGCCGATTATACACCCGTGATAGAGCCGCTTTCGCTCGACGAAGCCTATCTCGACGTCACGGAAAACCGGAAAGGCCTTCCGACCGCATCGGAAACGGCCCAGGACATCCGACGGCGCATCTTCGAAGAGACCGGCCTCACCGCCTCGGCCGGAATCTCCTACAACAAATTCCTCGCCAAGCTGGCCTCCGACCAGAGGAAGCCCAACGGACAGTTCGTCGTGCCGCCGGGGCGCGGCGCGGCCTTCGCTGAAGCGCTGCCGGTCACCCGATTCCATGGCGTCGGACCCGTCACCGCCAAACGGATGCACGACCTCGGCATCCATACCGGCGCCGATCTCAAGGCCCGGACCCTGGCCTTTCTGCAGCATCATTTCGGCAGTTCCGGCGGCTGGTATCACGACATCGCCCGAGGGATCGATGAGCGGCCAGTGCGCCCCGATCGAGAGCGCAAATCCTCGGGGTCGGAGACCACCTTCGCCGAGGACCTGACGGAACCGGCCGGTATCGAGGCCGGGGTTGCGGCCATGGCGTCGGACGTCTGGGGCTGGTGCGAACGGACCGGCGTGCGCGGACGCACGGTCACCGTGAAGATCAAATGGGCCGATTTCCAGCAGGCGACCCGCAGTCGCTCCATGACGGGCTGCGTCGGCTCACTGGAGGCGCTGACCGCGGTCGCGCTCGATCTGGTGCGCTCTGTCTATCCGCCCCGGATGGGCATCAGGCTGGTCGGCGTCACCCTGTCCAAGCTCGAACATGCGACAAGTATCGAACCCGAGCCCGAGCTGGCGCTTTCCTGATCACATCCTGAGCAGGTTTGCCGAATTCCATGCGCGTCTTTCTCGATTTTGAGGCCTCTTCCCTGGCTGACGCCTCCTATCCCATCGAGGTTGGCTGGGTATTCGAGGACGGCGAGGGAGAAAGCCATCTGATCCGACCGGCTGACGACTGGCTGGACTGGCACGCCGGGGCCGAGGTCATCCACGGTCTGTCGCGCAACAGGTTGGTCGAGACGGGAACGGACCACGAGACCGTGGCCCGTCGTATGATCGAAGCCCTCTCCGGTCATGCGCTCTATGCGAGCGCCCCGTCCTGGGACGGCAAATGGCTGAGCGTCCTGCTGCGGCGCGCCGGCTTCCCGCGCAAGACCCTGACGCTTCGCGACACCGACGAGGCCAGTGCGGCCCTGATCGCCGAAGTCCTGGCCGGCTCCCTGGAGGCCCGGGTGATCGAGGATCTCACGCCGGCAATCATCCGGCGCGCCCGGTTGGAACGGGAAGGGCGAGCGGTTCGTCATCGCGCCCTCCAGGACGCCGAGGAGGAGCGGCAGGTCTGGCTGATTGTCGGCCGGATGGCGCACGCCGAGCGCAACCGCCTGGCCGAAGTTATCTAGTTTCCGCCCTCGCGGCCGCCGGCCTGGCGCAACAGATCGCCGACCCTTCGCCCGTTCAAACGGCACGCGGCGATGACCCGGTCATAGACGATCACCCGGCCGTTGCGGCCTCGCACAGCGACACAGGCCAGGACCCGACCGCGGACAAGGCCCGAAAGCCGGTCGCGGTCGGCGCGCCCCGTCGGACTGTGAAGTTCCGGGGCGTCGAAATCCGCCAGACGCACTTCGATCCAGGTCGCGGGATCTGTCGTCGGACCCAGGCAGAGGCTGTCACCGTCGCCGATGTAGCGAACGACGCCGGAAAAGGTCTCGCCCGCCCGTGCGGGCAAGCGGCCCTCGCACGGATCTGCGCGAGCGACGGCGGGAGCGGCGAGAAGGCCGGCCAGGATCAGAACCCATTTCATGGGTTCAACCTGACGCGATCGCCCCGCTTCGCCAACCATCGATGGAGAAAAAGGAAGGGCGGGAATCGCCGCCCCAATCCGGGGCGAGCAGCCCAGGAGTCCCGCAATGCGACCCTTGCCCTCGTCAGTCCCCGCGCCTTCGAACCGGCGGTCGGGAGACCTGTTCGACCCTTCTCACAGCCACGCGCAGGACATGGACGACGCCACACTTCTTTCGGTGTTGATGACGCGGACCATGCAGGAGCGGGACATCGCCCAGGCTGTAGCGACCTTGCTGGCGGTGTTTGGCTCGGTCGCCGCCGTCGTCGCGGCGGATCCGCCCGAACTTGCCCGGGCCGCCAGGCTGGACGTCACCACGATCACGGATCTCAAGATGCTGCGCCGCCTGAGCGTCAGGCTGGCCCGATCGGAGGCCTGCCGCCGCCCCGTCCTGTCGTCCTGGTCAGCTCTTGTAGCCTATGTCCGCTCTGCCTTGGCCCATGAACCAAGAGAGCAGTTCCGTACCCTTTATCTCGACAAGAAGAACATCCTGCTCCGGGACGAGTTTCGGGCCGAAGGAACGGTCGATCACGCCCCCGTCTA